>Ga0335077_10006473_pt1 | contig 14467 bp, 15 predicted proteins | sample Lox_Sample_31_FD_207151 | JGI IMG/M metagenome (GOLD analysis project Ga0335077, IMG submission 207151) | Soil microbial communities from Loxahatchee National Wildlife Refuge, Florida, United States - Lox_Sample_3.1 | ecosystem: Environmental > Terrestrial > Soil > Wetlands | place: USA...
CAGCTCGGAATCAAAGCGGGCGGCACGATCGATCAGACCAACGCGTTGCAAAACGCCATCGATCAGACGGCGGGCGCGCGGGTACCGCTGGTGCTCGGTCCCGGCGAATATCGCGCGGGCGAACTCAAACTGCCGACCGGCACGCAGATCATCGGCGTGCGCGGCGCGACACGACTGTTGTTCGAAGGCGGCGCCGGGCTGATTTTTGCCCGCGGCGCCGCCCACGTGACACTCTCGGGCCTGACGTTCGACGGCAAGGGCAAGCCGCTCGGTGAAAACCGCGGCCTGCTGCAGCTTGCGCAAAGCTCCGATGTGCGGATCATCGATTGCGACATCGTCAATTCCGGCGGCGACGGCATCGTGCTGGAAGAGGTCGAGGGCGTCGTTTCCGGCTCCATGGTCACGGGCGCGGCCGACACCGGCATCGTATCGCGCAACGCCCGCGTTCTTGCGATTCAGAACAACATCGTGCGCAACATCGGTAATGCCGGCATTTCGATCTCGCGCAGCGAGAAGGGCGAAGACGGCACGCTGGTGCTCGACAACCGCATCGAAGACATTGCGGCCACCCGCGGCACCTCAGGTCAGTTCGGCCATGCCATTGAAATCCTGCGGGCCGGGAATGTGACCGTGCGTGGCAATCGCATCAATCGCGCGGCATTCACGGGCATTCGCGGCCAGGCTGCTTCAAACCTCCAGATCACCAACAATATCGTGAACGACGTCGGCGACGCGGCGATCTATTCCGAATTCGACCTCGAAGGCGCGCTGATCGCCAACAACACCATCGTCAATGCGGCGCGCGGCGTGGCGGTGGTCAATTTCAACGAAGGCGGACGCCTTGCGGTGGTTCAAGGCAACATGATCCGCAATCTCAAGACCAGGCGGCCGATTGACGGCTCGCAAAGTGCTGGTGCAGGCATCGGCATCTCCGTCGAGGCCGACGCCGCGGTTGCCGGCAATGTGATCGAAGGAGCGTCGGATACCGGCATCAGGATCGGCTGGGGACAGTATCTGCGCGACGTCACCGTCACCGGCAACGTCGTGCGCAACGTCGGCTTCGGGATTACGGCATCGGTGTCCACCGGTGCGGGCCAGGCCTGCATCGCCGGCAACATGGTCGCCGAAGCATCACGTGGTTCGATCGTCGGCATGGATTTCGCCGAAGTCCAGCCGGATGACCTGAGCAAGAACACCACGCGCTACGCTCATCTGGCGATCAAGGGCAACAAAGTCCGCTAATCACCCGTCGCGGTTTTAATCCCCCATAGTGGGAGGCCTCCCCGCTCGTGCGCGCGCCATGCTAATATGCGCGCGCACGCGGGGAGGCAAACTATGCAGGTCGGCGCGAGTTCCGTTGACGAACAGCTTTCGGGCGCCGCCATCATCCGCGAGATCAAGGCGAGCCGAATCGAGTTCGTCGTTTCGGTGCCGGACATCACCACAAGCGAAGGCTTGCTGCGGCCGTTGGCGCGCGAGACCAATCCCCGCCTGATCCGTGTGTGCAAGGAAGACGAAGGGATCGGCATCTGCGCCGGCCTGTCCTATTGCGACAAGCGCGCGCTGATGCTCATCCAGCAGACCGGCATGCTTGATTCCATCAATGCGATCCGCGGCGTCGCGGTGGAATATTCACTGCCGATCTGCCTGATGGTCGGGCTCCTGGAAAAGGAGCCGGGCGTGCCACCGCGCCAGTCCAAGCGCTACGGCGTGCGTATCGTCGAGCCGATCCTGGAGGCCATGGGCATCGCCTATCACGAGATCGAAGCCGAGCGCGATATCGCCAAAATAAGGCCCGCGATCGATGCGGCCTATGCGAACGCGCGACCGGTCGTGCTGCTGATCGGGAGACGGCCGGTATGATGAAACGCGACGAATACCTCAAGGCACTGGCGCGGCACATCACCGACGCCGATATCGTGCTTCCGGTCTATTCCACGGCGTTCGACTGGATCGACATCCGGCCTCACCCGCTCAACTACCTTTCGCATGGCGCGATGGGGCTCGCATCGTCGCATGGGCTCGGGCTTGCGCTCGGCCGTCCGGACAAGCGGGTGATCGTGCTCGATGGTGACGGCAGCCTGCTCATGAACCTCGGCACGCTGGTGACGGCGGCAGAGGCCGCGCCGAAGAATTTCTATCATTTTGTATGCGAGAACGGCACTTATGAGGCAAACGGCGGGCATCCGATCCCGAACCGCGAGCGGGTGGATTTCGCCGGCTTTGCGCGCGCGGCGGGTTATCGCAACGTGCACGAATTTTCCGATTTGAAGATGTTCGAGCAGCAGATCGCTTCCGTATTGGAAGACGCGGGACCGGTCTTCGTCGCGCTCAAGTTCCTCCCGGGTGGGCCACAAGAGCGGGACTATTCCCGCCTGCATGGCGCGCACGTGCGCAAGGCTTTCAGGGACGCGCTGTCAGCGGGCTAGATTGCTGCGGTCGGACGAATTTCGCCGACGAGCGTGCCATTCCAATTGCGCAGGGCCGGGCGGATGAACTTTTCGAGCGCTGCGCGATCGGCGTCCGCATTCAGCACGCGCGCCAGCGTTGCCGCCATCATGACCTCGCCGGCGCGGCCGGCGCCGTCGTCGCATTTTACCGCAATGCCCAGTCCTTGTTCGGGCAGCCCGGCGCAGCACATGCCTTCGGCGCCGGATTTAACGTATACACGCGGACCGAAGGCGGTCATGATTTCGGTGCAGAAGCGGCCGGTTCCGGCTGTGTACCACGGCTTGTCGACGCAGGCGGCGCGCAATCGTTGCGCGGCTTTCGAACGGATAGGCGACATGCCCCGCCCCGTGGCAAAGCAAGCAAAGGCGCGGGCGACGGAAGCGAGCGGGATTGCCCAAGTCGGCACCGAGCAGCCGTCGATGGCGCAGTCACTGTCGGAGATTTTCAGCGACGCCATGTTTTCGAGCACAGCCTTGACCTCGCGCTGCACCGGGTGTGTCGGCTCGAAATAATTTCGACGGTCGGCATCGAGGACGCAGGCCGCGCACAGGAATCCTGCATGCTTGCCCGAGCAATTGTTGTGCAACGGCTTGGCCGTGCCGCCGGACCGGGCGAGCGCCTGGGCCGCGGGTTGATACAGCGGCCAATGGGCGCCGCATTTGAGTGCGGTCTCGTCGAGACCCGCGCGTGCGAGCATTCCAGTGACGACCGAAACATGGCCCGCCTCGCCACCATGCGAGGCACAGGCAAGCGCAAGCTCTTCCGCGCCAAACCCGAAGCGGTCGGCGGCGCCGGTTTCGACCAGCACAAGCGCCTGCAAGGCTTTGACGGCGGAGCGCGGAAAAACCGGCTGCTCGACATCGCCGAGCCCGAACACGCGCTTTCCATTGGAGTCGACAACCGCGACGGCGCCGCAATGCCGGCTTTCAACGCGCCCGCCGCGGACAACTTCAACCAGAGCTGGATTCGCCATCGTTGTCGATGCTTCTGCCGCTTGCTTCAGTTTAAGAAACTATCACTATCAAATCCCGATCGCGAACCTAAGCCAAAGCAGCGGCGTTCCAGCGCGCATCCCGTAAATCTTTACTGCAATCGAATGGATACGAGGCCGGCGACGATCATGAGCGCGGCGACGACTCGGGTTGCACGCAACGGCTCGCTCAAAAACACCACCGCGATCAATGCCCCGAACAGCACGCTGGTCTCGCGAAGGGCGGCCACGATTGCGATCGGCGCTAGCGTCATGGCCCAGATCGCGATGCCGTAGGAGCCGAGCTGCAACGCGCCGCCAAGAAGACCGGTTTGCCAATAGCGCGCCATGTCCGTCAGCACGCCGGAACCGCTGCGGACGAGGGCATAGAGGACCATCACCGGAGCTATGCCGACGAACAGGGCGACCGAATAGGCGTTGGCGCTGCCGGAACTGCGTGCCCCGATGCCGTCAACGAGCGAATAGGCGCAGATGGTCAGCGATGTCAGCAGCGCATAGGTGACGGCGCGGCGTTCGAGCTTTGCGAGATCGCGGCCACCGCGCAGCGAGAGCAGGAATACGCCGCTCGCAAGCAACAGGATGCCGGTCCAGGCCAGCACGCCGACACGCTCGCCGACGACAATCGGGCTCGCGAGGCCGGTGAGCAGCGGCGCCGTGCCACGTGCAATCGGGTAGACCTGCCCCATGTCGCCGGTGCGGTAGCTTTCGATCAGGGCCGCGAAATAAAGCAAATGGATGATGACCGAAGCGACGACCCAGGGCCATGCGGCGGCGTTCGGCAGTCCGACGAACGGAACCGCTATGAGAGAGACCAATGCGGCGCCAATCGAGATGAGCACGGTGGTCGCCAGCGGATCGAGCGTGCGCTTGATGGTAGCGTTCCAGCCGGCGTGACAGGCCGCGGCAAATAAAACGGCAGTAAAGACGAAACTGTCCATAAAGGTGCGCGCCAGCTAGCTTCGCATCGCCGCCCCTGGCCAGAGTTTTGGGCCGGCGCGCTGATACTGCGGCACGCGTGGGACCTCGGCGCCAAGCGCCTGCGCGGCATGCCAGCCCCAGCGCGGATCGTCGAGCATGGCGCGGGCGAGCGTGATCATGTCGGCCTTGCCGTCAGCGACAATGGCCTCGGCCTGGGCCGGAGTGAGGATCAGGCCGACCGTGCGCGTGGCAATGCCGGCCTCGCGCTTCACCCGTTCGGCGATCGGCGCGTTGTAGCCAGGTTCGGTCGGGTTGCGGGTCGCGGCCGTGATGCCGCCCGAAGATACGTCGACGAAGTCGAGGCCGTCCTCCTTCAGCGCCTTGGCGAAAGTCACCGCATCGTCCGGCGTGAGGCCGCCGTCCATCCAGTCGCTGCCGGTGAAGCGGGCACCGAGCGCAATGGATTTCGGCACCACCGCCCGCACGGCTTGCGCGACTTCGCGCGGGAAGCGCATGCGGGCGGCAAATGGGCCGCCGTATTCGTCGTTGCGCGTGTTCGATAGCGGGGAGAGAAACTCGTGCGCGAGATAGCCGTGGGCGTAATGCAGCTCGATGGAATCGAAGCCGATACGAACCGCGCGCTTGGCCGCGTCCACGAAGGCAGTGCGCACGCGCACGAAATCCTCCCGTACCATTGCGCGCGGCGTGTGCCAATTCGCGCCGAACGGCAGCGCGGAGGGCGCGATCGTCGGCCAGGGGTCAGCGTCGGGCTTGAGCGCTCCACCGCCTTCCCACGGGCGCTGCGCCGACGCCTTTCGGCCGGCATGGGCAAGCTGGATGCCCAATTTGGCAGTACCCGCGCGCCGGCAATAGGCGACGACGCGCGCCAGTGCGGCCTCGTTGTCGTCGGAATAAAGACCGAGGCAGCCATGGGTGATGCGACCATGCCGCTCGACATGGGTCGCCTCGACCACGACAAGCGCCGCGCCGGAATTGGCCAGCATGCCGAGATGGCCGAGATGCCAGTCATTGGCGCAACCGTCATTGGCGCTGTACTGGCACATGGGCGAAACGACGATGCGATTGGCGAGCTCCAGGCCGGCCAACGTTATCGGAGAAAACAGATGGCTCATGGGTTTCCTGATAGAACTTCAATGAAATCAATGGCTAGGGCTGTGGATCAGATGACGGCCGGGCTATAAATAAATGCCCCGCTGTGGCGGGGCAAGGAAAAGGAAGAAGACCAAAGGTGCCGGCAACAATTACTCAGCTTGCCGGCTGCTCGGTATTGGCCGGCGCCGGGGCACCGGTATTGTCGTTGTCCGGTTTAGGTGCGATCTCGGTCCACCGATCGGCGACGCTCATGGCATCGCGGAAGCGCGCCTGGAATTGCTCCTCGGAATAGTAATGTTTCCAGCGGCCGGTCAGATAGAGATCGATGAAATGCGCGCGGCGGCGTTCGATCAGGTTGCGCCACTTGATTGCTGCCGAATTGAGCGCCTGATTGGCCAAAGGCTGCACCAAATCCGATGGAGATTTTTTCTGCTCTGACATGGCCGCCGCCGCAGGATGTGACGATCACTTAGCGTAAGCTGACGAGATAAGCGAGTCGGGTGAGAATGGTTGCAAGCGCGGTGATGATTTTCATCCTTTGTTCGCATCTTGTGCACCCATTTTTTTCGAGCGCAGCAAAGGTTCCGCCCGCGAATGGCCATAATATGTGCCAATTCGACACGAACACCCGCACGCAACGATTCTCGATTTAAAGCGAAATGGTTTTGCGCGCCGCTGTTACGGTTTGACCGCCAACACCGCCTCAATCTCGACTGAAATCTGGTTTGGCAACGAGCCCATGCCCACGGCCGAGCGGGCGTGCTTGCCGGCCTCACCGAGAACCTCCACGAACAGGTCGGAACAGCCGTTGATCACCTTGGGGTGATCCTTGAAATCGGGGACGGCGTTGACCATGCCAAGCACCTTGAGCACAGCTTCGACGCGATCGAGGGTGCCGAGGGCCTGGCGCGTTGCAGCGAGCAGACCAAGTCCAATGAGCCGCGCGCGTTTGTAGCCCTCCTCGACGGAAACGTCGGCGCCGACCTTGCCGGATAAAGCCTGGCCCTTTTCATCGCGCGGTCCCTGGCCAGAGAGAAACAGCAAATTGCCGGCGAGCCGGTAAGGAACATAGTTCGCAACCGGCGTGGGAACATTCGGCAGCACAATCCCAAGCTGTTTCAGGCGGGCCTCCGCGCTCATATTGGTCTCCCCCTTTTCAAGTCGAATTGTCAGTCCCGGTTTCCTCGACCGCCGTCACAGACGGATGCGCAAGACATTGGCGAGTTCGCCTATGATTCCGCGCCGAAACAATAACACGCAAGCGACAAAGATCACGCCCTGGATCACGATGACCCATTGGCCGGCCTGCGCGAGATAGTTCTGCATGGTGACAATGAAAAAAGCGCCGGCGACCGGGCCGAAGACCGTGCCCAGCCCGCCGACCAGCGCCATGAGCACAACCTCCCCGGACATCGGCCAGTTCACATCGGTCAACGAAGCTATCTGCAGCACGATCGCCTTGGTCGCGCCGGCAAGGCCCGCAAGCGTCGCCGACAAAACGAAGGCGACGAGCTTGTAGCGGTCAGTCTTATAGCCGAGCGAGATCGCGCGCGCCTCATTTTCCCGGATGGCCTTGAGCACTTCGCCGAAGGGCGAGTGAATGATGCGATAGATCAGCAGAAAGCCTGCGAGGAAAATGACCAGCGTTGTGACATACATGCTGGTCTGGCCGGTAAGGTCGACGAGGCCGAAGAGTTTGCCGCGTGGCACGCCCTGGATGCCGTCTTCGCCCCCCGTGAACTTCGCCTGCAGGGCAAAGAAGTACATCATCTGCGCGAGGGCGAGCGTAATCATGGCAAAATAGATGCCCTGGCGACGAATCGCGAGACTGCCGGCAATCAACCCAAGCAGCGCGCCGGCGAGCATGCCGCCCAGGATCGCGAGTTCCGGCGAAAGCGGCGGCAACGGAATCGTGACCCAGATCCACGCGTGCGACCAATACCAGACCGGAAAACTTATCGCGCCGACCTTGGCGAGGTGTGCCGCGATATAGCTCGCCCAGCCGAAATAGAGGGCGTGGCCAAAGGATAGGAGACCGCCATAGCCGATCAGAAGATTGAAGGCGCAGGCGAACAGCGCAAAACAAAGGGCCTGCATCAGAAATTGCGGATAGGCGAAGAACGGCGCGATCACGAGCAGCGCAACCATGATTGCGAATGCGATCGGCTCGGCGCGCGAGCGTGTTCTGTCCGTCGCCAATGTCGCCGGGTCGACCCTTTGCAACACCTCAGGCCCTCCGTCCGAACAGGCCAGCCGGCCGAATCAACAGGACGATCGCCATGATGACGAAGATGACGGTGCTCGAAGCTTCGGGAAAGAATACCTTGGTTAAGCCCTCGATGATGCCAAGACCAAAGCCGGTGACGATCGAACCCATGATCGAGCCCATGCCACCTATCACGACCACAGCGAAAACAACGATGATGAGATCCGAGCCCATCTGCGGACTGACGTTATAGATCGGCGCGGCCATGACGCCGGCGAGCGCTGCAAGCGCGACGCCAAATCCATATGTGAGCGTGATCATGCGCGGAACGTTGATGCCGAAGGCCCGCACCAGCGTCGGATTTTCGGTTGCCGCCCGCAGGTAAGAGCCGAGCTTGGTGCGCTCAATCACGAACCAGGTTGTCAGACAGACAAAGAGCGAAAATACCACCACCCAGGCGCGATAATTCGGCAGGTACATGAAGCCGAGATTCTGTCCGCCGGTCAGCGATTCCGGCATCTGATACGGCAGGCCGGACGCGCCGAAATAGTTGCGGAATACGCCTTCAATGATGAGCGCAAGCCCAAAAGTCAGGAGCAGGCCATAGAGGTGGTCGAGCGTGTAGAGCCATTGCAGAAACAGCCGCTCGATCACCATTCCTAAAATACCCACCGTGACCGGCGCAACGATGAGGGCTACCCAATAGCCGAGGCCAACATATTGCAGCAGGAAGAATGCCGTGAACGCACCCATCATGTATTGGGCGCCGTGAGCGAAATTGATGATGTTGAGCATACCGAAAATGACGGCAAGCCCAAGACTCAACAGCGCGTAGAAAGAGCCGTTTATCAACCCGAGCAGAAGCTGCACCAACAGCGCCTGGGAAGAAATGCCGAAGATTTCGAACACGCCTGCGCCCAATGTTTCGCCCTCATCCCGAGGAGGCGGCAAAGCCGCCACCTCGAGGATGAGGGCGCAAACCTAACATCTCACCCTTCGCGACGCGTGCTGCTCGGGGCGAGGTTGCCGTTGTGCGTCAACCGCTCACCAGCGGACAGCTGCCCTCTTTCAGCGGGCGGAACGCTTCGGCCGCCGGGATCGTCGCTTTCAGCTTGTAGAAGTCGCCGGGATATTTGGATTCGCCGGGCGCCTTGACTTCGAACAAATAGGCGTCGTGAAGCTTGCGGCCATCAGGGCGGATGGTGCCCTTGCCGAACAACGGGTCGTCCGTCGGCATCGACTTCATCTTGGCGACCACGGCCTTGCCGTCGGCAGAGCTCTTCAGCTCAGCGACCGCCTTGAGGTAGTGGGTTACGCCGGAGTAGACACCGGCCTGCACCATGGTCGGGAACTTGCCCGGCCGCTCCTGCTGCCAGCGTTTGGTCCAAGCGCGGTTGGCGTCGTTGGCATCCCAGTACCAGGTTTCCGTCAGCGTGAGACCCTGCGCGGTCGGCAGACCGAGCGCGGCCACGTCGCTGGCAAAGACCAGCAAGCCAGCAAACTTCTGACCGCCCTTGACGATGCCGAATTCCGCGCCCTGCTTGATCGAATTGATGGTGTCGCCGCCGGCATTGGCCAGGCCGATGATCTTGGCCTTCGATTGTTGCGCCTGCGCCAAGAAGGAGGAGAAGTCGTTGGTGTTGAGCGGATGGCGAACCTTGCCGAGCACCTTGCCGCCGGCTTTCTCGACCGCGGCCATCGTATCGCGTTCGAGCGCGTGGCCGAACGCATAGTCGGAGGTCAGAAAGAACCACGTGTCGCCGCCGGTCTTGACCAGTGCGGTGCCGGTGCCGTTCGCAAGCATCCAGGTGTCGTAGGTCCAATGGATGGTATTGGCGTTGCATTTCGGACCGGTGAGGTCGGATGCGGCCGCGCCTGAGACGATGAACAACTTATTCTTGTTGGCCGCGATTTGGCTGACGGCGAGCGCGACACCGGAATTCGGCACATCAATGATCATGTCGACCTTGTCGACGTCGAACCATTGGTTCGCGATGTTGGTGCCGATGTCGGGCTTGTTCTGATGGTCGGCGCTGAGCAGCTCGACCTTCACATCCGGATGGGCCTTTGTGAAATCTGCGATGGCCATTTTGGCTGCTGCCACCGAGCCGGGCCCGCCGATGTCGGAATAAAGGCTCGACATGTCGCTCAGCACGCCAATTTTGACAGTTGTCTGCGCCTGCGCCGTTCCCGCGGCGAGGACGGCCGCCAGCGCGGCCAAACCGATGTAACGCTTCATTGCATTTCTCCCTGTTCGACGGCTTGCGGCCGGCGTGTTCTTTCACACTTCGTGGTAATTCTTTCAAACTCCAAGGTAATCGTGGAGCTTTTCGGCATTGGCGTCCAGTTCGACGTTGGTAAAACCTTCGACAACCTTGCCGTGCTCCATGACATAGTACCGGTCCGCCACGGTCGCGGCGAACCTAAAGTTTTGTTCTACCAACAGAATCGTGAAACCTTGCGATTTTAGCGCCCGGATTGTCTTCCCAATCTGCTGGATGATGACGGGGGCAAGGCCCTCGGTCGGTTCATCGAGCAGAAGCAGGCGCGCGCCGGTGCGCAGGATTCGACCGATCGCCAGCATCTGCTGCTCGCCGCCGGACAGCTTGGTGCCCTGGCTGGAACCGAGGCGTTCCTTGATATTGGGAAACAGCTCGAAAATGCTGCCCAGATTGAGGCCTCCGGATTTGACTTCCGGCGGCAGCAGAAGGTTTTCCGCGACATCGAGGCTTGCGAAAATTCCCCGCTCCTCCGGGCAAAAGGCAATGCCGGCGCGGGCGATTACATTGGATGGTGAGGCGATCAATTCGCGTCCGTCGAAGCGTACCGAGCCGGTGCGTTTACCCACGATCCCCATGATGGATTTGAGCGTCGTGGTTTTTCCGGCGCCGTTACGGCCGAGCAGCGTGACGACTTCGCCGGCGCGCACCTCGAATGTCACCCCATGCAAAATATGCGACTCGCCGTACCAGGCGTGCAGGTCTTCGACCGCGAGCAACGGCACGGACGCCTCAGGCATGGCCGACTCCCAGATACGCCTCGCGCACGTCGGCATTGCTCGAAATCGAATCGTAATCGCCTTCCGCCAGGACCCGCCCGCGCGTGAGCACCGTAATGCGATGGCACAGGTTTTCGACGACGCTCAGATTGTGCTCGACCATCAGCACGGTGCGGTCGACGGCGACCGACTTGATCAAGCCGCTGATGCGGTCAATATCGTCATGGCCCATTCCGGCGGTCGGCTCATCGAGCAGCAGCATTTCGGGGTCGAGCGCTAGCGTCGTGGCGATTTCGAGCGCGCGCTTGCGGCCATAAGGCAGTTCCACCGCAGTGACATTCATCACGTCGGATAGGCCGACGTCAGATAGAAGCGCGGCCGCGCGCTGATTGAACGAGTCGAGCACGCGCTTGGAGCGCCAGAAATCGAAAGATCCGCCGCGCTCACGCTGCAATGCAATGCGGACATTTTCCAGCACGCTCAAATGCGGAAACACTGCCGAGATCTGAAACGACCGCACCATTCCCAATCGCGCGACTTCGGCCGGCGCGAGCGTGCTGATGTCGCGGCCCTTGTAGATAATGCGGCCGTGCGTCGGCTGCAGAAACTTGGTGAGCAGATTGAAGCAGGTGGTCTTGCCGGCGCCGTTCGGCCCAATGAGGGCATGAACGGTGCCGCGTTCAACCTGAAGGTTGACCCCGTTCACCGCGACGAAGCCGGCGAATTCCTTGGTCAGATCCTCGGTTTCGAGGATGATTTCACTCATTCGAAACGTCAGTCCCCCTGAAGACGGCGGCATTGTCGGCATGTTTTTCGCAATCGTCCAGGGTCGTTATGGGATTCGCTGCTCCTCCTTTAGGTGGGTAGGTCGGAGGTCGCGGCCCGCTCGGCAGGCATGCTCAGGCCGCCATTGCTCCCCAGGCGTGGGCACTATAGGACCATGCGCCGAAGCCTAACGCGACGAAAGCAAAGGACCCCACGTGATCGACCTCTACACCTGGACCACTCCCAATGGCCGGAAAATTTCCATCGCGCTCGAGGAACTCGGACTGCCCTACACGACGCATCCGGTCGATATCGGCAAGGACGAGCAATTCAAGCCGGAGTTCCTCAAAATCAGCCCGAACAATCGCATTCCAGCGATCGTGGACCGGGACAATGGCATGTCATTGATGGAGTCGGGCGCGATCCTGGTCTACCTCGGCGACAAGACCGGCAAGCTGCTACCGAAGTCGGGCGAGGCACGCTACCGCGTGATCGAATGGCTGATGTGGCAGATGGGCGGGATCGGCCCCTTTCTTGGGCAGGTCCACCATTTCGTGAAATACAACAAGGGCAAGGCACCCTATGCGGAAGAGCGTTATTTGAAAGAAGCCCATCGGCTGTACGGCGTGCTGAACAAGCGGCTCGAGGGCCGCGAATTTGTCGCCAATGACTATTCGATTGCCGACATCGCGATCTGGCCGTGGATTTCGCGCTTCGAATGGCAAACGATCGATCTCAACCAATATCCGAATGTGAAACGCTGGTATGTGACCATCGCAAAGCGTCCGGCGGTGGAACGCGGCTACGCCGTGCCGAAAAAAGTCAATGAAATCCCCATGCCGGCATAGGCCGCAGGGATGGTCGCCATTCTCGATCCGGAATTTGGATGACATACGGAAAAAGCTTTCACTACGGTTGGATCGTTGTCGGAGCGACATTCCTGACGCTGATGACCGGCGCCGGCGTGCGCTCGATGCCCGGCATTTTGGTCGTGCCGCTTGAGAACGAGTTTCATTGGTCGCGGGCGACGATCTCGCTTGCGATATCCGTCAACCTCCTGCTCTACGGCATAATGGGGCCATTCGCCGCTGCGTTGATGGAGCGGTTTGGTATGCGTCGCGCGATACCCATCGCGCTGGTGATCATCGGGACGGGTGTCGCGCTCACCTCAGTGATGCGCGAATCCTGGCAGATGATCTTGCTTTGGGGCCTGATGGTCGGCATCGGCGCCGGTGCGGTCGCAAACGTGCTCGCCGCGATGGTGGCCACGCGCTGGTTTACGGCACGCCGCGGCCTTGTGCTCGGATTCATGAGCGCGAGCGTTGCAACCGGGCAATTGCTGTTTCTTCCGACATTCGCCAGCATCACCACGAATTACGGCTGGCGCGCGACCGTGCTGACGGTTGCCTGTATCGTGTTGGCGATTTTACCGATCGTCGCGCTCCTGATGCGCGATCGTCCGGCGGATGTGGGACTTGCGCCCTATGGCGATACGGGCGGCCCGAAGCCTTCCTCGCCGGTATCCGGCAACCCGATAGCGCTGGCATTTTACACGCTGCGCGATGCCGTTCGCGTGCGCGATTTCTGGCTGCTGGCTGGCACATTCTTCGTGTGCGGGGCATCAACCAATGGACTGATCGGCACACATCTCATTCCTGCCTGTCTCGATAACGGCATTTCGGAAGTCACTGGTGCGGGCCTGCTCGCGGCCATGGGTGTGTTCAATCTCATCGGGACTACGGGCTCTGGCTGGCTTAGCGACCGTGTGGATAGCCGAATTCTGCTTGCGGTTTATTACGGCCTGCGCGGGCTGTCGCTGATCTATCTGCCGTTTTCTTTCGTGTCACCGAACGGATTGATGCTGTTCACGGTATTCTACGGGCTTGACTGGTTCGCCACCGTGGCGCCGACTGTGCGATTGATCGGCAACGCATTTGGCAAGGAAAAAATCGGCCTGGTCTATGGCTGGATCTTTGTCGCGCACCAATTCGGCGGGGCATCGGCGGCTTTTTTCGGCGGGGTGTTGCGGGAGAATTTTGGCACTTATCTGGAGTCGTTCGTGCTCTCCGGACTGCTGTGCTTGATCGCAGCCGTTATGGCCCTGTTCATCGGTCGGGTGCACAAAGGCGAAGCGCCGGCGCTTAACGCCGCGACGTGATTCACGTCACTTCAAGAGCCTGATGGTGGTATCGACACTGCCGAGGATGAAAGCCTCAACTGTCTTCCCCTGATCTTGCTCGGCGACAATTTTGCTCGAAAGCGCGATGGCCGCCAGAAATTCGTGGGTATGCGTGTGCCCTATCGGAGGCATTTCCGGCAGCGTCATGCCCTCCGGCTCCGGATAGAGCGTGATGTAGAAATAGGGCTCGTCGTAATAGTCGTCTCCGGGGGAGAAGCCGAGGCCGGTGGTCTTGTCGCCGCCCAGCGATATCAAGCTGTCAAGATCAAAGTGATGCGGCCAGCAGCGTATGATCGGGGGCTTCAATCCTCGCGTCGCGAGTTTCTCGCGCGCGTCGACCAGCGCGCCATTGGCATTCGAGTACCAGGTGGCGAGGTCATGCAGAGCCGTCGAAATTTTTCCAGTCGAATATGTGCCGCCACCCGCGACCGCATGAGCAGGCATTTCGTAGGGCGATGGCGCGTCGAGCTTGTGCTCGTCCAATCCTTGGGCTTGCAGCCCCAAACCAAGCCAGGCGCGCGCCTCGGCGTCAGTGCGGCCGTCGAGACTGAATTGACCCTTGGCGGCAGTCAGCGTGAGAGATAGATCGGCGATACGTAAGGCGAGCCGCGCACCATCGGCAAACGGATGCGTGACAAAGCCGCCCAAGGCGTCGTCCCAGCCCAAATTCGTATGACTGTCGTCGGGTCGCGGCGGAACATAGGCGCGGGCGCTGCGCGCAAGCCACTGCACGGCATGATGGGCCTGCAACCGCGCCTCATGAAGAGGCGCGCGATCAAGTCCGGCGATCGGCCGCCAAGCGTGTGCACCCATAGGTCTATCCCACTACCCTGCCCATGCTGGATC
>Ga0335077_10006477_pt1 | contig 14463 bp, 12 predicted proteins | sample Lox_Sample_31_FD_207151 | JGI IMG/M metagenome (GOLD analysis project Ga0335077, IMG submission 207151) | Soil microbial communities from Loxahatchee National Wildlife Refuge, Florida, United States - Lox_Sample_3.1 | ecosystem: Environmental > Terrestrial > Soil > Wetlands | place: USA...
CGAAAGAACAGCGCGGCGCCGGACGCAGGTTCCATGGCGAGCTGCACCTGGCGGTCCTTGCTGACGAGATGCTCTACATGAGAGGGCCGCCACGCTTCGTCAGGCTTGATTTCCGTTCCCGCAAGTGTCACGCCTGAAATGGCAGTCAACCCCGGAGCCTGCAAGCGCCACAGCTTTGCGTCGTGGGGGGAATCAATGGCAATCTCCAGCTTCTGGTGGGCATCCTTGTTGAGCAAGACCAAACGAGTGCTCCCGTCCGGCATTTCCGCCGCCCAGGCGTCGGCGTTGGCCGGCGGCTGATCGAAGCGCGCGGGACGCATTCGACCTCCGGTCAGGACTCCCGCCAATTTCATGCCGTAGAAGACCGGCCGGGCGCTAAAGCCCATTTCGCGACTGCCGGCAATGGGGGTGTAAAAGCTGCCCTGGGCTGCGATGGCAGCGGCTTCGGGGGAAAGCTGCGCTCCCGGCAGATGTCCGCCGAGGGAGTGGCTAATCACACCGGCCCCGCCGCCATGGAGGTTCACCCCGGCACAGCCAAAACTGGCCAGCCTGAGAAGGTAATCCGCCGCCCAGAGGGCCGAGCAGAAGGCGTTACTCACCCCCGGTTTGCCGCCGCGGTAACAGGAGTTGCCCTCGGTCATCCGATAGACGAGGTGATTCTCTTTGGCCACGCGGATGATGCGCGGCACCTCCTGGTCCACCTTGGCATCGGGAGCGAGCAGCCGCTCGGCGGTCACGCGCGGATTGTCCGGAGGTCCCATGACGTAATAATGACCGGTGCAAGCCACAATCCTGCCGGGCAGCAGCGGCGGCGCTTCCTGCGCGAAACGGATAACCCACTCCGCATTGGAACCGACGTCCGGACCGGCGAAACGCGCTTCGGGCACGCGGGCGATGACGGCTTTGGCGAACATCATCCATTGGGCGAGGTATTTGTCAAAGTTCCAGTCCTGGGAACGCAACCGGTTGTTGGTATCGCGGTAATACTCCGGTTCATTGCCGATCTGAAAAAAGAGCAACCGCTTGCCCAGCCGCCGGGCGACATAGGCCGCCTCTTCAGCATCCCGCTCAGGCGTGCCTGTCCCGAGATTCAAGCCATAGATCGCCGTCCAGCCCGTCGCCTTCAAAAAGTCGGCCAGGCGGTCCACGGCGACCGGCTCGATAGCCGTGAACGAGTGCGGCATCCAGTTGTCCGCACGGCGAGCGGATGCGGGCAACGCCGGCGGCTGGTCGGCCGCTCCCGCCTTCCACCAGCAAAAATCACTGGAATTTCCGCCAAGGCGCAAGATGCCTTCGGGCGTGAGCGCCTTAAAAAGCGACACCAGCTCCAGGTTGTCTGCGGCAAAATAGGTCGGGTCAGCCAATTGTGCCGTTTCACAACTGAAGCCAAGATAATCAACTGGCACGGCACTGGTCGCCGCGCTTCCGAGAGATAGACGAATTTTCGTCGCACTCTCCTGTGCCCAGACCGGAGTGCCCGCCAGCGCACCCGTTGCGAGTGCGGCAAGAGTGAGGAATCGCCGCCGATTCATGCGCCGCACCGAGTGGTTGTGCTCGTCGTTTGGCTTTTCCTGGTTCCAAACCACCGGCCCGTTCGTCATGGTTTCGAGGCTATCCCCGGCTTGGGTTGCACGTCAATTGGGAACGCCCTTTGCGAAACCAGCCCCGGGGACGCCAAGGTTTATTAGCCACAGATGAACACAGATGGACGCAGATTTTTTGCCGCGAAAAGGCACAGAAGGCGCATAGCAAACAAAGCAAATCCGGTGAAATCTTCTTTTGCGCGTTTTGAGCCTTTTAGTGGCAAATATTTTTTCCTTGGTGTTCTTGGCGGCTTGGCGGCTTGGCGGTTTTGCCAAATCCGTGTTTATCTGTGTGAATCCGTGGTTAAAAGACTCTGCGAGCAGGCCCCGATTGGCGGGGCCAGCTCGTTGTCACAGGTGGTGGGCTCAATTCCGGTGATCTTGAATAAACTTCTGAAGGGCCGGCCCGCCGCCCAGCCACCCAATAACCAAAACCCCAACCACGCACACCGCTACCAGAATCAATACCCAGGAAAGGATGGCCCGAAAATAATTCTTGCGCGACTCGTTCTCACCCGTAAAGGCCCAGACGAGAATCATAAGCAAACCGACAATGGGTATGGCGGTGACGAACATCATCCCCATCCAAGACCCGACGGATATGTAATTTCTATCATCCTGATCGTTCATAAAGTTGTGTGGGCATGGCGGCCCACGTTATTTGTGTTTTGATATTTTATTTCCATTTTCGGAGCAGCCCGATGGGGCAAATGATTTCTTGCCCTGCCTCGGGAGCCACGATGGCGGTTTCATCAGCAATCGTCGCGCCAAATCAAACGCGCATTAACAACATTTAATGAATGATTTGCCCGCCTTTTAGTCCTTTATTCCCAGATACTTCGATAGCCACCCGCAGGGGTGCCGGATGGACGAGGGTCGCGAGACCAGCCTCCGCTCAGAAGCTTCGGCACGGCAGGCGAGAGACGAGAGTTGAGAGCGAAAAGAAAAACATTCAACCTTCAATCCCGCAAAGCGGGACTCAACCCCGAATGAATGCAACCGCCAAGACGCCAAGGACGCCAAGGTTTTATAACCGCGAAATAAACTAAACACGCGAAAGACGTTTTAATTAAAGATGTTCGCGCATTGGGGGCGGTTCGCGGTTTGAAAGATTCATTATCGCCGGGTGTTTTGGGCGTCCGGGCGGTTCCTCCAGTCGTTTTTGATTCGATTGCAGGGGAGGCATGTTCTCAATGGTGTCCCTGACCGGCGCTCGAATTTTCAACCCGGGTAAATCTCCCGGAATCAGGCTGTACAGACGGGCGTCATGAAGTTTGTTGGTCAAGACCACCCGGTTTCGCAGGACGCCCTCGAATTTGGCGCCGGCTCTCTCGGCAACCCGCCGGCTCGCCCAGTTGTGGCCGGGAACCAGAATTTCCAGCCGCTGGAGACCAAGGTTTTTCAGCCCGAATTCGGCAACCAAACGGAGCGCTGCGGTTGCCACGCCGCGCCGCGTCCGGGTCCGGCGCACCCAATACCCGATGTTGGCAGAACGGTTGGCCCGGTTAATGCGGTTCAGCCCTACGCTGCCGAGCAGGATTTCGTCGCGCGCGCTAAGAACGGCGAAGTCATATTGTTCCCCCTTCTCCCAGTCGGAGTTGCTTTTAGCAATGAACGCCCGGGCGTCTGCCAGTGAATAGTCCGGGCGGCACCAGGTCATGAACAGGCAGAGGTCGTTGACCGATTCGCGCACGGCGTCGAACAAAAGGGGAGCATCATCTGGACGGAACCGCCGAAGGCTGGCCAGGTGATTGCTTAAAAGAGTTGGTTCCACCGGTTGGAATTATAAGAGGCTGAACTCCTGCGCCGCAACTTTAAACATACAAACCTTAAGCCGGCCGTTCGAAACGGAAACGCTGCTGTTGGTCCGGATGGCGCCAACCGGGCTTCCGCCGGCGTTCGTTGAATAAAGAGCGAACCTTAGCGGATTATCAAATTGGATGCGCCTCCCGTGTTTGGCGGTTTATTCGGGTAATGGAAGACGGTTTCGGCATCCAGATATTTCCAGGATTTCCCCTTCTGGATGCGGGGCGTGGTGCGCCCGACGTAGGACCGGAGACGGTGCGGTCCGTTTTGTTCCACGGTAAACACCAGCGGCTTCACCAACCGGGCGATGAACAGGCTGGTGGGTTTCATCGTGAGCTGTACGACCGGCTGGCCGTTCGACAGGGATTCGCCGGTCTTCACAAGCTCGAATTCAAAGGTGCGTTCCCATTCCAGGGAAACGAAGTGGAACTTGACGATCTTGCCCTGCATCAAGTCGTCCCAGTGGGCCAGCATGAAAGGATACAAGGTGTCGTCAATCACGGTGTCAGGCGGGAGCGTCCGGGCGCGGCCCTTTGGAGGATTGAGGCCGTGGGCGTAGCTGATAAAGATGTCCGACCGCGCCGGGTTTTCGGGGTCCGGCTCGATGTGAATGGCGCCGGAGACCCGGGCCGAGAAATCCTGCATTTCATAAGAGACAAGCTGGTTGGACTCGTAGAGGACTTTTTCCATCGCGGCCACCATGCCGTTGGTGCCGAGAAACTGCCGCTCGACGTGAACGCTGGAACCGGAACGCGTCGCAGTCCGCCGGAAGGTGTATAAAACCGTTTTCCGCTCCGACCCGATGGCATAAAGGGTGCCGGTGAGCAGCTTGGGTTCGGCATAGTCATAAACCGGGGATGTCGTGGGGGACGCGGTGTCGGCGGCCCGGCCGGACGGAAGGCCGGTCCACCCCAGCGCGAGCAGCACAACCCCACGCGCGATGAAAGCTGAAACAATAAAATACTTTCTCATCAGGGACATATCATGGCCGACCCGGCGGGTCGCCGGCAAGTTGTGCCATCGGGGTATATTTTGCTTGCTTATTATTAAAGTTGAAGTTAGTTATAGCTCGCAAGCATTGACGGCAAACGAATTGCCATCAAAATCGAAAGGCAAACTATGAGTCCATTACTATTCTCACTGGTTTTTGCCAGTGGCGGCTGGAGTGCCCCCACCGGGGCCGCCTTCCTGGTCATCATCTCCGTCCTAGCTCTGTTGCGGAGTCGCAGCAAAGCCTAGGCGCGTTGCGCCGGCGAGTTGGCGAGTTGGATTTTTTTGAGGACAGACACCAGCGCCGACTTTGGTGCTCAGGTCCGGAATTTTTTGTGCCCTAATAATGGCGCTTTAAAAAATTTCAACCGCCAAGGCGCAGAGGATGCCAAGGTTTCAGCCACAGCTAACCACAGATTTTCATAGATGTTTTTCTGTGTTTCATCCGCGTATAGCGGCGTGGCCGCCACGCGGCTTTACGCCGTGTCCATCTGTGGCGTGGGAATTCTTCTTTGCGCACCTGGCGCCTCAGCGGTTTCGTCTTACGGCGCCTGTTCGAGCAGTCTGGCGACTTCAGCCGGGCGCGAGCGCTCGACGAGGTGATTGCCTTGCATGATGAGCGTGGTCCAGCCGCGCGCCTGGGCGCGTTCGTAGAACGAATAAAAATCGTCCTGCTCCGGGGTTTTGCCCTTGTCCACGGTAAGAATATAGGTGGTGGGCAGTTTTTCGGCGATGGTCTGGTTGGTCAGGGTGATGGGTTCGCTGAAGGTTTTGGCCGGTTGCGGCACGTCGTGCGGCGGCGGGGGATTTCCTTTAATCCAAAACGGAATGACAAAACCGTCTCTGACGGGGAATTCATGGCCGGGGGGCAACAGCGTATCAACGCTCTCGCCGTTGGTGGGCAGCAAGGCGTCAATATAGACGACGTGTTTGATGCGGCCGGGCACGCGGTCCGCCACGCCGGTAATGACCATGCCGCCGTAGCTGTGGCCGACGAGGACGACGTCGTGCAAATTTTCCCAGAGGATGACGTTGACGATGTCCTGAATGTGGGTGTCGAGGTCAATGTTCGTGCTGGCGAGGTTGGCATGTTCGCCGAGGCCGGTGAGCGTCGGGCGATAAACGGTGTTCCCATCGGCGGCGAGCAGGTCAGCCACGTGTTTCCAATCCCAACCGCCGCTCCACGCACCGTGCACAATCACGTAGGTGTTCTTCTTGCCGGCATGGTGCGGCGGCGATACGGAAGGAGAATTTGTTTTGCACCCGGCGACGGCGTTGAGGCAGGCCAAGACCAAAGCCAGAGGGAGAAGTTGCTTTACGCCCATTTCTTGAAGGTGAATTTAACCGCCAAGACACGGAGAACGCAAAGGTTTCAGCCACGGATAACCACAGATTTTCACAGAGTTTTTATCTGCGTTTCATCCGTGTCCATCTGTGGCTTGGAAATTCTTCTTTGTGCGCTTGGCGCCTTGGCGGTTTCCTCAATTATCTTAACGGTGATGCCAACCGCCGCCACCGTGCCAGCCACCACGATAACCGCCCCAGCCACCGCCCCAACCAAAGGAAACCGACACCGCCGGATAGGGCCAGTAGTAAGCCGGGTAATAGCCGTAGTACGGACTGTGGTAATAGAGCCAGGTGTTATAATCGTAGGTCTGCGTGTCGGGAATGACATAGACCGTCGAGGCCGGAACGGTTTGAACATAAGTCACCGTGGGCGCCGGCGTAGGGGTCGGAATCTGGGTATTGTAAGCGCTCGAATCAGCCGATTGTGAAGTAGCAGTGGTTGAGGTGGTCTGTGCCGTTTGGGTGCGCTGGTTCAGCATGGCGTTGATGACGGCGTCGGAGACGCCCTGTTGCCGCAGATAAATGATTTGGGCAGCATTCAGGCCGTAATTGTTTCCTGAATTCTGGATGTACGTGATGATGGTGCTGTCGCCGACTTTCGCCTGCGAAAGCTGCAAAACCTCCGGCACGCCGTAGGATAACTGCGGCGCGGCTTTGGCGGCGGCCGGTGTGGCAGCCGTGGAGGTCGTGGTGGAAGTTGTGGAATTCTGTGCCCGGACGTTGCCCGCCGCCAAAGCCAGCATGGTGAGGGCGACGAGGGTCAGGCGCAGCTTTTGAAAGTTTCGAGTTTTCATAAAATCACACCTAATTGGTTCAACACCGGAAGATGGCGCGAGTTGCACCGGCTGTCAAATGCAACTGATTAACCGCCAAGACGCCAAGAACGCCAGGGTTCTAACCGCGAAATAAACCAGACACGCGAAAGATGTTTTATTTGAAAATGTTCATGTATTTGGTGCGGTTCGCGGTTTGAAAAATTCTGTATCGCTTAGGGTCCCTGGCGCCTTGGCAGTTTCACGAATCAGGCCTTTTCCCGGCGGCGGAATGCGTGTTCCCGCCTTTTGATTTCGTCGCTCAACAGTTCCTCTGCCGACCAGCCGTTGCGTTGTGCCAATTCCGCCAGTTCAAACAGTTCCCTGGCCAGAGTTGTTTTCGCCATTTTTTTCGGTCGGGACGCATGGCTCATGCGTCCGCGATTGATTTTGGCCAGCTGGCCGTCGGCAAAGACTTTGCGGGCTTGCTTGACCAGTTTTTCGGCGCGCAACAACGCGGGCAAATGTTTCGGGATGCCGTCGAACGCCGAGGCGCGTTCGTGCCGCGTTCCCTTTTTCTCGGCGTGCTTGATTTTTTCCCAGTTCGCCCAGACTTCGTCCACGCCCTTGACCCTGGTCCGGCCAAAGACGTGCGGATGGCGGCGTACCAGTTTTTCCACAATCAACCGGCAGACCTTTTCAAAATCAAACGCGCCGCGCTCGCGGGCCAACTGGCAATGGAAGATGATCTGCAACAACAAATCGCCGAGTTCCTCGGCCATCTCGTGGTCGTCCTTTGCCTCAATGGCGTCCATTAATTCATAGACCTCCTCGATGGCGTGGCGCCGCAGCGTCATATGGCTTTGGTCGCGGTCCCACGGACAACCCGTCGGCGAGCGCAGCCGGGCCATGACCTTGAGAAGATCGGCAATCGCGGAATTCTGCTTCATTTACGATTTGCGATATACGATTTACGAGCGCACCGGCAATCGGCGCGTAAATCGAAAATCGTATATCGTAAATTAAAGGATCACCAGATCATCCCGGTGCACGAGTTCTGCCTTCGGCAGTTGGCGCGCGCGGACGGCGGCGGCATCGAACCGCGCAATGCCACGCGCGAATTCCGTTCCGTTCAAATCGCAAATCCGCACCACGTCGCCGGCGACAAAATCGCCTTCACAGCGGGCGACCCCGGGCGGCAACAGGCTCTTGCCCTTTTCGCGCAGCGCCAGTTTTGCGCCGTCATCCACAAACAACGTCCCCTGGGGATGATGGAAAAAGGCGATCCAGCGTTTGCGGCCCTGCAATTTTGCCGGGTGCGCGACGAACAGCGTGCCCTCATTCCCGCCGGCGAGAATTTGTGCCAGCACATTTTTCTTCCGGCCGGACGCGATAACGAGCGGGATGCCGGAGCGCACGACAATTTTGGCGGCTTCAATTTTCGATTTCATGCCGCCCACGGCGATTTCGCTGTCGGTGCCGCGCGCGAGTTTTTCCAGGGCGGAGTCAATTTTTTCGATGACAGAAATGGTTTGGGGATTGGCTTTGCCGAAATTTTCGATGACCCCGTCCACGGTCGTAAGAATCACGAGCAAATCAGCGGGCAACAACGACGCGACGAGCGCGGACAGTTTGTCGTTGTCGCCGAATTTGATTTCCGTGAACGAGATGGCGTCGTTTTCGTTGATGATGGGCACGACGCCACGGCCCAGCAGCGTCACGAGCGTGTTACGCGCGTTGAGATGACGCTCGTGATGTTCGAGGTCCTCATGCGTGAGCAGCACCTGCGCCACCTGCAAGCCGTGCCGTGCGAATAATTCCGCGTAGGTGGCCATGAGCCGTGACTGGCCGATGGCGGCGCAGGCCTGCAATTCGGCAAGCTCCGTCGGGCGCTTTTCCAGACCGAGCGCGCCCATGCCGGCGCCAACCGCGCCGGAGGTGACGACGACAATTTCCCGGCCGGCCTGGCGCTGCCCGGCGATTTGCGCGACGAGCTGTTCCAACTGCGCCGGGTCGGGCTGCTTGCGGCGGTCCGTGAGCATGCCCGTGCCGAATTTCACGACGACGCGGACGGCGGATTTGAGCGGGTCACGGTGCACGCGATGAGATTAGAAGAAATTCCGTAGGCGGAAAATGCAAAAAACTGCCGACCTTATTGCACGAGCAATTTAAGAATGCCCGGGCCGGAGTTTTTCCGATCCGGCAGCGAGCTGAAGAAATCACCGCTGCGCAAGGCGATGAACGCCGCCAGCCCGCCCAGGTCGGCCGGTGACTTCACATTTTTGAGCACACAATTCTGGATGCCGATGATTTGGGTGCGGTTTTTCCGCTGGTTGTTCAAGTCAATGTACCTGGCCGTGCCGATGGAGACATTCAATACGTCAATGCCCTTGAACTCGAGCCCGGTCTGCTGCGAGAACGACTGGTTGGCCTTGCGGCCGTTTTTTTTCAACGGGTTGGCGAGGCCGAGGGAAAAGAGGTTGGTCTGTCCGGCCTGATTTTTCACCACATCAATCTCGCCGAGGTTAAAACGCATCAGCGTGATGTGCAATTTGTGCTCTGCCAGCGCAGCGGGGTCGTATTCCACGTGGATTTCCCGGATGTTCAGAAACAGCGTGCCGGCAAAAGCCGGCGGATTGTAGAGCCGGAGATTTTGAATGGTCACCTCCGGTTCGGCCAGACCGAGGGAAAACCGGCCAATCTCCGCGTCCATGCCGGTCCGGGCGTGAATCTCGTGTTCGAGATAAACCCGCAAAATCGCGTTGCGCGCCAACAGCAGAACAACTGCCAGCGCAACCGCCAGAATGACCAGCCGGAACAGCCATTTGAAGAGCCATTTAAACATTTTTGATTTATGATTTATGATTGACGATTTTCCCGCCGCTGGGCCGATTCAGGTAAGTCGCAAATCGCAAATCGTAAATCATAAATTACAGGGCCACGTCCTCGGGCCGCACTTCGAGGCATTCGTCCTGGTCCTCCCAGATGATGGCGGGGTAAAAATTCAGCAACTGCGGCGCCAGCTCGCGGCCGGCGCGCGAGAGGAACTGTTCGGCCTCCTTCGCCGCGTTTTCGTAGGCGGCATCGTAATTGCTGACGCGGCGGCGCTGGCGGTCGTCCCAGTGCGCGACGGCATGCACCGGCTCGTATTGTTTCGCCCACGCCTCGAGGCCGGCGCGGACATCGGCGGCAATTTCGTCGAACGGCACGAGCGTTTCGTTGCAATGCTGGCAGATGAGGCCGGACTCACGCACGTCGCGGGTGAGCAACGGCAGGAACGGCGCGCGGCAGCACGGCGATTCCGCGTAGGCCGCGGGGGGCGTGGCCAGCCGCTTGAACCAGATTTGCCGGTTGTGCGCCAGTTGCGCCCCCAGCCGGTACGCGCCGACGAGCGGATGCGACAGCCGCCATGCCCGGCCTTCGAGCTGGCCGAGGGTCTGCGCCAGCCAGCGCGCGAGCGTGAGGTCGTCCCATTCCTCAAACGGCCGGCCGTATTCCTGCCAGAGGCGGTCGAGCGGTGAATCGGATTCAAATGCCATCGCGGGCAGAATGGCGCGGAAAAAAAGTTTTGTCGAGCGGCGTCGCGACGGGAATTGACTTCGCGCCATGATGGATGCGAAGGACAATTTTAATTCGGTTGTGGCGGACCGCCGGGTTGCCCGTTCTTTGGCCGTTGGCATGCCACTGCGCCATGCCAACGCAGAAGCCGAAGCGTTTTATGCTGATGACGCGCTCAAATCGTGAACATTTTGGCCGGCGAATTGTCTTTTTTATTGCCGGCAATGAACCATTGTGGGTGACCGATTACAAAACACGGACAGGTGGTTTAGGAACGTAAAATGTTTGGCATGGAACGTTTACGAGGGAAGAGTTTTCTCCGTTGGCGCGACCGCAGATTGAATTTTCTCCCGGTCGCCGCCGGTTTTTGTCTCACCCTGCTCTGGCTTGGCGCTGCGTCGGCGCGCGCGGCGAGTTTCACCGCTTCATTGGACAACGACACACTGACGCTCGGCCAGAGCACGACGTTGTCGCTCACGTTTGAAGGCGGTTCACCCCGGAACGTGCCGGTGCCGCCGGACATTCCCGGTCTGCAAATTTCCTACGTCGGCCCTTCGAGCCAGTTCAGCTTCATCAACGGCCGGACCAGCTCGACCGTGACGCATCATTTCACGGTCACGCCGGAGCGGACCGGCGAGTTCGTTATTCCCGCGCTGACCGCCGACGTGGACGGGACGCAACTGACCAGCCAGCCGTTGCAGTTGAAGGTGATTCAACCCAGCGCGGCGGCGGCGGCGCAAATCAATTCCGGTTCGCAAATTGCCTTCATGAAACTTTCCCTGCCCGAGGACAAGGTTTACGCCGGAGAAATCGTCGCTGCCAATCTGGAGATTTATCTGCGCGACGACGTGCGCAATTTTGAAAATTTTCAATTTACCGCCACGCCCGCCGACGGTTTTACCGTGGGCAAGCTGCACGAGGGCCAGGCGCAGCGCGTGCAAATCGGCAGCCGCGTTTATACCGTTGTCCCGCTTTCCATGGCCTTGACCGCGACGCGAACCGGCACGCTGAGCCTGGGCCCGCTGACCGCCGACCTGACGCTGGTAGTTGCTTCGCCGAACCAGCCAAACGATCCGTTCTTCCAACAGTTCGGCATTCGCGACCCGTTTGGAAATTTCGGTGAAGAGCGAAGGCAAATCTCGCTGGCCACCGAAACTGCGACCGTGGAATCGCTGCCGTTGCCAACGGAAAACGTGCCGCCGGGTTTCAACGGCGCGATTGGCGAATATACCATGACCGCCATTGCCGCGCCGACGAACGTCGCTGTCGGCGATCCTATCACCGTGCGCATCCGGATTTCCGGCCGGGGCGATCTCGGCTCGCTGACGCTGCCCAATCAGCCGGCCTGGCATGATTTCACCATTTATCCACCCACTTCCAAGGTGGCGACCACCGGCCCGCTCGGTTTGCAGGGGACGAAGACGTTTGAAGAAATTGTCGCGCCGCAAAACACGGACGTGCATGAGCTGCCGCCCTTTTCCTTCAGCTATTTTGACCCGGACACCGGCAGTTATCGCACGCTCACGGAACCGCCCGTGGCGCTGGCAGTCCGTTCCGCCGGGGCAACGCCCGTACCCACCATCGCCGCGGCTCAAACTGCCAATCCACAAACTCCGGCCAAACCGGAGGATATTTTACCGATCAAGGACGAGCTGGGTGCGCTGGCCCAGGCCGGCCCGCCGCTGGTGACGCGGCCGGCGTTTCTCGCCCTGCAAGGCCTGCCGGTTCTGGCGTTTCTCGCCGCTCTGGTCTGGCGCAAACGCACCGACAGGCTGGCAAATAACCCGCGACTGCGGCGGCAGTGCGCCGTGGCGCAACTCATTGCCAGCGGCATGGACGACTTGAAAAAATACGCGGCGGCAAATCAGCCGGACGAATTTTTCGCCACGCTGTTCCGCTTGTTGCAGGAGCAACTGGGCGAACGGCTGGATTGCCCGGCGTCGTCCATCACCGAATCGGTGGTGGATGAACGGCTGGCGGCACTGGGCGCATCGGAATCGGTGTTGAACGGCTTGCGCGAACTGTTCCAGCTTTGCAACCAAGCGCGCTACGCGCCGGTCCGCGGCAGCGCGGAATTGAATTCCGTCGTCGGGCAATTTGAACGAGTCATTGCTGGACTTCAGGAGTTGAAGGCATGAAAAACCGGTTTCTATTCCTTTTTTGTAGGAGACGACGTAAGGAGTCTCAGAATCATTGCCGATTGCCGATTGCCGATTGCCGATTTGAGCCTCGTCACCTCGGCTCCTACTGCACTTTAAGTTTGCTGCTTGGACTCGTTTTTGCCGGGCGGGTTTTTGCGGTGGATGTGAACTCTGAATTCAACCTGGCCAACAAACTGTACGCCGAAGGCAAATTCGCCGCCGCCGCCGCGGCCTACGAAAAAATTCTCCAATCCGGCGCGGTCTCGCCGGCGCTCTGGTTCAACTTCGGCAACGCGGAATTCAAAACCGGCAATTTGGGGAAGGCCATCGCCGCATACCGACGGGCGGAACTGCTCGCGCCGCGCGACGACGAAGTGCGGGCGAATCTGGGATTTGTGCGCAATCAGGTGACGGGTCCGACGTTGCGCAAGAGCCGCTGGGAAGACTGGCTCGATACGTTGTCGCTCAACGAATGGACGACACTGGCGGCTGGAGCTTTCTGGCTGACTTTCATTTTGTTCGCGGTGGGGCAGATTCGCCCCGCGTGGCGTCCGCGGTTGCGCGGTCTGACTTCCGGCGTGATCGTGCTCGCGATTTTGTCATGCGCCGGTCTGGGCGCGGCAACGGCAATTCATTTCACAAAACAAACGGCGGTGGTCATTGCAGCAGAAGCCACGGCGCGCAGCGGGCCGTTCACCGAGGCGCAGGACGCGTTCCAGGTGCATGACGGCGCGGAATTGGCCGCGCTCGACCGCCGCGACAATTGGTTGCAAGTAGCCGACGGTTCCGGTCGGATCGGCTGGTTGCCGGCAAAGCAGGTGGAAATTCTGCCTGGTGCGTAACGGGTAGGGCGCGTCACTCCGTGCGCGCCGTCCCCGAGATCGAACGCTCTGATGAACAACAACGGCGGGCAGAGGACTGCCTGCCCTACCAGAATTTTTGGTTGAACGACATACAAAAATTTGTGTCCATCGGTAACAACTTACAGAAAAATGAATACTGGAATCTCTGCAATTAACGATGCGGTAAAAGAAGCAGGCGCGTTCACGCATCCACTGTTCAACGAAATCGGCAAGGTCATCGTCGGCCAGCATTACCTGGTCGAGCGGCTCGTCATCGGCCTGCTCGCCAACGGCCACGTCCTGCTCGAAGGCGTGCCCGGCCTGGCCAAAACCCTCTCGGTCAAGTCGCTCGCCGCGTGCATCCACGTCAAGTTCGCGCGGCTGCAATTCACGCCCGACATGCTGCCCGCCGACGTCATCGGCACGCAGATTTACAATCCGCAATCCGGCGGTTTCAGCACGCGCAAAGGGCCGATTTTCGCCAACCTGATTCTCGCCGACGAAATCAACCGCGCGCCCGCCAAGGTGCAAAGCGCGCTGCTCGAAGCGATGCAGGAAAAACAGGTCACCATCGGCGAACAGACGTTCAAACTGGAGGAACCGTTCCTGGTGCTCGCCACGCAAAATCCGATTGAGCAGGAAGGCACCTATCCGCTGCCCGAAGCGCAGGTGGACCGGTTCATGTTGAAATTGAAAATCGGTTACCCCTCACGGGACGAGGAGCGGCGGATTCTCGAACTGATGGCCAAGACTTCCGGCACACCAGCGACACACGCCGTCGTTGATCCCAAGGACATCCTCAAGGCGCGCGAAGTCATCAACGACATTTACGTGGACGATAAGGTGAAGGATTACATCGTGGACCTGGTCTGCGCGACGCGCGAGCCGGAGAAATATAAGATTCAAGTCCGCGACTTCATCCAACTCGGCGCGTCGCCGCGGGCGACCATTTACCTGACGCTCGCGGCCAAGGCCTACGCTTTTCTCAAAGGCCGCGGGTACGTAACGCCGCAAGACGTGAAAAGCATCGGCATGGACGTGCTGCGCCACCGCGTCGCCATCACCTACGAAGCCGAGGCCGAGGAAAAAACCAGCGAAACGGTCGTCCAAAAGATTTTTGATGAACTGCCCGTGCCGTGATGATTGAAACTGCCGAAAATGAATTGGTCGTCGTGGGTGAATATCGCCAAAGCGGCCGCAAAGTGAAAATGCGCGCGGATGCCGCCGCCGCCTTGCGCGATTTAATGACTCAGGCCGCAGCGGCTGGCGTTGCTATCATTCCTATCTCCGGTTTTCGCGCCATTGCTTACCAGGAATCGCTCTTTCGAAAGGCAGTAGCAAAATATGGTTCGGAAGATGCCGCCGTTCGGTGGGTCGCGCGTCCCGGGCATTCGGAACATCACACGGGTTTGGCGGTGGATTTGGGCGATGGGGACCATCCCGT
>Ga0335077_10006478_pt1 | contig 14460 bp, 14 predicted proteins | sample Lox_Sample_31_FD_207151 | JGI IMG/M metagenome (GOLD analysis project Ga0335077, IMG submission 207151) | Soil microbial communities from Loxahatchee National Wildlife Refuge, Florida, United States - Lox_Sample_3.1 | ecosystem: Environmental > Terrestrial > Soil > Wetlands | place: USA...
GCGAGTCGACCATGCCGACCAGCGGCTGCGATTCCCGATAGAATGCGCGCGCGCGTGAGGCCTCAAACTGCATGAGCCGGGTGAACTCCTCGGCCCCTGCGCCATTGCACAATCCGTCACGTTCCACGCCGAAACGCTTCAGATCTTCCTCGGGCAGATAAACCCGCCCGCGGGCTGCATCCTCGCAAACATCCCGCAAAATATTCGTCAACTGAAACGCGACTCCGCACGTTTCCGCCAACGGCAGCGCGGCCGGCGTGGTGAAACCCAGCACGTGAATGGTGGCCAGCCCGACCACGGAGGCCACCTGATAGCAGTAGCGGCGAAGATCGCCGAACGTCGCGAAGCGCCGCGGCTCCAGATCCGACATGACACCCTCGATCATCTGGAAAAAATATTCATGGGGAATGCGGCACCGCTCGACCGTGTCGTGGAAGGCCGGCCAGGCCGGATACGAATCGAATCTGCCCGCCAGCGCATCCACCAGCGCGCAGCGCCAGCGTTCGAGAGCTTCATGCGAGGCGCCGGGCTCATCGCTCAGATCGTCGCAATAGCGCATGAACGCATAAATCGCGCACATGGCATCGCGCTGCTCACGCGGCAGGAGAACGAAGGAGTAGTAGAAGTTCCTGGCGCGTTTCCGCGCCACGCGGCGGCAGAAGGCATAGGACTCGGCAAGCACCGGCATCATGCCGCCCGCATCAGAGCGGCCCGCGCCAGCGTGCCCAGCAGGAGCCATGCACGCTCGGTTTTCGAAATCGACGGGCGGCGCGACAGCACGTCGTAATTCTGCCCCGCGATCTTGTCGAGGATGCGCATGCCGCCGCGGCTGAAAAGTCCGATATCCACGGCCAGTCGCCGGTCCACCATCCCGGCGAGCGGCAATCCTTCGACAAACAGCTGGCGCGCCTGCTCCACAATCTCGCGCACGGCTGCGCGGAATGCGGGAGTCGCTTGCCGCCGGCTGATGTCGTCTAGGCCCGAGCCATGCCGTTCCAGCACTGCCAGAGGAATGTAAACCCGGCCTTTTTCCCAATCCACCGTGACATCCTGCCAGAAGTTCGCGAGCTGTAGCGCGGTGCAGGTCGCATCCGATAATTTCTGCCGCTCCGCATCCGGGTAGCCGCATAAATAGAGCACGAGATGCCCCACCGGATTTGCGGAAAACCGGCAATACCCGAAAAGCTCCGCCCAGTCGCGATACCGCGTGACGCGCTGGTCCTGCTCGAAGGCGCGGATCAGATCGTCGAAAGGCTGTTGCGGAATCGCGTAACGTTCGACAGTGCCGCGCAAGGCGGCGAAGACCGGGTGCCGCGCCTCACCGGCATACATCGCCTGCAACTCCTCACGCCACCAGGCGAGCAAACGCAGGCTCTCCGCGGTATCTCCCATTTCGTCGCCCAGATCGTCCGCCCAGCGGCAGTACGCATAAACGTTGTAGAAATCCTGATGCAGACGATTCGGCAGGAGCCAGCTCACCACATGGAAGTTTTCGTAGTGGTGGGTAGCCAGCCAGCGGGTGTACGCTTGCGCCTCGGCGACCGTGCAGGCGGCGCCGAGCGCCGCGGAGCTTCGGACGAAATCCTTGGGAGCGAGCAGCAGCACGCCGGACGCTTACGGCAAGATGGCCGTTTTGAGGTGGCCGTTATGGCTCATCAGGTGGCGCATCACTTCCAGCAGGTTGGCGAGGGGCTCCTCGCGATTCACAAAGTCCCGCGCGCGAATGTCGCCGTTGCAAATGATATCCAGCGCCTTGCGAATGTAGAACGGCGTGTGATGGAAGCTGGCTTTGCAGGTGATCTCGGAATAATGCAGCAGCGAGGTGTCCAGGCTGACGCGGCTCTGATTGGGGCAGCCGCCGAAAAAGTTGACCGTGCCGCCGCGCCGCACCATGTCCACAGCCCAGTGCCAGGTCTCGGGATTGCCCACGGCCTCTATCGCCACGTCGCTTCCCCGCCCTTTCGTCAACCTGCGAACCATCTCGGCCGGGCGCGAGACCTGTTCCGTCGAGATGAGTTCATCGGCGCCGGCTGCCGCGGCGCGATCAAGCTGGGTCTTGCGCCTTCCGATAGCGATCACGCGGGCCCCGTAGAGTTTGGCGAGCCGCACAAACATGAGGCCGATGGGCCCGAGCCCGATGATGGCCAGCGTATCGCCCGAGCGGAGGCCGGTTTCCTCGAGGCCGCGCAGCACACAAGCCAGCGGCTCGACCAGAGCGGCGTCCTGATAGGAAACCTGCGCCGGGATTTTGTAGGTATTGCGTTCGACGATCCGGGCCGGAATGCGAATATACTCCGCGTAGGCGCCGTTGTTGAACAGGAGGTCTTCGCAGAGATTCTCGAGACCGCGGCGGCAGAAATAGCAATCATCGCAGGGCGCCGAGTTGGCCGCGACCACGCGCTCGCCGGCGGAGAAACGCGTGACGCCGTCACCGACAGCCACGATGTCTCCCGCCAGTTCGTGCCCGAACACGGCCGGCGGGACGATCATGCGCGCATGATATCCGCGCCGGAATACTTTGACATCCGTGCCGCACGTCAGGGCAACTCGGACGCGAACGAGAATGTCGCCGTCCTCAATCCGAGGAACGGCCACGGGTTCTACCTGCAAATGCTCCTTGCCGTAGAGTACGGCCGCCATCATCTGGCTTTTCACTCAGCACCTCTGGGGCTCAAGAATAATTTTCAATGATCGGGGGTCGGGATGCAACGCTAAGTCAAAGGCTGAACGAATCTTAGCCAAGGGAAGCCGGTGTGAAACGAGCAATTCCACCGGCAGTTCTCCGGTGAAAACCAGCCTCGCGGATTCCTTCTGCAAATCTACAGACGCGCTGTACGAGCCGAAAATCGTGCGCTCGCCCACACACACCGATGCGCCGGAAAGCTCGATGCGTTCCGCCTCCGACGTTTGCGCGAACAGTAGAATGCGCGCGCCGGGACGGGTCCAAGCTACCGCTTGCTCCGCCAGGCGCGGCGCCGATACCGCCACAATCACCAGGTCGGCCCCTCGCCCTTCGGTGAGGGACGCCACGGTTTCGGCGACATTGTCGGTGCGCGGATCCAGCGCCACATCCGCGCCGCAGCGCAGGGACAATTCGCGGCGGCTCGGAATGGTTTCCGTTGTGACCAGGCGGACACCGGAGCGCCGCACCAGCATGGTGAACATCAGACCGATCGGGCCTTGTCCCAAAATCAGAGCCGTTTCGCCGGCCACGGGAGCGCACTGCACTACCGCCTTCAGACACGTATTGACCGGCTCCACAAACGACGCGCACTCGAACGAGACTCCCTGCGGAATCTTTTCCACGCCGCGCTCCACGATCCAGTCCATGACTCTCACGAATTGCGAGAAGCCGCCGCCGGCCGGCTCGTACCCGGCGGTGACGCCGACTCGTTTGTAGACGGGACACTGCGCGTAGAGCTTCTTCCGGCAATAAAAACAATTCGAGCAAGGAATGTGGTGAAAGACGATTACGCGCTCGCCGGGCTTGAACTGGCGCACGCCGCGGCCGACACGCGCCACGACGCCCGCCGTCTCATGGCCGTAAATACGCGGCGGCGCCAGCAGATTGTACTCGATCTTCTTCAGATCCGTGTGGCAGACACCGCAAGCCTCCACACGAACGAGCAGTTCGCCCGGGCCGATTTCGGGCGTAGGAATCTGCTCCACGTCGACAACGCTGTCGCCCTTGTAGACGGCTGCCCGCATGGTCGCAGGAACCGCTATCTCAAAATCGGCAACTGGCAATGAACTCTCCCAGCGTTTCGGACGCCATGCGGCAACGGGTCCTCAACCGCAGTAATTCAGGTAACAAAGTTCGGGGCCGGCGGCAGACTGCCGCAATTAGCCGCATTGTATCGAATCTTCCATCCGAACGCAGCGCAGAATTGAAGTCGAAACCGAAGTTCTCCTCCGCCAGGTCCGTCACTGCACGAACGCAATAGAATGGCAAATGCAGCTCCCATGCTTTTTCCGCGACGCCGCCTGCTTCCATCTCAACGGCGGAGGCGCCGCCGGCCCGCAGATCCTGCTTCTCGTGAGCGCTTTGAGCTACCCGGTCGATGGAAGCGAGCGCCCCGGAGCGGTGCGAGCGCGCTGACAACGGCTTTGCCGCCCGGTATTCCCGGCCGGCGCACGTGTGCACCGATTCGGCGACAAAAACATCCCCGATCTTCATTCCGCTTTCGAGTGCGCCGCAAAATCCCATGCTGCAAACGGACTCCACATTCGCCAGCGACCGCGCGACGGCAACTCCCCGGGCGGCACGCGCCGCGCCGGCTCCATTCGCCACCAGAATTACCTCGCGCCCGTTCAACTCCGCCTTCCGGGCCCAATGAACCGGCCAGTCCAGCCGCTCGATCTTCCGGCAAGACTTCAACAATCCGCTGAACTCACGCGGCTCGGCGGCCATCAGCAATAGCCGTTCGCGCGGAACCATTCGACTGCACGCCCTAACGCCGCATCCACCGGCCCCGGATGAAAACCCAACTCCCGTTGCGCCTTTTCATGCGTCACGAACATCTTTTTCTTCGCCATGCGGACCGCGTCCAGAGGCGCTCTGGGCGGCCGTCCAGTGACTCGCGCCCAACCCGTGGTCACCACTCCTGCCGCATACGCGGCCGCGTAAGGCAGCTTCCATTGGGGCGCTTCCCGGCCCGTCAGCCGAGCCAGCCTTTCCAAAATCGCGGCCAGCGTCAGATTCTCGCAGCCCACGATGTATCGCTCTCCCGGCCGGCCTCGATCGCAGGCCAGCAGGTGCGCTTCCGCCGTGTCCCGGACATCCACCAGATTGAGCCCGGTATCGATGAACGCCGGCATCGCTCCCTTCAAAAAATCGAGAACGATTTTGCCCGTCGGTGTCGGTTTGACATCGTGGTCTCCGACCGGCGCCGTCGGATTGACGACCACTACGGGAAATCCGGACGCCGCAAACTCCATCGCCACCCGCTCGGCCAAAAACTTCGAACGCTTGTACGCGCCCGACATCTCATCGAGCGTAACCGCCACGGTCTCGTCGCCAATCCCGCTCTGCGAGATTCCGATGCAGCCCACCGTGCTGGTATAAACAAACCGCTCGATACACCGGCTGCGCGCCGCCTCCAGCAGGTTGCGCGTTCCTTCTACATTCGACTCGTACAGCTCGTTCGCGTTCCTGGCCCAGAGGCGATAATCCGCCGCGACGTGAAAAACCAGCCCGCAGCCGGCCACTGCCCGATCCAGCGACAATCTGTCTCGCAGATCACCGCTGACCTCCTCCACGTCCAGTTCCGGCACGCGGCTTTGCGGCCGGACCAGCGCCCGAACCCGATGTCCCCGTTCTGCCAACAACCGGGCAACATGCCAGCCGATGAAGCCCGAAGCACCCGTGACGAGGGTAGGCTTCATGCTTCAACGCCGAGGCGCCGGGACGCAGAGAAAGACCCGGCTCGCTCTGCGCCTCTGCGTCTCTGCGGTGAAAAGCCCACTCATCCTTCTCTATCGCAGCGCCCAGCTCAGCATCTTGAAACTATCCGCCAGCTTGGCATTGATCCCCAAGGCGGCCGACGGTTCGTATCCGCAATGCACCATGCAATGCTCGCACCGCGGATCGTTGCCGTGTCCGTAACTCTCCCACGGTGTCTGCGTCATCAGCGCTTCAAATGTCTTGTAATGCCCGTCGGTAATCAAGTAACACGGACCCTTCCACCCCTTGATGTTGTAAGTCGGATTGCCCCACGCTGTGCAGGGCAGATCGCGATCGCCCTTCAGGAACTCCAGATACATGGGGGTCTGATTGAGGCGGAAACGCTTGAAGAGGCGGTCGACATCTTGGAATTTCTCGTGAATGTCCTCGCGCGTCATGAAGATCTCGCGGTCGTTCACCGCCGAGTAGCCGTACGCCGGCGAAAGCTGGTGGCCGTCCACGTCGAACTGTTCGAGATACTCAAACAGCGCTTCGATCTCTTTCATGTCGGTTTCTTTGTAAATGGTGGTGTTGGTGCACACCATGAAACCGGCTTTCTTAGCCGCCCTGACGGCCTCAATGGCTTCGCGAAATACGCCCTCCTTCTCCACGCAGATATCGTGCGTCTTCTCGAGACCATCCAGATGGACGTTGAAGAAGAAGCGCCGGTCGGGCTTGAATTCATGGAGGCGCTTCACAATGAACATGCCGTTGGTGCACAGATAAATGTGCTTGTTGCGCTCGAGGATGCCTGCAACCAGCTCGCCGATCTGCGGGTACATCATCGGCTCTCCGCCGCAGATCGAAACCATGGGCGCGCCGCACTCATCCACGGCGGCCAGGCACTCTTCGAGGGGCAACCGCTGGGTGATGGTGGATTCGTACTCGCGAATGCGCCCGCATCCCGTGCAAGTCAGATTGCACGCGTGCAGCGGCTCGAGCATCAGGACGATCGGGAACCGTTTGTGGATCATCGGATGCGGTTGCCGGCTGCCATCTTCGCCAACGCGGGCCGGCAGAATCCGGAACGGGTTCGCGGCATCGGAAACCGCCGCCGCGGTCTTCTGCCATTCCGGACGGGGCCGCCTCTTGTTTTTGAAAATGTAACCGGCCATGCCGGCGGTCATGGAAAGCGGAAATCTCATGAAGGCTCCGTCCGTCGGAAACTTTGAATTTTTGCGAACTCAGACAACGCCAGCAATGGGAAGTAAAGCCGGTACAAGTGGTACGTGAGATAAAAGACTTTAGGAAACCCGGTCCCGGTGGAAAGGCCTTCGTCCCAGGAGCCGTCCGCTCGCTGGGTTTCGAGCAGGTATTCAAGTCCATGGTGCAGGCTGCGGCTGGTGGTGTCGCCTCCGGCCAGGAGCCCGGAGATCGCCCAGGCGGTCTGCGACGGCGTGCTCTCAGCCGCCGTAAAGATGCCGTTGTCATAACTGGCGCAGCTCTCGCCCCAGCCGCCATCGGCATTTTGAATAGAGCGCAGCCATTCACCGGCGCGCAGAACATGCGCCTCGCGATCATTTTCACCGGCGGCGCGCAGGCCGCGCAAAGCGAAGCAGGTGCCGTAAATATACGCCACACCCCATCGGCCGTACCAGCTTCCGTCCGGTTGCTGCGTCCGCACCAGATAATCGACCCCGCGCCGCACGGCGGGATGGCTGAGGTCGTATCCGAACGCCCCCAGCGATTCCAGGACGCGGCCCGTAATGTCGGGACAGGTCGGATCGAGCATGGCGTTGTGATCCGCAAACGGAACGTTGCTCAAGAATTCCCAGTTGTTGTCTTTATCGAAGGCCGCCCAGCCGCCGTCACTCGATTGCATCTGGAGCACCCAACGTAAAGCGCGCTGCTCCGCCGCCCGCTGTGCGCTCAAATCGGAAGCCAGTGCCCGGCTCAGGCCCAACAGGATCATCGCGCTATCGTCAATGTCCGGATAAAAATCATTGTTGAACTCGAAAGCCCAGCCGGCGGGTTCGGCATCCGGCAGCTTGCGCGACCAGTCGCCTTTGCGCCGGATTTCTTTCTCGAGCACCCAGTTCGCAGCGCGAGCCAGCGCGGCACCCGGGGGTTGGGACTCTCCGAGCGCAAACATGGCGATGCCGGTGTCCCAGATGGGTGAAAAACAGGGCTGGAAAAACAGCGGGCGCCGGCCGTCATTCACCATGAGGCGCTCAAACTGCCGCACCGCCTCCACCCGCGCCGGATGTTCCTTGGGATAACCCAGGACATCGAGCGCCATGATGGCGTACATCATGGGCGGGTAGATGGCGCCGAGCCCATCCGAATGCTCGAAATGCTGGAGCATCCACTTCTCGGCGGCGCGAACGGCCCTCTGACGAATGCTGCGCGGTCCACGGCGCTCCCAGAATTTCAGGAACCGGTCGATTCGCAGGAATAAATTGCGCCAGGTGAACCATTCCGCGTCCCGCCGGAAAGCCAACGGCGCGCCGGGCAGGTGCAATTCGTCGAGCGAGAACCCCGCCGGCACCGGGCGCCGGGGATTGTGCGAATGCACGATCGCGAGCGAAATGACGATCGCGCGCGTCCACGAGGACATCTGATAGATAAACCCGCCCGGCAGCAGCATCAGCTCCGGCGGAATCGTCGGGCAGTGCTCGCGCGGATACAAATCGAACAGGCTCAGATTGATCTTGACGTAGCTGTTGGCCGCCTGGAGGCCTCCGCGCGCCAGGATGCAATCTCGCGCCCGCGCCATGCGGGGATCGTTAGGCGAAAGTCCCGCGAGTTTCAGAGCGCTGTAGGCCTTCACCGTCGCGCTGATTTCGGCCGGGCCTCGGGCGTAGATATTGAATCCGCCGTCGGGAAGCTGCCGCGCCAGAATCGATTGAGCGGCCTTTTGGATCAGGGGCATCGTGGGCGGATTCCACTCCCCGTTTACCGGCGGATGCATCCAGAGTTGCAGCAGGATGTAGTCGGATTCGAGCGTGGTATCGGCCGTCAGCTCCGCGCACCAGTAACCGCGCGGATCCTGTCGTGCCGCAAGGTTCGCGGCGGCGCGTTCGACGGCGGCCAAAACCTCCCGAACCAGGCTTTCTCGAACTTCGAGTGTGGGGCTCATCGGGTGGAAATTGTTGTAAAGCCGGACGCCGCTTGGGTCAGCTCACCCGGGAGCGAGAATCGCACGTCTTCTTCCACCAGTTCCACTTCTTCCAACTGGCGAAAACCGTGTTCACGCAGCGATGCGATCAGTTGCTCCACGAGGTGCTCGGGCGCCGAGGCCCCGGCAGTTACGGCCACATTCTTCACGCCCGTCAACCAGCTCTCATCGACATCATCCCAGTCGTTGACCAGAAAGGCGCGGACTCCGGAATTTTCACTGACCTCTACCAGCCGCTTTGAGTTCGAGCTGTTCTGCGAGCCCACTACCAGCAGCAGGTCACAAAACGCCGCCACGGCTTTGACCGCCATTTGCCGGTTCTCGGTCGCGTAGCAGATGTCCTGTGCGGGCGGCCCCTGAATCAGCGGAAAGCGCTCCTTCAAACGGATCACGATGTCGCGGGTCTCATCCAGGCTGAGCGTGGTTTGCGTGAGATAGCAAACACGCGCGGGATCCGGAACGCGCAACGCATCCACATCCGCCACCGTGGAGACCAGAAAGGTCCGCTCCGGCGCTTCGCCCAACGTTCCGATCACCTCATCGTGGTCTTTGTGGCCGATCAGAACAATACTGTAGCCGTCGCGGGCGAACTTTACGGCTTCCAGGTGCACCTTGGTCACCAGCGGGCATGTAGCATCGATCACCTGAAGCCGGCGGCTCTTGGCTTCCTGCCGCACTACGGGCGACACACCGTGGGCGCTGAATATCGCGCGGGCGCCTTCCGGGACCTCGTCCAACTCCTCCACGAAGATGGCGCCGGCCTCTCGCAATTCGTCCACGACGTGCTTGTTATGCACGATCTCTTTCCGCACATACACCGGCGGTCCGTAAAGGTCCAGCGCAATCTTGACCACGTCGATGGCGCGCACTACCCCGGCGCAGAAGCCGCGCGGTTTCAGCAGATACAGCTTCTTCTCCACGCCGGCGTTAGCCGTGATCGGCTTCAATGGCATATGAGTCGGTCGGGGTTAAACGCCTAAAATTATAACAGCTTGTAGAAATCCAGATCGACAAAGCTGAGTTAACAACTGGATTAAAAAAACACAATCTGTAAAACTTGCAATATGTACGAATGGTGTGACTTCGAAGTTCAACAAGGGCTTTCGTTGTCAATCGAAACCGGGCCGGCTGGCGTGCGACGCATTGAATTCACAAGCCGTGGTGGACATAGCCACTCATCTACCATGATGCGTGAAACCCTGCGCCAGCTTCGCGCTTATTTTGCCGGTGAGTTGCGGACGTTCGATGTCCCCCTGGAAATGATCGGGACCGAATTTCAGCGCCGGGTATGGCAAGCGCTGCGGAAGATTCCGTACGGAGAGACACGCAGCTATAGCCAGCTCGCGAGCCGGATCGGAGCCCCGCGCGCCGTCCGGGCGGTGGGTGCGGCCAACGGCCGAAATCCCATCCCCATCATCGTGCCATGCCACCGTGTGATCGGAGCTTCGGGCCACCTGGTCGGCTTTGGCGGCGGCCTGGAATGGAAGCGTTTTCTGCTGGATCTGGAAGCCAGGAATGTTGCGCGATTCCGGGAAGCAACAGCTTGATGAAAAAGGCTATCTCGTCCTTCAGGACTTGATGGGGCCTGAGCTGCTCGAAGCCGTCCGAAAACGCGTCGAGGAGCTGTTCGAGCAGGAGGGCTCGCTGGCGGGCTCGGAGTTCAAACAGGAACCCAAAGCGCGCCGCCTGGCCAACCTGGTGAACAAGGGCGAAGTTTTCGAAAGGGCGATTGCAACGCCCGAGGTGCTGGAATGCATGGCCTATGTGCTGGGGCCGAGATTCAAATTGAGCAGCCTGAACGTGCGCGCGGCCGATCCTTTCAGCGATTGCTCGCAGCCGTTGCACGCCGACAGCGCAGCCGTCGCCGACGACCACGGCTATTGGGTCTGCAACTCGGTCTGGATGCTGGATGACTTCACCACCGAAAACGGCGCGATCCGGATGGTGCCGGGCTCGCACCAATGGCGCCGATTGCCGCAGGACGCGCTCGCCGATCCCGTGGCGGCCCATCCGCGGGAACAATTGCTGACGGGACGGGCGGGAACCGTTGTGGTCATGAACGCGCATATGTGGCACGGCGCCACCGCGAATCGCACCGGCCTCCCGCGCCGCGCGATGCACGCTTTCTACACCCGGTGGGACAAGCCCCAGCAGCAATATCAGAAGAAGCTGTTGTCACCCGACGTGCAAGCCCGTCTTCGCCCGGAGCTTCGCCGATTGCTGGCGCTCGACGATCCGCTCAACGATGAACTGAGTTCGCGCTTCAGCGGCGCCAGCGGATTCCTGAAATAGCGGTGACACCTACGCTAAGAAAATATTCCGCCTGTTTTGAGCGCCAGGACATCGAATACGTCATGTCTCTGATGGCTCCGGGATATTGTCGAGGGCGAAGAGGGATTTCGGTGCTCCGAAGTTTCCTTCCAGCGTTGTGCCCGCCAAGGCTTACCGCGACGTCCTGCCCGCTCCCGCCGGGGAGCGTCCCTCCCGTTCGCCGGATTCCCTCTCTTCGATGACGTCCCGGTAGACTTCCATCAATTTGCGAATGTCCTCCACGTCCTGGGGCCGGCAATTCATCAGAGGCGGCCGGACCGGTCCGGCACGAAATCCCAAAATCTCCATCGCTTGTTTCATTACCGCGACCTCGTAACCGCGCATGCGGTCGCGAATGGCGTACAGCGGATGCACGTAGCGGCGCATGAGCTCATCGAGACGGGCGAAATCGCGCGCCAGGCCGGCTTCCGCCAATTGCAACGAAAGGCGGGGGGCGATGTTCGAGATGCTGGAGGTGTACGCCTGCACGCCGATGGCGAAGTAGGCGGGCACGCAGTCGTCGCCGATGCCTCCGAGCCAGGCCAGCCGGTCTCCGACGTAGCTCATAATCCGCTGGTATTTGCGCATGTCGCCCTGGCCGTCCTTCCAGGCCAGCAGCGAGGGCAGTCGCTCCGCCAGGCGCGCGACCATCTGCGGCGAGAACACCGCCCAATCGCGGCTGTAGATCATAACAGGCAGTCCACTCGACTGCACGATGGCTTGGTAGTAGTCGAACAGCCCGTGTTCGGGTGCGTGCGAGTAATACGGCGGCAGGATCAGCAGGCAATCCGCCCCCGCTTTCCCGGCGCCGCGGGCCATCTCGGCCCCGATCGCCGCGTTCAGACCGACGCCCGCAACCACCGGCATTCGCCCGGCAGCCGCTTCGACCGTGACGCGCACTACATCGACCAACTCGGCCGTGGTCAGCGAGTACATCTCGCCGGTGCCCCCGGCCGCCACCAGGGCGCAGAAAGGATGCCGGGACATCCGGTCCACGTTGCCCGCCAGGGCATCGAGATCCAGCGACAAATCCGGCCGAAACGGTGTCACCGGAAAGCCGAGGACACCGCGCAGGCGTCTGCGTAAGTCATTGGCTGTCATTTTGCGGCTCTACCGGGCACGGGTGGCGCCGATCAATGTAACCGCAATGACACAATTCCCGGAGGAACGATTGTGCCAGGCGTGCCTGGTTCCGTTCTGGATCACGCAGTCGCCGGTTTTCAACAGAACTTCGGCGCCGTCATCCAGTTCCAGGTACGCCTCGCCCCACACGATCACGTCAAAATCGACGGTGTCGGTCGTGTGCATGCCCGGGTTGCCGGGCTCGAGCACCTCAGCCATGCCGGGCAGTTTCTGCTGGAGTTCCGCAAAGGCGGAGAAGACATTCAGGTGGCCGGCGATCTGCTGCGTGCCCGGCGGCAGGGTGAAAAAGCCGAAGCGGAAGCCGGCCGGCGGCGGGAAGTAGCCGGGGGGCGGAGGCGGCGCGCCGCCGATGGGAAGGCCCGGGACCGATTCGCTGCCCCACAAGCGATGAAACTCGAAGCCTGGTAACGAGCCCAGGACAATCGGTTCTACGGCGGCATCCTTGACGAACACCGACTTGCCGGACGCCGTGTGGCCAGTGACCACGCAACGAATGTTCATGAAAGCCTCGCGAGATGGACGATTGTACACAATTGAGACCGCTGACGGCTTATCCGGGCTGCGCATTTCAGCGTTGCTTTCCCGGCGTTCTAGTGTTAGAGTCAGAACACGTGGATTGATTTAGGGTCCGCTTGCCGGGTCCAGCTAATTGCAACCACGTAAAAAAAAGTGCTAAAGGCAAGTCGGTCCGGAGCAGTTCAGACCCTGCGGCCTTTGGCCCAGGGTTTTTTGTCTTATGGGCCGACATTGCCGGATGCTGAAGGAGTTCAGATGAGCGTCTGGCCGAATGCCCCCTCAACGAGCCTTTCCGCCCTGCACAGCAGCGCGGGCGACCTGGTTTCCATTTCCGTCACGGTGCAGCCCCGGGATCTGGAAGATCTCCTGGAAACCCTGGCCATGCTGGACTTTCCGGTTAACCCACAGATCTACCACGATGCCGTGGTCGTCTACGTCGAACGCGATGGGACGCAGCGCGTAGAACCGGCCACGATTGTGGAGTTTCCGGCGTACGCCAGCGGTTTACCAAAGATTCACGCGACGTTCGACTCCTGTGGTTTTGACCGTGACGCGATCTCCGTTTCGCCAATGTTGGATGATCTGCATTCGGGCGAGAGGGTGGAACCCGCGCCGCCCGGTGCGGCATACGCGTATCGTATTCTGTGCAAACAGCCGGCGGCGGCCGCCATGAGCAAACACTGAAGGACATGCGGCGGCGGCCGCGTTGTGAGCAAGGAACATCACTGCGCGGCTATGGCCGCATTTCCGTTCGCGAAAACAGGCTTTGATCCGCGCTATACTGAACATTTCAGAGGTTTCGAATGAAGAAATACGGCAAGTTTATTGCCCTTGTGGTGATCATCGTGGGCACTCTGATCTGGCTTGCCACCGCCGGAATCAAGGACAGCCAAACGTATTACAAAACCATCGCGGAGCTGGGCCAGATGGGGGACCGGGCTTACTCCAAGAAGCTGCGCGTGGCCGGTGACATCGCGCCAGGCTCGATCGTGCGCAAAGGCAACGTCGTCGAGTTCACCCTGACGCAGGAAAAACTCAACCTCAAAGTAGCCTACGACGGCTCTGACCCTCTGCCCGATACTTTCCGAGAGAGCGCCCAGGCACTGGCGGACGGCAAAATGGGCCACGATGGCATCTTTCACGCCAATAAAGTCCAAGCCAAGTGCGCCTCGAAATATGAAGCCAAGCCGGGCGGCAAGCCGGCCCCGGCGCCCACCTATACCAGCAAGGCAAGCTCGTAAAGGCGCCTATGGAGAACATCGGCGCGCTGGCCGTTTTATTGGCATTTTGCCTTTCCATCTACGCCGTCCTGGGCAGCGTCACCGGTAAGCTCAGGCGCAATCCATTCCTGATCGTCAGCGGGGAACGCGCGGTCTACGCGGTCTGGTTTCTGATCACGCTGGCTTCGGGCGTTCTGGTTTCGGCGATCATGACGGGCGATTTCCGGTTCGTCTACGCCGCCGAGGTGAGCAACCGGGCCATGCCAATGATTTACAAGTTCACGGCATGGTGGGGCGGACAGGCGGGCTCGCTGCTGTTGTGGAGCTGGCTGCTTTCCACGTATGCGGCCGTGGTCGTGTTCACCAACCGTCGCAAGCACCGGGATTTCATGCCCTACGTAGTGGCTGTGCTTTCCGCGGTGCAGACATTCTTTCTGATTCTCAATACGTTCGTGGCCAGCCCGTTCCAGATGCTGGCGGTCGGGAAAGAGATCACTGCCGTCGCCGACGGCAACGGCCTGAATCCGCTCTTGCAATACCCGGCCATGGCCATCCACCCGCCCATGCTGTATCTGGGTTACGTAGGATTTGCGGTTCCGTTCGCCTTCGCGGTCGGATCGCTGATCACGCGGCAGCCGGGCGACGGTTGGATCCACACCACGCGCCGCTGGACCATGGTGACCTGGCTGTTCCAGAGCTGCGGCATCGTG
>Ga0335077_10006481_pt1 | contig 14459 bp, 13 predicted proteins | sample Lox_Sample_31_FD_207151 | JGI IMG/M metagenome (GOLD analysis project Ga0335077, IMG submission 207151) | Soil microbial communities from Loxahatchee National Wildlife Refuge, Florida, United States - Lox_Sample_3.1 | ecosystem: Environmental > Terrestrial > Soil > Wetlands | place: USA...
GGTGCAGGAGGTTCTTCAGCACCGTCAGCGCCTGATCGACGACGGCATGGGACGGGCGGCCCGTGATGTCCACCACGAATCCGACGCCGCAGGCGTCGTGCTCGTGCGCGGGATCGTACAGGCCTTGCGCTGGTGGCAGTCCCGGAGCCGTCGTATCCATGGTCAGTCCCTTTCCGCTTTCTGATCCGTTCGATCACATCCCGGATGTGAGGTAGCAGCCTACACTGGTCCGCACCATAAGCCAAGACGAAAATTTAAAAATCATGACATAAGAATGGCTAATAGTGATATCGTAGACCCGTGCACCTCGAGACGCTGCGTCTGTACTGCGACATCGTGCGGCTCCGCAGCTTCTCCCGCGCCGCCGCCGCCAACAGCGTGTCGCAGTCGGCCGCGAGCCAAGCCATCCAGCAGCTCGAAGCCGATCTCGACGTGCCCCTGCTCGACCGTTCGCGGCGGCCTCTCGAGGCCACCGCCGACGGCCGCGCCTTCTACGAGGCCTGCCGGACGCTGCTCCAGGATTTCGACAAGGCGAAGGCGGAGCTGCAGGCGCAACGTCAGCGTGTCGAGGGGACGGTCCGAGTGGCCGCCATCTACTCGGTGGGCCTGCACGACATGAGCCGTCACATGCAGCCCTTCATGTCGGCCTATCCCCAGGCGAAGGTCCTGCTCGAGTGCCTGCATCCGCACAAGGTGGTCGAGGCGGTGTTGAACGACGAGGCGGATCTTGGCGTCCTGTCCTATCCTGTCGCGACCAGAGCGCTCGAGGTTGTGCCGCTTCGCTCGGAGCCCATGACGCTCGTGGCGCACCCGAGTCACCGGCTGGCGCGCCGTCGCTCGCTGACCGTGGCGGATCTCAACGGAGAGAAGTTCGTTGCATTCGATCACGATCTCGCCATCAGGAAAGCGATCGATCGCGCGTTGAAGGCTGCCGGGATCAAGGTGAACATCGTGATGGAGTTCGACAACGTCGAGACCATCAAGCAAGCCATCGGCATCAACGCCGGGCTCAGCATCTTGCCGCGCCCGGCGATCGCCAAGGAGCTGGACATGCGGACCGTGATCGGTCTGCCGCTGGCATTGCCCGCGCTCGTTCGACCGATCGGCATCATCCACCGCCGGGGGAAGCGCATGACGCCGGCCATGGCGCGGTTCGTGGAGCAGCTGCAGAAGCCCGACGAGGTCGCCGGCTGACTGGTCTGCTGGTCCGACCGTATGCTAACTTGCTTCTGAGACTGAGCTTGGATAGCATGAGTCAGGAGTGTTCACGCCTCCGGTGAGGAATCCCAAGACGGGCTCACCGGGTTCACTCCGTTCTGATCCGGTTCGGGCGCTGGTAGGTCCCGGCAGGCCGCTCGGCGGCCGGGGAGGGGAGATGAGCGAGAACGAGGAGTACGGCGAGGCGCGGGAAGACGACGAGGAGTTCAGTGAGATCAAGGAGTCGTTGCTCGACGACACGATTCGTCTGCTGGGGCCTGACGAGCCGCTCTGCGTATCGGAGACGGTCTCCGTCGACGAGGCGGTGGCAAGCATGATGGCCACGCGGCGCGCCGCCGTGCTCGTCGTCGACGGCCACGGCCGCCTGGCAGGGATCTTCACCGAACGCGACGTGCTGACCCGTGTCGTTGGCCCGGGGCGCTCCCCCGCGGCGACGTCGGTGGGATCGGTGATGACGCGCGACCCCGATGCGCTCTCGATCGGCGACCGGGTCGCGTACGCGGTGAATCAGATGAGCGTCGCTGGATATCGGACGATTCCGCTCGTGGACACCGACCGGAGGCCGGTCGGTGTGGTGACGGTGACGCACATCATCAAGTGGATGGCGGACCTCTTCCCGGAGGCCGTCCTGAACCTCCGTCCGGGGGACGCGTTGAAGCATCCCACCGAAGTGGACGCCGGCTAGGAGAGAAAGGAAAGGGTACGAGACCGATGAGCGAGACCGCAGCGCCCGCAGGGGTCGTCCAGAAGCCCCGTCGCACGCTGACTCGAGCCGTGATCCGGTTCGCCGGGGACTCGGGCGACGGCATGCAGGTCACGGGTGAGCAGTTCACGACGGAGGCGGCGTGGGCGGGGAACGACATCTCGACATTGCCCAATTTCCCGGCCGAGATCCGAGCCCCCGCCGGGACGTTGTTCGGCGTCTCCAGCTTCCAGCTCCAGTTCGGCAGTCAGCGCGTCTACACGCCGGGGGATCAGCTCGACGCGCTGGTGGCGATGAACCCTGCCGCGCTCAAGGTGCATCTGCCCGATCTCAAGCCGGGCGGCATCCTCATCGTCAACACCGCCGCCTTCGACCAGCGCAACCTGGACAAGGCGGGATACGCCAAGAATCCGCTCGAGGATCCGGGCCTCGGCGAGAAGTTCCGGTTGTACCAGGTCGACATCAGCGGCATGACCAAGACGGCGCTCGAGGACCTTCCGCTGAACGCGAAGGAGAAGGAGCGCTGCAAGAACTTCTTCGCGCTCGGCCTGGTGTCGTGGATCTACACACGCCCGCTGGATCCGACCCTGGACGCGATCCGGAAGCGTTTTGCCAAGAACCAGACGTTCGTCGAGGCGAACACGCGTGTGCTGAAGGCCGGCCACGCCTTCGGCGAGACCGCCGAGATGTTCTCCGAGCACTACGGCGTGGAGGCGGCCGAGATGCCGCCAGGTCTCTACCGGAGCATGACCGGGAACCGCGCGCTCGCCTGGGGGCTGCTGGCCGCCGCCGAGCGCACGAATCTGCCGGTGGTCTTCGGCGCCTATCCCATCACGCCCGCGAGCAGCATCCTGGAAGAGCTTGCGCTGCACAAGCGCTTCCGGATCCGGACCTTCCAGGCCGAGGACGAGATCGCGGCCGCGACCTCGGTGATCGGCGCGGCGTTCGGCGGCGCGATCGGCGTCACCGCCTCCAGTGGACCTGGCATCGCGTTGAAGGGCGAGTCCATCGGGCTCGCGGTCATGGCCGAGCTGCCCATCGTGATCTTCGACATCCAGCGCGGCGGCCCCAGCACGGGACTCCCCACCAAGACGGAACAGGCCGACCTGATGCAAGCGCTGTACGGCCGCAACAGCGAGTCGCCGATCGTCGTGCTCGCGCCGTGCACGCCGGGCGACTGCTTCTACATCGCGTACGAGGCGGTGAGGATCGCCGTCAAGTACATGGTGCCGGTCATGGTGCTGTCCGACGGATACCTGGCCAATGGATCGGAGCCCTGGCTCATTCCGGACCCGAAGACGCTGCCGGAAATCCCGGTCAAGTTCCGCACGCAGACGGAGGGCTTCTTCCCGTACCTGCGCGATCCCGCGACGCTCGCGCGGCCATGGGTGCGTCCGGGAACGCCTGGACTCGAGCATCGGATCGGCGGCATCGAGAAGCAGGACGTCACGGGCAACATCTCCTACGAGGCGGATAACCACGACCACATGGTGCGTACGCGCGCCGAGAAGGTGCGCCGCGTGGCCCAGGAGATCCCTCCCACCTCGATCAACGGACCCGTCACGGGAGAGGTGCTAGTCGTGGGCTGGGGCGGCACGTACGGGGCCATCACCGCTGCCGTGGAGGAAGCGCAGATGGAGGGCAAATCGGTGGCGTCCATACACCTGCGCCACCTGAACCCACTGCCTCCCGACCTCGGGCAGATCCTCCGCCAGTACCGGCGCGTGCTGGTGCCGGAGATCAACAGCGGACAGCTGGTGCGCGTGCTGCGGGCCGAGTATCTGGTCGATGCGGTGAACTACAATCGCGTGGGCGGCATGCCCTTGGCGAGCCAGGACATCCTCGAAGCCATCACCCAACTCGTGGAGGCGAAGTCGTGAGCACAGTCACCGGCGTTCCCGGGGCGGCCCAGGGGGGCGCCCCGAAGTACACGAAGAAGGACTTCGAATCCGACCAGGACGTTCGGTGGTGCCCGGGGTGCGGCGACTACGCCATCCTGAGCGCCGTGCAGAAGACGATGCCGGACCTCGGCATCCCCAAGGAGGACATCGTCTTCATCTCGGGGATCGGCTGCTCGAGCCGCTTCCCGTACTACATGAACACCTACGGCTTCCACACCATCCACGGACGGGCGCCCGCCATCGCGACCGGACTCAAGCTGGCGCGCCCCGAGCTGAAGGTGTTCGTGGTCACGGGAGACGGTGACGGACTGAGCATCGGCGGGAACCACCTGCTGCACGTGCTGCGGCGCAACGTGGACGTGACCATCTTGTTGTTCAACAACCGGATCTACGGGTTGACCAAGGGCCAGTACTCGCCGACCAGCGAGCTGGGCAAGGTGACCAAGTCCACGCCCATGGGCTCGGCCGACCGGCCAGTGAGCCCCTGCTCGTTCGCGCTCGGTGCGGGCGCGACGTTCGTCGCGCGCACCGTCGACCGGAACATCGCGCACATGGAGGAGACGCTCAAGCGCGCCGCCCGCCACAAGGGCGCCGCGTTCGTCGAGATCCTCCAGAACTGCAACGTCTACAACGACCTCGCCTGGAACGCGCTGTACGACCGCGAGTCGAAGATCCTGTACGAGCTTCGAATCCAGCACGGCAAGCCGCTGCTGTTCGGGCCGGTCGACGACCGGCGCGGCCTCGTCCTCGAAGGTGTCAAGCCCAAGGTGGTAAAGGTCAAGGACGTGCCCGAAAGCGCGCTCTGGGTGCACGACGAGACGGATCGGGGCACGGCGCTCGTTCTGGGTCAGCTGTGGGCGCCCGACTATCCGATCCCGCTCGGGGTGCTGGCCGCCACACCGGGAGAGCCGACCTACGAAGAGATCCTGATCCAGCAAGAGCAGAAGGCCATCTCGGAGCGTGGACCGGGGGACATCGCGAAGCTGCTCACGTCGGGCGAGACCTGGAAGATCGGATAGATCGATGGGAAGGGGCCTCGACGGCCCCTTCCCAACCCCTCCTCCCTGCACGGATGGCGCGGCCCGGGCCCGCGCTCGACGTGGAACAGTGGGGCGTGCGCGGGCAGCCCACGGAGCGGAGCAGACCAGCGTGAAGTCTCCGGTGCCGCAGCAGGTCGTGTCACGTCAAGACGCCAGGATGAGTGCACGCCGGAGTCTGTCTCGTCGGGTCCTCGGGCGATGACGTTCCCGCCGGCGTTTCTCGGCGAACTGGAGCGCATCGTCGGCGCACGCGGTGTCGTGTCGTCGCCGGAGGGTCGGCTCACGTACGAAGCCGACATGCACACCTTCCACAAGGGCATCCCCGACGTCGTCGTCCTCCCCGAGACCGCCGAGCAGGTCGCCCTCATCGTGAGAGCGTGCAGGCGAGAGCACGTGGCGGTGGTGCCACGCGGCTCCGGAACCGGTCTGATCGGAGGAGCCATGGCGCCGCACGGGGGCGTCATGATCGGGATGAACCGGATGAACCGGATCCTCGAGCTGGATCTGGCCAACCGGTGCGCCACGGTGCAGCCCGGGTTGATCAATCTGTCGCTGAGCCAGGCGACGCGCGAGCACGGCTACTACTTCGCGCCCGACCCGTCGAGCCAAATGGTCTCGTCCATCGGTGGCAATTGCTCGACCAACGCTGGCGGTCCTCACTGCCTGAAGTACGGCATCACCGTGAACCACGTGCTGGGGCTCCAGGTGGTCACAGGCGCTGGAGAACTGGTGTGGCTGGGCAACAAGGTCCAGGACCGTCCGGGCTACGACCTCACGGGAGTGTTCGTCGGCGGCGAGGGGACTCTCGGGCTCGTGACCGCGGCCATCGTTCGCCTCATGCACGTCCCCGAAGCCGTGAAGACCATGCTCGCGTCCTTCGCCACGCTGGACGACGCGTCGGAGACCGTGTCGGCGATCATCGCCGCGGGCATCATTCCCTCGGCGCTCGAGCTGATCGACGACTTCTTCGTGCGCGCCATCGAGGAGGGGATCGGGGCGGGCTACCCGAAGGGCGCAGGGGCGGTCCTGCTGATCGAGCTGGATGGGCCGCGCGCCGAAGTCGAGGCCCAGGCCGCGCGCATCGTGCCCATCTGCCGGGACCACGCCGCGCTCGAGATCCGCATCGCCCAGGACGAGGCGGAGCGCGCGCTCCTGTGGAAGGGCCGGAAAGAGGCGGCGGGCGTCGTCGGGCGGCTGGCCAGCAGCTGGTTCCTGCAGGACGCCGTGGTGCCGCGCTCGCGGTTGCCCCAGATCATGCGGGAGATGCAGGCGATCAGCGCGCGTCATGGCCTGCAGATCGCGAACGTCTTTCATGCCGGCGACGGCAATCTCCATCCGATCATCCTCTACGACGATCGAGCGCCGGGAGAGGTCGATCGCGCCAAGGCGCTCAACGAGGAATTGCTGCAGGCATGCCTGGCGCTCGGGGGCAGCGTCACCGGCGAGCACGGGGTCGGGCTCGACAAGAACCAGAGCTTGCCCCTCCAGTTCGCCGCCGCCGATCTCAACTTCATGGCGCGCCTCCGGCGCGTCTTCGATCCGGACGGGATCATGAACCCGGGCAAGCTCCTGCCGTCCCATCCGGCGTGTGGCGAGGGATTCCGTCCGGGGCCCTCGCGCATTCCGGCCGGCGCCTGGGTCTGAGCGGATGGCCGTCTCGTCGCCCGCGCTGCGCGAGGCATTCGCCGAGATCGTCGGGAGCGGCGACGTCCTCGACGCCCCGGATGTCCTCGACGCGCACCGAGTTGACGGGCTGAGGCCCCGCTGGATTGCGCGACCCGGAACCGTGGACGAGGTCAGCCGGCTCATGGCGCTCGCGCATGTCGAGCGACTCGCCGTGTTGCCGCGCGGCAGCGGCTCCGCTCTCGCGCTCGGGAATCCGCCGAAACGGCTCGACATCGTCGTGGACCTTCGCCGACTCGACGCGGTCACCGACTACGTCCCGGCAGACATGGTGGCGAGCGTGGAGGCGGGCATTTCCCTCGGCACACTTGCGCGGCAACTCGGCGAGCATGGACAGATGCTGGCCCTCGACCCGCCGGGTGGATCCTCGCGCTCGATCGGCGGCATCCTGGCCACCAATGCGAGCGGACCGCTCCGCTTCCGGTACGGCACCGCGCGCGATCTCACGCTGGGCGTTCGGTTCGTCCAGGCCGACGGCACCGTCACCTGGGGTGGCGCCAGGGTCGTCAAGTCGGTCACGGGCTACGACGTGCCGAAGCTCCTGGTGGGCTCGTTCGGAACGCTTGGCATCATCGTGGGCGCGACGTTGAGGCTGCACCCCAAGCCGCCGGCCCGAGGCTCGTGGCTCTTGGCGTGGAACGCGCGCGAGGCCGCGCAGAGCTTCATCGCCGCGCTGATAGCGTCATCGCTCGAACCGGATCGTGTGATTGCGCTGAACGAGGAGGCGGGCCGCGCCTACGGGTGCGCCGACAAGAAGCTCGCCCTTCTCGTGTCGATCGGCAGTGTCACTGAGGCCGTCTCGAGTCAGGGCGAGGCGATGTCAGGGCTGGCCCGGGCTCACGGCGCCGAGGTGCGGAGCGTGCCAGACTCGTGCTGGGAGCAACTCGACGCCATTCTGGCAGGCGATGTATCGTTCCGGCTCAACAGTGAGCCCAGACGAACTGTCCATTGGCTCGGCGAAGTGGAGCGGCTCGCGTCGGGCCTCGATCTGCGCGTTCTGGCCGTCGCCCAGCCTGGAAGCGGCGTGATGCATGCCGTCGTTTCAGACCAGATCTCGGGGACCGTGCTCGATCAGGGTCTATTCCGCCCTCTCCGTGCAGGGCTCGCGCCAGAGGGAGGGAGCCTGGTGGTGGAACGGGCGGCGGCCGATCTTAAGGAGAATTTTGACGTGTGGGGACCGATCAGCCCGGATTCCCAGGCGATCATGTCGCGGCTGAAAGCAGAGTTCGATCTGGACGGGACTCTCAGTCCGGGACGCTTCGTCGGCGGTCTATGACCGGAGAGCCGCGGCTCGGGGCCTTCGACCTGAAGGATGCACCGTCGATGGACGGCCTGCGGGCCTGCGTCCATTGCGGGATCTGTCTGCCGCAGTGCCCGACCTATCGCGTACTCGGTGAGGAAATGGACTCACCGCGCGGACGGATCTACCTCATGCGGGCCGCCGCGGAGGGGCGGATGGACCTGACCGCGACGATGGCGCGCCACCTCGACCTCTGCCTCGGGTGCCGGGCGTGCGAGAGCGCCTGTCCCTCGGGCGTGCCTTTCGGCCATCTGCTCGAGGCGACCCGGGCGCAGCTCGCCAGCCGCGGGGTCCACGGCACGGGCACGGATCGCACGACCCTGAACCTCGCGCTACAGTGGTTTCCCTATCCGCGCCGGCTCGCTCCCATGATGCGGGCGCTCTATGCCTATCAGCGATCGGGGCTGCAGGCGCTGGTGCGGTCGCTCGGGTTCCTGGCGTCGTTTCGGACGCTCAGGAACATGGAAGCGCTGCTGCCTAGGCTCCCGGCCGGCAACGGCGTGCCCGAGCTGACGCCGGCCCAGGGCAAGCGCCGGGGACGAGCGGGGCTGCTCACCGGGTGCGTGCAGCGCTTCGTCTATCCCGAGGTGAACCGCGACACGGCGCGGCTGCTATCGGCGGCCGGCTATGACGTCGTGACGCCGCGCGAGCAGGAGTGCTGTGGCGCGCTGCACCTGCACGCCGGGCAGCTCACCGAATTCCGGCAGATGGCGACCAAGTTCATGGCCGCCTGGGAATCCGATCTCGATGTGATCGTCGTCAACGCCGCGGGCTGTGGGTCGGCGCTCAAGGAGTACGGCCACTGGCTCGACGACGGAGCGGGGAGCTTCTCGAGCAAGGTCCGGGATATCTCGGAGGTGTTGCTCGAGGCCGATCTGCCGCTCGGGTCGCTCGGCGAGACGGTGACCTATCACGATGCCTGTCACCTGGCGCATGGCCAGAAGATCCGGTCCGAGCCACGCCAGCTCCTGAAGCGGATTCCCGGACTCGTACTCGTGGAGCTGCCGGACAGCGACCTCTGCTGTGGAAGCGCCGGCGTGTACAACCTCCTCGAGCCCGGCATCGCCGACGAGCTGGGGCGGCGGAAAGTGGAGCGGATTCGCGCGACCGGCGCGCGCATCGTCGTCGCCGGCAATCCCGGCTGTCTCATGCAGATCTCTCGGCATTGCCGAGCCCAGGGACTCGAGATCGAGGTGGCGCACCCGGTGTCGCTCCTCGCGCGCGTGCTCGGACGATGACCAGAGCGGTTCTTGGGCGAAACGCCCCTCGGAGTGCAGGGTCATGAAGATTCGCGTCAAGGACCTCGCGCGGTTCAGCGCGGACAAGATGGCCAAGATCGCGCTCGCCACCACGGAGCGGAGCCAGCTCGATCTCTACTGCGTCGGAGCCGGGCAGTCACAGACGGCCCATACCCACGACAATCAAGACAAGATCTACTACGTGCTCGAGGGGCGCGGGAGGTTCAGCCTGGGCGAGACCGAGCAGCAGCTGGCGGCTGGTGAAGCCCTGGTGGCCCGCGCGGGAGTGGCGCACGGCCTCGTCAACGATGGTCCCGAGCCACTCCTCGTGCTCGTGGTGGTCTCACCGCCGCCACCGCACGGGCCTGGCCCGGCTCGTCAATGAGCGCGTCCGCGAACGACTCACGCAGCGAGAAGACGGTCCCGGCGCGAGTGCCGGCGGGGCCACCGGTGCCCTCGGCGGGGCCGTCGAAGGGCGGCGAGCCCCAGCGCCGTGTCGACGTCTCGCTGATGATCACCTGTCTCGCCGATACGTTCTTTCCCGAGGTCGGCGTGGCCATGGTGACGCTGCTCCGGCGGCTCGGGGTGAGGGTGGGGTTTCCCGAAGGGCAGACCTGCTGCGGCATGCCCCTCTTCAACTCGGGCTATCATGCCGACGCCGCGGCAGTGGCGGCGCGGACCGTGGACCTCTTCGCAGGGACCGAGCATGTCGTCGTCCCGTCAGGCTCCTGCGCTTTCATGGTGAAGGCGGAATATCCGGGCCTCCTCGCGGGCAGCCCGCGAGAGCAGGCGGCCCGGGACCTCGCGTCGCGCACGCGCGAGCTGTCGCAATTCCTGGTGGAGGTGCTGGGCGTCGAGAGCGTGGAGTCGAGGTTCACGGGGAAGGTGACGTACCACGACTCGTGCCATCTCCTCCGCGGGCTCGGCGAGTCGCGGAGCCCGCGCGCGCTGCTCCGGGGCGTGCGTGGCGTGGAGCTGGTCGAACTGTCCGGAGCTGACGAATGCTGCGGGTTTGGCGGGTCGTTCTCGGTCCGCCTGCCGGAAGTCTCCGCGGCCATCCTCGGCAAGAAGCTCGATCGTGTGGAGCAGAGCGGCGCCGACTGCGTGGTGGCGTGCGATGCCGGCTGCCTCATGCAGATGGGTGGTGGACTCTCGCGCCGGCGCTCGCGCGTGCGGGCGCTTCACCTCGCGCAGATCCTGGCGGGGGAGGAAGGCGCATGAGCGAGGTGCGATTTCCCGAGCGAGCGGCGACGGCGCTCAAGGACCGATTCCTCCAGGAAGCGCTCACGATTGCCACCACCAAGTTCATCGACCTCCGGAAGGAGTCGTTCGCGGGCTTTCCGGACGGCGAGACGCTGCGCGATCGCGCGCGCTCGATCAAGGAAGCGACGCTTCAGAAGCTCCACGTCCACCTGGGACAGCTGGCCGACAACGTGGAGCGGCTCGGCGGGCACGTGCACTGGGCGACCACCGGCGCCGAGGCCTGCGACATCATCCTCGGGCTCTGTCGCGACCGCGGGGTGCGGATGGTGGTCAAGTCGAAATCCATGGCGACCGAGGAGATCGACCTGAACGAGGCGCTCGAACATTCGGGCGTGACCCCGGTGGAGACGGACCTCGGCGAGTACATCATCCAGCTCGCCCACGAGCGGCCGTCTCACATCATTGCGCCGGCCATCCACAAGACCAAGGGCCAAGTGGCCGACCTCATCTCGGACGTGGCCGGGCGACGGCTGCCCGCCGATCCCGAGGCGCTGACCGCAGCGGCGCGGATCCACCTTCGCCAGAAGTTCCTCGAGGCGGACATGGGCATCACGGGGGCCAACTTCGCGGTGGCCGAGACCGGCACCGTGGTGCTCGTGACGAACGAGGGCAACGGGCGCATGGTGACCTCGCTGCCGCGGATCCACGTGGCGCTGATGGGCATCGAGAAGGTCATCCCCTCCATGACGGACCTCGCGGTTTTCCTAGCCATCCTCGCGCGCAGCGCGACCGGGCAGAAGCTGTCGTCCTACACGACGCTGGTGCGCGGCCCCCGGCAGCCAGGCGAGCTCGACGGCCCCGAGGAGTTCCACCTGATCCTCCTGGACAACGGGCGCGCGCAGCAGATCGCGGGACCGCTGCGCGAGGCCCTCTACTGCCTCAGGTGCGGAGCCTGTCTCAACGTCTGCCCCGTGTACCGGCAGATCGGCGGTCACGCGTACGGCTACACGTACCCCGGGCCCATCGGGATCCTCCTGACCGCCATGCTGCGAGGCGAAGAGTCCGTCAAGGATCTGGCCCACGCCTCGTCGCTGTGCGGCGCATGCAAGGACGTGTGCCCGGTCCGGATCGACATCCCGCGGATGCTCGTCGACCTGCGCCAGCACCTGGACGAGCACAAGATCGCGCCCCGGGCGGAGCGCCTCGTGTTCAGCCTGTTGCGTCGCGTGCTGACGTCACCGGCGACCTTCAGAATGTCGGCGGCCGCCGGACGTCTGCTGCAGCGGCCCTTCGCGCGGAACGGGCGCCTCACGGGGCTGCCGTTCCTGTTCTCGCGATGGACCCAAGCGCGCGACCTCCCTCCCGTCGCGAAGAAGACCTTCCACGAGCGGTGGAAAGATCTCCGATGAGGAGCAGGTGATGGCGACGCGCGCCCTCTTCCTCGAACGGATTCGGCGGGAGGTCGAAAAGGGCGGGGAGTTCTTTCCTGCCGTCACGGCGTCCCGGCCGGCACACCCGAGCGATGCCGCTGAGCTGGTGAAGCGGCAGATGGCCGAGCGCTGGCCCGAGGCTCTCGATCGATTCAAGGTCGAGTTCGAGCGGGTCGCGGGCGTCTTCCACCGTGTGGCAGGCTGGGGCGATGTGCCGGACGTCATCGTCGAGATCGCGCGAGAGAAGGCGGCACGGTCCGTCGTGGCGTGGGACGAGTCGGCCCTGGGACTCGACCTGCGCCCGCGCCTGGAGGCCGAGGGGCTGTCAGTTGCGGTCGGCGGGACCGGCGCTGGCGACGAGAACGCGCGCCGCCGTCATCGCGAGGATTCGGCGCGAGCCCTGATCGGAGTGACCGGCGCCGATTTCGTCCTCGCGGAGACCGGCACGTTGATCCTGCTCTCCGGTCGCGGGCGGCCGCGAACCACGTCTCTCCTGCCGGACGCTCACATCGCCGTGTTCGACAGGACGCGTCTCGTCGAATCGCTGGCCCAGGTCGGCATCCTCCTCGAGGCGCTTCACGAGGATCCGACCCGCGCCATGTCAGGGGCGATGATCAATCTCATCACCGGCCCGTCCCGGACGGCGGATATCGAGCTGACCCTGACCCGCGGGGTCCATGGACCCAAGGACGTGCACGCCATCTTCGTCGGGATGCCATGAGCGAGCGCCTCTTCACGCCCGTCGAAGTGAACCGCCTCATTCCCACGTTCGCCCCGTTGATGGAGCAGGCCATGGACCGGCACCGTCAGGCCTCGGCGCTGCAGCAGCACCTCCAGGAGGAGCAAGCGCGCATCCGCGACTCCGGGGGAGGGCGCATCGACCAGCGCGACTGGAAGGCCCGGGCCGAGAGGCTCGATGGACTGACCATCGAGATCCGCATGCTCCTGAAGGAGATCCTGACCCTGGGTGGCGTGACCAAGGATCTGCAGGTCGGGCTCGTGGACTTCCCCGGACAGGTGGACGGCGAAACGGTGAACCTGTGCTGGAAAGCTGGCGAGACGGAGGTGCGCTTCTGGCACGGACTCGACGAGGGCTACGCAAAGAGGAAGCCTCTGCCGTGAGCTACCGCGCGGTTCTCTTCGATCTGTTCGACACGCTCGTCTGGTTCGACCGCGAGCGGCTGCCCGAAGTATCGATCAACGGAAGGGTGATCCGCTCCACGGCCGGGCACATGCACGACGCCTTCCGGCCTTTTGCCCCCGGCGTGCCGCTCGCGCAGTTCGTGGACGCTCTCCAGTGGAGCTGGCAGGAGGCGGAAAGGCTGAGAGGTGAGAGTCACCGCGAGGTCGCAGCGCCGGAGCGCCTCAACCTCTTGATCGGCCGTCTCGGTCTCGACGTCTCCCGACTCGCGCCCGAGGCCTTGCCCGTGCTCCTCTCCACGCACATGCGAGAGCTGTCCAAGGCCGTGGTGTTCCCTCCACATCATGGCCCGCTCCTGGACCGGCTCCGCCGTGGCTACCGTCTCGCCGTCGTCTCGAATTTCGACTACACGCCGACGGCCCGTGGGATTCTCGAGCGCGAAGGGATCGCGCACTGCTTCGAGCACGTGGTGGTGTCCGACGAGGTGGGCTGGCGCAAGCCGAAGCCCCTCATCTTCGAGACGGCGCTCGCGAGGCTCGGCGTGCGCGCCGGCGAGGCGCTGTACGTCGGTGACCGCCCGGACCTCGACGTGGCCGGGGCGCACGGCGCCGGCATGCACGCCGTCTGGATCAACCGCGAGGCGTCGGCGCTGCCGGCGGGCATAGGTCCCCCGCAGTTCGAGATCCGCGATCTGGCGGAGTTGACGCGGATCCTCGGTATCTGAACGTTCGAGGCGCTTCCCGCGAATGGGACGGGAGGAGGAGAATATCGTGGCTACTCCCCGTAACGTGATCATCATCGGGTCCGGCCCGGCCGGGTACACCGCCGCCATCTATGCCGCGCGGGCCAACCTTTCCCCGCTGATGTTCACCGGCGTGCAATGGGGCGGCCAGCTCATGCTGACGACCGTCGTCGAGAACTACCCCGGCTTCGTCGACGGCATCGATGGCCCGCCGCTCATGGAGACCTTTCGCAAGCAGGCGGAGCGCTTCGGCACCGAGATGATCGCCGCGGACGTCGAGGAGGTCGATTTCGGGAAGCGGCCGTTCCGCGTGACGGCGGGCGACGTCACCGCCGAGGGCCACACCGTCATCATCGCGACGGGCGCGTCGGCGAAACTGCTGGGTCTGCCCAGCGAGTCGAAGCTCATGGGGCGCGGCGTGTCCACGTGCGCGACGTGCGATGGCTTCTTCTTCAAGGACCGGAACATCATGGTCGTGGGAGGTGGCGACTCCGCGATGGAGGAAGCGCTCTACCTCTCGCGTCTCGGCCGCAAGGTGGAGGTCGTCCACCGGCGCGATCGGCTGCGCGCCTCCAAGATCTTGCAGGAGCGGGCACTGAAGAATCCCAAGATCTCCTTCATCTGGGACAGCACCGTGACCGACGTGCGCGATGCGGACGCGGGCAAGGTCACGGCGGTGCGGCTCAGGAATCTCAAGACGGGAGCCGAGTGGGAGACCCAGGTGGACGGGCTGTTCGTCGCCATCGGGCACCAGCCGAACACGGGCCTCTTCAAGGGCCACGTCGAGCTATTGCCGAACGAGTACATCAAGGTCGTTCCTGGGACCACGCAGACCTCGATCCCCGGCGTCTTCGCAGCCG
>Ga0335077_10006482_pt1 | contig 14458 bp, 13 predicted proteins | sample Lox_Sample_31_FD_207151 | JGI IMG/M metagenome (GOLD analysis project Ga0335077, IMG submission 207151) | Soil microbial communities from Loxahatchee National Wildlife Refuge, Florida, United States - Lox_Sample_3.1 | ecosystem: Environmental > Terrestrial > Soil > Wetlands | place: USA...
TCGCTCGCAGGGCGTGCAGCTCGCGACGATGCAAGCGCTCGCCCGCTATTGGGCCCGCGACTACGACTGGGGCCGCTGCGAGGCGAGGCTGAACGCACTGCCGCAGTTCACGACCGAGATCGACGGCGTGGAGATCCACTTCATCCACGTGCGGTCGCAGCACGAGAACGCGCTGCCGCTGATCATGACCCACGGCTGGCCCGGCTCGGTGATCGAGCTCCTCGAGACGATCGGGCCGCTCACCGACCCGACCGCGCACGGCGGGACGGCTGATGAGGCGTTCGACCTCGTCCTGCCGTCCGTGCCCGGCTATGGCTTCTCCGGCAAGCCGGCCGAGCTCGGCTGGGACTCCGGCCGGACGGCGCAGGCCTGGCCGGAGCTGATGCGCCGCCTCGGCTACACGAAGTACGTCGCGCAGGGCGGCGACGTCGGGGCCGCGGTCAGCGACGCGATGGGCCGCATCGCGCCGCCCGGGCTCGTCGGCGTCCACACGAACCTGTTCGTGCCGGCGCTCGGCGGCGCCCCGCTGCCGGAGAACACCGACGAGGAACGCGCCGCCCGCGCGCAGGGCGCAGCGTTCCGGGAGACCGGCTTCGGCTACTTCCTCGAGCAGGCCACGCGCCCGCAGACGATCGGCTACGCCCTCCTGGACTCGCCGGTCGCGCTCGCGGCCTGGATGCTCGACCACGACACCGACGCCTACTACAAGATCTCGGCGGCGTTCGTCGACGGCAACCCGTCGGGCAACCTGACCCGCGACCACGTCCTCGACAACATCACGGTGTACTGGCTCACCGGGACGGGCGAGTCGGCAGCGCGGTCGTACTGGGCGAGCGGGCAGGCCGGCGCACGGGCGAAGGCGGCGGGCCAGGCTCCCCCGCCGATGACGCTCCCGTTCGGGTTCACCACGTTCCCGGGCGAGATCTGGAAGACGCCGCGCAGCTGGGTCGAGGCGGCGTACCCGAACGTCGTCTACTTCAACGAGGTCGACAGGGGCGGCCACTTCGCCGCCTGGGAGGAGCCGGAGCTCTTCTCCTCGGAGCTTCGGAAGGCGTTCGCCGCCGTCCGCTGATCCTGCCGTCCCGCGGGCGCCACGCACTCCTCGTGCGCGGCGCCCGCGAGTAGGCTTCGAGGCCTTCCCGTGAGCGCCGACCCCTCGCAGCAGCGGCAGACGCAGGCCCCGGGCTCCCGTCCGGGCGGGGCGTCGCCGCCGCCGCCGCGGCAGCGGTTCCGGATCGGCTGGTGGTGGATCGCCTGGCTCGTCGGGCTGCTCGTCCTCAACTACTGGCTCGCCGGGCGCGCGACGAAGCCTGTGGCACGGATCCAGGTCCCGTACAGCCCGTACTTCCTCCAGCAGGTCCAGGCGGGCCACGTGAAGGAGATCAGCTCGAAGGGGACGGCGCTCCAGGGCACATTCACGCAGCCGCAGTCGTACGCCGGCTCGAAGAAGGCGTCGGAGTTCAAGACGGAGATCCCGACGTTCGCCGACACGAACTCGCTGTCGCGGCTGCTCGAGCAGAAGAAGGTCGTCGTCAATGCGCAGCCGCTCGACACCGGCACCGCGTTGTGGAAGACCCTTGTCTTCGGCTTCGGGCCGACGATCCTCTTCGTCGGCCTCCTGTTCTGGCTCGCGCGCCGCGCCGGGAGCATGCAGAACGTCCTCGGCCAGTTCGGGCGCGCCCGCGCGCGCCGCTACGCGCCGACCGGGGATCGCGTCACGTTCGCGGACGTGGCCGGCATCGACGAGGCGAAGGACGAGCTGAGCGAGGTCGTCGACTTCCTCCGCACGCCGCAGAAGTACAGCAGGCTCGGCGCGCGGATCCCGCACGGCGTGCTCCTGAGCGGACCGCCCGGGACGGGGAAGACGCTGCTCGCGCGCGCGGTCGCGGGCGAGGCGAACGTGCCGTTCTTCTCGCTGTCCGCGTCCGAGTTCGTCGAGGCGATCGTCGGCGTCGGCGCGGCGCGCGTCCGCGACCTGTTCGCGCAGGCGAAGGAGCAGTCGCCGTCGATCGTCTTCATCGACGAGCTCGACGCGATCGGCCGCTCGCGCACGTCCGGCGTCGCCGGGTACAGCGGCGGCAACGACGAGCGCGAGCAGACGCTGAACCAGATCCTCACCGAGATGGACGGCTTCGACTCGTCGACCGGCGTGATCGTGATCGCGGCGACGAACCGTCCCGACGTGCTCGACCAGGCGCTGCTCCGCCCCGGCCGCTTCGACCGGCGCGTCGCGGTGCAGCCGCCGGACCGGAACGGGCGGGAGGCGATCCTCGAGGTGCACACGCGGACGACGCCGCTCGGCCCGGACGTCGACCTCGGCGGCCTCGCGTCCGCGACGGCGGGGATGGTCGGCGCCGACCTCGCGAACCTCGTCAACGAGGCCGCGCTCCTCGCCGCGCGCCGCGGCCACGACAAGGTCGAGCAGGCCGACTTCACCGACTCGCTCGAGAAGATCGTGCTCGGCACCGAGCGCAAGGTGATGATGACCGAGGCCGACCGCCGCCGGACGGCGTACCACGAGGGCGGCCACGCGATCGTCGGGATGCTGACGCCCGGCGCCGATCCCGTCCGCAAGATCTCGATCATCCCGCGCGGCCAGGCGCTCGGCGTCACGTTCTCCGCGCCGGACGTCGACCGCTTCAGCTACTCGGAGCTGGAGCTGCGCGCGAAGATCAAGGTCGCGCTCGGCGGCCGCGCGGCGGAGGAGGTCGTGTTCGGCGACATCACGACCGGCGCCGAGTCGGACATCCAGCAGCTGACGCAGATCGCACGCCAGATGGTGGGGCGGTGGGGGATGAGCCGGGCGATCGGCACGGTGACGGTGCTCCCCGCCGACGGCCAGGGACCGTTCGCAGCACCCGAGTCCTCGCCGGAGACGCAGGTGCTCGTCGACACGGAGGTCCGCGCGCTCGTCGGGTCCGCGCACGACGAGGTCGTCGAGCTCCTCCGCGACAACCGCGACAAGCTCGACGCGCTCGCCGACGCGCTGCTCCACCACGAGACGCTCGACCAGGAGGACGCGTACGCGGCCGCCGGGATCGCGCAGGCGCCCGTCGAGGCCGTCGTCCCCGCCTAGAGCGCGACGACGAGCTTCGCGCGGGCGTGGCCCTCGCCCATCTCCTCGAGCGCGTCGGCGATCTCCGAGAACGGGTACACGCGCTCGATCACCGGCTTCATCTGCCCCGACTCGAGCAGACCGCGCAGGACCTCCATGTCCTCGTGGTTGAACTTCGCGACGAAGAACACGGCCTTCCGGCTGCCGAAGAGCGACGCGAGCTTCATCCGGGCGATGTGGCCGAGCGGGCCGATGATGCGGTTGCCGCCCTGCGCGCCGACGATCACGAGCCGGCCGTTCGGCGCGAGCACGCGGCGCATCCGCCCCCAGGGCGCGCTGCCCGCGATGTCGACGATCACGTCGTAGCGGTCGCCGCCCGCGGTGAAGTCGTCCTTCGTGTAGTCGATCACGCGGTCGGCGCCGAGCGCGCGGGCCTGCTCGACATTCCGCGTCCGGCAGACCGCGGTCACCGAGCCCGCGCCGAGCGCCTTCGCGACCTGCACCGCGAACGTGCCGACCGCGCCGGACGCGCCGTTGACGAGGACGCTCTGTCCCGGCCGGAGCGCGCCGTGGTCGCGGAGCGCCTGCAGCGCCGTGAGCGCGCTGACGGAGACGGCCGCGGCTTCTTCGGTCGTCACGTTCGCCGGCTTCTGCGCGACCATCCGCGCGGCGACGTACTCCGCGAACGCGCCGGTGCGCGAGCCGAACACCTCGTCGCCGGGAGCGAACCCGCTCACGTCCTTCCCGACCGCCTCGACGACCCCGGCGAAGTCGCCGCCGAGCTGCGGCGACTTCGGCTTCAGGAAGCCGCCGATCATCGGGCGGACGAGGATCGGCGCCGCGACGCTGTAGTAGTCGCCGCGGTTGATCGACGTGGCCCGGACGTGGACGAGGACCTGGTCGTCGCCGACCTCCGGCTTCGGCACCCGCGTCAGCTCGACGACCTTCTTCGGCGCGCCCCAGTGCGTGCGCACCGCAGCCAGCATCGTGTCCGTCATCGCTCCCTCTCCCTTACGGTGTAAGCTGTCGGAGCCCCACGCTAGACGTACACCGTAAGCTTGTCAAGCCCGTGCCCTCGAAGCCCCGCACCCGGACCCCGCTGACGCGCGAGCGCGTGCTCGACGCCGCGTTCGCGATCGCGGACGCCGACGGGATCGACGCGCTCAGCATGCGGAAGCTCGGCCAGGCGCTCGGCGTCGAGGCGATGTCGCTCTACAACCACGTCGAGAGCAAGGGCGCGCTCGTCGCGGAGATGGTCGACCGCGTCGTCGACGAGTTCGACCTGCCGGACGACGAGCCGAGCTGGGACGTCGCGATCCGCCGCTGCGCGACCTCGGCGCACGACGTGCTGATCGCGCACCCGTGGGCGTGCCGGCTCGCGCTGATCCCGAGCGACCTCGGCGTCCCCGGCGGCCCGCGCATCCGCTACATGGAGTGGCTGCTGCGCCGGCTGCGCGAGGCCGGCTTCCCGCCGGAGATCACCTTCTCCGCGTACCACACGCTCGACAGCCACATCTTCGGCTTCACGCTGTGGCAGCTCGGGCACGCGGCCGCGGCGGAGCGGATCGCGCCCGGCGACGTCGACATGGAGGAGTGGGCGCGGGGCTTCATCGAGCAGATCCGGCCGACGCACCCGCACCTCGCCGAGCATGCAGAGCAGCACCTCGCCTCGGAGCCGGGCGAGGGACGGCGCGAGTTCGAGTTCAGTCTCGACCTGATCCTCGACGCGCTGCGGCGACTGCTCTGACTACGCCGGCGCGGCCTGCGCCTTCTTGTTCCAGCCGTGGAACGGCGCGAGGTCGCCCGCGTCCCACCGCTCGCGGAGGCCCGGCCACGCGAGATCCCAGTCGGGCCGGATCTCGGCGCTGGCGGCGCGCAGGTCGCGGCGGAGGTCCTCGACGGACGGCCGGCCCCAGAACCAGTAGCCGTTGTAGATCGAGTGGATCACGAGCCCCGGCTTCAGCACGAACGTGTGCGGGATCATCGGGTCGTTCTCCGGGTCGGTGTACTCCTGGATGTCGAGGTCGCGCTGGACGATCCGGCCCGGATCGGAGAGGAACGGCCACTCCGCGCCCATCGAGGCCCGGAACTCCTGGCTCGTGTGGTGGTCGTCCGTCGAGATCGTCGCGATCTTCGTGTACGCGACCTTGATCTGCGGGTAGAACGCGACGAGCTGCAGGTGCTGCTGGTGCTCCTTCGGGCAGTAGTGGCCGCGCGCGAGCGTGAGGATCAGCGGGTCGTCCCCCTGGATCTCGCTGAGCTTCCGCATCGTCTTCGTGTGGTCGGGCAGCTCGTAGTCGGGGAACGCCGCTCCGGGCTGGATGTCAGGACGCATGCGCTTCGACCTCCTTCCGAAGCGCCTTCAGCGCCTCGATGTAGATCTCGGAGAACGTCGGGAAAGGCTGGATCGTGTCGCGGAGGACGTCGAGCGGGACCTGTGCGCGGATCGCGAGCGTCGCCTGCTGCATCCACTCGCCGGCCTCCGGCCCGAGCGCGTACGCGCCGGTCAGCCGCGTGCCGTCGGAGAGCAGCGTCAGGAAGCCGATGCTCTCCGCGTACGCGCGCGTGTACGTCTCCGTCTTCGCGATCGAGTTGATCGGCGCGGTGCCGCTGAACGGCGCCTCGCCGGCGCCGACGGACCCGGCCTGCGGGTCGGTGTAGACGACGCGCGGCGTCGCGTCGTAGTTCGCCTCGCGCGCCTCGCCGAGGATGTTGGCGGCGACCACGTCGCCCTGGTACTTGCCGACGTGCGTCAGCTGCCAGATGCCGGTGACGTCGCCGACCGCCCACAGCCGCTCGCCGGCGCGGAGATTCGCGTCGACGGGAACGCCGTGCGGGTCCGCCTCGACGCCGACGGTCTCGAGCCCGATCCCCTCGACGCGCGGGCGGCGCCCGGTCGCGACGAGGAGCCGGTCGCCGCGCACCTCGTTGCCGTCGTCGAGCTCGAGGACGAACTCGTCGCCGTCGCGCGCCGCGGTCTTCGCCTGCGTGTTGACGATCAGCTCGATCCCGTCGCGATGGAGCACCTCGCCGAGCGCGTCGCCGAGCGGCGCCGGCTCGCGCGGCAGCACGTGTCGCCCGCCCTCGACGATCACGACCTCGCCGCCGAGCCGCGCGACGGCCTGCGCCATCTCGACGCCGACCGGGCCGCCGCCGAGCACGAGCAGGCGCCGCGGGACCGCCTCCATGCCGGTCACCTCGCGGTTCGTCCAGATCCCGTCGAGCTCCCGGAGCCCGGGAACGGGCGGGATGAACGGGTCGGCGCCGTTCGCGAGCACGACGTGGTCCGCCGTGTGCGCGACGCCGTTCACCTCGACGACGCCGATGCCGGCGAGCCTGCCGCTGCCGCGCAGCAGGTCGATGCCGTTGTCGGAGAGCCAGCGCGCGGCACTCGTGTCGTCGTAGCGCGAGACCTGGAAGTCGCGCCACGCGAGCGCCGCCTCGACGTCGACGTCGGCCGTCGCCGCCGCCTCGCGCGCGGCATGCACCGCCTCGCCGGGACGGAGGAGCGTCTTCGAGGGGATGCACGCGTAGTACGAGCACTCGCCGCCGACGAGCTCGCGCTCGACGATCGCGACCCGCAGCCCGCCCTCCGCGAGCGCGGCGGCGCAATGCTCGCCCGGCGAGCCGGCGCCGATGACGATCGCGTCGTAGTCGCTCATGTCGGCAGCTCCGTGCCCGCGCGCTCCGCGACCATGTACTCGGCGTACCACGCGGGCCAGTTCTCGTCGGCCTCGCCGGTCCGCTTCTCGTGCTCGCCGTGCGCGACCGACGCGCGCCGCATCGCCTCGGCGAGATCGCCCGCCGACGTGTACGTCGTGTCGCCCTCGACACGGCCCGGAAGCCGCGTCGTGATCTCCTGCAGCAGCCAGCCGTTGCCGTCCGGGTCGCTGAACGTCGCGAAGGAGCCGTACGTCCTTCGGTCGGCGGCGGGGCCGTCGACGCGGCCCTCGGGGTGGAAGCGCGCGAGCGGCGGTGAGCCTCCCTCGTGGAACACCGGGCCGACGTCGGCCCCTTTCGCCGCGAGCGCGCTGCAGGCCGCGTCGATGTCGTCGACGACGAGGTAGTTGCCCTGCGCCGAGCCCGGTGCGGCCGAGGAGACGCCGCTGCCGAACTGGATCGAGCAGCCGGAGCCGGGCGGCGTGATCTGCACGATGCGGTACTCGTCGCTGATCGCGAAGTCCGCGTCGAGCCGCCAGCCGAGCCCGACGTAGAACTCCTTCGCCCGATCGACGTCCGCGACGGGCAACACCGTCACCTCGAGTTTCATGTCCACGCTCATCGTCGACTCCTTGTCGTCGGTCTCGACTGGAATCTACGGCGCGGCAGGTGTGCTACGCGCTAGCGGTCGATCATCCGCTGCGCGGCCTCCGAGTAGCGCGCTCCTTCCGCCGTCAGCTGCGCGTCCTCGATCTCGGCGAGATCGTCCGGCGTCAGCTCGACCTTCGCCGCGGCGACGTTCTCCTCGAGGCGGTGCGGCTTCGTCGTGCCGGGGATCGGGACGAACCACGGCTTCTGCGCGAGGATCCACGCGAGCGCGATCTGCGCCGGCGTCGCGCCCTTCCGCTCCGCGACGGCCGTGAGCAGCTCGACGAACGCGCGGTTCGTCGCACGCGCCTCCGCGTCGAAGCGCGGGACGGTGTTGCGGAAGTCGTCGTCGGCGAACGTCGTCGACTCGTCGATCGCGCCGGTGAGGAAGCCCTTGCCGAGCGGGCTGAACGGGACGAAGCCGATCCCGAGCTCCTCGAGCACCGGCAGGATCGCCTCCTCCGGCTCGCGCCACCAGAGCGAGTACTCGCTCTGCAGCGCCGCGACCGGCTGCACGGCGTGCGCGCGGCGGATCGTCTGCGCGCCCGCCTCCGAGAGCCCGAAGTGGCGCACCTTGCCGGCCGCGATCAGCTCCTTCACCGCACCCGCGACCTCCTCGATCGGGACGTTCGGGTCGACACGGTGCTGGTAGTAGAGGTCGATCCGGTCGGTGCGGAGGCGCCGCAGCGAGTCGTCGGCCGTGCGCTTGATCGTCTCCGGCCGGCTGTCGAGCCCGAGCGCGCGCTCGCCGACCTTGACGCCCTCGAGGTCCCAGCCGAATTTCGTCGCGATCACGACGCGGTCGCGGACGGGCTCGAGCGCCTCGCCGACGAGCTCCTCGTTCACGAACGGGCCGTAGACCTGCGCCGTGTCGAAGAACGTGACGCCGCGCTCGACCGCGTCGCGGATGAGCGCGATCATCTCCTGCGTGTCCGCGGCCGGGCCGTAGCTGAAGCTCATGCCCATGCAGCCGAGGCCGAGCTCCGAGACCTCGAGGTCGGTTCCGAGCGTTCTCGTCTTCATGGAGTCACCATCACCTTGATCGATTCACGGTTGTTCATCTCGCGATAGCCGTCCGGCACGCCGTCGAGGTCGACGACGCGGTCGAAGACGCGGCCCGGCTCGATCCGGCCCTCGAGGACGTCGGGAAGCAGCTCCTCGATGTACGCGCGCGCCGGTGCCGGGCCGCCGGAGATCGTGACGTTGGAGAAGAACGTCGCGCGCGTCGTCGGGATCTGATCGTGCTGCGGCACGCCGACGCGCCCGACGGCGCCGCCCGCGCGCACGATCCCGAGCGCCGTCGTCATCGCGAGGTCGTGGCCGACGCACTCGAGCACGGAATGCGCGCCGAGGCCCTCGGTGAGCTCGCGGACGCGCTCGATCGCCTCGTCGCCGCGCTCGCTCACGACGTCGGTCGCGCCGAACTCCCGCGCCAGCGCGATCCGGTCAGGGTGGCGGCCGAGCACGATGACCTGCTCGGCGCCGAGCCGCCGGGCGGCGATCACGCCGCAGAGGCCGACGGCGCCGTCGCCGACGACCGCGACGATCTTGTCCGGGCGGACGCGCGCGGCGAGCGCCGCATGATGGCCGGTCCCCATCACGTCCGACAGCGTCAGGAGCGACGGCATGAGCGCGTCGTCCTCGCCGACCGGCAGGACGACGAGCGTCCCGTCGGCCTGCGGGACGCGGACCGCCTCACCCTGGCCACCGTCCAGCTCGCCTCCCCAGAAGCCGCCATGGAGGCAGGACGTCTGCAGCCCCTCCCGGCAGAACACGCAGGTGCCGTCCGACCACGCGAACGGCGCGACGACGAGGTCGCCGCGCTTCACGGTGCGGACGTCGGCGCCCGCGTCCTCGACGATGCCGATGAACTCGTGGCCCATCCGCCGGCCGGCGTCGGTGTGCGCCATCTGGGTGTACGGCCAGAGGTCGCTCCCGCAGATGCAGGCGCGCGTGACGCGGAGGAGGACGTCGGTCGGCTCGACGAGCCGCGCGTCCGGGACGTTCTCGACGCGGACGTCGCCCGCGCCGTACATGACCGTCGCTCTCATGGCGCCCACTTTGGCAGTCCGGCACCCGGGCGTGCCCGACCCCGTTGATCCGGGTACCGGCAGACCCCCTCACGCGGCGGCGGCGGCGAGCTAGGCTCGTCCGGTGGACGCGAAGAGCGAGATCCGCGAGTTCCTGACGTCGCGGCGCGCGCGGATCACGCCGGAGCAGGCGGGGCTGCCGTGGTACGGGGAGAACCGCCGCGTGCCGGGCCTCCGCCGCGAGGAGGTCGCGCTGCTCGCCGGCGTCAGCGTCGACTACTACACGCGGCTCGAGCGCGGCAACGTCGCCGGCGTCTCCGACACGGTGCTCGAGGCGCTCGCGCGGGCGCTGCAGCTCGACGACGTCGAGCGTGCGCACCTCTTCTCGCTCGCGCGCGCCGGGAGCACGGCCGCGCCGCGTCGTCGCAGGCGCGTGCAGCGGATCCGCCCGAGCGTGCAGCTTATGCTCGACGCGATGTCCGGCGTCCCGGCGTTCGTGCGCAACGAGCGGCTCGACATCCTCGCGACGAACCGGCTCGGCCGCGCGCTCTACTCGCAGCACTTCGACAGCGCGTACCAGCCGGCGAACACCGCGCGCTTCGCGTTCCTCGACCCGCGTGCGGCGACGTTCTACGCCGACTGGGAGCGCGTCGTGACCGACGTCGTCGCGGTCCTGCGCGGCGAGGCCGGCCGCGACCCCGATGATCGCGATCTCTCCGATCTCGTGGGCGAGCTCTCGACCAAGAGCGAGACCTTCCGGACGCTCTGGGCCGCGCACAACGTGCGGAAGCACGACGCCGGGGTGAAGCGGTTCCACCATCCGCTCGTCGGCGACATCAGCGTCATGTACGAGGCGATGGAGCTGGCGGCTGATCCCGGCCTGACGATGTTCGTGTACACGGCGGAGCCCGGCTCGAAGTCGGAGCAGGCGTTGAGCCTGCTCGGGAGCTGGACCGCGACACCGGTCGACGAGGAGAGTCCGAATGGAGATCACGAAGAGCAGCGTCGAGACCCGAGTCGGGCCGAGTGACTGGTTCACCGGCGCCGTCTACATCGACGCGGTCGCGGCGCCGTCGGGCGCGTCGCAGGTGATGGCGAGCGCCGTGCATTTCACGCCCGGCGCGCGCACCGCATGGCACACGCACCCGAACGGCCAGACGATCTTCGTGCTCGAGGGCGTCGGCCACTGCCAGAAGCGCGGCGGGCCGGTGGAGACGATCCGTCCGGGCGACCGCGTCTTCTTCGAGCCGGGCGAGGAGCACTGGCACGGCGCGACGGCGACGCGGTTCATGCACCACCTCGCGATCGTCCAGGTCGACGACGACGGAGACAGCGCGACGTGGCTCGATCACGTCACGGACGAGGAGTACGGAGCCGCGGCGTCGTGACGACGGCGCGGGCGGTTGCGGTCGCCGAGCCGGGCGGGCCGTGGCTCGTCGTCGAGCGCGACGTGCGCGAGCCGGGAGCGGGGGAGGTGCGCATCGCGGTGAAGGCTGCCGCCGTGAACCCGACCGACGCCGGCGTGCGCGAGCGCGGCATCGAGGGCGTCGACCCGCCGTGGGTGCCGGGCGCCGACGCGGCGGGGATCGTCGAGTCGGTCGGCGCCGGCGTCGACCGCGTTGCGGCCGGCGACGAGGTGATGGCGGTCGTGTCGCCGCGCCGGCCGGAGGGCGGGGCGCAGGCGCAGCTCGTCGTCGTTCCCGCGGCGTCGGTCGTGCGCGCGCCGGACGGGATGGCGCTCCTCGACGCGGCGACGATCCCGATGAACGCCATGACGACGCTCCTCGCGCTCGACGAGCTCGGCCTCGGCGCGGGGGAGACGCTCGGCGTGAGCGGCGGCGCCGGCTTTCTCGCGTCCTTCGTCATCGCGTGCGCGAGGGCGCGCGGGCTGCGGGTCGTTGCGGACGCGGCGCCCGCGGACGAGGAGCTCGTGCGCGGCTTCGGCGCTGACGTCGTGCTGCCGCGCGGCGAGGGCTTCCCGGCCGCCGTGCGCGACGTCGTTCCGGACGGCGTCGACGGCTTCGTCGACACGGCGCTCCTCTACGACGCCGCGTTCCCGGCGATCCGCGACGGGGGCGCGATCGTGACGGTGCGCGGCTGGCGCGGCGGCGACCCGGTGCGCGGGATCGAGATCCACCCGGTGCTCGTGTACGGCGTCGTCGAGCGGAGCGACTGGCTCGACGAGGTCCGCGAGCTCGCGGCGCAGGGCGTGTTCCGCCCGCGCGTCGCGGCGACGTTCCCGCCCGAGCGCGCGGCCGAGGCGCAGGCGCTGATGGACGCGGGCGGCCTCCGCGGCCGCGCGGTCATCGTCTTCTGAGCTGCGCCGCGCCGAAGACGAGCAGCGCGACCCCGACCCCGAAGAGCGCGCCGGCGACGACGTCCGACAGCCAGTGCACGTGCAGGTACGTGCGGCTCCACGCCATCGCGACGACGGCGAGCGCGGCGAGCACCCACCAGAGCCGCCGCCGCGGGCCCGGCGCCGTGAAGAGCAGGACGAGCGCAACGAAGGTCACGCCGGCGTGCGCCGCATGTCCCGACGGGTACGACGAGCCGGACGGGTGGACGAGCCCTCCCGGCGGCCGCGGCCGGTCGACGAGCAGCTTCAGCAGCGTCGTCGACAGGGCGCTCAGCGACTCGGCGAGCGCGAACGCCGCGAGCGCGAGCCACCGGCGTCGAACGAGGAGGACGACGGCGATCGCCGCGAGCGACACCGCGAACCACCAGCCGTGGCCGAGCGCGTTGAGGACCAGCGCGAGCCGCTTCAGCGCGGCGCTCTCTGCGTCGCCCATCGCCTCGGCCCAGCTCCCGTCGACCCCGAGCGGGCCGGACGGGACGACGGCCGCGCCGACCGCGACCGCCGCGACGAGCGAGCCGCCGGCGGCGACCGCCCGTCGTGGGTGCGAGAGGAACCGCTCCGCCACGTCGTGAGTCTGAACCGCGCCGACGGGTCGCGCCGTCCGTTAGCGTCTCCGTCATGACCGACGACACCGCGAGCACAACGAACGGCGACAAGCCGAAGGCTGACCACGAGCCGCCCGCCGGCGCCGAGACGAAGGCGACCTGGACCGGCGGCGCGAGCCCGCTCCCGTACACCGCGACCGCGAAGTGGCTCGTCCTCCGCAAGAAGGAGAAGCCCGCGGCGGAGATCTTCTCCGTCTCCTACGTCGCCGACGACGGCGGCGCCGACCGCCCCGTGATGTTCGTCTTCAACGGCGGCCCGGGCGCCTCGTCCGCGTACCTGCACCTCGGAGCGGTCGGCCCGCAGCGCGTCGCGTTCCCGCCGGACGGGACGCTGCCCGAGATGCCGCCGCGGCTCGTGCAGAACGAGGCGTCGTGGCTCGCGTTCGCCGACCTCGTGTTCGTCGACCCCGTCGGCACCGGCTTCAGCCGCGTGATCGAGGACGAGAAGAAGAAGGACGACAGCTCGAAGAGCGACAAGGGCGACGCGGTCGACCCGAAGGAGTACTTCGGGCAGAAGCGCGACCTCGAGTCGCTGTGCGAGTTCATGAGCCGCTGGCTGTCGGAGAACGGCCGCTGGGGCTCGCCGGTCTTCATCGCGGGCGAGAGCTACGGCGGCTACCGCGTCGGCCGGCTCGTCCGGACGCTCCAGGAGAGCGCCGGCATCGGGCTGAACGGCGCGATCCTCATCTCGCCGGCGCTCGAGATCTCCTTGCTCGCGCCGACCGACTACGACGTGCTCGGCTGGATCGACACCGTGCCGACGATGGCCGCCGCCGCGGTGCACCACGGGCGCTCGCGCGCCTTCCCCGCCGGCACGCCGCTCGACGAGGTGCTCGCCGCGGCCGAGGAGTTCGCGACCGGCGACTTCGCGTCGTTCCTGACGCGCGGCGCGTCGCTCGACCCGGCGGAGCGCGAGCGGATCCTCGGGCGGCTCGCCGACCTGATCGGCCTCCCGGCCGACATGGTCGCTCGCGCCGAGGGGCGGATCACGATCCTCCAGTTCGTCCGCAATCTTCTCCGCGACGAGCGGAAGGTGCTCGGCCTCTACGACTCGACGATCACCGTCACCGACCCGTTCCCCGACCGGGACTCGTTCGCGGGGCCCGACCCGACGCTCTCCGGGATCGGCCCCGCGTACACGATGGCGATCAACCGCCTGCTGCGCGCGGAGATCGGCGTCGAGACCGACCGCGAGTACGAGGTGCTGAGCTACGAGGTGAACCGCGCGTGGAAGAACGACGCGGATCCGAGTGCGTTCTCGCCGCCGCCCGGCGCGACGGACGACTTCCGCTACGGGATGTCGCTCAACCCGCACATGAAGGCGTTCGTCACACACGGTCGGTACGACCTCGTGACGCCGTACTTCGCGAGCGACCGGTTGCGGAACCTGATGCGGCTCGACCCGGAGACGGGCGCGCGCATCACCGTCCGCCACTTCGGCGGCGGGCACATGTTCTACGCGTGGGAGGCGAGCCGCCGCGACTTCGCGGACGCGATCGCCGCGTTCGTCGCGGACGCGGTCTAGCGCGCGCGAGACAATTCGACGCGCAGGCCGACCGCGACGCGCGCACGGCGGAGGTAGTCCGCGTCGTCGCTCATCACGAAGCCGGCGTTCCCCATCGCGAGGAACGCGTTCAGCTCGAACGCGAGCTGCTTCGGATCCTCGCCGGCGCGGAGCTCGCCGGCCCGCTGGGCCTCGGCGACGAGCTCGAGGATCATGTTCTCCCAGCCGCGCTGCACCTCGCCGATCTTGTCCTTCACCGCGCCGGGGTGCGTGTCGAACTCCGCCTCGACGGACGCGAAGAAGCAGCCGCCGGGGAAGACGCGGCGCTCGAGGTGGTCGATGAAGCGCTCGCAGAGCGCGAGCAGCCGCTCGAGCGGGTCGGCGATCGACTCGGCCGGCGCGACGACCTCGGCGACGAAGATGTCGTTCGCCGTGTCGATCGTCGCGAGCTGGAGCTCCTCCTTCGACCCGAAATGGGCGTAGAGGCCGCTCTTCGACATCCCGATGTGCGCGGCGAGGTTCCCGATCGAGATCCCCTCGAGCCCGTCGACGGTGGCGAGGCTCGCGGCGGCCTGGAGGATCGTCCGGCGGCTGCGCTCG
>Ga0335077_10006483_pt1 | contig 14458 bp, 15 predicted proteins | sample Lox_Sample_31_FD_207151 | JGI IMG/M metagenome (GOLD analysis project Ga0335077, IMG submission 207151) | Soil microbial communities from Loxahatchee National Wildlife Refuge, Florida, United States - Lox_Sample_3.1 | ecosystem: Environmental > Terrestrial > Soil > Wetlands | place: USA...
GATTCGGGCGCTCCGACGGCTCCTCTATTGCGGCGAATGGATCGAGAGCCACCCACTGCATATCTACCTCCTGCACGCCCCCGATTTCCTGGGTTACGAAGACGCGATTCAGATGGCGAAGGACTATCCGGACGCCGTCAAGAACGGCCTCGCGCTCAAAAAGGTCGGCAACGCCCTCATGACGCTGCTCGGGGGTCGTGAGATCCATCCGATCAATGTCCGCGTCGGTGGTTGGTACCGCGCGCCGACGGTCGGGGAGCTCAAGGAGTTCCGACCGCAGCTCGAGACCGCGCTCAAGCTTGCCGAAGAGACCGTCCGGTTCGCCGCGGGACTCGACTTCCCGGCGATCGAGGAGGACTACGAGTTCGTCTCGCTCCGACACGAGCACGAGTATCCGTTCAACGAAGGGGACCTTGTCTCGAGCAAGGGACTCAAGGTCCCTCAGGACCACTGGGACGACGTCTTCGAGGAGGTCCACATGCCCCACTCGAACGCGCTCCAGTCGGTGCGCAAGGGTTCCGGCACCTCCTACCACGTCGGACCGCTCGCGCGGTACGCCCTGAACCGCGACCACTTGACCGGGCGCGCGGATGAGATGGCCCGGACGGTTGGCCTTGAAAACGTCGTCCGGAACCCCTACAAGAGCATCATCGTCCGGGCGGTGGAGACCGTCTATGCGGTCGAGGAGGCCATGCGGATCATCGACCAGTACCGTCGACCCGAGCATCCGTTCGTCGAGCCGCCGCCGGTCACGAAGACCGTCACGGGAGGAGCGGTCACCGAAGCGCCACGCGGAATCCTGTACCACCGTTACCGCATTGGTCCGGGGGGCCTCATCGAGGACGCGAAGATCGTCGCGCCGACGTCACAGAACCAGCGACGGATCGAGGACGACCTTCGACACCTCGTGGAGCGCTCGCTCGCGCTGGACGAGGTCGCGCTCACCGACGCCTGCGAGCGAGCGATCCGGAACTACGACCCGTGCATCTCCTGTGCGACGCACTTCCTCAAGCTCGACCTCCAGCGGGACTGACGACGGGATGGGGACCGACGCAGGATCGAAAGGATGAGCGGGACCGGACTTCCTCGCACGATGAGCGCGGGGCGTCTCCCCCTCGTCATTGGGGTCGGGAACGCGGACCGGGGAGACGACGGGTCCGGCCTCGAGGTCGCCCGCGAACTCAAGCATCGCCTTGCGGGGAAGGCGCGGGTCGAGGAGTGTACTTCCGAGGGGATCGCGCTCCTCGAACTCTGGCGAGACGCGGACCGGGTCCTGGTGGTCGATGCGGTCGTCTCGGGGGCGGTGCCCGGGACCGTGCATCGGTTCGAGGCCGGCGACGGTTTCTCCCCCGGTGTCCACCCGGCGACCTCGACGCACGGGCTCTCGCTCTCCGAAGCGGTCGCCCTCGGCCGAGGGCTCGGATGCTTGCCCCGGGAACTGGTCGTCTACGGGATCGAGGTCGGGGGCCTCGATGTTGGCGCGGGCCTGAGCCCTCCCGTAGCGCGAGGCGTCCGCGAGGCGGCCGACCGGATCGAGGCGGAGCTCACGGAGGGCCACCGGCCCGTTCCGGGGCCCGGGGAGGTCTCCCATGCATGAGGAAGCGATGGTCCGGGACGTCATTCGGAAGGCGGAGGAGGTCGCGAGGCGCGAGGGCGCGGGCCGGGTCACGCGGGTGCGTCTGTGGGTCGGGGCCCGCTCGCATCTTGACGGCCCCGAGCTCAAGGCCCGGTGGGCGTACGCCGTCCGCGGGACCGCCCTCGACGGAGCCGAGGTGGTGGTCGAGAGCTCGCGTGAGCGCGGCGACCCGAACGCCGAGCTCGTGATGTTGCGAAGTCTGGACGTGGATTCGAGAGAGGAACGACGATGATCAGCACGAACGTACGATACGGAGCCGAGAACGCCGGGGCCTGCGCCGGAGCGAACGACGCGTACCGACCGATGGGGTTGATGCGGGGCAAGGACCTCCGGCCCGGGGGGGAGGTGGCTCCATGTGTTTGACGACCCCCGGACAGGTCGTCCGGATCGATGACTCCACGCCCGAGGCACGGACCGGGGAGGTCGATTTCGGAGTGGCGAAACGCATCGTCAACCTCGCCTTCACCCCCGAAGCCCGGGTCGGGGACTACGTGATCGTCCACGCGGGATTCGCGACCCGCACGCTCGGCGCCGAGGAGGCGCGCGAGGCGCTCGCGCTTGTCCGTGAGCTCGCCGCGTCCGCGGCAGGAGGCGCGGCATGAACGGGAAAGGGTCGTGGGTGGGACCGGGCATCCTGCTCGTGCTCGCCACTGCCTTCATCAGCGGCCTCTCGACGTTCGTCAACGCCTACGCGGTCCACGGGATCAACTCGAACGCGTTCGTCACCGTCCGCAACGTCGTGGTCGCGGCGGCGTTCCTGCCGGTCGCCCTGTTCGCCACACGTTCGCTCCGTGCCCCGGCGCTCCGGGGGATCGACTGGGGGCGCCTCGTGCTGATCGGGCTCATCGGCGGGGCGATTCCGTTCCTCCTGTTCTTCTACGGCCTCCAGCTGGCTACCGCGGCCGGCGGCGCGGCGACCGCGTCGTTCGCCTACCGCACGCTGTTCATCTGGGCGACCGTCTTCGGCGTCGTCTACCTCCACGAGAAGTTCCACTGGCGGGTCGCGCTCGGAGCGTCGCTCCTGCTCGGCGGAAGCGTGCTGATGCTGTCGCTCACGAGCCCGATCTGGACGACCGGCACGGTCTACGTCCTCGCCGCCACGCTGCTTTGGGCAGCGGAGTACACGGTGTCCAAGAGGACGCTCAAGGACCTCCCGTCGGCGACCGTCGTGCTCGGCCGGATGGGCTTCGGCGCGATCTTCCTAGTCGGCTACCTCGCGTTCACCACCCAATGGACCCAGGTCGGCCAGTTCACGGGCGCCCAGTGGGAATGGGTCGGGATCAGCGCGGCATTCCTCTGCGCGTTCGTCGCCTGCTTCTACCCCGGCCTCAAGCGCGTCGACCTCGGGGTCGCCAGCGCAGCGCTCGTGCTCGGCTTCCCGGTCACGATGGTGCTCTCCGCCCTCGTCCAGGGAGCGTCGTTCACGCTCGCCGAAGCGGCCGGTGCGCTCGCCGTGGTGGCGGGCGTCGGGGTCGTGATCGGCCTCGCGCAACTCCGGGAGGCTTGGTCGTTCCTGAGCCGCCTCGCGCGGCCGCAGGGCGACCTTCTATAGCGGGATGGAGGACGGCGTCGCCCTCTGCGCACGGTTCTCAATCGCCACGAACCGGCTCCAGTACTGCGGCCCGCGGGACGCCGAGCCCGCGCTCTACCGGGCGATCACCGAGAACTCGGACCTCGAGAGCGCCCGGGACGCCCTGCGCCGGTTCGAAGCGCTGAACCCGTACCTCGAGGCGATCGCGGAGAAGCACGGCCGCGACCCGTTCGACGAGAAGGTCGTCGAAGCGTACTGGGTCGGGAACGACCTTCTGGACGCGTTCGAGCGCAACGACTTCCCTCCCCTCCTCGACCGGCTCGTCCGCCGCGGGCTTCCCCGCTCCACCGCCGACCGGCTCGCCGGCGTGCTCCCCGCTCATCCGATCCCGCATCACGTCTTTCACGTCGCGTTCGTCGGGGTCGGCGAGGTCACCGGTCACGTGCCGACGACGCTCGCGAACATGGAAGCGTGCCGGCCGGCCGCGGCCCGGGTGGTTTCGGTCGACGGTTCATCGATCCGCGTCCGGGGCCCGACCCTGGGGGTCCATGAAAAGCGCCTCGTCTGGGGCCCCGAGGTCGAGCGGACGCTCCCTTTCGACCGGGCGATCTTACCGGGTCTTTCGACCGGGGACACCGTCGCGGTCCACTGGAACCATGCTGCCCTCTCGCTCTCCCCGTCGCGTGGAAAGGCCCTCGATCGGTATACCGACCTCTCTCTCGAGGCGGCGAACGAGGCACTGCCCAAGCTGCGCGCGCTAGGATAGGATCGCCGACGGCGCCCTCGGCCGCGGCCGATGGCCAGCGAAAACCGCTTTACGGGGAGCAGGGGTGCGTCCCTCGTGGTCGATATCCAGGAGACACCGGCCGTGCCCCCGATGGACCCCGGGGGCGACGAGCGGGTCGGTTACTTCATCGCCGGTGGGATCCTGATCTTCCTCGGGTGGGGCCTTGCGGTCGCACTGAACCTGCTCCTTCACTACGCAGGCGGGAGCGCCGGGATGACCGTCGCGGGCCACGACTTCACGTCGACGATGGGGTCGTACGCCTGGGGTGCCTTTGGTTTCGGACTGTTCACCGGTGCGTTCGGCGTGGTGCTTCTCGCCCTTGGACGAAGCTCACCTAAGGGACGACTGGTCCTGCCCGGGTACGACTACTGAATCCGACCCGTCCGAGGCGACGGCCGGTGGATCCTTCGGGAAGGTGGCGGTCGGGCCTCGACCAGGCTCTTCGCGCGCTTCTGCGTGTCCGTGCAGTCCGAGCAGGTCCGCTCGTCGGCGTCGAGACAGTTCCGGCAGAACGTTCGGCCACAGACCGTACAGCCGAGGGTCGCCGGCGACCCGCATCGAGCGCACTGGCCTACGAGCACGTTCGGTCCCTCCCGGCGAGACCGGTCAGTCGAGGATGCCGCTCGCCTTAAGCCCTTCTACGAACCCGGCGGCGAACGCGGCCTTCGTGACGTACCGAGCCGCCCTGCGGGCGCGAGCGCTCGCCGAAGAAAAGCTCACCCCGAACCCGGCCGCGCGAAGCATCGCGACGTCGTTGTCCCCGTCGCCCAGGATCACGGCGTCGGAAGGAGTCAGTCCCTTGTACGAGAGCGCGCGGGCAAGCGCCGGGAGCTTTCCGCCGCCTTTCTCCATCAGGTGCAGGGCGTAGCCGGTCGACTCCACGTCGACACGGCTTGGTCCGAGGACCCGGCGCACCGCGGCGACCGTGACGTTCGGTTCGAGCGCTACCTCGGTCTCACGCCAGCGGTCCGTGAACAATCGCTTCACGGGAAGGCCCGCGCGACGAAGCTTGACGAACGCGGCAAGGGCCAACCTTCGGTCGGTCAGATGCTCCACGACCTCGCGGTCCCGCTCGTCGCGGTAGAAGACGAGGCCGCCGTTCTCCGCCACGATAGGGCCTGAGAGGCCGAGGGACCGATGCAAGGCGAGAGCGATCGGAAGGACGTTGCCGGTGGCGAGCGCGACCGGAATCCCGCGACGCTCAAGCGAACGGACCACCCGAACGGCGCGCGCGTCGAGATGGCGGTCGGCGTCCGTCAAAGTCCCGTCGACGTCCGTGACGACGACTTGAAAACGCCTCCCGGGGGTCCGAGAACGCGAGCGGCCGAGCGACACGAAGGGAACCTCGCTTTACGGCTACGGTTTCGTACCGGCCCGCACGCGCTCGATCTCGGCGTGCAAGGTCTCCGAGACCTCGCGGCCGTCCCGCCGGCCGCGGACCTCGCGCATCACATCCCCCATCAGGGGCGAGAAGGACGCGTCCCCTCGGGACCGGACCATCTCGGCGTTCGCCTCGACCACGCGACGGACCAGCGAAACGAGGTCGTCCTTGGAGAAGCCGGAGAGTCCGGCCCTCTCGATCGCGACGGTCACGCTCGGTGCCCCAGTGGCAAGAGCCGCAAGGACCGTCGGGACCCCTTCTTTCGCGATCCGGCCCTTCTCGGCGGCGGTAAGCAGTTCGTCGACCCACTCGAACGGCGGTTCGAACGGGGGCGATCCGGGCTCCGGCCGCGCAACGGAGGGGACGTCCTGGATGAGGAGGCGTGCCACCAGGCCCGGCGAGTGCCCCCTCGCCGATAGCGCCTCGAAGCGACCCACCATGTCACCGTAGACGAGCTGGCGCACAACCTCGAGCGGCAGTCCATGGGTACGGGCCAGACGCTCCTCGAGCTCCCTCGGACGCTCGGGAAGCTGCGCCCGGAGTCGGAGCAGTCGTTCCTCCGTGATACGGATCGGCGGGATGTCCGTCTCCGGATACATCCTGTCGCGCCCGGGCAACGGTCGAGAGAACCGGGTCCGTCCGTCCGGCAACGGGTCTCGGGTCTCTCCGGGAACCCCTTCAAGCGCCGCCCGAGCACGGTCGGCCACGCGCTTCAGCGCGGCGGTCGCCCTCTCGGAGGACCGGTCGGTGACGAGCACGAACGCATCGAGCTCGGCGAGCGAGAGACGGGTCCGAAGTGCTTCGACCGCGGTCTGGCCCACTCCGTAGGCCGGCAGCTCGTCCGAATGCACGAGACCCCGTAGTCCCACCGACCGAGCGTGGTCCGCGAGCTCACGGCCGAGACGCTCCTCGCTCCCTGCCGGAGAGCGAAGGAGGCCGGCGAACCCGGGGAGCGGAAGGGCGAGCACGATTTGGCCGCCGCGGCCCGCTCCCGAGAACGGGCCGGAGGCTGCCTCACGAAACAGCTCGGTAACGTCCACGGGCGGGTCCACCGGAACTCTGGCGTGTCGCTCGAGGAGCTGGTCGCGGAGCGACAGCAAGAACTTTTGACGCGCGACCTCCCGCTCGACGTACTCCTGGATGAGGCGGAGCTCCTGGACCCCCTTGACCTCCACCCGGTGCCCTCCCTCGGTGGAGACGTTCACGTCCTCTCGGATCGACCCGATGCCGCGACGCACCTTCCGGGTCGCTCGCAAGAGCGCGCCGATCTCCTCGGCGACCTCGCGGGCCTCGGCCCCGGAAGCGATCTCCGGGCCGGTAGCGATCTCGATGAGCGGAATGCCGAGCCGGTCGAGACGGTAGGTGACCTCCCCGGGAGATTCGCGGACCTTCCGGGCCGCATCCTCCTCGAGACAGATCGTGGGGATCGTGTACTTCCGGCCCGAGACCTCGAGGAGGCCGTCGACCGCCACGAGCGCCGTCCGCTGGAACCCGGTGGTGTTCGACCCATCCACGACGATCTTCCGCATCACTTCGATCTCGTCGACCGGACGGGCGCCGAGCAGGAGCGCGAGCGTCAGCGCCGCGTCGAGCGCGACCGCGTTGAGGGGGTGGGGTGGCTCTTCGTCCATCTCCACGAGACACGACGTCGGGCCCGTCTCGTACCGGTACTGGAGCCCTCGCGACGCGGCGAGGAGGGCGGCGACATCCACGGACCGGTTCTCTCCCCCCGCGGCTCTCAAGCTCCGGGTGAACGCGCTCAGGACCTCCTCCGAAAGTTCGGAGGGGCACTGGCAGAACAGTTTTCCGACCGCCAGCTGCTGATGGACCTCGAGACCGGCCTTCACGTCGTCTCCCTCGGGTCGTGCCGCTCGTGGAACTCGCCGGCCCGGTCCCGAGTGAGAAGCTCGGCGACGACCGTCGGGTCGGTGGAGTGGCCGAGCGCCCAGACCATCTTCACGAACGCCGTCTCAGGGAGCAGGTCGCCGAGGTAGAGGACGCCGGCCCGGAGAAGCTCGCGGCCCGTCGCGTAGACGTACGGTTCCACGTTCCCCTCGAGGCACTGGGTGGTCATCGCGACGACCACTCCCCGCGCGGTCGCGGCCCGGATCCACGCGAGGTGGTCGACGCCAACATGCCCGAGGCCGGTCCCGGCCAAGACCACGCCTCGGCATCCGTCGATGAACCGCTCGGCACGCTCTGGCGTCAAGCCCGGATAGAACCAGAGTAAGCCGGCCCGGGCATCGATCGGTCCGTCGAGGCGCGCCGGTCCCTTGCTCGGCGCCCGGACCGGTAGTTGAAGGTTGACACGGCCACCTTCGACGAACCCGAGAGGAGGGCCGTTGCGGCTTCGGAAGGCATCCCGGCGGCTCGAGTGCATCTTCCGCACCCACGTGCCGCGGTGAATGGCGAACCGATCGTCGGACGGACCAGCGTGCATTACCACGACCACCTCTCCGATCCGTCGGTCGTGCGCGACCTCGACCGCCGCGCGAAGGTTGGACGCCCCGTCGGAGGATGGGCGGTCCGGAGAACGCTGGGCTCCGACGAGGGCGACCGGACCGGGAAGATCCGTGAGCAGAAAGCTCAACGCGGCGGCGGTGAAGCCGAGCGTGTCGGTCCCGTGAGCGACCACGATCCCCCTCGCCCCGTCCGCGAAAGTGGCGACGACCTTCTCGGCGAGGACCCTCCAGTCGTCGGGCACGAGGTCCTCGCTGAGCCGGTCAAAGACCGGAACGATCCGGACCCGGCCCGAGGTCTCGAGCTCGGGGAAGAAGGCGAGGATCTCGCGCTCCTCCTTCACCGGACGGACCCCGCCGGTCTCGTAGTCCACGCGCGAGGCAATCGTTCCCCCGGTGGTCAGGAGAGCGATCCACTCTCCCGTCGCGCTCGCGCCCGCCGGGGCGGGCGGACGAGGTGCGGGCATCCGAGTCCCGTGCACAGGTTCGAGGAGGCGAAAACGGAACGTCGGCTCGATACGGACCCCGATGTTGTAGCCGCTGTCGAGCTTGAGCTGGAGGACCCGTTCCCCGGAGAAGTCGTGGCGCGGAACAATCGTACCGGACCAGGCCTGCCCCTGTGGGTCCGAGATCTCCACCCGTTGGCCCGTCGGTAGAGCGCTCAGCTCGTTCCACACCTTGTCCGCAGAATCACCGCTCATCCTCTCGGGGTCCGACGGCAGGCGAGGGAGCGGTGACCGGTATAAAGTCTCGTTCCGACGGCGGGCCGCCCGAGACCGGGCTTTTATAGAGGACCCCCCTCGGCGCGCCGGGACCGATAGAGAACCCGAAATGCCCGTGTGGGGTAGCTACGGGAGCGGGGCACGAACCCCTTCCCGCTGCAATGGATTATCCTAGAGGCCTGCGGAGCCTCAGACCTGGGTTCGAATCCCAGCACGGGCGTCCCAAGTTTCGGGAGGCCGTTGTAGTGTTATGGGCTCCCGCCCGTAGCTAATCCGCGACCATAGCGGTCGCCACGGATGCGGCGAGAGAGTTCGGGTCTATCTAACGCCCGACGCCGGCGGAGGACGGAACTGGCCCCCGCTCAACTCTCGTTTTATGGAAGCGTAAGAGGCGCGGTATTCCCTGAGAACGCGCCTAGGGGACCCATCGCCTCGAATGTGAGCCCCAAACCTACGGGGCTCGTTGTCCCCATGTCGAGAAGGATCGTGTCCGCCGTTGTGATAGTACTCTCAGGTGAAATGCCGGCTCCGAACGTGACCCAGCTATGAGGCATCGCCATTCCGGTTTCGGAAGCAACCGGCGCCTGGGCGGCAACCGATCCTGAGCTCGTCAGTACCGAAAATCCCCCGGGACCGCTCGCAGTGTACAGACCACCGCTCGCCGTATCGACCCAGAAACTTGTCGGGGAGAACCAAAGGTACGAGAGAGAGATCTTGATCGAGTAGGTGTAGTCGCCCGCGGTGCAGCCATCGGTGGCGAACGTCGACCCCGCAGGGCAAGTCGAAAGGGTAGGGTTGGCGATGGCAAAGCCCTCAGAGATCGGAATCTGGGACATCCGGTAGAAGCTGAAGGCACAGTTCACGAGCGGCTCGGAAAATGTCTGTACGAGGAGACCGGTCGAGGCGTTTACGAATGCCTGGACGTAGCTTCCTTGAACCGGAACACCCGGGGAGAAAATCGGAGAGCAGGTAGTGTAGGTGAGCAGCCACTGGAGGCCCCCGTATCCGGGCTCCTGTTCGACGAGCGTCACAAGTGCGTTAGCGGAGGAATGGTTCTGAACGAACGCGGAAATGTTGGTACTGTTCAGGGCCGCGTTGGCGGCGATGTCGCTGGAGATAAACGGCACGGTAATCGGCGCCTCTACGCCAGTGGAGAGGCAGTCTGCCCCCAGGAGGAGAAGTTCGGCAACCCGACCATTCGTGACTTGCAGGAACAGCACCCCCGTTCGAGTACCGTTCAGATATTCGAACGACCAGACCGAGAGCTTGCCGGTCGAGTAAGGTCCGGTAGATGCGGGGATGGTGACATTCGATGACCCGGTGACCGTGCAGTCGTAGGAGTTGTACCCGAGATGGTCTATGGAGGTGTTCACGAAACCAACCCCCACCACCTCGTAGAGGACCCACGGCCCGTGGGCGACTCCGCTCGCGAAACTGTTAGCATCGGCTAACGCTTCGGAGGATGTTTGCGCTCCCGAAACAGTTCCACTCCCGGAGCTGCCGAGAGGAATCACGCCAGCGAGGACCAAAGCCAGGACAACGACCACGGCGATCACTGCGGCGGCAACTTCCCCCAGGAGACGCCTCGAACTTCGCTTTGGGGGCACAGAAGAGGCAGGAGCCGGTTGAGCTGGTCCCGGAGGATCTGAGGTGGGTTCGGACGGCGAGACCTTCGACGGTGTCGCGGTCAATGCAGGCACCAATCCCATCAGCCCGAAGCGTTACTTCAAGTCTCCAACCGGAGCGTAAATGAGCAGGCCGGGTCGAATTGCCGAGGTCTGGGCGAAGCATCCCCCTTCCTTCACTGTTCTCGGGGAGAGGTCGCCCCTTCACGTCGAGCGCGGGCAAGGCGGGGAGTCGCGTCCTGATCCCGATGCCGGACGTGTCCGGCATCCCGAAGCCATTGGCGGTGCTCGATAGTGCGTTCCCGGGCATTCGGCTGTGGCCGGATGGGGTGAGGGTGGCTTGGAGGGGGGAGAATGGTGCGTTCCACCTGCTCCGGGTTCCCGGAACCGAGGTTTGGCCGTTTCTCGAGGACGGCTTCGACAGGTCGGAACCTGATGAGCCGGATGAACTCCAGAAGCCACCCGACACCACCGTGGTCGAGACATACCCCCTGCCGCAGCTGCTCCGGGGGATCATCCAAGACTTCCTGAAGGCGGGAAAGGCCGAGGCGACCTCGGGGGAGATCCTCGCGGCTTTGTCGGCCTCCGAGCGGGCATGGCGGACGGACAAGCAAGTCGGGATCGCCCTAGGCGGCGCTGGACTGAGGCGTCACCGAATCCGCGTTAACTGGACTCGTCCTCACGACTACGAATCGTCGACTCCATGGACGAGCAGTGGACCAGCGGGTCAGAAGGGGACCCTTTGTGAATCCCTCCTTCTAGAGAACACCCGTGGTAACATTGACCCAGAAATCCATGGTCAATCCCGAAATCGGTCCGTTCTCGAAAAGGGGGGGCGCAGCTCCGACATCGTACGTTCCGCCCCAGCTCCAGAATGTGTAGCTCGTGCCCCCGGGAGCACCCATCAGCCAAGTGTGGTTGTCGCTCATCGCTCCGGGGCCGATGATCCAGAACCCGATCGCGAGTGGCACAGGGTATTCTGAGATGTGAATCAATACCTGGGTAGGCGCGTGTATTGTGAAGCTCGTTAGATGAGCCAGGGCGGAGCTTGCGCCCGTTCCAGACACATCGGATACGGTGACTTCGTTGGAAGAAGTCCAAACCGGTGTTACCGCGAGAAGAACCGCCACAAGAAGGGTAACTATGACTCCGGCAACGATTCCAACGACACGCCCCCGTCGTCTAATCCAGGATCGAACTAGAGGAGGATCCAACGACATACCTCACTCCACGTCGGCCCATCTCCTGTTTCGATAGGGCCAGACAGTTCTACATTTAGTCACTCGAGGGTCGACCCACGCGACCGAGATCGATGAGACGCTGCTAGGCCTGACAGCCAGAGGATCATCGCGCGTCGCGGTACGCCTCTCCCGCGGGCCAAGCCGACCGTCACGCTGACCACTACAAGGGCGACCCCCCACGACCATAAGGGCTAGGTACGTTTCCAGCGTCGAAGGCGGAGCCCCCGCGTTGCAGGTCGGGTTCGCGACGCACGCGTTGAACCCGGCGAACCACTCGCCCGCGAGTAGCAGAAGCGAAAGACCGACCGTCACCAGGATGGCGCCGCTCCAGACGATCCGCGAGCTTGTCCCCGATGAGTTAGGATGATTCGAGATGCCTTCTCGCATCGTTCTCTCTCTCTACGAGAGGGAGAACGGGCGAGAACTCGTTCCGCTCCCGCGCGGGGGGTGGACCCAAGCTTCTCATCTGGAGGGAGGACCGCATTCACTGCGCGGGCGATTCAGGAGCGCGAATCCGAATCACGGTCCGAGCAGCTCCGACGGATGACTTGGACGGAGTGACCCCGAGGCCGGCGGATTGTGCGGACGTCGGGATCACGCGGGATCTGGAAGCCGCATCCGCAGGCGCACTTGCGGTGGAATCGGTTCCCGGTGACGGCCCGCAGGCGCGCGGCTGCAAGTTCGGTCGGCGTTTGGCACGCTTCGTTCGGATACGAAATGCTCTGCTGCATCGCACGTCCCTCGCGGAGGCAGGGACGGGCGATGGACACTGTTCGCGAGCGGCAGGTCGTTCGCGAGTTCGACACGCCGGCCCGGAAGCGTGCCTTACGGAGGACTGAACCGACTCTCGGCAGGTCGTCCCGAATGAACCGCCAGAGGTCTTCCCGGTCGATCGTCTCGTACGTGTGCAGGACCGCCGTTCGGAAGTTTCGAACGGTCGTCCACAGGGCCGGGTTCCCGTCCTTGAAACCTCGACTCAGATGGTCGGCAGACTCCGCGAATGATGCAGGATCCAAAGGAGCACGGTGGTATTCGACGCGAACGAACCGAAGAGGCGACCCAGTAACCCGGGGTAACCTCCCCCATTCACAGCCAGGGACGAATCCCGGAGACCGCATGCTACGGCGAATCCCAGCACGGGCGTGCTCCCTGTTGGGCACGCATTCCCATCCCCGAAGCCACGCAGAGCTCGCCGGAAATGCGCGCCGCTTCGGACAGGCATTCCTGAAGGTCTGAGGTTGCTTTTACGAACTGAGATAGGCGCAGCGCGTACGTCCCGTGAGGCCAACGCTTATCGCTCGCGAGCCGCTCGAGAAAAGGGGCGGGAATCGCCGACGCCATCCATCCCGGCAAGACCCGGAGCTCGAATGACCGGTACCGCAGGTCCTCGATGTCGGGACACTGTCGCCGTCGCGGTGATTCTGTTCGTGGTCGGCTCCGGTCTTGCTGCGCTCGCTCACGGGAGCTCTCCGCCCGGAGTGTCGTCCGGCGTCTCTGCCACCGCGCGTCCCCCGGTCACGGGTGCGACCTACGTCTGGACCAATCTTTCGGCCTTGTCTTCCACGGCCCCCTCTCCCCGGTCGTCGCCCCAAGCGGCGTATTCTCCCGCGCTGGGCAAGGTCGTCCTGTTCGGCGGGTACGATGTCTCGGTCACTCCCGATGGGGACACGTGGGAGTTTGCGTCCGGCCATTGGACCGAGGTCTCCAGCGCTGTGGCTCCTCCGGCTCGGTGGTCCGGGGAGATGGTCTACGATGCGTCCGACGGGTACCTGCTCTTGTTCGGAGGCAAGAACGACACCCAGGGCTTCAATGATACGTGGGCGTTCAGCGCCACCGGCTGGCACCAGATAGCGACGCCGATCGCTCCGTCCCCCCGCAGCAACCCAGGGTTGGTCTTTGATCCCTCGGACGGCAAGGTCGTTCTCTTCGGAGGAGGTATCGGCAACCTGCCCGTAGGTTCTGGCAGTCCGTGGACATACTACAACGACACCTGGACCTATCACGCGGGGGTGTGGACCAACGTTACAGCGACCGCCGGTGCGCCCCCGAGCCCACGGTTCACCCAGACGATGTCATACGACGCGTTGGACGGGTATGTTATCCTCCAGGGAGGGGGCAGTTCGACCGCTCCCGCATGTGGAATCTTCAACGACACGTGGAAGTTCTCTGGCGGCAAGTGGACCCCGCTGAGTCCTCCACACTCCCCTCCACCGTTCTGGGTGGGCGGCATGACTCTTGACACGGAAACCAACAGTACCTTGCTGTACGGGGGGATGGCCGTCCCGCCCCCTTCCTGCGTTGACACCTTCGCGAGCCAGGTCTGGACCTTTTCGAGCGGGGACTGGAGTTTGGCCGTCCCGCCCACGAACTCATCTCCGCAAGGGCGCTCGGCGGCAGCGTGGGTGGACGACCCCGCCGAAAACGGAGAGCTCCTCTTTGGAGGGGACGGTGCGGGACCCGGATACAATTATCTCGACGATTCTTGGCTCTTGACAAGCGTGTCGCCTCTGGCACTAGGACCCCTCGTAAGCTCGAGCCGTCCCTCCGCCGACGTCGGTCAAACGACATCCTTCCGGGCGGGCGGGGTGTCCGGTGGGCAGCCTCCGTACACGTACTTGTGGGAGGGCCTCCCCACTGGGTGCCTGGGGACGAGCAGCGCGGTCGTGAACTGCACGTTCACCTCGGCGGCCCACCTGGAGATCTCCCTCGTAGTATCCGACCCTGTCGGCCAGACCAACTCTTCGGCGGTGCTGGCATACGAGGTCTTTGCCGATCCGGTCTTCGCGTCGTATCCGACCCCGAATCACGACCCGGTCTCGGTGGGTGACCCGGTCACGTTTTCCGCGAACGTCACCGGCGGCTCGGGAGGGTTCACCTTCGCCTGGCGAGGGCTTCCGCCCGGGTGTGCGTCCATTGACGCGCCGTCGTTGACCTGTACTCCGACCCAGAACGGAACATTTTCCGTCAGCCTCGTGATGAACGACTCGAATGGTGTGACCGCTACGAGTCCCTCATGGCCGGAGGTGGTGTTGCCGGTGAGCGCTCCATCTTCCCCCGAGTCCCCGGTCAGCTCTTG
>Ga0335077_10006484_pt1 | contig 14457 bp, 14 predicted proteins | sample Lox_Sample_31_FD_207151 | JGI IMG/M metagenome (GOLD analysis project Ga0335077, IMG submission 207151) | Soil microbial communities from Loxahatchee National Wildlife Refuge, Florida, United States - Lox_Sample_3.1 | ecosystem: Environmental > Terrestrial > Soil > Wetlands | place: USA...
CGCCCGGTTCAGGATCAGCTTGATCTTGTGCTTGCCGAACCCGCTGTCGAGCAGGGTCTGCGTGATCTGCTTGGCCTGGTGCAGGGCCGGCACCTCGAGCGTGGTCACCAGGCAGGCCTCGTCGCATTCCTCGAGCGCCGCCATGCAGATCGGGCTCAGGCTCCGCCCCAGGTCGACCATCGTCCAGTCGTAGTGCGGCTTGACGAAGGCCAGCACGTGGCGGACCTGCTCTTCGGTGGGCCGCATTTTCGAAGCCAGCGCCAGCGGCGATGCCACGATCTCGACGCCCGGAATGCCGTTCGAGACCAGCGCCTTCCAGTAGTGAATGTCCAGCCGGTGCAGGTTGGTGATGGCGTCCAGAATCGAATACACCGAGCTGGTCTTGGTGATGAAGCCCACCATGCCGGCGTCCAGGTCCAGGTCCGTCAACAGCACCTTCTGGTTCTGCCGGCCCAGCTCGGCCGCCACGTGGCAGATGATCGTTGTGGCGCCGCAGCCACCCTTCGCCGAGAAGAAGCCGAACGCCTTCCCCGCCCCTTTCGTGCCGCCGTCGCGCTTCCGGCTGCGCTCCGCCGACCGCCGCTCGAGCGCCTTGCGCAGCGGATCGCGCAGCGGCGGGTACAGGTACTCGTTGATGCCCGCCCGCAGCGACGAAAGGATCGCCCCCGGATCGGTCGACGTGTTCAGCGCGATGATCATCGGGTCGCCGGTCACCGCGCGGATCGACGACACCAGGCCCTCCAGCGGTTCCCGCCAGCCGCTGATGTCGACCAGGACTACGTCCGGCCGCATCCGCTCCAGCCGGTCGAGAAAGTTGCTCACATCGCCCACATCGTTGTGTTCGACGATGACGCGAAACGGCAACTCTCTCAGGCAGGCCTGGGCCTGTTCCCACAGCTCGCGGTTCTCGATCGCCAGACCTATGGTCAGAGGGTACATGGTCCCTGGATCCCGTCTACTGCTTGCCGGAGGGCGTCGCGGGGGCTGCCGGCGCTGCCGGCGGTGCCGGGGCAGCCGGCGCCGAAGGCGTGTTTGCAGGTTGCTCGGAAGTTATCGCTTGTATCGGAGGTGCCAGCATGGTCTGTCCCCCCGTGGTCTTTCCCGTATTCGCTTCCTTCTTGATCTGCTCGAGCATTTCATCGTAGGGCATCGGCGGCACGTTCAACTCGGCCGGCACTCCTGTCTTGTCGATTCCCGGCTGGTGCACCAGCGGCGAGATCTGTTTCATGAACGGCTGCTGCCAGGTGAGCTCCGGTACGGGTTGACCCGCCTTGACCGGCCGCACCAGCTCCGGCGTTACGATCACCAGCAGTTCGGCGTTTTCCCGCTTCCACACCTGGCTCTGGAAGAGTTTGCCGAGCAGCGGGATGTTCGATAATCCGGGGATTTTCGATAAGTTCTTCGTCAGCGTCCGGTCCATCAGGCCGGCGATAACGAGACTTTGGCCGCTCTCGAGCTCCACGGTGGACTCGGTCTTTTCCGTCTTCAAGCCCGGAATCGAGAAGCCCTCGATCTCCACGCTGGTCGTGGTGTCGATCACACTATACTCCGGAGCGACCCGCATGCGGATCGTGTTCCGCGGTGTGATCACCGGCAGGAACCTGAGCTTGACGCCATACTCCTCGTACATAACGGTGACTGCGCCCGCGGTCGCCCCCGACTGGATAACGGGGATGGGGAAAGATCCGCCGTCGAGGAAACTGGCTTCCTGCCCGCTCGTGGTAAGCAGGTTCGGCTCCGCCAGGATCTCCGCCAGGTTCTGGGCTTCATATGCCTGAATGGCGGCTCCGATGTTGATGTCCTTGCGGAAAAGCAGGATCTGCGCTACGCCCGAGAGGGTGTTGGTGGAATTAAGACCAACCGTGGTGGCGAGGCCTTGCGCGTTCGTTACGCCGTTCGTCGACGCCGTGACCAGCGGCGAGGTTCCGGTTTGCCCCGTACCGATGTTGGTCTGTTGGCCAAAGGCATTGCTGAGAAGGGAAAAGCCAAGATCCCGCTCCGCGGCGATGTCAATCGTGGCAAACTGCACCTTCAAAAGCACCTCGGGCTCCGCCGGCGATACCGCTACTCGCAGCAGGTTCACCGGCTTGCCCACAGTCGAGGCTATCTCCATCACCTTGTTGGCGGCCAGCATGTCCCGCACCGAGCCGCGCACAAAGACCGAACCATCCTGCTGCGTGACGCTGATATCCTCGTTGGGAAAGTCGCGCGCAATCTCCTGCCGCACGGCCTCCAGCTTCACGGGGTTTGCCCGCACGGTAAGGTCGTAAACCAGCCGGCGCCCGCCGTGTTGCCAGACGATCAGCGAGGTTTCGCCGGGCTGCTTGCCGTTGATCAGCACTTCCTGCGGATTGATGGCTACCGCTTCCACCAGATCGCCGTTGGCCACCGAGATCTTCTCGATCCGGAGCGGGCTGTCGATGATCAAACTCTTGCCGACCGTCGCCACCAGTTTGCCGTCAATGCCGGAATGGGAGGACCCGGCAGCCGCCGGTTCCTGATTCACCGGGACCGATTCGGCTCCCGAGAGCGCAACCGCCGGCGCCATGCAGGCGGCCAGCAGGCAAATGGAGAATCCATGGGCGCGTTTCACTTACTTACCCTCCCCGGCAGACTCGAACTTCTGTTCTTTCTTGCTCGTGCCGGAAATGATCTCCATCACAAAAGCCGGCTCTTTCGGCGCTGCCTTCGGGGCCGGAGGCGCCACCTGTGCCGCGCGCACCACCGGTGCGGTTGTCGCGGCGCCTTTGGCTCCCGTGAACAGGCCTCCCACCGACGTGCCCGGTGTCTTGGCAATCGCCTTGTCCATGGGGTTCCGCAGGGAGAGTTGCACCGTGGTCTGCGCCGACGCCAGGCTCAACATTTCGGCCTGCTCGGGCGTCGCCAGCACGGTGATCACCTGCACCACCATCGGCTTTCCCTCGGGGTCTTTCTTGAAGTCCTGCCCGGCCGACAGAACTTCGATGTTCTGCAGCAGGGTCTTGGTCACGGTGCCCTGTCGGTTGTCGCTGGAGGGAGCGTTGCCCGAGATCAGCACGTCGATGTGCATGCCCGCCACCACGAAGCCCGCCACGTCGGCCACTTCGTTGACCCGCAGCGGAACGGCCCGCATGCCGGGAGGAATCAGCACCGAGAAGCCGCCCCCGGCGCCCTTCGGCGCCAGGCGCTTCTCGATCACCGGCTCTTTGGCGCCGATCGAGCTGATGACGCCTCGCCCCACCAGTTCCTGCGGCTGGCTGGTTGCCCCATCGGGAAACGCGCCGGACCAATCCGCCAGCTTGAGGTCCTCTTCCTTTATCACCGCCCCCACGTCCAAGTCCTTGGCCGCTACCACAATCTTGGCGCTGGCGGGCGCCGCGGCCGGCTGCGGCGAACTGTTCCTCAGCGCGCGGTACAACAATGAGCTCACGGCCAAAGCCACCGCGGCTGCGAAGATCAAAACCCCGACGAATCTCTTATTCATATTCCCTTCCCGCTGTCCACCGCTGCGCGGCCTGACCTACGGGACCTCACTGTCGCCTCCCAAGTGTGGCGCCCTGATCGCTAAAAACTACACAAGAGATGTGGCCGCGGCGCTTTGGTCTTGGCTCTTAAAACCACGCCACGGCCATCCCATATAAATCGCATCCCACCCGGCGGCACCGCGCCGTCCGGATGTTCACGCGCTGCCTCGTCAGCTATTGGCCATCGTGGCCGCGTTGGTCAGCGTATTGTTGGTGATCGTCCAAATTGAGTTGATCTTGCCACCGGCGCCGATGAACAGGGCGGCCGAAGCCAAAGCTACGAACGCGAGCAGCAGGGTGTATTCAATCAAGTCCTGGCCTTGTTCGTCATTCCAGAGGTTACGCAGATACGTCATTTCGATTCGCTCCTAAGTCTTGGATCCAAGTTCCGTGATCGGTCGATCACTGGTTTGTGTCTTCGTGACCTCTCGGTCACGGCCTGTTCCGCCGCCAGCGGCGGCGGAAGCCCGAACCCCCTGCGCCTGGCCGCGCGCCCGGAATATCAGCGCCACGCCATCGTCATACACCACCTGCCACCGGCTCGACACTTTCAGTGCGCCGGCCAGCGGCATGTTGGGGGGCATTAAAATCGTGTCCACGGCGAATCGGGCCAGTGTCTGGTCCCAGCCGTCGTTCACCGTCACAACATCCAGGGCCTTGTTTTCGAAATCGGCCCCGTAATAATCGCTGCGGCCGTCCAGGAACACCCGGAACCGCGGGTACAGGCGGTAAATCAGGTAATCGCCCCACTGGTCGAAGGTGAAAACCCGCGCCGACGGGTACCGCTCCAGCGTGCTCATGGCGCCGGCGGGAAACCGCTTGGGATCGAATTCGGCCCGGAACCGCTGCGGCGGATTGGGTGCATAGACGATCGCCGCCAGCAGCGCCACGGTCGCCACGCTCACCAGGTGCCAGCGCCCGATGGCGTCGGTCTCGCTGGTCTCCTGCATGATGCGGCCGAAGCCCGCCGCCGCGCGCCGCAGCCACGCCGCCACCGGCGCCGCCGGGAGTTGCCGCAAACCGGCGTCCGCCGCGGCCGCCAGGATGGGCGCCGTCACGATCATGAATATCGGAATGTGCCGCGCCGACACCAGCGCCGCGTGCGCCCACATCCCGACCAGCACCAGCGGCGCATAACTTCCGCGCTTTGCGTACCAGACCGCCGCCAGCAGCCCGCCCGCCAGCGTGATCTCGAGAAATACCGCGTTGGAATCGCGGAAATTCAGCGACAGGAACTCGCTGATGTGCTCGATCGCGAACGGATCCCGGAAATACTGCCACAAATGCACGTGCAGATGGTAGGTGTACGGGTTCAGCAGGCTCGCCGCTAGGCAACCGAGCGCGCTCAACAGATACTTCCGCGCCCGCTCGAGCCCGGCCTTGCGTCCTTCTTCCTGCGCCGCCACGAGCACCTGAACCAGTTCCGCGACGCCGAATGCCGCCACTATCGACACGCCCGCCAGGAACCCGCCGTGCAGATTGGTCCACACCACCGTCAGAACCGGCAGCACCACCAGCCACGGGACGCCCGCCACGCGGGTCTGGCCCTCGTGCACCCGGTCCAGAATGTCGAGGAAGATCACCACGAATAACAGCGTGAACAGGTGCGGCCGGGCCAGCCAGTGAATCGAGGAGCCCACCATCGCCAGCACGGTCACCGCGATCGCCACCACGGCGTTCGACTTGCGCCGCGCCAGCCGGAACAGCATCACGAACGCCACCGCGATCAGCACCACCGCGAACAGCGAGACCGCCGCCAGGCCGCCCGCGGCGTTCAGACCCGCGAAAATTATGTCCGACAGCCACTCCCACGCGTACCACACGCCATTCGGCTTCGAATAGGAGAACAGGTCCCGGTACGGCACGGCATGGTGCGCCAGAATCCATTCGCCGGTGCGAATGTGCCAGCCCGTGTCGCCGTCGTACAGCAAGCGCCGCAACCCTTCCATGCGGCCGAACAGGTACACCACGGGCATCAGGAATGCGATGTCTGCCAGCGACGGCAGCACCTTCACCGCAATTCTTGAAGTAGCCGTGTTCATCCGAATCACGCTCTCCACGCCGAGGATTCCACATCCTCGGTCACATGCAGCCGGTCATGAAAGGCCCGGAAATCCATGTAATTTACCCGCAACGCCACCACCGGATACCCGCGTCCCGAGTCCGTCACCCGCAATACCGTCCCCTGGCAGTGAATGCATTTCTGGCCGAATCCATGATTCGTCGGCAACTCCAGTTCAAGCGTCAGAATCTGCCCCAACGACGGTACCGGCAACGTCTCACCACCCCCGTGCCACGCCACCAAAAGCCCGCTACGACTGATGTTTTCCGTGTACAACGTGCTACGGAGCCAAAGCGCCGGCGATGTAACGTGGCACCGGAGTTGAATTTCAATCCTCGGGCTCTCGCGCCGGTTGATATTCCTCATGCGCTTTGTTTCGACACCCGCGAGCATAGCGCCCTAATTGTCCTGCCATCAATATAGTAAATGGGCTATATCCATCTGTATTCGAAGGTTATCAGCACGGAAACCGATGGTACGTCTGGGCGGCGAGAGGGTCTTCCATCGCCATTTTGAGGGCAGATCGCCAGGCAGTTCCGGGTGGCATTACCCGAAAGGGAGGTTAATATACCGCATAATCCGGCCTTTTTTGCCGGTCAGTTGCCGGTCGATATGAGCATATTTATTCAGCAGTCAACCGTTTATAATTAGTACCTTACACCGATATTTCGCGCCTTAATCGCCAATATGACATGGTTAATGTTGCATATTCGTGTGGATTTTTTTCTGAACACCATTGACAACCGAAGTAAATAGCCCGATAATTCTGGTGGAACAGTACCGGATACAGAAAAATCTGAAGCTGGCATGGTTGCACGGCAAGGGCTGTTTCAGAACAAGGACTGATATGACGCGGATTCTCTTGTACAGCGATGAACCCATCCTGGCAAAGGGCCTGGAATCGGTGCTTTGCCAAGTCGAAACCTTCGAGCTGCTGCCAAGCTGCAACACGGTTTCTGGCCTGATGGAACAGATTTCACAGGGTTTGCCCGACCTGGTTTTGATGGATCTGACGCCGGAGATCACCTTCGCCGTGCTCAGCGAAATGCAGCACGCCATGCAGACCACCAAAATCGTGCTCTGGGTGAACTCCATTTCGACCGAGCTCGCGTTCCAGGCGATGGGATTGGGGGTGCGCGGTATCCTGCGAAAAACCCTGGCTACCGACCTGCAGGTCAAGTGCCTGCAGAAAGTGCAGGCAGGGGAACTCTGGTTTGAAAAGGCACTTACCGATAGCTTCCTCTGCGCGCGGCGCGTGGCGCTGACGCAGCGCGAAGGCCAGCTCGTAAGCCTGCTTTCGCAGGGTCTCAAGAACAAGGAGATCGCCACCACGCTGATGATCTCCGAGGGCACGGTGAAGGTCTATCTGTCCCGCCTGTTCCAGAAGGTCGGCGTCAAGGACCGCTTCGAGCTGGCGCTGTTCGGCTTGAAGAACCTGACCACCGGCCAGCTTCCGATTTCCGAAAAGAGCCATCGCGGCGCGTCGGCCGGCATGCCCGGACTGCGCTCCCTGGTTCTCGAGAAGCCGATGGATCGGGCCGAGGCGCCGGTGCGGTTCCCCACGCCGCTGCGTCCCCTGGCCACCCGTTTCTAGCCTAGCGGTATCTTCCGTGCTGCCGGCGGGCGGACAAGCGTCATAACGCTTGCCGCCCGCTTTTTGTCGTTCAAGCGCTGCCGCGTCAGTTGCGCGCTTGTCCCCCGTATTGTTCCCCTCTCGGCCGTCCGCCAGCCCAGTCCCGCCGCGGCGCCTCGCGCGCAGAGCAGCGATTCGACTCCCCGGTCGAAATGCTATCCTGGTGGCTCGCTCGCAGCCGACGCGATCCCTGTCATGAACACTTCCGCTCTCCGCACCCGGCCCTGTGTGCCCGCCCGCCTGGCACTCGTCTGTGCCCTCGCTATCGTGGCCCACGCCCAGGAGCCCGCCTTCACGCCGTTTCACGCCAACGGGATCTACCAGCCCGGCGAAACGGCCGGGTGGAGGGTCGCGCTCCCGCACGGCGCGACCGCGCCCGCCGGCGCTTACACGTACATCATCCGGAAGAACAACTTCGACATCGTCGCCGCCGGCTCGCTCGATCTCTCCTCGGGCAGTGCCACGATAGAGACCGCGCTTGGCGAGCCGGCCATGCTCTACGTTGAGGTCACCGCTCACGCCGCGCCACCCGCGCCGCCCGCGAAGCCGCCGGCTCCCATCCACCTCGGCGCAGCCGTCGCGCCGTGGCTGCTCGAACCCTCGGTTCCCCGCCCCGCCGATTTCGACGCCTTCTGGGATTCCAAGCTGAAAGCCCTCGCCGCCATCCCCGCCGATCCCGTCCTCGCTCCGGCCGCAACCGCGAAGCCCGGCGTCGAACTGTACGCCGTCAGGCTCTCGAGCGTCGGCTCTCACGTGCAGGGCTACCTGGCGAAACCGGCCAGGGAAGGCAAATTCCCCGCGCTGGTGATCTTCCAGTACGCCGGCGTGTATGCCCTCCAGCCCGCCACCGTGACCGACCGCGCCGCGGAAGGATGGCTGGCCTTCGACGTGGACTCCCACGATCTCCCGCCCGGCCAGGCCACGGGCGTCAGCCCGCAGTACCAGGCCATCGGCAACACCGACCGCGAAACCTCCTACTTCCTGAACATGTATCTGCGCGATTCGCGCGCCATCGACTACATTGCCACCCGCCCGGATTGGGACGGCAAGACCATCGTCGTGACGGGCACCAGCATGGGAGGCCAGCAAAGCCTGGCCGCGGCCGGACTCAATCCCAAAGTCACCGCCGTGATCGTCAACGAACCCTCCGGCGCCGACTCCAACGGCGGCCTCCACGGCCGCCAGGCCGGCTACCCGAACTGGCCCTCCGCCAACCCCAAGGTCATGCAAACGGCGCTCTACTTCGACACCGTCAATTTCGCCTCCCGCATCAAGGCGCCCGTTCTGGCCGCCATGGGTTTCATCGATACCACCGCGCCGCCCGCCGGCATCTGGATCGCGCTCGACCAGGTTCCAGCCGCGAAGGAAGCCGTCCCCATGGTCGACTCGGATCACAACAACATCACGCCCGACAAGCAGGAGAATTTCCACGCCCGCGCCAAAGAAGTGTTCGCGCGGATCCTCAGCGGCGGCGCATTCCAGCCCGACGAGACGCTGACGCGCGGCAAATGAGCGCCCGCGCGCCGCTATGCGCCGACGGCCAGGTGGATCAGGTGGAACGCCAGCCAGGCGATCAGCGCCGCCATGGGAATCGTCAGCACCCACGCCCACATGATGTTGGTCGCGATGCCCCAGCGCACCGCCTTCAGCCGCTGAATGCTGCCCACCCCGGCAATCGCTCCCGCAATCGCGTGCGTGGTCGAAACCGGCAGACCGAGATGAGTAGCCAGCAGCACCGACGCCGCCGCGCCGGTCTCGGCGCAGAATCCGCTGCGCGGCTTGAGGCGCGTCAGGCGCGCTCCCATGGTGTGCACGATCCGCCATCCGCCGCTCAGCGTGCCCAGCGCGATGGCGGCGCCCGCGGCCAGGACCACCCACAGGGGGATCTCGAAGCTCTTCTGAAACCCCGAGGTCACCAGCACGCCGGTAATGATACCCATCGTCTTCTGCGCGTCATTGGAGCCGTGGGAGAGGCTGAGAGAAGCCGCCGAGAGGTACTGCATCTTACGGAAATAGAGATCCATCTTGCTCGGTGTGGCGCGCCGGAACAGCCAGTACACCGCCATCATCAGCAGGTAGGCGGAGATCAGCCCGATCAGCGGCGCGGCAAGAATGAAGACGACGGTCAGGGTCCACTGCCCCGCGATCAGCCCGTCGAAGCTGTGGCTGACACCGCGCACCAGGCCGGCGTGCGCCACCGCCGCGCCCGCGTACCCCCCGATCAGCGCGTGCGACGAACTGGTGGGCAGCGCCAGCCACCACGTGGTCAGATCCCAGAGGATCGCCCCCGTCAGGCCGGCCAGGATCACGTAAGGCGTCACCAGGTTCAGGTTCACGAAACCTTTGCCCACGGTTTTCGCCACCGCCGTGCCGAACAGGAATACCGCCACGAAGTTGAAAAACGCGGCCCAGATCACCGCCAGCCCCGGCGAAAGCACGCGCGTCGAGACGATGGTGGCCACCGAATTGGCCGCGTCGTGGAATCCGTTGATGAAATCGAAGATCAGCGCGATGCCGACAATCAGGACGGCCAGCTCAACGGCGCCCATCGCTAGCTGTTTTTGACCACGACGTTTTGCAGCACGTCGGCCACGTCCTCGCAGCTGTCGATGGTTTCCTCGAAGAAGTCGTACACCTCTTTGAGCTTGATGAGCAGGATGGGGTCCTTCTCCTTGTTGAACAAATCGGCCACCGCGCCGCGGCCGATCAGGTCGCCTTCGTTTTCCAGGCGGTTGATTTCGATGCAGTGCACCATCAGCGGCTGCCCCGCTTCCAGCGCCTCGAACGCGCTGTGCATCGCCTGCGCGCAGCTGCGCACGATCTCCGCCAGCGTGATCATGCTCGGCGGAATCGGGTCGATGTGATACGACAGCAGCCGGTGCGCCGTGTCTTCCATGCCGTCCAGCACGTTGTCGAGCGACGAGGAGATGTTGTGGATGTCCTCCGGGTCAAGCGGCGTGATGAACGTCTGGTTCAGCCGCGTGAAGATCTCGTGGATGAGTTCGTCGCCGCGGTGCTCGAGAACGTTGATTTCCATGGCGAACGCGGCCAGCCGGGAGTTGCCGGCGCGCACTCCTTCGAGCAACAGCCGCGCCGCCTCGGAAATGATGTCCGCCTGTTTCAAAAACAGGCCGTAAAACTTCTCTTCACGTGGAAGGAGTTTCATACCAGATGGGCCAAAGGAGAAACCCATCTTAATCGCATTGCAACAATCGGGTCAATATCGGATTACGATTCAGTGACGATCGGGAACAGTTCCGTGTCGACATCTTCCTCACCCGCCGCATCGAGCTGCAGAAAACGCGCGTCCAGCAGGCGCCCGGTGTCGAGATTTCCCATGGCGGAGAGGATATTTTCCTTCAAGTGTGGATATTCCCGCTCCAGGTTGGCGAATAAATCGCGCAGCGACCGCCGGACCGTGCCCGTGCGCTGCGAGCAGCCGCACGGTACCACGGGTACCCCGCGCGATTCCGCGTAGGCGCGCGTCACGTCCTCGGTGACGAACACCAGCGGCCGGATCAGCCGGAAATCCTTGCCGCGCGACCACGTCACCGCCGGCAGCGCGCTCAGCCTTCCCGTAAACAGCGTGTTGCGCAGCAGCGCTTCGCAGAAATCGTCGGCCGTGTGGCCCAGCGCGATCACGTTGGCGCCCAGCTCGCGCGCAATCTGGTACACCGCGCGCCGCCGGTAGCGGCTGCACAGGTCGCAGCCGTGCTCCGGCTGGTCTTCGAGCAATTCGAGCGAAGGCTGGTCGCGGTAGTAGGTCCACGCCACCCCGCGCTGGCGCAGGTATTCGCCGAGCGGCTCGATCGGGCGCAGAAACTTGCCCTGCTCCACGGTAAACGCGCAGACCGAAAACTCGACCGGCGCGCGCTTCGCCAGCAGCAGCAGCGCTTCCAGCAGCGTCGAGGAATCCTTGCCGCCCGATAGCGCCACCGCCACCCGGTCGCCGTCGCGGATCATGCGAAAGCGATGGATAGCTTCCCCCACCTTGCGCAGCAGCGTTTTCTCGAGTTCCACTGCTTCGATTATACCGGCCGCTCCATGCCCGCAGGGGTTGCCCAAAACCGGGCCGCCGGAACCCCTGTCACAATCGTGCATTCCCTCGCACGTCGCCCGCGTATAAAGGAATGGAGGGCGCGAATGAGACTGCTCATTCTGGCGGGTACGGTGGCGGGAATTCTCGCGGCCCAGGATGCCGCGCCGCAGGCCCAGGCTCCCGACGTGAACGCCATCATGTCCCAGGTTGGCATCAACCAGGCTAAAAGCCGGGAGCAGCGCGCGCAGTGGATCTACCAGCAGAAGCAGACGCTGCGCATGGTCCGCTCCAACGGCAAAATCGCCCGCGAAGAACACCGCGAATACCTCGTGCTGCCCGACCGCCGAGGGGTCAGGAAAGAGTTGACTGGTTTTGACGGAAGATATGCGAAACACGGCAGTTTTTTCCCCTACGACAAACCCGGCTATCACTACAAAGGCCTGGACCTCGATGCCGATCTGATCAACTCCATGTCGGAGGACATGACGAACCAGAAGGAGTCGGTTGACGGAATCGAATCCGATTTGTTTCCATTGACTTATCACCAACAGTTAAAGTACATATTTCGGTTGGAAGGCGGGCTGCGGGAGTACCGCGGCCACCACGTTTGGCCGGTTGCCTTCGAGCCTAAGGACCGCGTTCACATGGCCGACGCCGACGACGGCGGAACAGGCATCTGGAAAGGCGAGGCGCTCATCGACGCCGACGAGTTCCAGCCGGTGGCAATCACGACTACCCTGGCCTGGAAGATGCCCGCCGCCGTCCGCATCCTGCTGGGCAGTAACATCAAGGGATTGGGGTTCAGCCTGAGCTATCAGAAGGTCGCCGAAGGCGTTTGGTTCCCAGTAAGTTACGGTGGGGAATTTGAAGTAATGGGCCTGTTTTTGTACAAGCGGACAATGAGCATCTCGCTGGTCAACAGCGGCTTCCGCCACGAGGACGTTACCAGCCAGATCGCGTTTTCGAAGGATGACAAATAGACGGTGCCGATCGAGGCGGTGGAAGCGGGTTGCGATTTCAGGGCGCTGGTGCGCCAGCATCAGGCCATGGTGTTTTCGATCGCACTCCATTTCCTGCGCGATCGGGCCAGTGCCGAGGAGGTGGCGCAGGAGGTGTTCTTCAGTTTGCACCGGAATCTGCGGCAGATCGAATCGCCGGCTCACGCCGCCGCCTGGCTGCGCAAGGTGGCCGTGCAGCGCTCGATCGACGAAGGGCGGCGCCGCAGCCGGCGGCCGCAGGTGGCGCTGGAGGATGTGGCCGAACCGGCCGCGCGCTTCACGCCGGGCGACCCGCTGCTGAGCGACCTCTTGCGCCGGCTGGTGGCGACGCTGCCGGAAGCGCCGCGCATGGTGATGGTGCTGCGCTACCAGGAGGACCTGGAGCCGTCGGAAATCGCCACCGTTCTCGAGATGCCGGTGGCTACCGTGAAGAGTCATTTGCAGCGCTCGCTCGCGATGTTGCGCGGGAAGCTGGAGCGGCGCGGCGTAGGAGAAAGTGGATGGACTGGTTAGAAGACGAGTTGCGGCGGGCACTGTCCCGCCAGGATCCCCCGGATGGCTTCGCGGAGCGCGTCCTGGCGCGCAGCCGGCCTGTGGCCTTCCCCGCGCGGCGTTGGGTGGCCGCGGCGGCCATGGTGGTGGTCGCGGCCGGCGCGGCGGGAGCCTGGCGCGAACATCGCGGGAACCAGGCCAAGCAGGAGTTGCTGTTGGCGGTGCGGCTCGCCTCCGTGCCGGTGCATCGCGTTCAATCTCAGATCAGGGGTATATCGCAATGAAATCCATATTGATACTCGCGTGTCTGGCGGCGCTGCCGGTGACGGCCGCTCCGCAGCAGTTCCAACTCAATCTCGATGCCGTGGCCGCCAAGGCCTCCGAGCACGTGGATGTGTCGTTGAGCGCGTCCACGCTACAGTTTGCCGCGAAGTTTCTCGATGGCAACGACCCGGACGAGGCCAAGGTGAAAAAGCTCGTCGCCGGCATCGACGGCATCTATGTGCGCCACTTCGAATTCAAGTCCGAAAAAGCCTGGAGCCAGGCGGACCTGGAGCCTGTGCGCGCCCAGTTGCGCGGGCCGGAGTGGTCGAAGATCGTCGGCGTCTCCAGTTCCGAGGACGGCGAGAATGTCGACGTCTGGCTGCGCACCTCGGGCAACAAAACCATCGGCGTGGCGATCATCGCCACCGAGCCCAAAGAGGTGACCGTGGTGAACATCGCCGGCACCATCGACCTGGAAACCCTGTCCGAGCTGGGCGGCCACTTCGGCGTCCCGAAAGTGAAGGCGCCGGAGAAACCGCAGAAGCCGGAGTAGGGCGCGCGGCCGATTTGCCGCTGAGCCACCAGGGCGGGCACCGTTCACGATGCGCCGGAACGCAGGCGCGTTCGCCAGCCATTCCCTTTGCCGTTTTCCGCGCTCCCATTTCGGTACGCCGGATCAGGCGCGCCGGCATCCGTCGATGATACGATTCCCAAAGAACCGGAGCTTTCGATGGATGCGAGGGGCGCGAGGGATGCGGGGCGGATCGCGGACGTAGTGGCGACGTCGCTTGACGATGCCGTCTCCACGGGCGAGCTGGCGCGGCGGGCTTTTCACAGCCGCACCCAGTTTCACCGTGTGTTCCGTGCGCTGATCGAGGAAACGCCCGCGGCCATGCGGCGGCGCTTGCTGCTCGAGCGCGCCGCCTGGCAGCTCGGCCGTACGGACGCGCCCGTTACGGAGGTCGCGTTCGACGCGCAGTACGGCTCGCTTGAGGCGTTCTCGCGGGCGTTCCGCAAGGCGTTCGGCGTCTCACCCAGCTTATACCGAAGGATGGGCGCCACCGCTTTCCGTTTGCATACTACGAGCGGCATCCATTTCTTGGCTCCCGGTTCACCTGAGAAAGGAGCACTCGAGATGGATCTCTACGACCGTTTTGCCGGCTACGATAGCTGGCACACGCGGCACCTGCTGGAGCGTGCGCGCCAGCTGAGCAACGAACAACTCGACCGCAGATTCGATTCCGGCCTTAAGCTGGTTCCGTGGGAAGATCCACAGGCCAGCCTGCGCCAGTTGCTGGACCGCATCGTCCAAACCAAGGAAGTGTGGACCGCGGCCCTTACCGGCGCCCCTATGCCCGATGTCTCACAACCGCCCGGAAAAGAGACCACACCCGCCGCGATGCTGGAGCGCTTCGACCGCGCCGACGCCGCATTCGAGCGCGTACTGGCCGATGTGCGCCATCACG
>Ga0335077_10006485_pt1 | contig 14457 bp, 6 predicted proteins | sample Lox_Sample_31_FD_207151 | JGI IMG/M metagenome (GOLD analysis project Ga0335077, IMG submission 207151) | Soil microbial communities from Loxahatchee National Wildlife Refuge, Florida, United States - Lox_Sample_3.1 | ecosystem: Environmental > Terrestrial > Soil > Wetlands | place: USA: Florida...
CTCATTTATCTCGAAAATGAGAATTCCAATTTTACCCCTTCTTAGTTATGATAATTAGACTGCTTTCACCATTTTTGGTTTGATCATGATTCAAGCGGGAAAAGCAATTGGTGAAATCATCGTCACATCCGATCTGAACCATGGCTCCGCGCAGAACGACCCGGTCTCTTTCCGAACTCATTCAATATACCGGAAGAAGGAGTTTTCCAAAATCAGACAAAATCGCGAACGAATTTCCAATCATAAAGGTTCTATCCTTATAAGTTTTGAATAGTCCTTTTGATGATGTACTGCCATATTGACACTTCAGACCCTTTAAGTTATATTTCAGCATGAGTTCTTACGCAATTGGGAAAACAAGCGACGGGGGATGGCGCTGGGGAACAGCAATGTCAGTTCTGCTCCTGGTGATTGTTCTGGCATCTGCTCACGATCACGCCCAGGGAGGCTGGAACCAGACGAACGGTCCGTTTGGCGGCGATATCCGCAGCTTCACCACCCACGGAACGAAGATGTTTGCCGCGACGAAAGGTGGTGTGTTCGGTTCGTCAGATACCGCAAAGAACTGGGTGAACCTGAGCAATGGTCTGACAACCTCCTATGTACTGTCGCTCGCAACGGTTCAGAAGAACGACAGCACCGCGTATCTTTTTGCCGGGATGCAGGCGGGAGGAATCTTCCGTTCACAAAATGACGCAGGAAGCTGGATTCCTGTACACGCGGTGCCGACCGGTATATATTGTCTCCTTGCAGACGGGACCAACCTCATCGCGGGAACGCTGGGAAACGGAATCCTCGGCACTCCCGATTTCGGCGTGACCTGGGTGTCAATGAATGTCGGACTCAAAGACAAGACGGTCTACGCGCTGGTGAGAGAGGGCGCCAATCTCGTTGCCGGCACGGCATCGGGCGGTGTCTTTGTTTCCACGAATGATGGTGCGAGCTGGTCTGTCGCGAACATCGGATTGTCCGACACAACGATCTATTCGCTGGCAGTGAGCTCCGGTACGTTGCTTGCAGGCACTTCGAGCGGTGTGTTTGCTTCTACGGATGGGGGAACAAGCTGGGCGCCGGCAGGGAACGGCATGGGAAGTGTCGCCGTGTATTCGCTTCTGAATTCGGGAAGCATGGTGTATGCCGGTGCGGAGAATGGCGTCTTCCTGACTTCAACGGCCGGCATGAGCTGGGTACCCGCCAATACCGGTCTCCTCGGGAACCCCGTCTTCTCGCTCGCACAAAACGGGACGGCAATTGTCGCCGGTACAGCCGGGTCGGGCAGTTTCATCTCGAACAATCAGGGCGCCAACTGGAAACTTTCCAATACGGGTCTGACAACAACCGACGCATATTCCCTTGAGGAAAACGCCGGCACACTCTACACGGGCACCTTTGCCGGCGTATTCGCTTCGAGAGACGGCGGGGGTTCCTGGAATAGCATCAACACGAATTTTACCACGACCTACGTGTATGCAGTTCTCTCTCATGGCTCCGATCTGTTTGCCGGAACACAGGACGGCGTTTTCATCTCCACCAGCGATGGTGTCGATTGGACTGATGTGAACTTTGGGATTGCAAAACCGGACATCTGGTCGATGACCGCCGATACAGCGACGATTTACGCGGGGACGGCGGGTGGGGGAGCTTACTATTCGACCAACCGCGGCAACAGCTGGAACCCGGTTCACTACACGTTGAATAATACATTCGATCTCTCACTCGCCGCCGACGGATATCGTCTCTACGTCGGCACGCTGAGAGGGCTATTTGTCTACGGAAGATCCGGACCGAACTGGACATTAATCGATACCGCGCTTTCGACGAATGCTATCTGGTCGGTTCTGGCCGGGGGCCGGAATATCTATGCGGGGACCGACGGCGGAGTCTTTGTCTCTTCGGACAGCGGGTTGACGTGGATTCCTGCCACCGCCGGAATGGCACAGCGCGTAATTTATGCGCTCGCGTCGAGCGGACCAAATCTTTTTGCCGGAACGCAGACAGGAACCTACTTTTCGACGAACAACGGAACCAGCTGGAATCCTGCGAGCGAGGGACTGCGGGACTCGACGGTCATTTCCCTCGTTGCCGACTCCGCGTATCTCTATGCAGGTACGCTTGGCGGAGGTGTCTGGAAACGCCCAATCTCGGAGATGGTCACATCCGTAGAGCCGCCCGGAGGGACGCTGCCGCATGAGTTTGTTCTCCACCAGAATTATCCGAATCCGTTCAACCCGTCCACCACAGTTCGATACGAACTTCCCATGGCGAGCCGGGTGCGGATTGAAGTGTTCAATACCCTCGGTCAGCTTGTCGCCATACTTGCCGATCGGTTCGAATCCCCGGGAATCAAGACCGTCGAATGGAACGCGGGGAATGTCCCGAGCGGCGTCTACTTCTGTTCCGTGAAGGCGGCGGGAACGGGGAATTCCGCATCGTTCCGCGACGTGAAAAAAATGGTGGTTCTGAAATAAGCTGTTCGCTTCTCTCCCAAAGGGTGAATTCCTGCCTGCTCCACGGTGTGAGCCGACCCGATCTAAGGATATCCGCAGATTCCGATGTTGTGTTCAATCCGATAAAATTCGTACATTGAATCGGGGAGCATAACGTCAATCCGCAGTCCGGAGAATAACGTCGGAGACTCTGACATTCGCATGATGAATAAGCTACCGGGTCGTCTGGCGATAGCGCTTTTTCTCGCACTCCTTACCATCACGCTTCTCTTCGGTCGTCCGCCTCAATCGACGCAATCCAACCGTCCCATCTACATCGCGTTCCTCTGGCATATGCACCAGCCGATCTACTGGCCGTACGAATCGATAGTACAGACGGAACTGAACTCCCGGTATCCGTATTCGCTCTTCGACATTTTCAATCAGCGTGTGGGACCATACACGACATGGCCGGGAAGTGCGGTTCAGCTGGGGATCGGTGCAGGATTCCAGCATTTCGGCGCGCAGATCAGCTTCTCCGGCTCACTCATCGAAAACCTCAACAATCTTGAGGCATACGGTAACTCCAATTTCCAGAACTGGAAGTCGACCTGGAATACCGTCAAGAATTTGAAAACAACTCTCGGCAATCCTCGACTCGATATGGTTGGATTCGGCTACCATCATCCGCTGATGGGACTCATCGATTATGATGATACACGCCGGCAGATCGAAGCTCACAAGCAGATGATGGCGTCAAACTTCACCGGCAATTATTCGAAAGGGATTTTTCCTCCCGAGAATGCTTTCTCGCCGAGGGAGATTCCGGCACTTGTGGACGAAGGATTCCAGTGGGTGCTCGTCGACAATATTCATTTTGATCGTGCATGCCAGGGATATCCGTTCAGCACGTCAGGAAACCTGTACGAACCAAACAAGGCAGACATCCGGAATCCCAATCCGAACGACTGGCTGCAGCTTACCGGGCTCTGGGCACCGACCGAGGTCTCGGCGCGGTGGGGGAGAGAGCCGCATTATGTACAGTACATTGACCCATCAACCGGAACGAGCAAAAAAATCATCGCCGTTCCTGCAGACCGGTATATGGGAAATGAAGACGGCCGCGGCGGTTTCGGTGCGCTTAACTACGATGGCGTGATGAGCCAACTGGAGAGCTATAACACCGATTCGCTTCATCCTATTTTGATCGTTCTCCACCACGACGGCGATAACTACGGCGGCGGTTCGGACGCGTATTACAATTCTAATTTTCAGAACTTTGTGGCATGGCTCCAGGCCAACCCGACGCGGTTCGTTTGCACCACCATTCAGGATTATCTCGACATGTATCCGCCCGATACGAACGATGTGATCCACGTTGAAGATGGAAGCTGGAGCGGTGCGGACAACGGTGATCCGGAATTTCTCAAATGGAACGGCGATCCGGTCAATGGCTACAGTCCCGACAGGAACAGCTGGGGAATCGTGACCGCGGCGAAGAACATTGTGGAGACCGCACAGCAGATCAATCCCTCTGATCCGAACACGCAGAACGCATGGAAATATTTCCTGAACTCCGAATCGAGCGATTATTGGTACTGGGATGGAACTCAGAACGGGATCTGGGATTCCCATCCGGCGAGAGCGTGCAACCAGGCGGTACAGTACGCAAAGCTTGTAACCGGTTCGGGACCGGACCTTACGCCTCCCACGATTTATGTTCCTCAGAGAGAGCCGTACAATCCCGGAGGAACGGAGTGGGGAATCAATCAATCCAACAACTTTACAGTCTGGACATACGCCTACGATCTCAGCGGCTTGAAATCTGTTACGCTGAAATACCGGACGAGTACGAATTCCATCGTCTCATCATCGAATGAAACATACACCGGCGGCGCGGGAGTGGCCGCGTGGACGAGCGAGCCGATGAGCGGAACGTGGATCACTCCCCAGACAAATCCCCTGCCGACATATAAAGCCCTGGAATATTCGGCGTCGATCAGCGGCTATACGAATATCCTGCTCGACTATTACGTTGAGGCCGTCGACAGCAATAACAACATCGGACGGTCTGCGATCCGGCATGTCTGGGTTGGAGCGAACACCGGTGGGGGCGGAACAACCGGCGTTACCTGGTCACCGGTCTCACCGACAATCGGCGACTCTATCACGATACTTGTTCACGGCGCTACAAAGTCTGCTTCCCTTCACTGGGGCGTGAATAATACGGGGAGCTCCTGGGCCCAGCCAAATGCCGTTTACTGGCCGGCGGGCTCATCACTCTTCAGCGGTACGGGACCTGCAGTGGAATCTCCAATGAGCGGGCCGGATACCGGAGGGACTCTGCGGATCACGCTTCCTCCGTTTAATAACGCGGCTCAATCGGTGCAACGTGTGGCGTTCGATGCCCATTATAGTGATAACACCTGGGATAATAACAGCGGCCAGGATTATCATATTACCATCGGCGGCAGTCCGGCGCCCTCTGCGTTTATTATGGACGGAAGTGTCGATTCTTCGGCAATGCTTGTCTCATCAAACGGCGGAATCAATCTGTACATCGGCTGGAACGGCGCAGACCTCTATGTCGCAACACAATCAGCATCATCCGAGAGCGGAGACATGTTCGTGCTGATCAGCGATTCGCTCGGTTCGCAGGTCAGCGCGCCGTGGGCCAAGACCGGGACGGCTATGGCATGGAACGCCTTCCTCGGGAACGAAAGCACGAACAACTGGTCGGGATGGTTCAATTCCACGCAGGGGAGTATCACGGGATCTGCAACGAGCGTTGCAGGGACTTTTCTTGAGGGCACAATCACCTTGCAATCGCTCTTCGGGTTTATTCCTTCGAAACTTTACCTTGCAGTTGCAAAATATCAGTCGCCCGACGGCGGAACACTCCTCTCTCAGGTTCCGTCTGGAAACGGAAACGGAAATGTCGAGAGCACTGAATACTTCACCTATACGTTCACCCTCCCGCCGGGGCTTCCCGTATTGCTCAATCCGCCAAATAATTCCCTGAACCAGCCGCTTTCCACACTCTTGCGCTGGCACAGAGTTTCCAACGCGATATCCTACCATGCACAGTGTGCGACAGACTCAACCTTCGGTTCTGGATTGATTATTGACGACTCAACGTTGACCGATACAGTGAGAGCTGTTTCCGCTCTTTCCAACATTACGACGTATTTCTGGAGAGTGAAATCGATCGATACTGCCACACAGGGATCGTACTCATCTTTCTGGCGATTTACAACAATTGCTCCGGTTCCCTCAACGCCGCTGACATTATCCCCGGTTGACGGTTCGATCGAACAGCCGACGAATCTTCTCTTCAGGTGGTCGTCGACAAAATATGCAAGTGCCTACCGGCTTCAGATCTCAACCGACTCGCTCTTCAGTGCCACGGTGCTTGATGATTCCGTTCTGACGGATACCGTACATCAGGTCACGGGTCTCGACCGGAACACTCTTTACTATTGGCGTGTGCTGGCGAGCGATGCGGCGGGTTCAGGCGGGTGGTCTGCTGTCGCCCGGTACACTACACTCAACACGTCGATGTTCACGTTCTCCGTTCTCCCGAACTGGAATCTTTTTTCGGTACCGCTGGGTGTTTCTTCACCATATCTCATGGCGCTCTTCCCGACGGTCACAACGCATGCATTCTCCTACGACGGGAGCGGCTATATCCTCCGTGACACACTTCTGAATTCCGTCGGTTATTGGATGAAATTTGCCGCAGGACAACAGCTTTCCATTGCGGGAACTCCGCGCTCTGCCGATACCATAACGGTACAGCAGGGATGGAACCTTATAGGCGGACTCTCCGTCACGATTCCGGCCGGTAGTGTGTTGAGTGTTCCTCCTTCAACTATCACCTCGTCTTTTTTTGGATACCTGAACCGGTACTACGTAAGTGATTCGCTTCTTCCGGGGTTCGGTTATTGGGTGAAGATGGATACCGCAGGCGAACTCGTACTCACGTCGCAGCATACTGTCCCGGTAACCACGGCCAGGGTTGATGAGCTCGGGGGTTTGGGAAAAATTTCGATTCGTGACTCCGCGGGGAATGAAGAAGTCCTGCGATTCGGATCGCGTACAGCAGGCAAATCGTACTTCCTTCCACCAATTCCGCCTGCGGGAGGATTTGATGTCAGGTTTGCGACAAGCACATCCGTTGAAGCGCTCGGGGATGAAATGTCCCGGGAAATACCAATTCGGATTTCCTCGTCATCGTACCCGCTGAAAGTTTTGTGGGAAGGCGGAAGCAACGATATTGCCGCGGTTTTGAATGTGGATGGAAGAAGAATTTCGCTCGAAAGCCATGGCACGCTGGTGATTCCGGATTCTTCGGCACGACTCTTTCTTGAACTTGGCAGGACGACAACAGTTCCAAAGGCATTTTCGCTTGAACAGAATTATCCGAATCCATTCAATCCGGGAACTTCAATTCGGTACAATCTCCCGGTGGAAAGCAGAGTACGGCTGATGGTGTATGATGTTCTCGGACGTCTGGTTGCAACGCTCGCCGATGGGATCGAAGCCGCCGGTGAGCGGCAGATCGTCTGGGATGGCAGCGCCATTTCCAGCGGATTGTATTATTACCGGATCGATGCAACAAATCTTTCCAACCCCTCGCAAAGTTATTCAGAAGTCAGAAAGATGGTCCTGATGAAGTAATGGGTGTTGTCGACAGAAACCACGGAGGCAGTCAAATCCTGCCAGAGGGAAAAAGCAGAACCACATCTATGAGTACATTTTGCAAGTCGCGTATCATTCGAATTGCAGTCTCGTTGCTGTTGTGCCTCCTGATCATTCGCCTCGGTGCTTCTGCGCAAAGCGAACGGTTACAGCCGGTCGGCCCGGTTCCATCCGCGCAGCAGGTTGCATGGCAGGATATGGAATTCTGCCTCTTCATGCATTTCGGTCCGAACACGTTCACAGATCTCGAATGGGGGAAAGGAACGGAAAGCGAAAAAGTCTTCAATCCAACGGCTCTCGATTGCCGGCAATGGTGCAGAATTGCACGAGCTGCAGGGGCGAAAGGCATCATCATTACCGCAAAACATCATGATGGATTCTGTCTCTGGCCGAGTAAATACAGCACGCACACCGTACGTGAAAGTCCATGGAAGAATGGTCAGGGAGACGTTCTCCGGGAGCTCTCCGATGCGTGCAGGGAGTACGGATTGAAGTTCGGCGTCTACATTTCTCCATGGGACCGCAATCACCCTGCCTACGGCACGCCGACTTACAACGACGTGTTCGTGAACATGATGAAAGAAATCTTCTCAAACTGCGGACCGATCTATGAATTATGGTGGGACGGCGCGAATGGTGAGGGTCCGGATGGAAAGAAACAGGTCTACGATTTCCGCAGATATGAGAATGCGATCCGGGAGATTTCTCCGAAGACAGTGATCTTCAGCGACATCGGCCCGGATATCCGGTGGGTCGGGAATGAAGACGGTGAAGCCGGGGAAACGAACTGGAATCTCCTCGACACCGCGGGCTTCGGCCGGGGAGCAACGGCGCCGCCAACGGATACACTCAACCGGGGAAATGAAAATGGAAAATACTGGATTCCTGCGGAATGCGACGTCTCGATCCGGCCTGGATGGTTCTATCATCCGAAAGACGACAGTGCCGTCAAGCAACCGGATCAGCTCATGAATCTCTGGCTTCACTCTGTCGGCCGGGGGGCGAATTTACTCCTGAATGTTCCGCCGAATCGTGATGGATTGATTTCATTTCAAGATTCCGCTTCCCTGATCGGTTTCAAGTTTCTGCGTGATCACTTCTTCGGGAACAATCTCGCGAAATCAATTAGTGCCGTATCCTCCAGTGAGAAGATCATCTCCCTTTCACGTATTCTGCTGGATGGAGATCCCAATACATATTGGATTCCGGATGATGGATCAGTGGCTCAGACTCTGGAGATCGAACTTCCATCAACGATGCCTTTCAATACTGTCGTAATGAAAGAATTTCTTCCCCTGGGTCAGCGCATCGAATCATTCTCAATTGATCTCATGGACGGGGGCAAATGGGTTCCATTCGCTTCCGGAACAACAGTCGGGCATGAACGGATTATACCCTCAACTACCGTCATGTCGGATAAAATCCGGATCAATATCCTCAAATCGAAATCTGTTCCCGTTTTGTCTGAAGTTGGTGTCTATAATTCCGCATCAGGAAAATTCAATCCGGTAAATAAATGAATATAAAAACTGTGTTAGTCGCTATCGTGTTTCTGATGCTGGTTGTATTTCAATCAACAGTGCTTGCTCAGGAAGCGGGTGCCGGAGGCCGTGAATCGGAATCAGAATACCGGGCGCGGATGCAGTGGTGGAATGATGCCCGTTTCGGACTCTTTATTCACTGGGGGCTGTATTCCATTCCCGCAGGCGAATGGAAGGGGCAGACGGATTATGGTGAGTGGATCCGGACATCGGCGCACATTCCTGTCGATGAATACGAGAAATTTCTCAGTCAGTTTAATCCTGTAAAATTCGATCCCGAGCTGTGGGTGCGTACCGCCAAAGATGCCGGGATGAACTATATCGTGATTACCTCCAAACACCACGACGGGTTCTGCCTGTTCGATTCGAAATACACGACTTTTGATGTGATGTCCACGCCGTTTAAGCGGGACATCCTGAAGGAGCTTGCTGCGGCATGCCGGAAATACGGGATGAAGCTCTGCTTCTATCATTCGATCATGGATTGGCATCATCCCGACTATCTTCCGCGCCGTGAATGGGAAACAACTCGCTCAACGGAAGGAGCAGACTTCGAGAGGTTCGTGCAATATCTGAAGAACGAATTGAAGGAGCTTCTGACAAATTACGGTGACATCGGTGTTCTCTGGTTCGATGGGAACTGGGAATCGACCTGGAACAATGACCGCGGGAGAGACTTGTACAACTATGTGCGGTCGCTCTCTCCGAACATCATCATTAACAACCGCGTTGGTCAGCCGCCTCCCTCGGAGAGCGGTGTCGGATTCCGCGATATCGGCAGTGTCGGCGATTACGGAACCCCCGAACAGGAAGTGCCTGCGACGGGCTTGCCCGGACAGTACTGGGAAACGTGCATGACCATGAACGATCACTGGGGGTACAACAGTCATGATATCCACTGGAAATCGTCGCGGGAGCTTATTCAGACTCTGGCGGACATTGCGTCGAAGGGCGGAAACTTTCTTCTTAATGTCGGACCGACGGCCGAGGGGGTTTTTCCGCAGGCGAGTATTGACCGGCTCCGCGATATCGGTTCCTGGATGAAGGTGAACGGCGAAGCAATCTACGGAACAAGTGCAAGCCCGTTTTCGGCGGTTGGGTGGGGGCGCGTCACGCAGAAGAACATGCCGGACGGAACACGGCTCTATCTTCACATTTTCGACTGGCCGCGGGACGGTAATCTCGACCTTCACGGTATTCTGAACGAACCGACACGCACATTCCTTCTCGCCGATGGAAAAAGAATTCCGCTGGAGATTTCACGCAATGAGGATGCGCTCAGAATTCATCTCCTGGCGGTTGTCCCAGACTCTATCGATGCCGTCGTTGCGCTCGACATTGCCAGCCCTCCGAATGTCGTCATGCCTCCGGTCATTACATCGGCGTATGATATCTTTATCGACAGTTCAAACGTGTTGATCGGTACCGACAGAAAGGATGTCGATGTGCGGTATACTCTGGATGGGACGACCCCAACGGTGCATTCCGCAAAGTACACATCACCCATCATGATTCGAGCGACGCAGAGAATTACTGCCCGCTGTTTCATAAATGATCTGGCGGTGAGCGAGCCATCAATGAGAACCATTTCAAAGGTCGATCCCAATCCGCCGGCCGCGGTGGGGGCTGTAGAACCGGGGTTGCAATTCAAATTCTATTCCGGCACATGGGATAGTTTGCCCGACTTTGATGCGCTCGCTCCGGCAAAAGAGGGAATCGTGCCGGTGCCAAATCTTGCTCCCGCAGACAAGCCCGAGTTCTTCGGATTGCGATTCGATGGACTGATACGAATTGACGGCACGGCAATTTATGACTTCACACTCGGTTCTGATGACGGAAGCCGGCTCACCGTTGATGGTTCGATCGTCGTTGACGACAACGGATTGCACGGTATGGTTGAGAAGCATGGAGTTCGGGCGCTCGCTGAAGGGTTTCATTCCATCCGATTGGAATATTTCCAGAAAACCGGGGATAAGGACCTGACGCTCAAGTACAAAACGGCCGCGTCAGGGGAGGTACCGGTGACCGCGAACATGTTCGTTCACAACATGAGGGCACAGTGATGAAGCCGACCCGTATCGTTCTTATGCTGTTGATGGTCTTACCGGCATCCCGTAGTGTCCAGGCACAGGAACATACGGAGCCGCCGATCAATATTCGGATCACGGGTGCGTCCGGACATGCATCGCAACATTACCTGAACGGATTTGCCAGCGAGATGTACGGTCAAACGATCAGCTACCATTCGTCACATCCGGCAGTGGAGGATGCACTCATTTGCCGGGTAAACCGCGAAGCAGATTCTATCGCGTGGAGAACTGATACCGTCACCGCACCGGCGAGCGGCGGGTACCTCCGGTTTGTCTGGCTGGCAGGGATTGAACATATCGGTTGGGGAAATGCAACTCATCCGCACAAGTTTGAATTCTCTGTCAACGGCCGGCACTGGTTCTCCTTCACGAACCGGAAAGATTCGACCGCCCCGATGTGGACGGAACACGGACCGGATGGAGCCGATCTCACCTTCGAGTCCCACTATACCGATAAATTCGGTGACCTCTTCGGCTTGATGTACCTCTCACTGCCGGAAAAGGATTTCCCTCGATCGATTCCGCTGGTCCTTTCCGTGAAGGGAGTGAATGCCGATAGTCCGGAATGGTTCATGGTTTTCAAATATCGTTTTTCATTTCTTCCATCCGTGCGTGTCGAGCCCGCGTTGATCCGCGACAAAGACGCTGTGAAGGGGTTGCTGCGCATCAGCATGGATAATCTGGAAGAGGGGCGATCGATCGAAATTTCCTCTGCGCAGTTTGCGGCAGTCAGGGATACGCTCAAGATCGGGGGGAACATCTATTTCGTTCCGGTGGACGGCGTGACGACGGAACGAACGCAGCCCGTAAAATTCTCATCTCCGCAGACTGATCTCGCGACAAGTGTGCAGCTCAAGCCGGTACGACATCTCGACATCTATCTTCTCTCGCATACGCACAACGATATCGGGTATACCGATCTTCAGCCGAATGTTGAGAAAAAGCAGTGGCATAACCTTGAAGAAGCGCTCCGTCTTATTGATAGAACAAAATCCTATCCACCCGACTCGCGGTATAAGTGGAATATGGAAATTCTCTGGCCGTTCGAGAGTTATCTCCAGCACGCGACCGAAGAACAGCGATCCCGCGTCATCGCAGCGATCAGGGATGGAAGCATCGGCCTGAATGGCTTGTTCGTCAACCCACTGACCGGTCTTGCCGCGGCTCCCGAAATGAGTCACTTTACGGAGTATGCGCGTCGCTTCACGGAGGAGTATTCGATTCCGATAACCACTGCCGCTGTATCCGATGTGCCGGGATTCACATGGGGAATGGTCACGATGCTTGCCGGAAGCGGTATAAAATATTTTGCCAGTGCTCCCAATAACGGCGATCGCATCGGATATGTTATCGAACAACTTGGGGACAAACCATTCTATTGGGCTTCACAATCGGGAATGGAAAAAGTTCTCTTCTGGGTGGCGGGTTCGAGTTATTCCAGTTTTCATGAGGGAACGCTCTCGAATCTTGGTCCCGAAAAGATCATGAAACTGGTGCGCAGGATCGATCAGTCCGGATATCCGTACGGGATGTACTATCTGCCGTATACCCTCGGTGATAATGGGGGACCCGACTCGACACTCTCAGATGTCGTAAGAGAATGGAATGAGAAGTATGTAACACCGCATCTGGTCATATCGACTCACCAGCAGATGTTTGAACGATTCGAACAGCAATATGGAACAACTCTCCCGACACTCAAAGGCGATCTCACGCCGTATTGGGAGGATGGCGCCGCATCGACCGCGTACGAAACGGCAATGAATCGACATGTCGTTGATGATCTCACCGGAAGTGAAGCAGTCTGGTCGATCTCCAAGCCGGATTCATTTCCCGGAGGAGACTATTACAACGCATGGATGGAAGTGGTGTTGTGGGATGAGCACACATGGGGTGCGGATAAGAGCATCACCGATCCGGACGATCCGGGGGTGATCGGGCAGTGGAATATCAAGAAAGGATATGTCCGGAAAGCCGATAGCATCGCGGCGTTCTTGCGTACTGCGCTGGCTGGTTCCGACAAGATTCACAGGCGCAAGACCGCGGTGGATATTTTCAATACAACATCATGGCCCAGAACGGATGTTGTCCTCTTGTCGGAGGAATTGAGCAGTGCTGGAGATCGCGTGACAGATCAGCACGGAACGCGGATGCCCTCCCAGCGGCTTTCAACAGGTGACCTCGCAGTTCTGGTGAGTGATGTGCCGCCCATGTCTGCGTTGAGAATCCTCGTGGGGACCGGGAAGCCAATTTCCGGGCATGATATGAAGTTTATCGGAAGTGACGGGCTGGAAAACAAATTCTTTCGTTTGTTGCTGGATGAAAGATCCGGGGCGATCCATTCGCTTGTGTGGAAGAACGGAAACGCGGAATTGGTCGATACCGCCCGTGGGCTTCTGCTCAACCGGTATATTTACGTTCCCGGAACCAATCCCGACAGTGCGCAGTTTCTTTCCGACGTCAGCATCAGACCGAAAGAACGGGGAGAGCTTGTTTCTTCACTGGTGATCACCGGCAATGCGCCGGGTTGCAACGGCTACTCCTGTGAAGTACGGATGTATTCCGGAATTCCGCGGGTTGACATCATCAATAACATCGACAAACGGGGAATCAGATCGCAGGAGGGTGTGCACATCGCGTTTCCCTTTGAGGTCTCCGGCGGGAAAGCCCGCTATGACGTCGCCGACGCGATCGTTGACCCAGAAAAAGACCAGCTTCCCGGTTCGTGCAGGAATTTCTTTTCTGTGGCGAGCTGGGTGGATGTCTCAAACGAACAGATGGGAGTGACACTCTCGACGCCCGATGCCCCGCTGATCGAAATCGGTTCCATTACTGCCGAGTCTCCGTGGCTGAAGACGCTGACGCCATCACAAACGATCTATTCGTACGTGATGAACAATTACTGGCACACAAACTACAAGGCGGACCAGTCGGGACCGGTGCAATTCCGTTATTCGATCCTGCCGCATACTTCCTATGATCCTCTGGAAGCCGTGAAATTCGGAATCGACCAGAGACAGCCGCTCATTGCACTGGTTGCCGAAGCGGCCCACCCTCCGTCATCATCTCTGTTTTCGCTCAATCCGACGGATCTTGTGGTTCAATCTGTCAATCCGTTAGGCGGTGGCAAGTCCTGGTTGATATCGTTTTACAATCCTGAAGCGTTCGATGCACATGCGACCTTGAAGTGGCGTGGCGGAAGGAATGTGAAGATATCGGCAAGCGATCTCTTCGGCAGGCCGGGTCCCGTGTTGGATCGGAAATTGACGTTACCTGCCTATGGCACGAAGATTGTGCGGGTCGATCTGAACGAATAACTACACCGGTCGGACGCCGCATAAGCTTCCAGCCGGAAATCGCACCGGGGAGCGAATCAATTCCCGGGATGTTGCTGATGGCTCCTGGCTTCGTCTAAGGTCATGTACGCGCATTCATGGTCCGCTTTTTCCATTGCGCGATCGACATCTTTGAATTCATCCCCGGTCTTCGCTCTTCCCGCAAGCTCCGCCAGTTCGATAAGTCCGCTGTTTGCAGAAGGGTTCCTGACCACAAATGATGCGATTTGCGTCAGGTATGGACATTCATGATCCGTTTCCGAAGCCACTTTCGCGACGAGAACGAGGAGAACGGTGTGGTAGCCGAATTCCGAAGCCAGTCGTGCTGTGCTGACAATAGCGCTGAAGTTGCAGGTAGCATTTT
>Ga0335077_10006487_pt1 | contig 14455 bp, 15 predicted proteins | sample Lox_Sample_31_FD_207151 | JGI IMG/M metagenome (GOLD analysis project Ga0335077, IMG submission 207151) | Soil microbial communities from Loxahatchee National Wildlife Refuge, Florida, United States - Lox_Sample_3.1 | ecosystem: Environmental > Terrestrial > Soil > Wetlands | place: USA...
TCCTACGACCGGATGAAGTCCAAGGTGGGCGAGGAGCTGAAGCAGCACTTCCGGCCCGAGTTCCTCAACCGCGTGGACGACATCATCGTCTTCCACCAGCTCCTCCGCGAGGAGATCTTCAGCATCGTCGACCTCATGATCGCCAAGGTGGACGACCGGCTCAAGGACCGGGACATGGCCATCGAGCTGCGGCCGGCAGCCAAGGAGCTGCTGTCCAAGCGCGGCTACGACCCGGTGCTCGGGGCCCGGCCGCTGCGCCGCACGATCCAGCGGGAGATCGAGGACAGCCTGTCGGAGAAGATCCTGTTCGGGGAGCTGTGTCCCGGCCAGATCGTCATCGTCGACGTGGAGGGCAGCGGCGAGGGCGCGAAGTTCACGTTCAACGGCGTGGCCAAGCCCGAGGTGCTGCCCGACGCGCCGGCGGCCGAGATCGCCAGCGAGCCGGTGGATACCCACGACAGTGCGGTCAGCAGCTCGGCGGGCAGCAGGGGCATCCAGGACGGCGGGACCGCCTCCGCGCTCGGCTGAGGAGACTGATCTGAGGCCCGGGCCTGCGTGCGCAGGCCCGGGCCTCACGGTGCCGGGACATGGCCGGGCAGCGCGTAGCGGCCGTCCGGGAGGGCCTCGGTCAGGCCGTCGGTGATCAGCCCGTCCAGCGCCCGGGCCGTCTGGGCCGGGTCGGCCCAGACGGCGTCGAAGTCGGCCCGCGTCGCGGGGCCGCCGCCGTCCCGCAGCACCGCGAGCAGGCGCCCGCGGCACTGCCGGTCCGTGCCGTCGTAACGCTGGGTCCGTCCGCGGGAGCGCCCGGCCCCGGCCTCGGGGCGCCCGGCGGCCAGCCAGGCGCAGTCCCGGGCCACCGGGCAGCCTGCGCAGCGCGGGCTGGCCGCGGTGCAGACCAGCGCGCCCAGCTCCATCACCGCGACTGACCAGCGCGCCGCGACCGCCGGCTCGGCGGGCAGCAGCGATTCGGCCATCCGCCGCTCCGCTGGCGACGGCGAGCCGCGCGGCCGGGGCTGGCCGGCCATCAGCCTGGCCAGGACCCGGCGGACGTTGGTGTCGAGCACGGCGTGCCGCTGGCCGAAGGCAAAACTGGCCACGGCCGCCGCGGTGTAGCTGCCGATCCCCGGCAGCGCCAGCAGGGCGTCGACGTCGTCCGGCACGATCCCGCCGTGCCGCTCGGTCACGATGGTGGCCGTCTCGTGCAGCCGCAGCGCGCGCCGCGGGTACCCGAGCCTGCCCCACTGCCTGATCGCCTCGCCGGCCGGCTCGGCGGCGAGGGCCGGCGGCGTCGGCCACCGGGCGAGCCAGCTCTGATGCGCGGTTATCACCCGCGCCACCGGCGTCTGCTGCAGCATGATCTCGCTCACCAGCACCGACCAGGGTGTGGTGCCTGTAGCGCGCCACGGCAGGTCGCGCGCGTGGCGCGCGAACCAGGCCAGCACCGGCTCCGTGTAGGGCATGGTCATGACGCCCCTATCGTGGCACGGACCCAGGGCAGCCCCGCACCGCCCCCGTATGGCCCGGCGTCAGGCGGTGTGTCTTATGCGAAAGTTCGTGTTATGCAAAGAACCCGCTGTGGTTGCTGGCTGCTCACCTGCATAACACTCAGTGGCCTGGCGTCCCGGCCGGCGGGTCTGCGCCGACGTGCGCTCCGAAGATTGCATACTCTCCGTATGGATCCGAATTCCTATCGTTACGATGATGAGACGGACCAGCCCGAACCGTTCTGGCGTCGGCGGGCCGCCACCCTGGCCGCGGGACTGGGCCTGCTCGGCCTGCTGGCCTGGGCCTTCTCCGGCAGTGGCGGGAAGCCCGCCGGGCCAGCGGCGCAGAGCTCGCCGCCGTCCGGCGGGCTGTCTGCCGCGGCCTATCCCGGCGCCTCGGCCTCACCACCGTTTTCCTCGGCCACATCCCCGTCTTCCTCAGCCTCGGCGACGGCGGGCGCCGGCGCGGCCGTGCCGGGCCTGGCCAGCCCGGGGACCTCCGGCCTGCCCACGCCTTCCTCCAGCACGAACGGCAAGTCCGCCAGGTCCACCGCCGCGGCCAGCGCGTCGGCGACCGTCAAGCGCGGCGGACGCTGCTCATCCGGCTCGGTGGTGCTCAGCCTGTTCGCCAGCAGCCGCAGCTATCCGATCGGCCGAGATCCGGAGTTCGGCGTCGACGCGGTCTCCACCGCCCCCGGCACCTGCACGTTCGATCTGAGTCCCGCGCGGCTGCAACTGGTCGTAATGTCGGCGGGCCGGGTCATCTGGGATTCGGCCGACTGCCCCCACGGCGGCGGGGCCCAGCTCAGCAGGCTCACCCGCGGTATCCCGGTCGAGGAGTACTTCACCTGGAACCGCGCGATCACTCTCCCCGGCTGCGTCACGCTGGCCACCTCGGCCCGCTCGGGCAGCTATCAGGCGCAGGCCAGGACGGGCACCGTGACCAGCGGGATATACAGCTTCCGGCTGATCCGCTGAGCCTGGGCCCTCAGGGCTGAGAGCCCAGCACCCCGGCCAGCGCCTGGCGGATGTCCTCGACCTGCACCACCTCGATGAGCTGCGAGGCGTCGCGGGGGCCTTCCAGGCCCGCCGAGCCCGCGGGCACGACCGCGCGGCGGAAGCCCATCCGCTCGGCCTCGGCTAGGCGGCGCGCCAGGCCCGCTACGCGGCGTACCTCGCCGGCCAGCCCGACCTCGCCGATGGCCACCACCCCGTGCGGGACGCTGAGGTTCGCCGCGGAACTGGCCAGCGAGATGGCCACGGCCAGGTCCACCGAAGGCTCGGTCAGGCGGACACCGCCCACCGTCGCCGCGTACACGTCCTGCCGGCCGAGCTTGATCCCGGCCCGGCGCTGCAGCACGGCGAGCACCATACCCACCCGGGCACCGTCCAGCCCGGACGTGGTCCGGCGGGGCATCTCGAGCACCGAGGGCCCCACCAGGGCCTGCACTTCGGCGGGCAGCGGCCTGCGCCCCTCGAGCGTGACCGTGACACAGGTCCCGGGCACCGGCTCGCGGTGCTGGGAGATGAACAGCCCGCTCGGGTCCGGCAGGCCGATCAGGCCGTACTCGCCGAGGTCGAAACAGCCGACCTCGTCGGTCGGCCCGTACCTGTTCTTGACCGCCCGCACGATGCGCAGCTGCGAGTGGCGGTCGCCGTCGAAATACAGCACCACGTCGACGAGGTGCTCCAGGGCCCGCGGCCCGGCCACCGTACCATCCTTGGTCACGTGCCCGACCAGGATGGTCGCCATCGACCGTTCCTTCGCGACGGCGGTCAGGGCACTGGCCACCGCCCGGACCTGGGTGACCCCGCCCGGCGCTCCCTCGACCTCCGCGGCCGCGATGGTCTGCACGGAGTCGATGATGAGCAGCCGCGGCTCGACGTCGCCGACGTGGCCGAGCACCACGTCGAGGTCGGTCTCGGCGGCCAGGAAGAGCCCTTCGCTGACCGCGCCGATCCGGTCGGCGCGCGACCGGACTTGGGCAGCGGACTCCTCCCCGGTGACGTACAGCACCGGGCCGCCCTCCGCGACCAGGGCTCCCGTCTCCAGCAGCAGCGTCGACTTGCCCACTCCCGGCTCGCCCGCGAGCAACAGGATTGCGCCGGGCACCAGCCCGCCGCCGAGGACCCGGTCCAGTTCGTCCAGGCCGGTCGGGCGTGCGCGGCCGTCGGTCGCGTCCACCTGGCCGATGGGCCTCGCCGGGGTGCTGACCGGCGCGGCCGCCCGGTAGGACACGGCGCGGATGCCAGCCCGGGCGGGCCGGGAGGCGGGCGCTTCCTGGACCGTGCCCCAGGCCTGGCATTCGCCGCAGCGCCCGGTCCACTTGGCCGCCTGCCAGCCGCACTCGGTGCACCGGTAGCCGGCCGCGCCCGTCGATGACTTCGCCATGGACCGCACCATAACGGCCGCCACCGACAATCTCAGTAAGCTGGAATCGACGTCTACGGAGGGAGCACGCAGTGAGCGGCGCGGCAAGGGTACCGGGTACGCCCGTCGCCCTGTCCACCTCCTCCGCCTACCCGGAACGCACGCCGGACGCCTTCGAGATCGCCGCCCGGCTCGGCTATGACGGCATCGAGGTCATGGTCTACGCCGATCCGGTGAGCCAGACCGCGGACGCGCTGCGGGGCCTCAGCGACTACCACCAGGTGCCCATCCTGGCCGTGCATGCGCCGAGCCTGCTGCTCACCCAGCGGGTGTGGGGCCGCGAGCCGTGGGAGAAGCTCCGGCGGGCCAGGGACCTCGCCGAGCGGGTGGGGGCCCGGGTGGTCGTGGTGCACCCGCCGTTCCGCTGGCAGCAGGACTACGCCCGGGGCTTCGAGAAGGGCCTGGCGGCCATGGCCGGCGAGACCGAGGTCGTCTTCGCGGTCGAGAACATGTACCCGCTCCGGGCCGGCGGCCGCGAGGTGGCGGGGTACTCACCGCACTGGGACCCGACGGCGCTCGACGTCCCGCACGTCACGCTCGACCTGTCCCACACGGCCGCCTCGGGCGCGGATGCCCTGGCCATGGCCGCCGAACTCGGCGGGCGGCTGGCCCACGTGCACCTGGCCGACGGCACCGGGGCGCCCTCGGGGCCGTTCCCGGACGAGCATCTGGTGCCCGGCCGCGGCGCCCAGCCCTGCGCCGAACTGCTCGGCCTGCTGTCCGCGACGGGCTACCCGGGTGCGGTCGTGGTCGAGGTCAACACCAACCGGGCGGCGACCCGCGAGGTCCGCCTCGCGGACCTGGCGCAGTCGCTGGCCTTCGCCCGGGAGCACCTGGCCGCTGGCCGGACTAGTGTCGTGCCATGACAGCGAGCACTCTCATCACCGTGGCGCCGACGGGGGCCGAGGCGGACAAGTCGGCGGTACCCGCCCTTCCGGTGACCCTGGGCGAACTCGTCGGCACGGCCAAGGAGTGCGAGGCGGCGGGCGCCGCCGTCATCCACGTGCACATCCGGGACTCCTCGGCCCGGCCCACGCTGGACCGGGGCCGGCTGGCCGACACGGTGGCCGCGCTGCGGGAGGGCACCGACCTGATCGTCCAGCTCTCCACCGGGGGCGCGGTGACGGACAGCTTCGCCGGCCGGCTCGCCGTCCTGGACGCCGCACCAGACGCCTGCTCGCTGACCTGCGGCACGGTCAACTTCGGCGAGGACGTCTTCAGCAACCCATGGGGGTTCGTCAAGGACCTGTACCAGCTGACCCAGGAACGCCAGGTGGTCCCGGAGTTCGAGCTGTTCGACCTGGGGCACGTGGCCACGCTGCACCGGCTGCTGGGTGAGTTCGGCCCGCCCGCGGGCGGGCACGTGCACTGCGACCTGGTGATGGGCGTGCCGGGCGGCATGCCCGGAGACGTGGCCACCCTGGCCGCGGCCGCGGCCGCGCTGCCGGCCGGCGCCACCTGGTCGGCGACCGGGATCGGCCGGTCCACCCTGCCGGTGCTGTTCGGGGCGCTCGGAGCGGGCGGTCACCTGCGGGTCGGGATGGAGGACACGCTGTCCTTCGCCCGGGGCCGCCCCGTCACCCGCAACGCCGAGCTGGTGGAGCGGGCCGCCGAGCTGGCCAGGTTCGCGCAGCGGCCGCCGATGCCCCCCGCCGAGGCCCGCACCTTTCTCGGCATCCCGGACCGCCCGGCCTGACCGCGGGTCCCGGCCTGACTGCGGGCCGCCGACGGCTGACCGCGGGCCGCCCGGCCCGGCACCGCTGCTTGCTGGCTCGTTTGCAATTGCAAGCACCCCATGGCACACTGAAGGCATGCGTAACGAGACAGTGAAGTCGATCGGCGACTACATCCGGGAGCAGCGCGAGCAGGCCAGGATCTCGATGCGCCAGCTCGCGCAGGCGGCCGGGGTGTCCAACCCGTACCTGAGCCAGATCGAGCGGGGCCTGCGCAAGCCGAGCGCGGACATCCTGCAGCAGATCGCCAAGGGGCTGCGCATCTCCGCGGAAGCGCTCTACGTGCAGGCCGGGATCCTGGAGGACCGGCCGGCTGACTCCGGGGTCCGTTCGGCCCTGCTGGCCGACCCTGAACTGTCGGAGCGGCAGAAGCAGGTCCTGATCGAAATCTATGAGTCGTTCCGCAAAGAGAACACGGCCGCCGCCGAGGCCCAGCAGGCTCAGGCCGAGGCCGCTGCGGCCGCCGCCGAGGCGAAGGCATCCAAGTCGTCATGGTCCGACGCGACGGCAGAGGCCGAGCAGGACGAACGATCCGGTGACGCCGATGACGTTCACGGTCAAACGATTCCCTCTGATTAGGTAGCGTGATTGTCGTGTTCGGTGCCTACACTCCGCTCAGGGACTTTTTCTTCGCCCTGGGACTCGCGGCGTTCGTCGTCGAGGCCTGGGCGTTCATCGACGCCATCAGGCGCCCGGCGCAGGCCTTCGTGGCCACCGGCAAGCAGACCAAGCAGCTGTGGCTGATCATCCTCGGCGTGGCCGCCGCCGTCGGCCTGTACGGGGCGGCCTACGGCGTGGGGCCGGTGTCCATCCTGCCGGTGGCGGCGTTCGTCGCGGCGGCTATCTACCTGGCCGACGTGCGGCCCAAGGTCAAGGAGTTCCGCAACGGCGGCGGAACCAGCTCGGGTCCGTACGGTCCCTGGTAAGCGCCCCGCTCAGATGATGAGCAGCGCTACCGTCGCCGCGACCAGCAGGCCCGCGGCGAGGCACACGGCCGCGCTCGCGGTCGCGGGCAGCGGCCGCACGGGCTGAAGCAGGCGTACCACCCGGGCGGCCATGTCACCCTCCCCGGCGGCCAGCGCGCCTGCCGGGGCCGGGCAGGTGCCGGCCGTGCCGAACCGCACCAGCGCCGACACGAGTTCCCGAGTCGGCCGCCCGCGCAGGGCCCGGTCGTCGGCCAGCATCTCGACCAGCAGCGCCACCGCGCGATGGGCCTCCGCGCACATCGCCGAGCGCGGAAAGGCGCGCCGCAGCGCAGTGAACGGCAGCAGCACGAGGTCGTGCCGTTCCCGCAGGTGGGCGTGCTCGTGCGCCAGCACCGCGGCCAGTTCGCCCCGGCCGAGCAGCTCCAGGGTGCCGACGGACAGGACCACGATTTGCGAGCGCAGCCCGGGCAGGCAGTAGGCCGCGGCGGTGGGATAGTCGACGACCAGCGCACCGGGTACCTTCGGGTCGCCGTGGGCCAGCAGCGCCAGCAGGGCGCGCTGCCTTCGCCGGGCCTGCAGGGCCGCCGCGGACACGGCGATGAGCACCCAGCACAGCGAGGCGAGCAGGGCCAGCCCCGCGGCCAGGCAGGTCAGCCGGAAGACCAGCAGCAGGGCCGGCGGCACGCTCACCAGGTCCAAGGCGACCGGGAACCGGAACGCGGCACCGGGGAAGTAGGCGCCGAGATGCAGCAGGGAGTGGGCTACGCCGAGGTGGTCGCCGGGCAGTCCCAGGCTGACCAGCGTGCCGACGGCGGCCATCCCCCCGGCCAGGCCGAACGCCTGCCACAGCAAGATGGCCGCGGCCGGTGACCGGCGCGGCCAGCTGGCTTGCAGCAGTGCCGAAGCTCCGAGCACGCTCCCCATGGCGAGCGCGGCCAGTAGCGCCGCGTCAGCCAGACCCTTCATCTCCTCCGCCGTTACCTTCGAGTACTTCCAGGGCGTCGCGCAGCACGTCCGCCTCGACGCCGGAGACGGATTGGGCGAACCGCGTCAAGGCGGCCGTGCGGTCCCCGGTCTGATCTAGCGCGGTCAGCATCAGCTCGGTCACGTAGGTCTCGCGGGTCGCGGCAGGACAGTAGCGCCACGCCCGCCCGTCGCGCTGCCGCTTGGCGAAACCTTTCTTCGCGAGCCTGTCGAGGACCGTCATCACGGTGGTGTGAGCTAGATTACGTTCTGTCAGCCTAGCACTGACCTCTCTCACCGTGAGAGCGATGTCGGTCTCCCAGAGAATATCCATGATGGCGCGCTCGAGGTCACCCAACCGGTTCACGGTGGTCAATGTACCCGTTGTGCGGGCGCCCGAATAGGCGGGGTCATTCAATAGGCGGGGCGAATGCGGATCAGGCTGGTGCAGGGGGATATTACCAGACAGCAGGCCGACGTGATCGTCAACGCGGCGAACTCGTCGCTGCTCGGCGGGGGCGGCGTGGATGGCGCGGTCCACCGCCACGGCGGCCCGGAGATCCTTTCAGCGCTCGGGGTCGGCGAAACGGGCGAAGGCGCGCAGGTTGGCCAGGCTCTCCCCGCGCTTGGCCCGCCAGGCCCATTCCCGGCGGATCGAGGAGGCGAAGCCCAGTTCCAGCGCCGCGTCGAAGTTCTCGTCGGAGTAGCTGAGCACGCAGCCGAGCAGCCGGTCGATGTCCTCCGCGCTGGTCGCGCTCAGCGGCAGCCGGCCGGTCAGGTACACGTCGCCGACCGGATCGAGGCTGAAGTGAACCCCGTACATGCGGCCGTTGCGTTCCAGCAGGAAACGGTAGAAGGCAGCGTGGTTCTCGTCGGGCTGACGGCAGAAGAACGCCTCCACGGCCAGGCTGTGCGTGCCCGCGATGAGCCAGGTCATGGTGGCCAGCTTGTGCTGGCCTTCCAGCCGCACCAGGTACGCCCCGGGTTGCGGGCTCTCATACGGCAGCCCGAGCTCGCCCAGGGCCGCCTCGATGGCCGCGGCGGCCGCACCGCCCGCCGCGCCGCCCGCCGCACCGCCCGCCGCACCGCCCGCACCACCCGCGGCGCCCGCGTGGGACTCGGTCATGCGCCCACGGCCGCGGCTGCCTCGCTCATCGCTCCGGTATACACCCCGAGGAGCCGTTCCGCCGTCACCGGCCAGTTGAACGCCGCCGCGTGTTCCCGCGCGCCCCGCGAGAGCGCGGACAACCGCGAAGGCGACGACAGGAGCCCGGCGAGGACACGCGCCCACGCCTCGGGTTCGTGCCCGTCGACCAGGAGGCCGGAGTGCCCGTCCCGCACCGCGGTGCGCAGCCCCCCGACCGCCGCCGCGACCACCGGCGTGCCGCAGGCCTGAGCCTCGAGCGCCACCAGCCCGAACGACTCCGAGTGCGACGGCACCAGCACGATGTCCGCGGCCCGGTACCACTCGGCCAGTTCCCGCTGCGGGCACGGCGGCTCCAGCCGCACGCGGTCCGCGATGCCCAGCCTCTCGGCCAGGCCCCAGAGCCGTCCGGGGGCGCCGACCTCGGACCCGCTCGGCCCGCCCACGATGACCACCACGAGCCGGCCGGCCAGCCACGGATTCGAGCGCAGCAGCGTGGCCGCGGCGTGCAGCACGATGTCCGGGCCCTTGAGCGGCTGGATCCGGCCCGCGAAGGCCAGTACCACCGCGTCCGGAGGCAGGCCGAGCCGCCGGCGCAAGGCCGGGGCGGAGGCCGCGGCGGGCAACGGCGAGAACACCGACAGGTCCACGCCCGGGCTGACCGTCTCGACCCGCCACGGGTCGGCGCCGTACAGCTCGATGAGCTGGCGGGCCTCCTCGGCGGTGTTGGCCACCAGCCGGTCGGCGGCCGCCACGACCTCGCCCTCGCCGCGGATCCGCGCCGGCGGCTCCACGGAATCCCCAACCGCCAGGGCCAGGTTCTTCACCTTGCCCAGGGTGTGCATGGACTGCACCAGGGGAACCCCCCAGCGCTCCGCCGCCCGGGCGGCGACCTGGCCGGACAGCCAGTAGTGCGCGTGCAGCAGGTCGTAGCGGCCGGGTGCGTAGGAAGCCTCGGTGCGCAGCACCCCGAAGGTGAACTGGCAGATCTGGCCGGGCAGGGCGTTCTTGTCGAGCTCCTCGAAGGGCCCGGCGACCACGTTGCGGACCAGCACGCCGGGGATCAGCTCGACCGTCGGCGGCGTGTCGCGGCAGACCGCGCGGGTGAAGATCTCGACCTCGACGCCACGCTCGGCCAGGCGCTTGGACACCTCGACCACGTAGACGTTGAGCCCGCCGGCGTCACCGGTGCCCGGCTGGTCCAGCGGGGAGGTGTGCAGGCTGATGGTCGCGATCCGGCGAGGGCTCCTTCGCTGCACGCTCTAAGCAACCCGGTAAGACCCCGCCCTGTTCCCCCGATAAGCTTGGTGGTCATGAAGACCCTGGTACTGCTCAGGCACGGCGAGAGCGAATGGAACTCCAAGGGCCTGTTCACCGGCTGGGTGGACGTGGGCCTGTCCGAGGTCGGCGTGCAGGAAGCCGTCACCGGCGGCAGGCTGCTCGCCCAGTCGGGCCTGCGCCCGGAGGTGGTGCACACCTCGGTGCTGACCAGGGCCATCCAGACCGCGAACGTCACGCTGGAGGAGGCGGGCCTGCTCTGGCTCCCGGTACAGCGCTCTTGGCGGCTGAACGAGCGGCACTACGGCGCGCTGCAGGGCAAGGACAAGGCCGCGACCAGGCGAGAGTTCGGCGACGAGCAGTTCATGCTGTGGCGCCGCTCCTACGACGTGCCGCCGCCGCCGATCGCCGACGACGATCCCCTGTCCCAGGCGGGCGATCCCCGGTACGCCGGCCTGCCGCCGGAGATCAGGCCGCGGAGCGAATGCCTCAAGGACGTGGTGGCCCGCATGCTGCCCTACTGGTACGACGCCGTGGTGCCTGACCTGGTCAGCGGCCGGACGGTGCTGATCGTCGCCCACGGCAACTCCCTGCGCGCCCTGGTCAAGCACCTGGACGAGATCAGCGACGCCGCGATCGCGGAGCTCAACATCCCGACCGGCATCCCGCTGGTCTACGAGCTCGACGAGGCCTTCCGGCCGGTGATCCGGGGCGGCCGCTACCTGGACCCGGAAGCGGCGGCGGAGGCCACCGAGGCGGTCAGGAACCAGGGCCGCTGAGCCGCGGGAGACAGGACCGTGAGCGTCATGCAAAACCGGCTCGCGAGTGCGGGCCTTTGGGCCTGCGCGAGCTATCGGTGCAGGTGAGCGGACGGCAACCACAGCGGGTTCTTTGCATGACGCGAACTTCTGGATCGAACACCGTGAACCCGGCATTACCGGAGGCTGTCCGCCAGATGAACAACCTCCGAATATCGCCCGGGGAGCTCTGGGCCCGCTGTTTTCCGCTCACGGCCACCGCATACCATTGAGTATGTGAATCTTCCAAGTTCACGCCGCTGGCCGGTACTGGCTACGGGGGGACGAGCCGTGGCAGCGGAGATCGTGTGGCGATAAGGACCACCAGGAACGGCGCCGTCCGCCCGGCGCGTGGCTCCAGGCTCCGGGCGGCCTATCAGCCGCGGCCGGCCCGGCTGCCGCCCGGTATCGCCGCCGTCCTGTCCGTGCTGTCCTCCTCGGCCGTCGTGCTGGACAGTAACGACCGGGTGCTGCGGGCCACGGCCGAGGCGCGGGCCTTCGGGCTGGTCAAGGGGGACCGGCTCATGGTCACCGAGCTGGCCGCCCTGGCCCGCCAGGTGCGAAGGGACGGCGAGATCCGCGAGGGCGAGTTCGAGGTCCCGGTCCCGGGGCGGGGCGGTCGCACCACGAGCTTCGCGGTACGGGTGGCCCCGCTCCGCGCGGCCGTCGGCGGTGGCGGGCTGGTCCTGGTCCTGGCCGAGGACCAGACCGAGAGCCGCCGGGTCGACGAGGTCAAGCGCGACTTCGTGGCCAACACCAGCCACGAGCTCAAGACCCCGGTGGGCGCCCTGGCGCTGCTGGCCGAGACCATCGAGGACGCGGCCGACGACGCCGAGGCGGTGCGGCGGTTCGCGGGCAAGATGCGCCAGGAGGCCCAGCGGCTGACCAACCTGGTCCAGGACCTGATCACGCTGTCCCGGATCCAGGCCGTCGAGCCGGTCCCCGACCCGCGCGCGGTCGAGCTCGACATGGTGGTCGCCGAGGCCCTGGACCGCTGCCGGATGAAGGCGAACGCCCGCGGCATCACGCTCCACTGCACCGGCACCCGCGGCCTGTCCGCGCTGGGCGACGAGGACCTGCTGGTCACCGCGCTGCGCAACCTGCTGGAGAACGCCGTCGCCTACAGCCCCGAGCGCACCCGGGTGCTCGTCTGCCTGAAGCGGGCCGGCGACGGGACCGCCGAGCTCAGCGTGACCGACCAGGGCATCGGCATCCCCGGGCGTGACCTGGAGCGGATCTTCGAGCGCTTCTACCGGGTCGACCCGGCCCGCTCGCGGGCGACCGGCGGGACCGGTCTCGGGCTGGCCATCGTCAAGCACGTGATGGCGGCGCATAACGGCCGGGTGACGGTGCGCAGCGTCGAAGGGGCCGGGTCGACGTTCACCCTGTTCATCCCGCTGCGGAGCGAGCATGCCAGCAACGGCGCTGCGTGAGTCTCGACACCCTGAGATACCGACGAGCCCCAGGAGGGACTCAAGTGACACGTGTGCTGGTAGTTGAGGACGAGGACTCGTTCAGCGATGCCATCTCGTACCTGCTCCGCAAGGAAGGCTTCGAGGTCGCGGTCTGCTCCACCGGCCCGGACGCGCTCGAAACCTTCGACCGGACCGGCGCCGACCTGGTCCTGCTCGACCTGATGCTGCCGGGCCTGCCGGGCAGCGAGGTGTGCCGCTCGCTGCGCGAGAAGTCGAACGTGCCGGTGATCATGCTGACCGCCAAGGACAGCGAGATCGACAAGGTGGTCGGGCTGGAACTCGGCGCCGACGACTACGTGACCAAGCCGTTCTCGTCCCGCGAGCTCGTCGCGCGGATGCGCGCGGTGCTGCGGCGCCGCGGCGAGCCGGAGGACGTGGCCGAATCGGCTCTGGAGTCCGGGCCGGTGCGGATGGACGTGGACCGGCACGTGGTCACCGTCCGCGGCGGCACGGTCCAGCTGCCGCTCAAGGAGTTCGAGCTGCTCCAGGTGCTGCTGCGCAACGCCGACCGGGTGCTGACCCGGATACAGCTCATCGACCGGGTGTGGGGTGCGGACTACGTGGGCGACACCAAGACGCTCGACGTGCACATCAAGCGCCTGCGGGCCAAGGTCGAGGTCGATCCCGCCCGCCCGCGGCACATCGTCACCGTGCGTGGCCTCGGCTACAAGTTCGAATCAGTAGACTGAGAAGTAAAACCACGCTCCGTTCGGCATTAGAGAGATCTCTTGAACCTAACGGAACGTGGTGCCCGCGCCCCGTTTTCCCGCTCGCTTCCGGGCGCTCTTGGCCCGCCGCTCTGTTTTCCCGCTCGCTTCCGGGCGCTCTTGGCCCGCCGCTCTGTTTTCCCGCTCGCTTCCGGGCGCTCTTGGCCCGCCTTCTTCCCTCGTCGCTCCTTCGTCGCGCCTGGGGTGGGCATGCGGGGAAAGCACAGTCCAGGCGGCGGCGGCGCCTTTGGCTCGCGGGGCCCGCCGTTACGGAGTGGCCGAGGGGCTGGCCGAAGCCGTCGGCGACGCCGTGGGCGAGGCCAGGTCGGCGGTCACCTTGACCTTGGCCTTGCCCTTGTGCCGGTGCGCGGCGGTCGACGCCGTGGCCGTCGGGGTCGGCGGCGGCGCGAAGGTCGCGAACTCATAGGCGGCCGGCTCGACCGGCACGCCCAGCGTCACCGGTCCCGCGCTGGCGAAGTCGAGCGTGAGCTGCACCGTCTCCCCGCCGCTCAGCGGCCTGGTCAGGCCGTCGAGCACGATCGTCGGATGCGGGCCGCTCAGGTCCACGGGAGAATCCTGGTTCAGCGTGACCGGCCCGGCGATCAGCTGCACCGAGCTCGCGGTCCCCGGCGCGGAAGCCGACTTCAGCTGGTCGCCGCTGTACGCCTCGAGCGTCAGGAAGACCCCGGCCTGCCCGCCGACCGGCAGCGTCTGGCCGGGCGGGGGCCCGAGCACGAACAGGTCGTCGATGACCACGCCGTTGACGGTGGTGCTCACCCCGTAGGAGGCGGGGTGGAAATCCAGGGTGGGCGCGTCGAGGCCGGCCTCGCAGCCGGCCAGCACCGGGACCAGCAGGGCTATGGCGCCGACGAGCAGGCGGCGGGTCCAGCGCGTCACCGTACGGCCTCCTTCATCACTGTCTTAGGCGAAAGTTCGCGTTATGCAAAGAACCCGCTGTGGTTGCTGGCCGTTCGCCTGCACCGATCGCTCGCGCAGGCCCCAAAGGCCTGCACTCGCGAGTCGGTTTTGCACAACGCTCCCATGCCCAGCGGAACGCAATGAATCGTAGCGGTCACCGCGCTGGCCGTTGACGCGGGGGCTTGCCCGGGCCTACCGGCCCTTACGGGCTCGCCGGGTTCAAGGGGTCCGGATCGTGGGCCGGGCCTGGCCCGGCGACGGGCTGGAGCGGGGCGGGGAGTTCGCCGCGCCCGAAGGCCGGGCCGTTCCGCCGGTCGCGGACGCGCTGGTGTCCGGGGCGCTGGCCAGGGCCGAGTTCTCCGGGCTGGATCGCGGCTGTGCGGACCGCGGCCTGGAGGAGGCCGTGGCCGACGCGTGGTGGCCCGGGATCTCGGGCGCCGTCGCGGGGCTGAACGTGGCCACCGACAGCATGGCCCCGGCCACCAGGCAGACGGCCAGGATGCTGGCCAGCAGGGGCATCACGGTGCCCTGCCGGGCGACCGGCCGGACCAGCCTCCGCAGCCGGCTCCGGCGCCGCCTGGCCCGCACTTCCCGGTGGT
>Ga0335077_10006489_pt1 | contig 14454 bp, 14 predicted proteins | sample Lox_Sample_31_FD_207151 | JGI IMG/M metagenome (GOLD analysis project Ga0335077, IMG submission 207151) | Soil microbial communities from Loxahatchee National Wildlife Refuge, Florida, United States - Lox_Sample_3.1 | ecosystem: Environmental > Terrestrial > Soil > Wetlands | place: USA...
ATTACCATTAGGAGCAACGACGTGACTGTTATGGCCATACATCCAGGCGAGCAGCTGGCCGAAGAGTTGCAGGAATTGCGCATGAGCGCGGCGGAATTTGCGCGGCGGTTGCGTGTGCCCACCAATCGCATCACGCAAATTTTGCACGGCCGGCGGGCCATCACCGGCGATACGGCCCTCCGGCTCGCGCACTTCTTTGGCACCAGCGCCGAATTCTGGCTCGATCTGCAAAGCCGCTACGAAATTCGTCTCGCGGAGCAAAAGGCCGGTAAGTCGATCCGCGCACTACCTACGCTAAGACAGCAGCTATCGGGCCGGCCGGGCAAGCTCCGGCACGGCTTGCCTGCCGGCGTCGCCTCGGAACAAACCAGCGCCGATTTGGGCGCTGGTGCTGCGCGATCCCCGCGCCGGGGCTAGCGGCTGCCGCGGCGGCGCCTCCGGCGCGTGGACGCGGCCTTGCGCGCCGCACCGGACCGGCTGGCGCGGCTGCGCCGCCCCGCGGCGCGGTGCGCCTGGCGCGAGAGCGCCGAGCGCGAAGCGCTCGAGTGCCGCTCGCGCTTCAAGGCGCCCTCGGTCGCACGCGACCGGCGGCTCGATGGCTTGCGGCCGGCGGACGTCCGGCCGCGCCGGTAGTCGCGAGCGGCGCGCTTGCGCGTGCCTGGCGACGCGCTCCCGCTGCGGGGTGGCTTGAGCGGTATGCCGGCGCGGCGCGCTTTGCTCAAGCCGATGGCGATGGCTTGCTGGGGCGAACGGGCGCCATGCTTTCCTTCGCGCACATGCTCGATCTCTTCGTGCACGAACTCCCCCGCCGCGGTGTTGGGCGACTTCCCTTCGCGCAGGTCTTCCTTGGCTTTTTCTATGATCGACTTTTCAGGCATCTTTTCTCTTTGGCGCTGCTTTGGGCGGTCTCTTGTAAGTCCTCTCCAGGGCAGTCTGCCCGCTATAGCTCCAGGCAGGCCCGTCGCCGGGCCGCTTCAGGCGCTCCACAGCCATTAGACTCCTCCCCGGCCTCCCACGAGCCTCAATTTGGCGATTTTACATAGATTTACAGAAGAGCCCGCCCGGGAGTTTTTTTCCGGCAGAGCGGCGGCGCAATCACCTTCGGCAGCGCAGCAGCGGCCGGGGACGAAAAGTTAATGACGGAAACGCGCCCCCATTCGCCGCAACTTTTTGATGGCTAAAGGGTTCGATACAATGTGGAGGCCATGGCCAGGTCCGACGTCCAACTGATGCTGGACGTGAAGTCGGGAGACGATTCGTCTTTCGAGCTTCTGCTCCGCAGGTATCGGACACCTGTCGTCAATTTCCTCTACCGCATGGTGCGGGATGCCGCCGCGGCCGAGGATCTGGCGCAGGAAGTTTTTCTGCGTGTGTACCGCGCGCGCGGCGAATATTTGCCCTCCGCGAAGTTCACCACGTGGATGTTTCGCATCGCTACGAACCTGGCTCTGAACGCGCTGCGCGACGGCAAGTACCGGCAGCAGGAGATCTCCATCGACCACTCTTTCGGCGCGCCCGATGGGGAGAACGAACAGCCGGCCCTGGAGGTCGCCGACCGGCAACCGAGTATCGAACTGGAGTTGATTCGGCGGGATCGGGCCGAGTGCATTCGCCGCGCTGTGGAAGCGCTGCCGGAAAAGCAGCGGGCCGCGGTTCTACTGCACAAATATCAGGAGATGGATTACGATGAGATCGCTGGGGTGCTGGGGTGCTCGGAAAGCGCTCTCAAATCTCTCTTGTTTCGCGCATATGAAACGCTGCGAGTCGAGTTGGCGCCGCTGGTCGAGACGGCGGCGCAGGTGCAAGCTCAGGCCGGCAGGCCTGGGAGATGAGGTCGTCTAAGATGAACTGCACACAATCGGAAAAGAAGCTGGTTGCCTATCTGGATGGCAAGTTGCACGCCGGCGAGCGGCGTGAATTCGAAGCTCATCTGGCCGCTTGCGGCTCCTGCCGCGAGCGCGCCGAAGGCTTTCGCGCGACGTGGGACGTGCTCGAGGAACTGCCGCCGATTATGCCGTCGCCCGCATTTGACAATCTGCTGCGCGCCCGCGTGCAGCAAGAGGCCAGCCGCGGCTTCTGGAGCTGGCTGGTGCCTTCGCCGCGCATGGCTTTCGCGGCCACGGCATTGCTCATCGCTTCGATCTGGCTGTCGTCGTTTCAGCCGGGGCGGCTCTCCGCGCCGGCGCAAACTTCCCCGGTGCAGAGCAGCGAAGCCGACTTCGGCGCGATCAAGAATCTTCCTGTACTGGAGGATTACGACGTGCTGACGAGCTTCGACGCCCTCTCCGAGCTGCCCGTGCAGCAGCAACAGAACGCTGAGCCGTAGTCTTTGCGCCGGATGTGAGCAGGTTTGGAGTTGAAGAGAAAGAAAGAGACCCAGTCCGTGTACAGGTTGGCTCAATTCGGAATGGCCGCGCTGGCGTGGACGCTTCTGACGCCGGGAGCGAACCTCTCTGCCCAAAGAGTCCGGCCGCGCATCGAGCGGCCAGTGGAACGGCCTCCGGCAGAGCGGCCGGGCGCGGGCGCCGCGCCCAGAGCGAATTTACCGCCTGGCTGGGGCCAGCAACTGCGGGAGATGTCTCCCGCGGAGCAGGAAAAATTCCTCAGCAACAACAAGCGTTTTCGCAGCCTCCCGCCGGAACAGCAGGCGCAAATCCGGCAGCGCCTGAACGTGTGGAACAATCTCACGCCCGCGCAGAAGCAAACGTTGCTCGAGCGCGAGCGCGTTCTCGCGCAGATGACGCCCGAGCAGCGCCGCTATGTCCAGCAGACGCTGCTGCCGGAATGGCAAAACCTGCCGGCCGCGCGGCGGCAGGTGGTGCTGGGCAAGTTGCGCGACTTGCGCGATCTGAGCGATTCCGATCGCGCCGCCAAACTCAACGACGAATCCTTCGTGAACGGACTCTCTCCCGACGAACGCCAAGTGCTGCGCGATCTCTCCACTCTGCGGGTCGGCCCTCCCCCGGGCTAAGAGCTCTAGTCGCCCCGATGGGGCCGCGGTTTCCGCGTGCTGCTGCCAAACTTCGTTTACATCCCGCACTTGCGCAACGCTACCGCGCCACTTGCCGCCTGCAGCGGGGCGAATGCACGCGGAATTCGAATGGCTTCGCCTGGGATTCGCCATTTGTTTACTGATTGGATACAAGCCCCGCAGATCCTTTTCGCAACGCCAAAACGACATATGTGCTCACCTTCGAGCCTGAGTACAATGCCTAGTAGTTTTGCGGCATCACGGGCCCAATCCGCGCTTTTTCCCACACAAATTTAATCCTCTCATCGTTTTCCTGTTGACAAGCCATAAAGAGAGTCTAAGATGTGGGGCCAAGTGGGAGAAAGTGGCGACCAGTGAAGTGAAGTGGTGAGAAACGAACTGAATTCACGGTTACGTGGCGGGTTCTCCAGTGCTTCGTGGCAACTATCCGGCGAAGGTGGACGAGAAGGGCAGAGTGAAGATTCCGGCTGCCTATCTGGAGGCGTTGCGCGAGTACGGGAACAAGTTCTACGTGACCAGCGAAAACGGCGACTACGTGCGGGTGTATCCGATGACGATCTGGAACGAGATTGAGGAGAAGTTGGCGCGCCTCTCTTCTCACAGCCGCACCAAGCAAAAGTTTCTGACGCGCACGAACTATTACGGGCAGGTGGTGGAGCTCGATGGGCAGGGGCGCATCCTGATTCCGGGAATCCTGCGCGAATCGGCGCAGATGCGCGGCGACGTGGACGTGCTCGGGAATCTGAACTACCTCGAGATTTGGAACCACACGCGGTTCCTGGACAACATGAAGGCCAACGCGATCACGGAAGAAGACGAAAAGACGCTGGACGAACTGGGCATTTAGCGGCGCCGGTCACGCCGCGCTGCCGCGCGTAGCGAGGACGGATTCTAGAGTTTGAGTGCGAGCCATACGCCGGTGCTGGCGCAGGAAGCGCTGCACTGGTTGCGAGTGGAGCCCGGTGGCACGTATCTGGACGCGACGGTGGGGCTGGGCGGGCACGCGGTGGAAATCGCACGGCGCCTCACGACGGGCAGGCTGATCGGTTTGGACCGCGACGCGCGGGCGCTGGAGATCGCGCGGGAACGGCTGAAGCAGTTCGAGGGAAGGATCGTGCTGGTGCAAGCCGATTTTTCGAGGATCGACGAGGTCGCGCGGGAGCTGAACTTGCCGCCGCTGAACGGAATTCTGGCGGACCTGGGCGTTTCCAGCCTGCAACTGGACACCGCCGAACGTGGCTTTTCCTTTCGCCAGGCGGGACCTCTGGACATGAGGATGGATTCGAGAATGGCGCTCACCGCGGCGGACATCGTGAACGAAACGGCCGAGGGAGAACTCGCCAACCTGCTCTATCGCCTCGGCGAAGAGCGGGATTCCAGAAGAATCGCCAGGGCCATCGTGCGTGCGCGGCCCATTCGCAGCACTGAACACCTGGCAACGATTGTGGCAGGGGCTCGTACTTCAAGGGGAAGGCAGAAACTGCATCCCGCGACAAAAACGTTTCTGGCGCTGCGGATTGCGGTGAATCGAGAATTGGAGGAACTCGGGCAGTTTCTAGACCGGGCCCCCGCCACATTAGCTCCCGGAGGACGCTGGGTGGTGCTCAGCTATCACTCGCTGGAAGATCGCATGGTCAAGCAGGAGTTTCGCCGGCTGGCCAGCGGAGGCGTGGTGAACGTGCTGACGCGCAAGGTGATTTGCCCCAGCGATGCGGAGATTGCCGCAAACCCGCGCGCGCGAAGCGCGAAGATGCGCGTGGCGGAGAAGCGCGAGGAGATCGTGCCGGACGTTCCGGCGGAACGGTTGGCATCGTGAACAGCGTCAAATTTCATACCGTCAAGCGGATCGATAATTCGCGCCTGGCGCGCCCCATCGCCTCGGGGCGGCTGCGCGAGATGGCCCGGCTGATCGGCCTCGGCGCGCTGCTGGCTGCCGCGTTCCTTTTTTACGCCTGGCAGCACTTCGAATATTTGCAGCTTCGCTATCAGATGGAATCGCTGAAGTCCGAGCGCTCCCAAGCCTCCGAGTTGAACCAGCAATTGAAGCTGGAAGAGGCCGGGCTGCGTGCGCCCTCGCGAATCGATGCCATCGCCCGCGCGCGGCTCAAGCTGACCGCGCCGGTGCCGGGCCAGGTGGCGCCGCTCGAGGGACCATCCGAACCCGTGGTCGCCCAGGTTCGCCCCTCCGGAAATTTCCGCGTTCAATGAATTTCGGGCCGCTGGATCGCTGGCGGCCGAGCCGAGTGATTTCGTTCGCCGGCGCGAGCGATGCGGCGAAGAATTCTGTGCTGATCTGACTCCGGAAAGATGCACGGCTGAGATACGGGAATGGATTTCCGCAGCCCTCAGACTCGTTTGCTGATCGTGGCCGCGGCGCTGGGCCTGTGGACTCTCGCGGCCATGGCCCGCCTGGCCGACCTGCAAATTCTGCGCTATGGCGAATACCTGGCGCGCGCCGAGCGCCAGCAGCAGCACATCGTGGCCATCAGTCCCAAGCGCGCGGATATTCTCGACCGCAACCTGCAGGAACTGGCCATGAGCTCGTCGCTGGATTCCTGCTTCGCCGTTCCGGCGGAGATCGAAGATAACGACCGCGCGGCGCGCCTGCTGGCTCCTCTGGTCGGTTCGTCTCCGGATGAGATCGCCACGCGGCTCAGCTCTTCGCGTTCGTTTGTGTGGGTGGCCCGCAAGCTGCCGCCGGCCACGGTGGCGCGCATCCGCAAGCTCAACCTGCACGGGATCTATTTTCAGAAAGAGAACCAGCGCTTCTATCCCAAGCACGATTTGGCCGCCGCCGTTCTGGGATACGTGGATATCGACGAAAAGGGCATCGGCGGAATCGAATATCAGCTGGACGGCCGCATCCGCAGCAAGGCTTCGCGCATGATGATTCTCACCGATGCGCACAACCGCTGGTACGAAAGCGCGGACAAGGCCCCGGAAGCGGGCGCCAGCGTCGAGCTGACCATCGACGAAAATATTCAATTCATCGCCGAAAAAGAACTGGCCGCGGCGATCAGCCAGACTCACGCCAAGGCCGGCACGGTGATCGTCCAGGATCCCAACAACGGCGAAGTTCTGGCCATGGCCAGCTGGCCGAAGTTCGATCCTAACGCCCCCGCCGGCAGCCCGGCGGAAGCTCGCATGAACCGCGCCATCGGCGCGCTCTACGAGCCGGGATCGGTGTTCAAGATCGTGACGCTCTCCGCGGCCATCGATCAGGGCATCACCACGCCCGATGAGGTCGTGGACTGCCAGATGGGCGCTATCTACATCGCGGGACACCGCATCCGCGATCACCACGCCTATGGCCTGCTGACGGTTTCCCAGATTCTGGCGCATTCCAGCGACGTTGGCGCGATCAAGATCGGCCTGCGCCTCGGCGCTCCCAAGTTCTATCAATACATTCGCGCTTACGGCTTTGGCGATCCCACCGGAATCGATCTCCCTGGAGAAAATCGCGGCCTGCTGCGGCGGCTGGAAAACTGGACGCCGGTTTCGGTGGGCTCGATCTCCATGGGCCAGGAAGTGGGCGTGACGCCGTTGCAGATGATCACCGCCGTTTCGGCCATCGCCAATGGCGGGCTGTTGTACCGGCCTCGCGTGGTTTTGGCTTTACATCGCGGATCGCAGACGGAACAGGAGCCGCAGCCCGAGCCCCGGCGCGTGGTTCGCGAGACCACGGCGGCGGCCATGCGCGCCATGCTCGAAGGCGTGGTGCTCACCGGCACCGGGACCAAGGCGCAGCTCGACGGTTACACCGCCGCGGGGAAGACGGGCACGGCGCAAAAGATCGATCCGGCTACCGGCCGCTATTCGGCCACGCAGCTGATCGCCTCTTTTGTGGGCTTTTCACCCATCAACAATCCTGCCGTCACGATTCTCGTGCAGCTTGATTCTCCAGTGGGCGAGCATGAAGGCGGCTCGGTGGCCGCGCCGGTCTTCAAGCGCATCGCGGAGCAGGTGCTGCCGTATCTCAACGTGCCCCGCGATGTTCCCGTTACGCCGGCGACGCTGCGAGCCGCGCGGCGTTCGCAGGCCGGGGAACCGGCGGACGTTTCGGATTACGATCCGTCGCAGTTCACCCCGGTCAGCCTGGTGGATTCTCCGGCGGCCGGATCGTTTTCCGGCGCGCCTGCGGTTTCGGCGGCGGATGCGGAGCTGCTTCCGGCGCAGACCGTGGAGCTCGCCGCCGGCGAAGGCGTATCGGTTCCCGATCTGAGCGGGAAAACGGTGCGCCAGGTAACCGAGATTTGCGTGCAGCTCGGCGTAAACCCGGTGCTGGTCGGCGCGGGCACGGTGCAGTCGCAGTCTCCCGAGCCGGGAACGACGGTGCGGCCCGGAGCTTCGGTAATCTTCCAATTTGGCCGCCCGGTTTTGACGCAGGCGCAATGGCGCGCTCAAGGGCAAGTTCACAGGGCGGCGCGGTAGTGCGGCCCGCGCGCCGGAAGTCGCAACGAAGCTCGGAACGCCGTCCGCGCCGGGGAGTGCTGCTGGAATCTTCGGCACACGGGAGTTTTGCAAAATTGAGCATACCTTCCGGCCGTCCTATACTTACAGGCGTAGGAATGAAACTACGGCAATTGGTGGCAGGCGCCGGGGCGAGCGAGCCTCTGCCCCATCCGGACGCGGAGATCTCTTCGGTCGTTTACGATAGCAGGAGAGCCGCGGCAGGATCGCTTTTCGTCGCGATCCACGGCGAAAAGACGGACGGCAACCGGTTCGTCGCCGCCGCCATCGAGCGCGGCGCGGCGGCCATCGTCAGCGAACTGCCTTCTCCAGCCCTGGCCGCGCAAGCTCTCGGCGCGCCGGACGCAACGCCAGACGCCACGGAAGCACAAGCCGCTGTAATCGAGAGCGAGGAGACCTTGCCGGCGTCCATTCCGGCATCGGTCGCCTGGATACAAGTACGCGACGCGCGCAAGGCGCTGGCCACGATCGCGGCCAATTTTTACGATTGCCCCGCGGACAAGCTGCAACTCACCGGCATCACCGGAACCAACGGCAAAACCACCACCAGCTTCATTCTCGATTCCATCATCCGCGCGGGGGGCTTGCGCAGCGGCTTATTCGGCACGATTGAATATCGCACTCCGCTCGAAACCTATCCCGCCAAGACCACCACGCCGGAGTCTCTCGACCTGCAGCGCTTCTTCTCCGAAATCGTGCGCGAAGGCGGCACCCACGCGGTGCTGGAAAGCAGCTCGCACGCGCTCGCGCTCGACCGCCTGTGGGGCTGCCGTTTTGCCGTCGCGGTCTTTACCAATCTGACCCGCGATCATCTCGATTTTCACAACACCATGGAGAACTATTTCGCCGCCAAGCGACGCCTCTTTGACGGTACCGGCGCGGGCCGCGCGCTCCACGGCGTGATCAATATCGACGATCCTTACGGCGGGCACCTTCGCAACGCCGCCGAGCAGACCATTACGTATGGGCTGGGCTCCGGGGCCCAGGTCACCGCGAAGAAATTCCCTCTGACGCTGCGAGGATTGGACTTCGCGGCCGACACGCCCGCGGGAAAAATCCAGGTGCGCTCTCCTCTGGTGGGCCGCAACAACGTGTATAACCTGCTCGCCGCGATTGGCGCGGGCATCGCTCTTGGTTTGCCGCGCGAAGCGATCGAAGCGGGCATTGCGGATCTGGCCGCCGTGCCCGGCCGCTTCGAGCGCATCGAGCTCGGCCAGCCCTTCATGCTCGTCGTGGATTATGCGCACACCGACGACGCTTTGCAGAAGCTTCTGGAGACGGCGCGTGAACTGCATCCCGCGGGCCGCATCATCACACTATTCGGCTGCGGCGGCGAACGCGACCGCAGCAAGCGTCCGCTGATGGGCGCCGCAGCGGGCCGGCTGAGCGACGTGGTGGTGCTTTCCAGCGACAATCCGCGCGGCGAAGATCCGCTCATGATCATCAACGACGCGATTGTGGGTTTGCAGCGCACCTCCGCCAAGGTGCTGGTCGAGCCGGACCGCGAGCGCGCGGTGGAACTGGCGCTCGATCAGGCTCGTCCCGGCGATATGGTTCTGCTGGCCGGCAAAGGGCACGAGAAGACGCAGGTGCTCAAGGATCGCACCATTCCCTTCGACGATCGGGAAGTGGCGCGGCGGATCCTGCAACTGCGCGGTTATGGAGATTGAGCAAACGACGCGGGGAACGAATCAGGGATGAAACCGGGAGCGCGGTGAGGACGAACCCGCTGAGGACCATATGCGGTGGACGGTTGAAGAGGTTGCTCACGCTTTGGGTGTCGCAGTTCCCCCGGGGCTCTCCCCCTTGGCACGGTTGGCCGGCGTCTCGATTGATTCTCGCGCTGTGGGACGAGGGCAGTTGTTTATCGCTATTCGCGGCCCGCGGCACGACGGACACGAATTCGTGGCGGCTGCTTTGCAAGCGGGAGCCGAAGCCGCCGTCGTGGCGAGCGAGCGGGTCTCCAGTTACCCCGCCGGGATTCGCGGGAGGCTCCTGGCCACGGGCGATACGCTCGTCGCGCTGCAGGAGTTGGCGCAAGCCGTTCGGCGCGCCTGGGGACGGCGCATCGCCGCGGTTACAGGTTCCGTGGGAAAGACCACCACGAAAGAGATTTTGGCGGCGCTGCTGGGCGCGAAATTCCGCGTCCTGAAGTCCGAGGGCAATCTGAACAATGAATACGGCCTGCCGCTCACGCTGCTGCGGCTGGAACCGGAAGACAAGGCCGCGGTGGTCGAGCTGGGCATGTCGCATCGCGGCGAGCTGCGGCGGCTGGCCGAGATTGCCGAGCCTGAGGTGGGCGTGGTCACGCGCGTGGCGCCCGTGCACCTGGAGTTTTTCGCCTCCGTCGATGAAATCGCGTTAGCCAAACGCGAATTGATCGAAGGACTGGTTGGTCCCGAGACCGTGGCCGTGTTGAATGCGGACGATCCGCGCGTCGCGCGCTTCGCGGACGTGGCGCGCGGGCGCGTGCTGACGTTCGGATTGGGCGCCCGGGCCGATTTTCGCGCCGAGAAGATCGAGGACCACGGCGCGGCCGGCTCCGAATTCGACCTGATCGCGAGCGGCGGGCGCACCCGGCTTCTCCTGGCGCTTCCCGGCCGCCACAGCATCGAAAACGCGCTTGCGGCGCTGGCTGCGGCGAGCGTCTGGGAGATCGGCGCAGACGAAGCCGCGGGCGTTTTGCGCCATATCAAAGTCGGAGAGATGCGCGGGCGGCTGCTGGAGTTCGCCGCGGGCTTTGCCGTGATCAACGACAGCTACAACTCGAATCCGGTGGCCTTGGCGGCCATGATTGGCCTTTTGTCTCATACTGGAACCTATCGCCGGCGCATCCTGGCGGCCGGCGAGATGCTGGAGCTCGGTTTGGACTCCGCGAATCTTCATCGCGAGGCGGGCCGTTCGGCCGCCGCGCAGGGTCTCGACTGCATTGTCGCCGTACAGGGCCACGCCGCGGAGATGGTGAACGGCGCCATCGGCGCGGGCATGCCCGCGTCGCGCGCGCTCTTCTTCGGCGACTCTTCCGCCGCCGCGGAGTTCCTCGTCGATTTCGTGAGGCCGGGCGACCTGCTGCTGGTGAAGGGATCGCGCGGAGTGAAGATGGAGCGCATCGTGGAGGCGCTGCGGGCGAAATATCCGCTGGCGGAAGAGACCACGCCGGCGCGGAGCACGAACTGAATGCTCTACTACCTTGTCTATCACGCATCCCCGCGCGAAGCGCACGTGCTCAACGTCTTTCGCTACATCACCGTGCGCACGGCGATGGCCAGCATCTCCTCTCTTTTTCTGGGGCTGATCCTGGGACCTTGGATGATCCGGCGCCTGCGGCAATTGCAGATCGGCCAATTCATCCGCGAGGAGGGCCCCAGTTCGCACCAGAAGAAAGCGGGCACGCCCACCATGGGCGGCATCCTGATCGTCACGGTCACGCTGGCGCCGGTTTTGTTTTGGGCCGATCTCTCCAATACGTATGTGCTGCTTTCCATCTTCGCCATGCTGGCCTTCGGTGCCATCGGTTTCGCCGACGACTTCAGCAAGGTGGTGCGCCGCCATAACCTGGGGCTGACGGGCCGCTCGAAAATCCTCTTCCAGGTGCTGGTGAGCTTCACGGCGGCGCTGGTATTGCTCTTGATGACCATCAACGGCAGCTATTCCACGCAGCTGATCGTCCCGTTCTTCAAGAATTTCCGGCCGGACCTGGTGGTGCATTCGCTGCTGCCAAGCCGTTATTTTTGGCCCGCGGCTTTTCTGCCCTTTCTGGCTTTCGTGGTGATGGTGATGGTGGGCTCATCGAACGCGGTGAATCTCACCGACGGCCTGGACGGCCTGGCCATCGGCTGCGTGGTGGTCGCCGCCGGAGCCCTGACGGTGCTGACCTATGTCACCAGCCACGCCGGCTTCAGCGCTTATCTCGATATTCAGCACCTGCCGCAGGTGGGCGAGCTGACCATTTTTTGCGGCGCGCTCGTCGGGGCGTCGCTGGCGTTCCTTTGGTACAACGCGCACCCCGCGGACATCTTCATGGGCGACGTGGGCTCGCTGGCCATCGGCGGCTCGATCGGCTTCGTGGCCGTGGCCATCAAGCAGGAGATTTTGCTGTTTTCGGTGGGCGGGGTTTTTGTGCTCGAGGCGCTTTCCGTGATTTTGCAGGTGGCGTCTTTCCGGCTGACCGGCAAGCGCATCTTCCGCATGGCGCCGCTGCATCATCATTTCGAGCTGATCGGATGGAGCGAGTCGAAGATCATCGTGCGCTTTTGGATCGTGGCGCTGGTTTTCGCGCTGTTTTCATTGACGACTTTGAAGCTGAGGTAAGGGTGCGTCCGGGAATCGAACTTGCGGGGAAACGCGTGCTGGTGCTGGGACTGGCGCGAACGGGCATCGCCACGGCGCAATTCTGCGCCGCGCGAGGCGCCCTCGTGACGGCCATGGACGATCGCCCCGCCGAGCAGTTTGGCGAGGCCATGGCGCAATTGCGTCCGCTCGGCTGCACGCTCCTTTTTGGGGGCGCTCCGGGTTCCGACTCGACGGCTGTGTTCTCGGCTCAGGATTTGCTCGTGCCCAGCCCGGGAGTGCCCGCCAATCACGCCGCGCTGGTAGCGGCGCGCGCCGCGGGCGTGCCTGTCTGGAGCGAAATTGAACTGGCCTGGCGCTTCCTGCGAGGGCGGCTCGTCGGCGTCACCGGCTCGAATGGGAAGACGACGACCACTTCGCTCATCGGCCATATTCTCAAGAGTGCGGGCCGGCCCGCGGTGGTGGCGGGAAATATCGGCACGCCGCTCATCGCCTGCGCCGATGAAACGAGCGACAAGAGCATTACCGTGGCTGAGCTGAGCAGCTTTCAGCTGGAATGCATCGATTCGTTCCGGCCCGACGTTGCCGTCTTTTTGAATCTGACGCCTGACCACCTCGACCGGCACGCCTCGTTCGAGGATTACGCGCGCGCCAAAGCGCGCATCTTCGAGAACCAGACCGAGCGCGATGCGGCGGTCATCAACGCGGACGATCCCGCTGCGGCGCAGCGCGCGCCCGCGCGGCCGCAGATTTTTTGGTTCAGCCGCGAGAAGCGCGTGGCCAGCGGCGCCTATGTGCGCGGCGACCAGATTCTTTTCCGGCAAGACGGCGAAGACATATCTTTGCTCCGCCGCGCCGACATCGCCTTGCGCGGCGAACACAATCTCGAAAATGTTCTGGCCGCCGCGTCCGTCGCGTTCCTCGCGGGGGCCGCGCCTGAAGAGATCGCCGCGGGCGTTCGCACCTTCCCTGGCGTGGAGCACCGGCTGGAGTTTGTGGCCGAAATTTCCGGCGTATCTTTCTTCAACGATTCCAAGGCCACCAACGTGGACGCCACCATCAAGGCGCTGGAATCTTTTTCCGGCGGCTTATTGGTCATCCTGGGCGGAAAAGATAAGGGCGGCGACTACGCTCCGTTGATCCCGCTGCTGCGGGAGCGTGCGCGGCAGGTTTTGCTGATCGGCGCGGCCGCGGAGAAGATCGCCGCGCAGCTCGAAGGTGCGGTCCCGCTCGAGCGCGCCGGCACACTCGAGCGCGCCGTGGCTCTGGCATTCGAGCGCGCCCGGCAAGGCGAGACGGTGCTGCTGGCCCCGGCCTGCGCCAGTTTCGATCAGTTTGAAAATTACGAGCATCGTGGGCGCGTCTTCAAGCAACTGGTGGGCGAGCTCGCCGAAGCGCCTCCGGCCGTGCGTGCGCGCGGGGGAGAGGTCTGATCGTGCGGGGAGCCGAAACAGATCGCTGGTTATTCGTGACCACCATCGCGCTGTGCCTGGGGGGCGCGGTGATGGTGTTTAGCGCCTCGGCGGTCACCGCGCGCGAGCAGTACGGAAACAGCTATCACTTCCTTCTGCGGCAGCTTCTGTGGCTTGGGCTGGGGTTCGTCGCCATGTTCGCCATGCTCAATCTGGACTACCGCCGGCTGCGGCAGCCCAAGTTCGTGCTGACCTTTTTTTTCCTGGTCCTGCTCATGCTCGTGGGTGTTTTTGCGCTGGACAAATCGCACGCCACGCATCGCTGGTTCCACGTCGGGCCGGTCAGCCTCCAGCCTTCGGAATTGGCCAAGCTCGCCGTAATTCTCTATCTGGCATGGTTTCTCGAATTGCGCAGCCGCCCGCGCAGCTTCAGCGTGAACGACGTGCTGCACACGCTCGCTCCGGCGCTGGGGCTGGTGCTGATGATGGCCGGGCTGGTAGTGCTGGAGCCGGATCTGGGCACCTCGCTCGAGATCATGATCATCGCCATGGCCATGCTGTTCGTCGCCGGGCTTTCCTGGAAGTACATCGGCGCCGCCGCAGCCCTTGCCGTTCCCGCGATTTTCTTTGCCGTGGTGCACGTCTCCTATCGGTACGAGCGGGTCATGGCCTTCCTACATCCCGACGCCGATCCCCTGGGCCACGGCTTCCAACTGATGCAATCGCTGATCGCCGTCGGTTCGGGCGGATTGACGGGCGTGGGCCTGATGGAGAGCCGCCAGAAACTTTTCTACCTTCCCGAGGCGCACACGGATTTCATCTACGCGGTTTTGTGCGAAGAGCTGGGATTCATCGGAGGCGCTATCGTTTTGTCGCTTTTCGCGGTTTATGCCTGGCGCGGTCTGGAAGCTTGTTTTCGCGCTCCCGACAACTTTGGCCGCTTCCTGGCGCTGGGAATCACGGTGATGGTGGCCAGCCAGGCGCTGATCAATCTGGGCGTGGTGCTGGGCATGATGCCGACGAAGGGAATTCCGCTGCCGTTCATGAGCTACGGCGGCTCCAGCCTTTTCGTCATGCTTTTGGGCACCGGTGTGCTCCTGAACATCAGCCAGCACACGGGCGAAGGAGTGCGTGGATAGCCGGGGAAGCGGCGGCTTGAAATTACTGATCGCCGGCGGCGGCACGGGCGGCCACGTGATCCCGGCGATTGCCGTGGCGCGGGAATGGCTGCGGCGCGATGCGTCGAGGGACGTGATTTTCGTGGGCACCCAGCGCGGCCTTGAATCGCGG
>Ga0335077_10006492_pt1 | contig 14452 bp, 11 predicted proteins | sample Lox_Sample_31_FD_207151 | JGI IMG/M metagenome (GOLD analysis project Ga0335077, IMG submission 207151) | Soil microbial communities from Loxahatchee National Wildlife Refuge, Florida, United States - Lox_Sample_3.1 | ecosystem: Environmental > Terrestrial > Soil > Wetlands | place: USA...
GCCCGCGCCGAGCAGGCCGAAGCGCAGCTGGCCGAGGCGCGGGAGGCGGCCGGGTCGGCCCGCGCGGAGGTGGACCGGGCGGGAAGGGCCGCGGACGAGCAGGTGGCACAGGCCCGCCGGGATGCCGGGCGGGACCTGGCCGAGCAGCTGGCCGGGCTGGAAGCGCAGATCGCGGCGGCCGAACAGGCCCGGGCCGGGCTTCAGGCCCGCGCCGAGCAGGCCGAAGCGCAGCTGGCCGAGGCGCGGGAGGCGGCCGGGTCGGCACAGGCCCGCCGGGATGCCGGGCTGGAAGCGCAGATCGCGGCGGCCGAAGAGGCCCGGGCCGGGCTTCAGGCCCGCGCCGAGCTGGCCGAAGCTGACTGGCGGCAGGCGCGCTCGGCCGCGCGGCAGGCTGAGGCGCAGCTGGCCGAGGCGCGGGAGGCGAAGGCCGCCGCCGAGCAGCAGGCGCGGGCCCTGCAGGAGCAGCTGGCTGCAGTGCGGTCGGAGCGGGACGAGGTGGTAGCTGACGCGCAGTCCCGGGCGGCCGAGGCCGAGTCCCAGGCCGACCGGGCCGGGCAGGACACGGCCGAGCCGGCCCGCGCGGATGACGCCGAGGCTGAGCAGCAGCGTCCCAGCGACGACCGGGACGAGGCGGCCGGGCAGCCCGCCCGGCGACAACCCAAGAGCACAACACGCCGCAGCCGACACCCTCGGAAAAGGTGAGCGGCGCCGCGGGCTGCACGGCGGCCCCCGAGCCCGGTCAATTCTCTACCGGGGTGATCGTCGGCCCATTAGGCGATCAGGGCCGCAGGCAAGGGGGCGGGTCGGGACAGCCACCCGGGCTCCGCTTTGACTGCGGTTGCTGGCCTTGGAACCTTGCTGGTCCTGGAATCAGGAGAGGCTGGCGCCTACCGGGTAGCGCCCGCGCTGGAGTTACAGAGCGTGATCGCCAGTCGCTCGGCAGCCGTGCGCAGTCGCGCCGAACTGATCGACTTCGCGTCCCCCGTTATCGGGGGATTGCTGTCAGACTAGGCTGATGGCGCAGGTATTGTGCCCGGTCGTAATCGGCAGGGACGCCGAGCTGGAGGCGGTCGACGCGGCGTTGACGGCCGCTATGGCCGGGCACGGCGGGTGTGTAGTGATCACCGGGGAACCCGGGATCGGCAAGTCGCGGCTGGCCTTGGAGACGGCCAGCCGGGCTGCCAGCCGTGGCATCCGCGTCGTCACCGGCCGGGCGACGCCGCAGTCAGCGACCGCTGCTTACCGGCCACTAACGGACGCGCTTGTGCAGCTCCTCCGGGATCAGGCCGTTCCTGATGACGCGACGATGGAACCCTGGCTGCCCGCGCTGAGCGCGCTGCTGCCGGGGATGGCTGGCCGCACTCCGGCGAGTGGAGAGGCCTCACCTGGGATCCGCGGTGAGGCGCTGATCCAGCTTCTTCGGCGCCTCGCACCCCAGGGCCTGGTAATAGTGCTAGAGGACCTGCACTGGGCGGACCCGGACACCGTGGCCCTGATGGAGTACCTCGGCGGGCAGCTTGATGGCGAGTCGTTGCTGTGCGTACTTACCTTGCGCGCCAACCGGCCGTCGGCCGCACTGGACGTGACCCGTCGGCAGCGGGCGCGGCCCGGCGTACTTCACCTCGGTCTCGACCGGCTCAGCGATGATGACATGGCGCGCATGGTCCATGCCTGCATCCCGGGAGCAGAGGTGGAACTCCTGCGCCGGGTACAGGCCTCCGCCGAAGGGGTACCGCTGCTGGTAGAAGACCTGCTGGCGTCGCCCGGGCTGCCGGAATCGTTCACCGAGACGGTCCGCGAGCGCCTGGCCGGGTTCAGCGAACCGCAGCGATCGGTGATCGAGGCCGCTGCCATCCTCGGCCGCCACTTCGACTGGGAACTGCTCCCGGCCGTGAGCGGCCAGACTGCGGCCCTGGTGGCGGAGACGCTCGGGCTCGCTGTCGAGCAACTGCTGATAAGCGCCGACGGCACGGCCTTCCGCTTTCGGCACGCGCTGACCCGCGAAGCGGTGCTCGATACCATGCTGCCACCCCGCCAGCGGGCTCTGGCCTCGGCAGCGCTTGCCGTTCTGGACGCCGCACACCCGCACCTGGAAGGCGGCCTGCGCGAGCTGGCCGTCGAGCTGGCGAAACGTGCCGGGGACCGCCGCCGGGCCGGAACGCTGCTGAGCGAGTCCGGCGGCCAGACGCTGGCCTGGGGGGCGCTGGCCACCGCGATTGGTACCCTACGGCGTGCCGCTGATCTCCTCGAAGGCACTCCAGAACGGGATCAGGCGGAACTTCTGCTGGTCGAAGCGCTGGCCCTGGCGGGGCGGGTTGAGGAGGCCGCGGCGGCCGGCGGCCATCTCATCACCCGGCTCGGGACCGAGGCGGTGGAACTCCGGACGGAGGTTCACCTTCGCCTCAGCCAGGCGGCGGTGGCCGCCTCACGGTGGCAGATGGCCCGTCACCACCTCGGCGCCGCCCGGCGGCTGGCCGGGATCGCCCCACCGGCTGGCGTGCGCGCCCGCATGGGCGTCATCGACGCCGAGGTGGCTTTCGCCGCCGACGACCTCGATGAGGCCCGGCTTCTCGCCGAGGGCGTCCTCGCCGCCGAGGGCAGTGCCCCGGATGTCCGCTGTCACGCGCTGGAACTGATCGGCCGGAGCCACCGGCTGCGTGATCTCAGCGCCGCGCGCGCGGCGTTCGAGAGCGCGCTGGTCACTGCGGAGACCGCCGGCCTGCCGTTGTGGCGGCTGCGCGCCCTGCATGAGCTGGGTACCATCGACCTGCTTGATCATGCCGGAGTGGAGCGGTTGTCCGAGGCGCGGCACGCTGCGGAGCAGATGGGTGCGCTGAGTACGGTGGCGATTCTGGATCTCCAGCTCGCCGCGGCCTTCACCTGCCGCTGGGAACTGGACACGTGTGATGCCCACGCGCAGGCCGCCGTCAGCCTCGCCGAGCGGCTCGGCCTGGACCAGGTCCGGGCCAAGGCGCTGGCGGTGCTTACCGGCAGCGCCAGCCTGCGCGCCGACGTCGGGCAGACAGAGCGTTACGCCGCCCGCGCCATCGCGGCCGCTCCGGACGACCAGATGATCGAGGGCATCTGCTGGGCCAGCCGGGGAGCAGCGGTTCTGCTCGGTGGCGATGCCGTGGCGGCCGTGGAACCCTGCGCCCGGGGAATGGGGATCCTGGCCCGCCTCCCGCATGCCGAACCGGCGGGGCTCCGGGCGCTCTGGCCGCTGCTCCTGGCCTCACTTGATGATCACCGGGCGGCACGGGCGATCGAAGAGGCCCGTCGGCTGGGCGTCGGCGCCATCCGCCACAACCGGAGCCTTATCGGCTATGCCGAGGCAGTTCTGGCCGGCCGAGCTGGGCAGCGGCAGCGGGCCAACGAACTGGCGGCGGACTGCGACGTTGGCTTTACGAACGCCGAAGCCTGGGGTGAGCTGTCGAGGTTCTGCGCCGCGCCCGCTGCTCTCGCCGACGGGTGGGGCGACCCGGTTCGCTGGCTGGCCGAGGCCGAGGCAGGATTTGATCGCCGGGACCTCCCCCGCCTGGCCGAGCGCTGCCGCGAACTGCTCAAGGAGTCGCAGCCCAATCCCTGGGTGGCGGCGGGAATCACCGCCAGGGAGGCGGACGTGCTGCGCCTCGTCGCCGGCGGGCTGGCCAACAAACAGATCGCAGCGCGGCTGCATCTGTCGCCACGAACCGTGGAGAAGCACGTCGAGAGCCTGCTGCGCAAGACCGGCGCTCGCTCCCGAACCGGCCTGGTGGTGGCTGCATCACAGCCCGCAGCCCGCGACTCTCAGCGAGCGTTTCCTCCCTCGGCCACTACGTAGTCACGGCTGACATCTACGTGTTGTTCCCGATGTGACGGCAGGCGGCTGGCTTGCATGCTGGCCTGGCAAGCCAGGCCAAGGGAAGGCAACACCGGATGCTCGAAGCTACGAAACTATTCGTGGCCGTCAAGAACATCGAGACGCCCGATGAGCGACGCGCATGCGAACACGCCTCTCTCAACGTGGTCAACCTGCCCGGCGTCACGATTGCCCGCACTGTGTATCAGCCCGGCTGGAAGTGGTCGACCGACGTCAAGCCGGTCGTCGGCACGGAAGCCTGCCAGGCGGCCCACATCGGCTACATCATCTCCGGCCGGCTCCACGCCCGCATGGACGACGGCGGCGAATACGACTTCGGCCCGGGCGACGCGCATGTGGTGCCGGCCGGTCACGACGCCTGGGTGGAGGGGGACAAGCCGTGCGTCGCGCTTGACCTCGCTTTCACCGGACGTGCACTAGCCGGGCGCGCCGGCCGCTGCCCCTGCGGGGTTGAGTTCCGGGTTGCCAGCGACGACCAGTTCGGCCAGCTTGTCGCCGCCATCCGCGAGCACGCGCGCAGCTCCCACGGGCACGAGCTCACCACCCAGCAGGTGCTCGCCGAGATGATGGCATGATCAGCTCCGACCTGGAGGGTGCCGACCTGGAAAGCTGGGTGGCGAGCCGGGCCGCCAGCGCCACCAGTGACGGCGCAGCTGCCGTGCGTGCGGTGATCGAGGCTTATGGCGACCGGCTGGCAGCGACCGGTCTGGCCGGCGTCGTCAACCAGTGCACCGGCAACGCCGCCCTGATGCGGCCCGGCCTCGAAACCGGCGTAGGAAGCCAGCAGCTGAGGGCCACATACGACGCCGCTTTCGAGGACAAGCGCCTGGAATCTACGTTCCGGTTCGACGACATCACCGTCAAAGACGATTTCGCGGCCGTCAGGGCAACAACCCAGGGGACGATCACGATCCGCACTGCCGGCAAGACGCAACCAGCGCGTCTCCGGCCGCTGTTCGTCCGGGAACCTACGGGGGCCACTGGACGATCACGCAGTGCATTTACCAGCAGATGCCGGAGCAGTCAGGAGGGGGCTGCTCCGGCATCTAGCGAGTCCGCCACCCGGATTCGGGTACGTCCCGCATCCGCTTGCGGTCGCCGAGCACGACGCGGCGCCGACGTCTACCTGCCCGTACAGGGGCCGTGCAGGTAGACGTCGGCGTAGCCGGAACCGTCCGTGTGCTCTTGGGCGATCGGCGCTGCTGGCGGTCACGCCTCCCCACCGATGCAGTGAGGGCAATGTGCGGGCCGGGCCCGCCATCTGACCTAAGCTGCTCAGCCTCTGCGGCGGGTGGGGCTGGGACAGGATCCGGCGAGAACCGCCGGCCCGTACGGCCATGCGGATGGCCGGCGGAGCCAGGCCGGCGCCCAGCTGATCACCGGCTGTCGCGTACCGCCAGAAGCCGGCAGCCAGTGACAGCTCAGCCCTTCCTGCGCGGTCACTGGTGCAACGGGCCCGCCGAATCGCTTACCGTGTCAGGCCGGTCAGCCGGGAGTGGTTGTATCAGCCCGCTCACTACCGCCTCTGACCATGCGGAGCCGCAGTGCGGACGGCGTGCCAAAGTCGCAGGCCGGGCCGGCCGGGGGGCGGGGGAAGACGATGCGGATCTTGCTGATCGCGAGTGCCTACAACAGTCTGACCCAGCGAGTCCATGCCGAGCTGGGCGACCGTGGCCACGAGGTGGCAGTCGAGCTGGCACTCGGGGACGGGGCGATGCGGGACGCGGTCCGCCGCCACCAGCCGGCCCTGGTCATCGCGCCGATGCTGACCACAGCGATCCCCGCTGATATCTGGTCGGCGGTGCCCTGTTTCATCGTCCATCCCGGGCCGCGCGGCGACCGGGGCCCGTCCTCCCTTGACTGGGCGATCATGGAGGGCGCCCGCCGGTGGGGTGTCACGGTCCTCCAGGCGAACGCCGAGATGGACGCCGGTGACATATGGGCCAGCGCGGAGTTCACCATGCCGCGATGCTCGAAAGGCTCGCTGTACCGCACCGAGGTCGCGGATGCCGCGCTGAAGGCAGTGCTGACAGCCGTAGCCCGGTTCGCCAGCAACCGCCGGCCCGAGCCGCTGGACTACCGCCACCCAGGCGTGACCGGACAGTGCCGCCCGCCGTGCCGGCAAGCCGACCGCACGATCGACTGGAAAGCTGAGCCCACCTCCACGGTGCTGGCCCGGCTGCACGCGGCCGATTCCCGCCCTGGCGTCCTGGACATGATCAACGGTACCGAGTACTACCTGTTCGGCGGGCATGAAGAGGGCCATCTGCGCGGCAAGCCAGGGGCGATCATCGGCCGCCGGGACGGCGCGATCTGCCGGGCCACCGTGGACGGCGCGGTCTGGATTCCCCAGCTGCGCCGCCGCACGGCGGCCCACGGCCTGGGCACCTTCAAACTGCCGGCCACCCTCGCGCTGCGCGGACTGCTGGCCGACGGGCCAGAAATCCCGGCCGCGCTCACCGGACCAGACCAGCCCACCTATCAGGAGATCAGCTACCGGGAGGACGCCAGCGTCGGTTACCTGGAGTTTTCCTTCCCTAATGGCGCCATGAGCACCAGCCAGTGCCGACGGCTGCTCACCGCCTACCGGTACGCGCAGGCCCGTCCGGTACGCCTGATCGTGCTCGGGGGCCGCCGGGACTTCTTCGCCAATGGCATACACCTGAACGTGATCGAGGCCGCCGCGGATCCGGCCGCGGAGTCCTGGCGCAACATCAACGCCATCGACGACCTCGTGGAAGCGATCTTGACCACCACCAGCAAGCTCACAGTGGCGTCGCTGGCCGGCAACGCAGCGGCCGGGGGCCTGATGCTCGCGCTCGCGGCGGACGAGGTCTGGTGCCGCGACGGCGCGGTCCTGAACCCGCACTACCGGCTGATGGGCTTGCACGGCTCCGAGTACTGGACCTACACCCTGCCCCGCCGCGTCGGCGCCGAGCACGCGGCCCGGCTCACCGAAGCGTGCCTGCCGGTCACCCCGCGCTCCGCGCTACGGTGCGGCCTGATCGACCGAGTCATCACCGGCGGCATCGACGGCTACCACACGCAGGTGACTTCCCTGGCCCACCAGCTAGCCGACAGCCCCGCGTACCCCGCCCGTGTAGCCGCCAAGGCACGCGAACTCGCCGCAGCGGAAAGGCGGCAGCCGCTAGCGCGCTACCGCGCCGCCGAACTGGCCATCATCAGCCGCAACTTCTCCGGCCCCGGCGAGCCCTATCCCCAGCTGCGGCGCGCCTTCGTCTACAAACACAAGCCGGCCCGGACACCACCGCACCTCGCCCGCGATCAAAGGAGCCACGCGATGACGGCAGGACCACACTAGGTCAGTGAATAACCGATGCCAAACGCCATTCTCAAGGCCCAGGCAGGCGACCGTACTGGCAAACAAGGTTGCGGAGAAGACCTCAACGTCGTGCCTGCCCTGTCGAGTGCCAGAAGTCGGCTCGCTCCTGTGACCTGCGTCGATAGGTATCGCGGTCACCCGCTGGCGTATCGAGGGGGATCATCAGCAATCAGGCGGGGCCAGCGAGTAATCCCGGATCTACCGCGCCCGCAAGCTAACCTGCTGACTGACGGACCATAGCCCTGGGGAGAGCCATGATCACACGCCATCTGAGCACCGAGCTGTCAGGGCCGCGGGAATCATGACGTCCGCAGGGCCAGTCCAGCCAGCCGGCTCCGCCCCAGCGGCTCCCGCTAGCCCAACGGCGCCTGCTGGCACGAACATGCCGCCGGTTCAGCGGCCGGTGGTGAGCCCTTTGCTGAGTCCCGGGGCAGACCAGGCGACGCGGGACAGACTCGTCTACAGCATCGACGGCCGGCAGGCGGTTCTTGTCGAGCTCGACCTGTCAACCGGCGCGGGCGCTGACGACATCCGGGGCCAATTCAGGACCGTTTTCCACGCCGCCTTCGAACAGGAACCTGAGCAGCCGCCCGAGCCCCTGCCGATCTCTGCGCATTACATGCGGTGCCTGCTCACGCAAGACGAGATCGGCCTGCTGGCCGGGCAGGATACGGCTCACCGGGCGGGCTCTTCGCTCCCTGGCCGCACGATCTACCGGATCTGGCCCGACTACCGGGTGCAGGCCCACATAGACCGCTCGGTGACCACCATTAAGGCTGATGCCGCGACCCGCACCTATGCGACGGCAGGGGTCGGCATCGTCTGGGCGGTGATTGACTCCGGCATCGACAAAGACCATCCGCACTTCGCGGAGGGCACCGTCAGCGATCCGGCAGTGTCGCGCCTGCACCGCGACTTCACCGGCCTGCTCACCGCGAACAACATCGCGCCGGACGACCCAGCGCCGCTGACCGACCCGGTCGGTCATGGCACGCATGTGGCCGGCATCATCGCCGGCGCCGCGCCGGCGGACCCGGGCAAAGTTCTCATCGTGGCGAACGAGCCCTCCAGCGATGACATGCCATCATGGGTCATTCGGACCCTTGAGGCCGGGCGAACGCTGAGCGGGATGGCGCCGAAAGCCCGCCTGGTCAGCCTCAAGGTGCTCAACGACGACGGAGTCGCGGCCACCAGCGCGGTCATCGCCGCACTTGCCCAGGTCCGGGCGTTCAACGCGGACGGCCAGCAGCTGCTCATCCACGGGGTGAACCTGTCCATCGGCTGCGAGTGGTACCCCGACGAGTTCGCCGCGGGGCAGAGCCCACTGTGCCGCGAGCTCGACCAGCTCGTGGCGACCGGCGTCGTGCCGGTTGTCTCGGCCGGCAATGGCGGGGCAGGCGGGACGATCACCGGTGGGAGCACCGATGTGCACGGCAGGCTTTCCACGATCACTGACCCCGGCAATGCCCTCCACGCGATCACCGTCGGCTCGACGCACCGCTACCAGCCGCACACCTACGGCGTGACCTACACCTCATCTAAGGGGCCGACGCTGGACGGGCGGCCGAAACCCGATCTGATCGCGCCGGGAGAGCGCATCACCTCGGCGGGCACCGGCTCGCTCATCGCCGGCATCGTGCCCCTGCAGAGCAATGAACCGGGTATCGCACGCTACGTCGAGGACAGCGGTACCTCCATGGCCGCGCCGCATGTGTCTGGTGCAATCGCGGCATTCCTGTCGGTGCAAGACGAATACATCGGCCAGCCCGATGAGGTCAAACAGCTGTTCATGAGCAATGCGACCTCGCTGGGGCGGCACGAGTTCTTCCAGGGCGCCGGCCTGGTCGATCTGATGCGCGTCCTGTCCAACATCTGATCACACCACTGGGGAGGGCGGCATGGCCACTCAGATTGCAGGGATGAACTACTACGAGCTTGACTTCAACGCCGACGGCACGCTCAGCTCCGACGGCGGGCTCCCCGCCGCCGTGCAGGCCGGCGGCATCCAGGACGTGTTCGTGCTGTCGCACGGCTGGAACGCCGGCGTCGATTCGGCCCGCTCCCTGTACGAGGCGATGTTCACCCTGCTGGCCGGGATGATCCCAGGCAAGCTCAGCACGAGCATCGCGGTCGGGGTCATCTGGCCATCGCTGCTGTTTCCCGACGACGACCCGGCGACTGCCCCGCCCGTCCCGTCGACCGGCCAGCAGCTGGCCGCGGCACTGGCGCCGGCCTTCCCGCAGCAGCAGCAAAACGTCGCGACACTCGGCCAGCTGCTGGACCAGCGGCCGCAGGACTCAGCCAGCCTGGAGCAGTTCCACTCGCTGGCCTCCGGCCTGGTCACCTCTCCCCCGCTTGCGCCCGAGGACGCCGGCCAGCAGGCAGCCATCACCGGCGACACCGCGGCCGTGTTCGGCAATGCCGCCGCCATGTCGAAAATCCCCGCCAGCAGCGCCCAGGGCCTCCCGAACCCCTTCACCAGCCTCTGGAACGGAGCCGAAGAAGTACTGCGCAGCATGTCCTACTACGAGATGAAAAACCGCGCCGGTGTCATCGGCCGCAACGGCCTGGGCCCCATGATCGGGAAGCTCGCCGCCGCCAACGCCGGGATCCGCGTCCACCTGATGGGGCACAGCTTCGGCGCCCGGCTCGTGGCCTACGCGCTCTCCGGCCTGCCGCAGGCAGCGACCGGCGCGAACAGCCCGGTCACGACCCTGCTCCTGATCCAGGGCGCGTTCTCCCACTTCTCGTTCGCGAACCCGGTTCCCGACGTCCTGGTCAGTGGCCCGGGCGCGCTGTCGGCGTTCCCCGGCAACGTCAACGGCCCGCTGCTGGCCACGTTCAGCGCCGCGGACCGGGCTTGCGGCTGGTGGTACCCGGCCGCCAGCATGCTGGCCCACCAAGACGCCGAGTCCGCCGATGACCTCACCTATCAATGGGGGGCCATGGGTCACGACGGCTACCAGCAGTCACCAGCAGGGACCACCGTCACGCTCAAGCCACAGGGAGCTGGATACAACTTCCAGCCGGGCACCTGCTATCTGCTCGACTCCAACGCCGTCATCAGCGCTGATCAGTCGCCCTTCAGCGGCGCCCATAGCGACATCCAGCATGCCCAGGTGGTCTGGCCGGTCGTCGACGCCTCCGGCCTGGCATCTCCCGGCTGACGCTGGCTGGCCGGGTGCTACTCAAGATCGTCTATCTGCTGGGTTCGCCGGTAGGGTTCCCTAACCTGGCCGCGGTCTTGGCCAGCTGCCACCGGCGCAAGCTCACGCCCGGCCACTTGAGATCAACCTCCCGAGCATCGCACCCCACCGGAAGCGCATATGAACCGGCCTTTCTTTCGAGGGCACGGTCAACGGTCACCTCGGTAAACTCAGCCCGTCGTGAAGTATGAGGTGGTTCACTCCCCTCCGCTCTGATAGGTGCCCGGAAAGCCAGGAAAGCCACACGTGGGATGGCCATCATCGGCTCGAACGTGTAGCCGGTAATGGTCTGCGCCGTCGAACGGCGGCAGGTGACACCTTCGGTACTGACCGTTGACGCATGTTCTGGGACACGCCGCCGGGGAACAGAGCCGCCCGGGGGCGTGGTGGCCGTCGGTCTGGGGCCCACGGATAGGCTGCAGATGAGACATTCGGAAGCGATCTTCGATAGGTGTACCATTGGGCTGCGTCGCCTTCTACAGCGAGGGTTCCGTGGAGGCCAACGCCCTCCACTGCAAAAGGAACTTGCGTCATGTCAGTAATCAGGATCTCGAGGCCGAAGCGAGACTGGTCGGTGTCGCTCGCGACTGTGCTCCCTACCGCTTTGCTTGTTCGCCTCTTCAGGCTGCATTGGAACTACACAGTGATTCTCGACCACCACTCCGCGGGCAAGATCGGAAACGAGCAGGTGAGGGTCTTCAACGTGGATCCAGGGGAACACCGCCTGCGTATGCGGTTCGTTCTTCTGCGCAGATCCAAGGAGATGCGGATGTCCCTGAAGGAGGACGAGGAGCGGGAGTTCCTCTGCGGCACCAACGGGATTGGCTGGCCCACCCTCCGGGAGGCGCCGCCTGAGGATCTCGCTGAGATTCGGGGATCGTCCAGCAGCGAGCCGCCAAAGCCAGGGGATCCCGTTTCGCCGAACTAGCACAGAATGCCGGTTCAGGCTGATGACGATAACGCGCCCTCAGCGTCAGCCAACGGGTTCATTCTCGGCGCCGAGCCGGCGCGTTGCCGGGCCGCTCGGATGCCATGACCGGAAAATCGTTTCGGCGCGGCGCGGGTCTAAACAGGTGACGGACGAGAGGAAGGAACCCGGTCCATGCGTAAGGCTCGAGCCAGCACCGAGGCGACCACCCGCCGCGAGGTCACCAAGCCCGACGAGCAGTGGCGCCAGGAATTGACCCCATTGCAGTACCGCGTGCTGCGTAAGGCGCACACCGAGGTGCCGTTCACCGGTGCGTACGTGCACAACGACGAGGACGGCTTCTATCGGTGTGCCGGCTGTGACGCCAGGCTGTTCAGCTCGGACGCCAAGTTCAACTCGGGCACCGGCTGGCCGAGCTTCGACCAGCCCGCGGTCGCCGAGGCGATCGAATTGCAGCCGGACAACGGCCTCTTCATGCGGCGTACCGAGGTCGTGTGCCGCCGCTGCGGCGGCCACCTGGGCCACGTCTTCAACGACGGCCCCAAGCCGACCGGTCAGCGGTACTGCATCAATTCGTGCTCGCTGGCGTTCGAGCCCGTGACCGCGAGCCCGGGGCAGGGCGGCAACTGACCGCCGCGCCGGCCCCGGCTCGGGGTGATCCACTACCGTGACAATCGGTAGTCCCGCCCTGAGCCGGGAGGGAGACGTGATGGGCATACCCGGCCGGACAGATGATCACCAGTGGTCGCAGCGGCATCTATCGCACTATGTCGAGGGTGATCTGCGACCCCGCGCGCGGCGGCGTCTTGACCGCCACGCGCGGGGCTGCGTGGATTGCGGGCGCGGCATCCGGGCGATGCGCGCACTTGTCTACGCGGTCCACGGCCTCGGCGGGCTCGCGGGCATGCGCGCGCCGGAGACGATCTTCGACCGGGTCCGGTCCGGCGGGCCCGGTGGCGCGCCCGCGTCGTCACGCGCGTGATGACGCCGCAGGCCGAGACGGCGTGATGCCGCCGGAAGGCGCGCCGGCCCCCGATCCCGTGGAGCAGGCCCCGGATCCGGCGGATACCGAGGCGAGCCTGCTCGCGCAAGCGCAGGCCGGGGACGCCGGCGCCTTTGAACGACTGTCCGGCGCTTATGCCGACCGCGTGTTCATGGTGCTGCTGCGACTGCTCGGCGACCGCAGCGAGGCCGAGGACGTGACGCAGGAAGTCATGCTCCGTGCCTGGCAGGGCATCAGCCGGTTCCGCGGCCAGTCCAGCTACTTCACCTGGCTGTACCGGATTGCGGTCAACGAGGCCAACCGCGCGCTGGAGCGCAGGTCGCGGCGCCCGATGGGGGTTGCGATCGGGGCGGACGAACTGCAGTTGCCCGCGCCAGCCGCACTCGACCCGTCCCGGCAGGCCGAGAACAGCGAACTGCGCCGCGCGCTGGGCCGGGCCTTGGCCGGGTTGCCGCCCTCGCTGCGGACCGCCCTCGTGCTGCGTGACGTCGAGGGACTCTCCACGCAGGAGGCCGCCGAGATCGCCGGGATTAGCCAGGCCGCCTTCAAGAGCCGACTGCACCAGGCACGGCTGCGCGTCCGGGTCGCTATCGGCGACCAGGCCCTGGTCACCGCCGGCGGATGAGCAGGCTCGCGAACTATCCGCCGCGGGCCTGGAGCGGTACAGGCAGGTAGGCACTCCGCCGGCGGGCGTTGGCCGTTAACCCGCTCCGGGTCGCCCCCATCCACATAACCGACGCTGACGCGGCCCGCTTGCCTCAAACGCCGGCTATTTATTTACGAGGTTGACCGCGCGGCCGGTGATCAATTCAGTGCGATCTACCCGGGAATTGTGGATATTGCCGGGCCGACCGTGCCTTCCTCGGGCGTGTCGTTCGCTTCCTGGCAGGCGAGGCCGCGGTGCGGCAGTTCCTGGACGTCGGCTCCGGGCTGCCGACGGCGGACAACACACATGAGGTCGCGCAGCGAGTCGCACCGCAGTCACGGATCGTGTACGTCGATAATGACCCACTAGTGCTGCTACACGCCCGGGCGCTGCCGACCAGCAGCCCAGCGGGCGTTACGCATTACGTGGACGTCAACATGGGCGATCCCGAGATGGTCCTGCGAGAAGCGGCGAAGTGGCTGGATCTGGCCCAGCCGGTCGGGCTGACGCTGATGGGGGGTCCTCGGTCACGTCACCGACTATGCCCAGGCGCGGTCGATCGTGGCCACGCTGATGGACGACTTGCCTGCCGACAGCTACCTGGCGATCAACGACAGCATCAATACGAGCGAAGCGCTTGAGGAGGCCCTGCGCGTATACGAGGCATCTGATGCCGTGCCGTACCGGACCCGGAGCCTGGAAGAATTCACCGGATACTTCGATGGTCTGGAACTGGTGGAGCCAGGCGTAGTACTGGTGGCGGACTGGCGCCCCGATCCTGGTGTCATCCGTGGCCCCGAGATACCACAGGTCGGGGCAGTCGGACGCAAGAAGTGACCCGCCCATGGCCGACAGCAGGTCATCCGGCCCAAGCCGGACCTGTCGGTGCCGAAAACCGATGCCACCAGGCGATATTCATGAATCACGCCCCCGACGCGGTCGCGCCGCTGAACCGGAATTGGTCCAGGTCGCTTACGCCGCCCGGGCAGCGGGCGCAGTGGCGCGGCTTGCGGTCGCTCGCGCAGGGCCACCCCGAGCTGATGGCGCGGCATCAGGGTGTCGGCGTCCTTCCACGCCTCCCACCGCGACAAGCCCAGCACCGACACAGCACGGGTCAGGACGAGGAGGATCAGCTTCAAGCCCACAAGCCGAAGATCATCCATCTCCGACGGACCCAAGACCTGCCCGCCCGACGCCCGAACGCGGGGCCAAGCCGACCGCGATCCGCAGAACATCTACCCAGGTGGCGCAGGTTTTCGGCACCCACAGTCCGGCGAGGCTGGCTCGCAACTGGGAGGAGCCTGTTGTGCCCGACCGGATTACGAGAGCAGCTCGCTAGATGTCGCCCGCCAGGAGCATGGGGCCAGGCTGAGCTGAGTTTCGCCAGCAGCATGGGACCACCTGTCCGCCAGTTATGGGACCACCGGGGATCTGGGGCAGCGGAGGTGGCTGCCGCTGCCCGGTTCA
>Ga0335077_10006493_pt1 | contig 14452 bp, 12 predicted proteins | sample Lox_Sample_31_FD_207151 | JGI IMG/M metagenome (GOLD analysis project Ga0335077, IMG submission 207151) | Soil microbial communities from Loxahatchee National Wildlife Refuge, Florida, United States - Lox_Sample_3.1 | ecosystem: Environmental > Terrestrial > Soil > Wetlands | place: USA...
GGCCGGCATTCCATCCAGGTGAAGCCGCGGAAGCGCTCAAGCGCCCGGACTTCCGTCGCGCTCGGCTTGCCGCCCTTCCGCACCGCGCGCATCCGGCCCGGCCGGCCCTCGTCCTCGTGCAGCGCCAGGTCGACGGTGAACGGCGCCGGCGGCGCCGCGCCCACCACCAGGGCGAGGTACACCTTGTCCGTGGTCTTGGCTTGGAACTGGCCGCTGAGAGCGTCGCGCGCCGCCTTCGTCTTCGCGCACAGCAGCACGCCGCTCGTGTCCGCGTCGAGCCGAAGAACGTTGGCCACCTCCGGGCCGAAGCGGGCGTGGACGAGCGCCATCAGGTGCTCCGGCGTCTGGTCCCCGCGGTCGGGCGCCACCAGCATCCCGCTGGGCTTGTCGAACGCCAGCAGCGCCTCGTCCTCGAAGATCACCGGCGGCAGCCGCATCCCCCGATGCTGACGGGAAACGGCGGGGAAAGTCACGGGAAAGTTTCCCCGCGGTTAATTTTCGGCAACGCCGCCGCTTTCCCTTTGCCTCCGCCGCGGCGTCCCGTGAAGCGTGATCGCGCCGCCATGCCGCTGCCTGATTTTCTCCCCGGCCTCGAGCTCATGCTGCGCGCCACCGGCCGCCGGCTCCGCCCGCCGCGACCCGCGCCGTTCACGCCGATCCTCCGCCGCCGCCAGGATACGGTGCTGGCCGGCGGCGCCGCCGGACCCCACCAGCGCGGCGCGTGGTGGCAGGAGGCGCGGCCGGGTCCGCTGCCCACGATCGTGCTCGGCGGCTTCGTGCCCGATGCCACCGAGGCCGTGTGGCTGCTGCGCGACTCCCTGCTGCGCCACGGCAGCCTCTACTGCTGCAACTATCCCCGCCGCGGCTTCTCGACCGACCTGCTGCTGGCCGAGCTTTCGGATCTCGTCGAGGAACTCCAGCTCGTGCACCGGCGGCCGCCGGTCATCCTCGCCATCAGCTTCGGCGCCGGCCTGCTGCTCGAGTGGCTGCGCCGCGAGCGCGCGGCCGCCGTGTCGTCGGCCGTCCGCGGCCTCGTCCTCGTGAGCCCGGTGACGTGCGTCGAGGACCTCCTGCCGGCCGACGAACCCCGGCCGGGTTCGTTGCTCGGCCGCGCCCTCAAGCCGTACGTCGACGCCGGGTTCGCGATCGACGCCGGCCTGATCGAGCGCTCGCGGGCCATCTTCCACAAGATGTTCGAGGCCGGCGCTCAGAACCGCGCGGCGCTGCAGGCGCTGCTCGGTCCCGGCGAACTCGCCGGCCTGCGCGCGGCGGTGCTGCAATCCATCCGGGAGATCGACTTCCGCGGCGCGTGCGAGCGCATCCGCGCCCTGCGCGCGCTGGCGCCGCCGGCCGCCGGCCCGGGCGGGGCGCCGCTCGCCGCGGCCCCCACTCTCATCCTCTACGCCGAAAAGGAGAGTGCGGTGCTCGCCGCGCGCGCGCCCAGCCGCGCCGTGCTCGAGCGCGCGCCGCGCGCCTGGTTCCCGCGGGCGGAGAGCCGGCTCGTGACGCACGCCGGCCCGGGCGGTCCGGTGCAGCACGCTTCACTCATTTTTCATTGCGCCGACTATCGCGCGCCGATCGCGGATTTCTACGCGCGGTTAAAATCGAGTAAGGTCAAACAGGCGGCGTGAATTCGCTTGCGGCTCGGTGGCCCTCTGGCTTCGTCTGGCGTCAAGGGTCCGCCATGATTGTGCCGCCGAGAGGCTTGGTGAATTTCGCCGCAGGCGTGCTGTCCGCCCGGATGGTCCGCCGTCTCCGGCGTCCCGATTCCGGACACGCGGCCCAGCGGCGCACCCTGGCGGCGCTCACCGGCCGCCTGGCCGCCACGGCGTACGGACGCGAGCACGGCCTCGCCGCCGGCCTGGCCTACGACACGTTCCGCAGCCGCGTGCCCCTCGCCACCTACGAGGCGCTGAGTCCCTACGTCGAGCGGGCGAAGCGCGGCGAGCCCGGCGTGCTCTGGCCGGGCCGCTGCTCCTTCTTCGCGCTCTCCTCCGGCACGACCGCGGGGAGTTCCAAGTACCTGCCGGTCACGGAGGACCTGCTGGCGCATTTCCGCCGGGCCGGGCTCGAGTCCCTGCTCTACTACACCGCGCGCGTCGGACACACCGGCGTGTTCCTCGGACGGCATCTCTTCCTCGGCGGCTCCACGCAGCTCACCCGGCTGGACGGCGCCGAGTCCCACGTTGCCTACGCCGGCGACCTCAGCGGCATCGCGGCGCTGAATCTGCCGGGGTGGGCGGAAAGGCACCTGTACGAGCCGGGCACCGCGATCGCCCGGATGGACGACTGGCCGGCCAAGCTCCAGGCCATCGCGCACCGCACCCTGCGCCGCGACATCACGCTGCTGGCCGGCATCCCGAGCTGGGTGCTGATCCTGGGCGCGGTGCTCCGGGCCCACGCGGCCGGCGGGAAACTCGCCGCGCCCCATCTCAAGGCGCTCTGGCCGAACCTCGAATGCCTCATGCACGGCGGCGTGCCCATCGCGCCGTTCACGGACGAGCTGCACGCCCTCCTCGGGCCGGGCGTGAACTTCCACGAGGTCTACCCCGCTTCCGAGGGTTTCATCGCCGCGCAGGACGCGGACGCGGCCCGGGGCCTGCGCCTGCTGACGAACGCCGGCCTGTTCTTCGAATTCCTGCCCATGCCGGCGTTCGACCAGGCCAACCTGGCCAACCTCGGGACGCGCGCCGTGCCCCTCGAGGCCGTGCTCCCCGGCGTCGACTACGCCCTGATCCTCACCACGCCGGGCGGCTTCTGCCGCTACGTCATCGGCGACGTCGTGCGTTTCCTCTCCACCGACGTGCCCCGCCTGATCTACGTCGGCCGCACCGGCCTGCAGCTCAGCGCGTTCGGCGAGCACGTGATCGAGAAGGAGCTCACCGATTCGCTGCTCGCCGTCTGCCGGCGCCACGGCTGGACGGTCGTCAACTTCCACGTCGCGCCGGTGTTCGCCAACACGCTCACCGGCCAGACCCGCGGCTGCCATGAATGGTGGATCGAACTGCGCGTGCCGACGGTGGAGACGCCCACCGCGAACGTCCTCGGTCCGGAACTCGACGCCGAGCTCAAGCAGCGCAACGACGATTACCTGGGCAAGCGCAAGGGCGGCGGCATGGAGGCGCCCATGGTCCGGCTCGTGATGCCCGGGGTGTTCGAGCAGTGGATGAAGAAGAACGGCCGCTGGGGCGGGCAGAACAAGATGCCCCGCTGCCGCTCCGACCGGGTGGTGGCCGACCAGCTCGCGGAGTTGTCGCGCTTCTACGTCGAGTCCCCGCCGACCCATCTCGTGCGGCGCCGCTAGACCGGGCGGCACCCGCCGCTCAGGGTTCGCGCAGGATCTTCTCCAGCACGGCGGCGAACTCCGCCGCCGGCAGCGCCCCGACTTTCCGGTAGCGGATGACGCCGTGGCGGTCGATGATGAAGGTGGTCGGAATCGCGTCCACGCCGCCGAACGCGTCGATCACCTTGTCGTCCGCCATCACCACCGGGTAGTTCATCCTGTGCTCGGCGATGAACCGGCTCACCACCGGCGGGCCGGCCTGGTCAACCGAGACGCCGACGATGGCCAGGCCGTCCTTCCGGTACTTCTGCTCCAGCTGGACGTACCCCGGAATCTCGCCGCGGCACGGCGCGCACCACGTCGCCCAGAAATCCACCACCACCACCCGGCCCTTGAACTGGTCGGAGCTGACGGGGTGGCCGTTGACGTCCGGCAGCCGCCACGCCGGGGCGGGGACGGACTCGTATGCCCCGGCCGCGCGGACCGCGGGCAGGAGGAGCAGCACGGCAAGGATCAGGAACAGCGGGCGCATGGGACGGGAGCCAAAGGGTGGCCAACATGTCCGAGCCCCGGACCCGCGCAACTATTCCCGGCTGATTACGCCCGGGTCCGCGCGCGGGGATCAGATCTGCGGCTCCCCCATCACGTCCGTGCCCAGCGTCTCGATGAATTTCTTCATCGCCGGCGTGAGCACGCGGCCCTTGCGGTGCAGGATCGCCAGCGGCCGGGTGAACTCCCGGCCCTTGAAGTGGATCGACGTCAGCGTGCCCTGCTTCACCTCCTGCAGCACGGTGGCCTGGGGCACGATGGCCACCCCCGCGTCGATCTCGACCGCCCGCTTCACCGTCTCGATGTTGTCGAACTCCATCACCGGCTCGATCTCGATCTTGTTTTCGCGGAAAATCTGGTCGATCGCCTTGCGGGTGGGGATGTCGGGATCGAAGCCGATGAACTTCTGGCCGGCGAGCGTCGAGAGCTGCACCTCGCCGCCCTTGGCCAGCGCATGGCTCGGATGGGTGATGAGCACCAGGTGGTCGTTGCGGAAGGGGATCATCTCGATCTGGCGCATCTTGATCGGGAACGCCACCAGGCCGAAATCCACCGAGTTGTGGAGGATGTCCTCGTACACCAGGTTCGACCGCCGGTACTCCACCCGCACGTTCACCGAAGGGTAGTCATGCAGGAACTTCTTGATGTAGGGCGGCAGCTCGTGCAGGCCGATCGAATAGATGGTGGAGATGCGGATCGTTCCGCTGATGACCTTCTTCATCTCCTGCAGCTCGCTCAGCAGCTTCTCGTACTGGTGCAGAACTTCCTTGGCGGCGTCGTACACCCGCATGCCCTCGCGGGTGAGCTGAAACTGCTTCTGGCTCCGGTCGATGAGCAGCGTCTTGAAATGCCGCTCCATCGCACGGGCCTGTTGACTGACCGCCGACTGTGTGATGCCGTTCAGTTTGGCCGATTTTGAGAAGCTCTTCGTCTCGACCAGGTCGGCAAATATTTTGAAGTTCTCCACTTGCATGGTTAGCGATTTTTCCGCGCCCATTATTTGGGGCACTAATTGGCGCGCAATCTTTTAAGTAGGCTGCTTAATGTTCGTCTCCTACGAAACTTTTAGGGAGCGGGCAGATGCGGTTCGAGCACAAATCGCCTCGGTCTGTGCGCAGGTGGGCCGGGAGCCCCGCGGCGTGACGCTGCTGGCCGTGACGAAGACCCATCCGCCGGCGGCGGCCGAATACGCGGCCCGCTACGGCCTGCCCGCCGTGGGCGAGAGCCGCGTGCAGGAGGGCGTGGAGAAAAAAGCGCGCTGTCCCGCCGCCATCCGCTGGGAGCTCATCGGCCACCTGCAGTCGAACAAGGCCCGCCTCGCCGCGACTCATTTCGACCGCATCCAGAGCGTCGACTCGCCCAAGCTGGCGGAGCTGCTCGACCGCGCCGCCGGCGAGCTGGGCCGGCGCCTGCCGGTGCTCCTCCAGGTCAACGCCGGCGAGGATCCGGGGAAGTTCGGCGCCGCGCCCGCCGACGCCCCCCGCCTGCTGGAGGCCGCGCTCGGCCGGGCGCACCTGCAGGTCGACGGCCTGATGACCATCGCCCCGCTCGCGGACGACCCGGACGTGGCCCGCCGCTGCTTCGCCCGGCTGCGCACGGAACGCGACCGCCTCGCGGCGCAGTTCGGCGTGCCGCTGCCCGAGCTGTCCATGGGCATGACGGCCGACCTCGAGCCGGCGGTCGCCGAGGGCAGCACGCTGGTGCGCGTCGGCACCGCGCTGTTCGGCCCCCGGGAGTGAGCCGCCGGTTTGCAGATTGCCACCCGGACGCATCCGCATACCAGTAGGGCCATGGACCCGGAGTCGCTCGAGCCGACGCTGCAGCAGGCTTTTCTCGCCCTGCTGGACGACGACAGCCCGGCGGTGCGCACGGCGCTCGCCGGCGCGTTCGCGCGCCGCGGCCGTCCGGCGGTCGAGTTCCTGCGCACCGTCGCGCACGGCGCGGACCCGTGGCGGGCGCGGCACGCGACCTGGTTCCTCCAGCAGCTGAAATGCGGCGATCCCGTCGCCGAGTTCACCGCCTACATCCGCGCGCTCGACTACGACCTGGAGACCGGCGCGCTGCTGCTCAGCCGCACGGTTTCGCCGGCGCTCGACGCGGCGGCCTGCCGCGCCCGGCTCGACGAGCTGGCGCAGCGGTGCCGCGAGTTGGTCGTGGAACCGGCGACCGCGCGCGACCAGTGCCGCATCGTCAGCCGGGTGCTGTTCCACGAGCACGGTTTCCGCGGCAACGTCGAGTGCTACACCGATCCCCGCAACAGCCTCCTCGACCAGGTGCTGGCGCGCCGGCAGGGCCTGCCGCTCACCCTCGGGCTGGTCTATCTGCTCGTGGCGCAGCGGATCGGCCTGACGCTGGAACCCGTGGGGCTGCCGGGACATTTCGTGGTCGGCTGCTTTCTCGAGGACACCCCGTTCTTCATCGACGCCTTCGCCCGGGGCGTCTTTCGCACCCCCGGGGAGCTCTTCCAGCTGCTCCGGCGGCACCAGGTCGACCCGCGGGTCGACGACCTCGCGCCCACGCCCGTGCGCGAGGTGCTGTGCCGGTGCTGCCGCAATCTCGCCAGCCACTACGCGGCGGGCGGCGATCCCGAGCGGGCGCGGCTATTCGCCGGTTTTGTCGGGGAATTCGAGGCCACGCGCCGGCGTCACGCGACGCCGTGACCGCCACAGGCGGGCGGCCGATTTTGGATTTGGCGCGCGCGGCCTGGTGATCTCCAATCGCGCCACCGATTTCCTCCGGCTCCCGTCGTGCGCACCCCCGATCCAGTGCTCTCGCCCGCCGACCTCGACCGCTGGTCGTTTCGCGGCACGGCCCTGGCCGTCCTCGGCCAGCCCATCGCCCACTCCCTCAGCCCGGCGATGCACAACGCCGCGCTGGCCGAGCTGGCGCGGACGGAGCCCCGCTTCGCCTCCTGGCGCTATTTCAGATTCGAGGTGGCGCCGGCCGCGCTGCCCGCCGCCCTCGAGCGCCTCCATGCGCGCGGCTTTTTCGGCCTGAACCTGACCGTGCCGCACAAGGTGATCGCGTGGCCGCACGTCACCCCGGCCCCCGGCCTCGAGGCGATCGGGGCGGTCAACACCCTCGTCCGGCGCGAGGAGCCCGGCGGCTGGGCCGGCCACAACACCGATGGCTACGGCCTCGCCACGGCGCTGCCGGAGGACGTCGGCGTCGAGCTCGCGGGCGCGCCGGTGATCCTGCTCGGCGCCGGCGGCGCGGCGCGCGGCGCGGCGGTCGAGTGCCTGCGGCGCGGCTGCGCCGCGCTCTGGATCGGCAACCGGACGCGCGCCCGGCTCGACGAGCTGCTGGCGCTGCTGCGGCCGCTCGCCGCCGCGGTGCCGCTGCACGGGTTTGCGCCCGGGGCGCCGCCGGCCGGGCTCCCCGCCGGCGCGCTCGTCATCAACGCCACGTCGCTCGGCCTGCGCGCCGGCGACCCGGCGCCGCTCGACCTCGCGCGGCTGCCCCGTCCCGCCGCGGTCTACGACCTGATCTACAATCCGGCGGAAACGCCGCTGCTGCGCCAGGCGGCCGCCCTCGGCCTCCCGCACGCCCACGGCCTCTCGATGCTGGTGCACCAAGGCGCGAAGGCCCTGGAGATCTGGACCGGCGTCCCGGCGGCGCGCACCGCGCCCGTGATGCGCCGCGCGGCGCAGGCGGCGCGCCCGTAGCGGCGGTTTGACTTTCGCGGGCCCGCGGGCCGCAATCCCTCCTGCCGCATGCCCCCACTCCACGCGTTCGACCTCGCCTTTCCGTGGTTCTGGCCGCTGATCGTCTTCGTCTTCGGCGCCTGCATCGGCAGTTTCCTCAATGTGTGCATCCACCGCATCCCGGCGGGCGAGTCGGTGGTGACGCCCGGTTCGCACTGCGCCTGCGGCGCGCCGATCCGGTGGTACGACAATATTCCCATCCTGAGCTGGTTCCTGCTCCGGGGGCGGGCGCGCTGCTGCGGCCGGCCGTTCAGCTTCCGCTATCCCTTCGTCGAGGCGCTCACCGCCGCGCTCTTCCTCGCCTGCTGGCTGCTCTTCCCCCCCGCCAAGGCGGCCTGCGGCATGGTGCTGTGCGCCGCCCTGATCGCCGCGACCTTCATCGACCTCGACCACATGATCATTCCCGAGGCCTTCACCCTCGGGCTGGGCGTCGTCGGCCTGCTCCTCTCCCTCGCCGTGCCGGCCCTGCACGGCCAGCGGCACGACCTGTTCGTGGTCGCCAGCCTCCGCTCCACGGTCGAGGGCCTGACCGGCCTGCTGATCGGCTCGGGCCTGGTGCTGTGGATCGCGCTGCTCGCCGAGGCGGTGCTGAAGAAGGAGGCCATGGGCTTCGGCGACGTGAAGTTCGTCGGCGCCATCGGCGCGTTCACCGGCTGGCACGGGGCGGTCGCCGCGGTCTTCGGCGGCGCCGTGCTCGGCACCCTGTGGTTCGCGCTCGCCCTGCTCTGGCAGGGCCTCTTCCGCCGCCCCACCCCGGCGCCGGAGGCCGGCGGCCCGGCCCCCGCCCGGCCCATCGGCTTCGGGGTGCACGTGCCGTTCGGGCCGATGCTGGCCGCGGGCGCGCTGCTCTACTTCCTCGTCGTCCACACCTGGGTGGACGCGTATTTCGCGGCCATCGCCGAGCTGCTGTGAGCCGGGGGCGCCCGGCGCACGTCAGTCGCCGAGGCAAGTGCCGACCCGCCGCGCCGCCTCGATCCACTGGTGGTCGCGCGGCACGATCTTGAGTTTGCCGGCGACGTCCTCGAGCGGCACCGCCCGCACGCCGTCGCCGCGCGCCGCGACCATCACGCCGAAGGTCCCCTTCTGGATCAGCCCGGCGCAGGCCGTGCCCAGCCGCGTGGCCAGGAGCCGGTCGGCCACCGAGGGCGTGCCGCCGCGCTGCACATAGCCGAGGATGGTGACGCGCGCCTCCAGGTTGGTGAGGTCCTCCAGCTGTTTGGCCAGCCGCAGGGTGTTCCCCTCGTGGCGCGACTCGAGCGCCGCCAGCTCGGCCTTGGCGTGCATGCGTTCCGCGTCGGTCCGGGCGTTCTTGCGGTGCCGCTCCGCCATCGCGAACGCCGCCGCGTCGATCTTCGACATCGCGCCCTCCGCCACGGCCACGATGCTGAAATTGGTCGCGCTGCGCTGGCGGCGGCGGATGGCCGCGGCGACGTGCCCGACATCATACGGGATCTCGGGGATCAGGATCACGTCGGCGCCGCCGGCCATGCCGGCGCCCAGCGCAAGCCAGCCGGCGCGGTGGCCCATGATCTCGGCGATGACGATGCGGTGGTGGCTGTGCGCGGTGCTGTGCAGGCGGTCGAGCGCCTCGGTCGCGATGCCCAGCGCCGTGTCGAAGCCGATCGTGGCGTCGGTCAGCGCGACGTCGTTGTCGATCGTCTTCGGCAGCGTGATGATGTGCAGGCCCTTTTCGACCAGCCGCAGGGCGTTCTTGTGCGTGCCGCCCCCGCCGATGCACACGAGCGCGTCGAGCTTGAGGCGCCGGTAGTTGGCGGCGATCACACTGGTCATGTCGCGCACCCGGCCGTCGACCTCCATCCGGTGGGGCTTCTCGCGGCTGGTGCCCAGCACGGTGCCGCCGACGGTGAGGATGCCGGCGAGCAGGCGCTTGTCGAAACGGGTCCACCGGTTTTCCGCCAGGCCGACGAAGCCGTCGCGGAAGCCGATGATTTCCCAGCCGTATTCGCCGATGGCCGCCTTGCCCACGGCACGGATCGCCGCGTTCAGCCCGGGGCTGTCGCCGCCGGCGGTCAGGATGCCGATGCGCTTGACAGGTTGCTTTTTCATGGCGCCGCGAAGCTGTCTCCTCCGCCCCCGAGCGAACGCGGAATTTCCCGCGTCGTCGACCCTTTTCCCGCCGCAGACGGCGTCACGAGTGCGCCGCCCAGAGGCCGACGGCGGTGGCCGCCATGGCGATCAGCGCCTTGATGATCGACTCCCCGGCGATCAGGCCCGAGGCCAGCGGCACGCCGTAGGCGTCGGCCGTGCGGGTGTGAACCCGGCCCCAGAGCCAGATGATCACGGCGCCGATGGCGAATGACTGGCAGTTGCTGTAGGTCATGATCCACGCCAGCCCCAGGCCCATGGCCGAGGGCAGGTAGGGCGCGGCCCGCGGCAGGAGCCAGGCCAGCAGCGGCAGCAGCATGCCGACCAGCGCGCCGGCGACGATCGCGGCCTTGGCGCTGGGCGGCAGCTGGTCGAGGCCGCCGCCGGCCAGCAGCTGCGCCACCGCCCGCCACATGTTCGTCGCCGGCGGGTTGAACGCCTCCAGCTTGGCCTTGGTCGGCACCATCAGGAACCACGCCGGGACCACGGCCAGCGTGCCGAAAAAGATGCCGACGAACTGGGCGAGGAACTGCTTGCGCGGGTTGGCGCCCAGGAGATAGCCGCTCTTGAGGTCGGTGAGCAGGTCGGAGCTCGCCGACGCCGAGTTGGCGCCGGCCCCGGCGGCCATGAGATTGTGCTCGAGCGACAGGTGTACGCTGGACGCCGCCGGCGGCGACAGCACCGCGAAGAGCAGCTGCATGACCTTGCCCATCGGCCCGGTCGGCGTGGTGTCGGTCTCGCCCGTGGACCGCGACGCCACCAGGCTCAGGACGAACGACATGCTGACGGCCACCAGCCCCAGCCAGATGCTGATGTGGAAGGCGAGGTACTGCAGGGCGACCAGGGCGATGGTGATCGGCACGAGCCCCGCGATCAGCCAGCGCACCGGCACCTCGACTTCGGCCATGCGCCGTTCGAGCTCCGTGGCGGCCGACTGCCGTCCGCGCCGGAGGCCGCGGAAGGAGCGGGAGACCGTACGCCACTGCAGGGCCAGCGCGGTCAGGCTGGAGAACACCATGACGGCGGTGCCACCCCAGAGCGCCCAGCGCGGCAGCTGGTAGATCGAGCCGCCACCGACCAGGGGGATCGAAATCTTGTAGGCCGTGTCGCCGACATGGGCGGCATCCAAGGCGATGAGCGCCGGCCCGACCCAGAGGTAGAGCAGCAGGCCGCCTGCCAGCATCGACAGCGCCACGCGCAGCCCCACCAGCATGCCGGCCCCGATGAGCAGCACGCTCGGTTCGAAGCCGAAGCCGATGAGCTGCCGGTTGTTGATCAGCGTATAACCGCCGGCCGGAATGAGGTCGGGCAGGTGCAGGCGGGTCTTGCGGAACAGCCGGTCGAGCACACCCAAGGTACCTTCATCCGTGTTGAACACCCCGACCAGCAGACCGGCGACGAGCGCCCCGACCAGCACGTAGGCCTTGCGCACCGCCTCGACGCCGCGGCTGTGCAGGCTCCGGAGCGTCACCGCCGCGGCCGTCCCCGACGGGAACGCCAGCTTCTCCTGGTTGATCATCTGCCGCTTCAGCGGCACGGCGAGAAACACGCCGAGCGCGCCAGTGAGAAACGTGAAGCTGGCCACGATCCAGACCGGCTGGTGGTAACCCTCCAGCAGCAGCAGCGCGCCGAAGGCCGTGGCGATGGTCGAGCCGGTCGAATAGCCGGCCGCCGAGGCCGTGGACTGCATGCAGTTGTTCTCGAGAATGGACATCGCCGACAGCCGCCCGCGGGAGACCAGGCGAAGCGAATTCCAGATGACGTAGGACAGGACGCAGGACGTGATCGCCACCCCGAAGGACCATCCGATCTTGAGCGTGGTGTAGAGATTGGCCGCGCTCATCAACATGCCGAGCGCGGCGCCCATCAGCACCGCCCGCAGCGTGAGCTGAGGCATCTGGTCGCCCTGGTAAACATGCCGAAACCAGTCGGCCTCGGATCGGGCCGGATCGTTGGCGATCACGAACGGATCCACCGGTACCTGGGTCCCGGCCGGCGGCGGCAGGTCGGGGGCGGCGACGGGTGGCGGGGTCATGGACGGCGAAGGGGAGACGGCGGGTCGCGGCGCGCGGCTACAGCGCCAGCAGCTCCGCGCCCTGGTCGGTCTGGCAGTGGAGCACGTCGGGTGCCGTCCCGAACCGGCGGCCATAGGCCGTGGTCACGCGGGAGGCGTCGGCCGCGGCAAACGCCCCGTCGGTCAGCGCCATCACCGCGCCGCCGAACCCGCCCCCGGTGAGCCGCGCCCCGTAGACATGCGGCGTCTGCGTGAGCGTGTCGACCAGCCAGTCGAGCTCCGCCGTGCTGTTCTCGAACTGCGTCCGGGAACTGGCGTGGGAGGCGGTGAGCAGCCGGCCGACCGCCGTCAGATCGCCGCGGGCCAGTGCGGCGCGCACCTGCGCGACCCGGTCGATCTCCTCGACCACGTGCCGGGCGCGCCGGGCGAGCGGCCCAGCCAGGCGCGGCTCCGCCTCGGCCAGCATGGCCGGCGTGGCGTCGGCCAGCAGCGGCACGCCGAGCGCCCGCGCCGCCTCCTGGCATTCGCGATGACGCGCGGCATAGAGGCCGTCGATCAGCGCGTGCTTGGCGTGGGTGTTGAACACCCAGAAATGGGCGCCGGGCGGCAGCGGCACGGTTTCGACGTGCGGGCCGCGGCAGTCGATGAACACGAGGTGGTCCCGCCGCCCGAAGCCCGAGACGCTCTGGTCGAGGATGCCGCAGGGCACGCCGACGAACTGATTTTCCGCGCGCCGCCCGAGCTGCACGACGGTCTCCCGCGGCGCGTTTTCACCCGCGAGCCCGAGGTACGCCAAGGCCGACGCCAGCTCGATGGCCGCGCTGCTGCTCAGGCCCGCGCCCACGGGGAGGTTGGACACCACGAAATAGTCCAGTCCGTCCGGCGCCCTCAGGCCGAACTCGCGGAAGGTCGTCCAGACGCCGAGCGGATAGTTGGCCCAGCGCTGCACCCCGCGCAGCGGGCGCGGCGCCGCCGCGGGCACGGCCACCTGCTCCGGCTGCGCGTCCGAGGCGAACCGCAGGCGGCCCGCCGGCGCGGACCCGGCGGCGACCCACACGCCGCGGTCGATGGCCGCGCCGAGCACCGTGCCGCCGTTATAGTCGGTGTGGTTGCCGATGACCTCGATCCGCCCCGGCGCCCGCGCCACGACGTCCGGCGGCCGCCCATAGAGCCGGGTGAAGTGATCAATGGCCTGCTGCTTCATGCGAACCGCGGAAACGCGCGCGAGCCTTCCCGGGATTGCGCCCGCTGGCGAGCCCGAATCCGGCCCGCCGGATAGGTCCGGCGCCCTGCCCGGCCGAAAAAAAATGCAGCCTTATCTGACAGTATGACCCCGCCTGTTATCTTGCCCATGATCAGGGCCATACCGAAGAATGCGGCTGGGGAAGGCGAACTTTGATTTGACGATCCGGGAACCTTGCTGCTTGTTCTAGGGTCAACATTTTCCACTTCTCCCGCCTAGCGGGAGTTTTGGGGTAACTAAGAAAGCAATAGCGGGCCGGTTAGGGGTAGCCGGCCCGCTTTATTTTTCGACTTCGAAATCGCGCCGCCGGCCCGCGCACCCGGCCCCAGCGCGAGCTTGCCTGCCGGCGGGCGCACCCGCAATTTGCCCCCTCCGTGCGCAAGACCTCTGACATCAATGTCGTCGCGACGCGCCCCTTGCCGACGCCGCGCCGACTGCTGCACCGCCTGCCGAAGACCTCGGCCCAGGCCGAGTTCGTGGCCCGGGCCCGCGGGCAGATTCACGACATCATCTTTGGCGACGACCGCCGGCTCCTGCTCATCGTCGGCCCCTGCTCGATCCACGATCTGGCCGCCGGGCGCGACTACGGCCGGCGCCTCGCCGCCCTGGCGCACGAGGTGTCCGACCGGCTCCTGGTCGCTATGCGCGTCTATTTCGAGAAGCCGCGCACCACGGTCGGCTGGAAGGGGCTGATCATGGATCCGCGCCTCGACGGTTCCCACGAGATCGCCGAGGGCCTCCGGCTCGCGCGGCGCTTCCTGCGCGACGTGCTCGATCTCGGGCTGCCCACCGCGACCGAGATGCTGGACCCCATCACGCCGCAGTACATCGCCGACCTGGTGTGCTGGTGCGCCATCGGCGCCCGCACCGCCGAGTCGCAGACCCACCGCCAGATGGCCTCCGGCCTGTCGATGCCCCTCGGCTTCAAGAACAGCACCGACGGCAACATCCAGACGGCGGTCAACGCCATCCGTGCCGCCGCCCAGCCGCAGACCTTCCTGGGCATCAACCTGGCCGGGACCGCCGCCGCCATCGTCACGCGCGGCAACGCAAACTGCCATCTGGTGCTGCGCGGCGGCTCGACGGGGCCCAACTATGGTCCCGCCTCCATCCGCCGCGCCGAGCGCCTGCTGGAAAAAACCGGCCGGCGTCCGGCGATCCTTGTCGACTGCAGCCACGACAATTCCTCCAAGCGACCCGAGCGCCAGCCCGCGGTGCTGCGCGCCTTGCTGGCCCAGGTGGCGGCCGGCAACCGCTCCATCATCGGCGCCATGCTTGAGAGCAACCTGCACGCGGGCAACCAGGTGTTTCCCCAGCCGCGGAGCCGGCTGCGGTACGGCGTCTCCATCACCGACCCGTGCATCGACTGGCCGGCGACCGAGCGGGCCATCCGCGAGGCGCACGCCGCGCTCGCGCCGCGCTTCCGCCCTTGAGATGCCCGCGCCCGCCCTGAAGCCGCCCGTTCGGGTCGCCGTCACCGGGGCGGCCGGCCAGATCGGCTATGCGCTGCTGTTTCGGATCGCCTCCGGCGCCATGTTCGGGCCGGACCAGCC
>Ga0335077_10006494_pt1 | contig 14449 bp, 10 predicted proteins | sample Lox_Sample_31_FD_207151 | JGI IMG/M metagenome (GOLD analysis project Ga0335077, IMG submission 207151) | Soil microbial communities from Loxahatchee National Wildlife Refuge, Florida, United States - Lox_Sample_3.1 | ecosystem: Environmental > Terrestrial > Soil > Wetlands | place: USA...
GCGCTTCTGCCCAGTGGTTCCAGATCGATCCCGCGACAAACCCGGGGACCATCGTCCAGCGCGGGCGCGTGGACGATCCGACCAACACCTATTTCTACGCGTATCCTTCTATCGCCGTCAACAAGAGCGGCGACACCATGCTGGGCTACACGCGTTTCAGCGCCAATGACTATCCCACCGCCGAATTTTCGTACCGGACCGCGATCGACCCGCTCAACGCAATGGAGCCCGACGTGATCTTCAAACAGGGCGAATCCAGCTACGTGGCCGCCGGAACGCGGACAGGCAGCAACCGGTGGGGCGACTACAGCATGACCGTCGTGGATCCCACCGGGGATACGAATTTCTGGACGCTTCAGGAATACGCCGCTACGCCGCCGGGCAGCCGCAACGGGGCGTTCGGCACCTGGTGGGCACAAGTAGCCGCCCCATCGGCGGGGCTGAAATGCACCTACACCGTACAGGCGTCGGGCAGCACCTTCGATCTGAGCGGAGGAACGGGGTCGATCGCCGTCGCGGCGGGCACGGGTTGTCTCTGGCAGGCGGCGAGCAATACGAACTGGATTTCGGTCAGCGGCGGTTCGCCCGGAAGCGGCAGCGGGACGGTGCAGTACGCCGTTGCGGCGCTTACAAGCGGATCGCGGACTGCTACCATCACGGTCGCCGGGCAGAATGTCACGATCACGCAGACCGCTCCGGCGGTAACCGCACCATCGTTCACGGAGCAGGCCGTCGTAAACGCGGCGAGCTACCAGGGCGGCAGCGTAGCGCCGGGCGAGTTGATCACGATTTTCGGCAGCGGCCTCGGGCCTCCTACGCTGCAGAAGCCGGCAGTGACCGCGGGGGTCGTGGACACCAGCGCGGGCGGCACGCGGGTGTTGTTCGACGGCGCAGCGGCGCCCATGATCTACTCGTCCGCCGGACAGATCAGTGCGATCGTTCCATTCGGCCTGCAGGGCCACAGCAGCACACAATTGCAGGTAGAGTACAACGGCACGCGGTCCACCGCCGCGACCATCCCGGTGTCCGCGGCCGTGCCCGCGATCTTCACCGCGAGTGCGTCAGGGAAAGGTCAGGGCGCGATCCTGAACCAGGATTTCTCGGTCAACGGTGCGGGCAACGCGGCCACCGTGGGTAGCGCAATCATGATCTATCTGACCGGCGCAGGAGTCATGCAGGGCCAGGTCAGAGACGGAGCGCTGGCTCCGGCGGTGCTCAGCATTGCGCAGCAGAACGTGGTGGTCCACATCGGCGGCATCGCGGTCACGCCGCTTTACGCGGGCGCCGCGCCGGGGATTCTCGAAGGCGTCGTGCAGATCAACGCGGTCATCCCGACGGGCGTGGCTGCGGGCACGGCAGTGCCGGTCGATGTGAGCATCGGCGGGGTGACAAGTCCGGCGGGTGTGACGGTCGCGATCCGGTAGAAGCTATTCGTAGCGGAGGGCTTCCACGGGGTCGAGGCGCGCGGCGCGGCTCGCCGGCCAAATCCCGAAGAACAGGCCGACACCGACCGACACGAGAACACCGAGGCTTGCGGCCCACAGCGGCACAGCGGTCGGAAGGTTCGGGAAGACCAATCCGGCGGCGCGCGAGATCGCCCATCCAAGGGCGAGGCCGAGCACTCCGCCCATCACGGTCAGCACCACGGCCTCGGTCAGGAACTGCACTACGATGTCGCTGCGGCGGGCGCCGATTGCCTTGCGCACGCCGATCTCGCGGGTGCGCTCGGTGACGCTCACCAACATGATGTTCATCACGCCGATGCCGCCGACCAGGAGGCCGATCGAGCTGAGAATCACCATCACCAGCGCGACGGTCGCGGTCACGCTGTGGAACTGCTCGATCATCTGCTCGGCGGTGGTCATGGAGAACGTGTCCGAGCCGTTGAACGGGATGTGCCGGGCGATGCGGAGCGCGGCGCGCGTTTCGTCCTGGGCCTTGGTGATCCAACCGTCGCGCGCGATCACGATGAACATGTTCTCCTGTGCATTGGGAAAGATCTTGTGCATGGTGAAGTAGGGGATCAGCACACGCGTGTCGTCCTGGCCGGGAAGCGAGGCGGCGGGGCGATCCATCACGCCGACTATCTGGAGCTCGTGGCCATCCACCAGGATCCACTTGCCGATCGGGTCGAGGTTGGGCAGGATTTGCCGGGCCACGTCGGCGCCGATCACCACGACCGGCATGCGGTGGGAGCTTTCCAGATCCGTGAAGAAGCGGCCGGCCTGCATGGTGGTGCCGCCCGCGGCGTAGCCCTCTTCGGTCCCGCCGAGCTGGATATTGTAGAGGTCGTTTCCCTTGAACTTCGCGGTGTGAATGCCGTTCGGCGGAAACAGAAACGGACTTACATGTTCTATAGCGGTGGAACGCTCGGCTACGGCCCGCGCCTCCTCCAGGGTCAGGGGCTTGCGCTGGCGCTCCTGGCGGGTCGCCTGGCCCATGGCGGTAGTCTTGGTCACGATGATGGTATTGGGACCGAAGCTGCGCAGCAGGTTGGTGATGGCGCCGTCGAGGCCGGCAATGATGGAGCCCACGCCGATCACCGCGCCGGTTCCGATGATCACGCCGAGCACGGTGAGAAACGATCGCAGCTTGTGCGCGCGAACGGTAGCCATGGCCAGTTGAGCGCCGGCGAAGAAGCTCCCGATGCTCATTTTTCCGCCCTCAATGCTTCGATGGGATCGAGTTTCGCGGCAGTATGCGCGGGATAGATACCGAAGAAGAGGCCGACGATCGCGGATAGCGCGACGCCAACGATCACCGCGGTGGCCGGCACCGACATCGGCACAGGAGTCAGCGTGCGCACCAGCACGGCGACGATCCACGCGACCATGACTCCGATGAATCCGCCCGACGCGGCGAGGACGCTCGATTCGACCAGGAACTGGTTCAGGATATCCTGCCGCCGCGCGCCGACGCTTTTACGGATGCCGATTTCGTGGGTGCGCTCGGTTACCACGGCCAGCATGATGTTCATAATGACCACGCCGCCTACCACCAGGAAGACCGAAACCACGCCCACAGCGGTGGCGGCGATGGCGCCGGTCAACTGGTTCCAGAAGTCGAGCAGCGCGTCCGAGGTCAAAGTGGAAAATGTGTCGTCCTGCTTGGGTCCCAGATGGCGATAGGCGCGAAGAAGCACGCGCGCCTCCTCCTGAGCCTGCAGAAGGTGCTCGTGGTCGATCGCGGTCCCGGCAAAGGTCATGCCATTGTGCGATCCCCAGATCTTGAAGAAGGTCTCGATCGGAATGACTACGAAGTTATCCTGTGACTGCCCGAATACCGAGCCCTTTGCCTTCGCCACCCCGACGACTTCGAATGGCAGGCCATCGAGGGTGATGCTCTGGCCGAGCGGGGAGGCGCCGGGAAAGAACTTATCCTTGATGTCGTGCCCGATGAAGGCGACGTTCCTTTTGCGGTCGTTCTCGGTTTCCGAAATGAAGTGGCCGTCCTCGGCGTCGAAGTTTGTGATGACCCCGATGTTGGGCGACGCGCCCTGCAGCCCGACGCCTTCCGCAACTTCCTTTCCCATATGGACGTTGACGCTGCGGCCGGCAACCAGTCCGAGCTCCTTGGTCAATTCGACGTGGGTGCGCAGGAATTCGTATTCCTCTTTGCTGAGCTGCGGATTGCGGCGCAGCATCTCCATGTATTTCTTGGGGTCGAATCCCATCATGACGATGCGCTGCACGCGATATCCGTCGGCGCCCATGCTGGAGACGTTCTGCGCAATGTAGACGTCCATGCCCTTGATCACGCTCATCACGGCGATGAGCGTGGTGGTGGCGAGAATGATACCGAGCAGTGTGAGGAAGCTCCGCAGCTTGCTGCCGCGAAGCGACTGGAGTGCGCCCTTCACCGCCTCCCAAAACGACGCGTGTGCTGTCATTCAGACCTTAGACGCGTTCCGGCGCGAGTTCTTAGCCATTTCGCGATTTTACCCAATTCATTATCGCTTCATCCAGCCATAAACGGTGAGGCCGCCGGCCGAGGAACCCCAGGTGCCCGCCGTGCTCGGTGGCCAGCAGCTCGATACAGGGATTGGAGCGCAGCGTTGGAGAGTCGAATATGCCGAACGGAATGAAAATATCGTCTTTGGCCTGTATCAGAAGAGTGGGAACGCGGACGCCTTCCAGGTACCCCAGCGACGATTGCGTCCGGTAGTAGTTGGCCGCGTTGCCGAACCCGAAGGAGGGCGCGGTGAAGCGGTCGTCGAGCGCCACGATCGAACGCAGGCGGTCGAACTCCTCTCGGCGGTAGCGGCCGGTGGCGCAGAGGCGGTTGCGCATGCGGCGGACGAAGCGCGTCTCGTAGATGCGGTTGTCGGGCTCGCCGATGCGGCGCGCGCAGGCGGCGAGATCGAGGGGCACCGAGACCGCGCAGACGCCGCGGACAAGCCGATTGGCGGCGTCGCCCAATTCGCCCGCGAGCTTGAGCACCACGTTGCCCCCGAGGGAGAAGCCCACCAGGAATGCCGGCCCACAGCCTTCGGCGCGCAACTGGCGCAGCACCTCGCGAAGATCGCCGGTCAGCCCGGCGTGGTACAGGGTGTTGCACAGGGTCTCGGTTCCGCCGCAGGTCCGCATGTGAAAGCGGTGAGCGGCGAATCCTTCGTGCAACGCCGCCGCGGCGAGGCTCCGCATGTAGGCCGCTTCGCCCGATCCTTCCAAGCCGTGGACCATGACGACTTCGCCACGCGCTTCGCCCACCGGCCGCTGCGAAAGCACGAGCACCTGCACATCGGGCTCGGTGCGGAACAGGCGCCGCTCCACTGGATGTGCCGCATCGGGGTCGGGCCGCTTCCAATAATGCGCGAGAACGGTTTGCAGATGGCTATTGCGGACGAGTGGATAGAAGGGCACCATGGACGGCGGAACTTGTAGTATACGGGAGGCGGACTTATTTTCGTTCCGCGCTGACAGAAACGCGCTTGAAGCGATCCATCTCCGGTTTGCCGCCGGGATTGATCGGGATGGTTTCGATTTGCAACGCATCGTCGCCGGCAGCCTTGAAACGGCGCTTGAGGACCTCCGCGCCGCGCGTCTCGAGCTCGACGAGCATGCCTCCGTTAAACCAGAGTGAGACCTTCGCCCGCTTTCCGGAGAGCTTGACTTCGCAGTCGTGGCCCATGATGTTGCATGAGAACTCGTCGGTCTTCTGCCCGAGGGAATGAGTCATGCGGAGCGAATCGCCCACGGTTTCGAGCGACCACACCTCGCCCCCGCCTCTGTCCCCCGAGCTCTGCTGCCATTTGCCGATCAACTTGTCGCGATCCGCGGAATCGTCACCCAGAACGGCCGCGGCCAAAACGAAAACGAGGCCGCCGGCGGCGGCCAGTGGTCTAAACATGATGTCCCCCCTTGGTAGTCTATGGCCGGGCAGATCGGAGGAGTATCCTGTCGATGCTGTATGATGTAGCGGGATGTGCAGGAATATCAGGCCTCTGTTCAATTTCGATCCGCCGGCCACGGAAGAGGAGATCCGGGCGGCATCGCTTCAGTTCGTGAGAAAAATCAGCGGATTCAACAAGCCTTCGAAGACCAACGAGGAGGCATTTCTGGCGGCCGTGGACGAAATCGCGGGCGCATCGGCCCGCTTTCTGGGGTCGCTGGATACCAACGCGCCGGCGAAGAATCGCGAGCAGGAGGCTGCGAAGGCGAAGGCCCGCGCCGTGGAACGGTACGGGGCATCGCGGCCCGCGTGACCCCCTGCGGCGGTTATTTTCCTAACCAGGCTTCGCCGGTCCGGATCTGACCGGAAGACGCCGAGGGCATAGGCCGGATGGCGTACGTCCACTGAGGCGCGGGCGCGAGTTCGGCCTCGATCTCTCTGCCGGCCAGTTTGAGTCTCAACCGGTCGCCGGCTTTCTTCGCGGCCAGCGTGTCGCTGAGCAGCTTGACGGTCGGCTTCGGCGTGCCGTCGATCGCATCGATCGCGTCCCCCGCGCGCAGACCGGCCTTTTGCGCGGGCGAGCCGGGGGCCACGTCGGTCACCGCCAGCGCCGCGTCCTGGGACTGAAGGTTTGCGCCCAGCCAGACGCCCTTCCCTTCCCCGGCCGTCGCGCTCACTTCCAGGCCGGCCCAGGCGAAGTACTTCGCGTAATCCATCTCCTTCGTGCTCGACGCGTACTCGAAGACCTCGGCCAGCGGTTGGCCGGCGGCCGACTCGCACTCGGCGCGGAACTCCGCGTCTGTGAAACCGCGCTGCTTCTCGCGATAGTACTTGCGGTAGAGCGCCCGCATCACGTCGTCCAGCGATCTGGCGTTCTCCGATGCGTGCCGGATCGCCAGGTCGAGCAGCGCGCCCAGCATGGCGCCATTGTCGTAGTAAGAGATGGTCGTGTTGCGGTCGTTGCCGACGCCGCTCGTGCCCCACGTGTTCCAGCTCGATTCGGCAGCCGACTGGTAGCGGTGTCCGGAGGCGTTCTCGAACCGCTGAATCGAGTTTCGCATCTTCTCCAGGTACTGCTCGCGCGTCACCAGCCCCGCCCGCAGGCACACGATGTCCTGATAGTAGACCGAGAGCCCCTCGCTCACCCACAGCATGTTGGTCAGGTTCTCGCGGTCGTAATCGAAGGGTCCGAGCGCGATGGGCCGGATACGCTTGACGTTGAAATTGTGAAAGTATTCGTGCGCCACGTAGCTGAGCCATCGCTGATAGCCTTCCGCTGTAGTCAGGGTGCTTCCGTTGAATAGAATCGATGCCGAGTTGAGATGCTCGATGCCCCCATTTCCCTGCCCCATCATGAGAAACGTGTAGTGCTTGTACGGGATCTCGCCGATAAGCGCTGTCGCGGCCTCGACCATCCGCTTCAGGTCCGCGAGCATCCTGTCGCGATCCACACCGGCGGGCACGTTCTCGAGCGCCACCTCGTGCGGCACGCCGCGCAGATCGAAGCGGAGCACCTCCTGGCTGCCGATCAGGATTGGCGAGTCGTAAAGCACATCGAAGTCGGCGGCCGAGTAAGTATTCGCGCGGCCCGGTACGGGATCGAGACCGGTCGCCACGGATTTCCACCCTTCGGGCGGCTGCAGCGTCACGGTTGCCGGTCGCCCGAGCTTGCCGGCAACGTGCAGGAACATTCCGGGAGGCGCAACGTGGGCGCGGTCTTCGGCCAGGTAATTCTGCGCCGCGAAGCGGATGGTGCCGGTGACATCGTAATCGACAGCGACGGCAGCGCTCCCGCCGGTTGCGACGCGCCACGTGTTCTTAGCGACTTTCTCCCACGGAAGCGCACGGCCCGCGGCATCCGCGGCCCGGAAGCCGGCGACATTCCTGGCGTAGTCCAGGATCCGGTAATAGCCGGGCATCCACACGGGCATCTTGAAATCCTGAAACTCGCCGGCAAGGCCGTCGCAGCGCATGGCGACGTGGAAGACGTGGCTCGCCGGACGCGGCATCGAAACGGTGAAAGAAAACGTCTGGGCAAGGCACGCGAGGGGCAGCGCGCAGAAGAGCAGAAAGCGTCGCGTCATATGGCTAGAGTTCGATCTCCATCCCGAGCAGCGCCGCGCCGAAGGTCTTCCCCTGCGCATCGGTGCGGAGCGAGACCGTGCCGCCGCCGCCGAGGGATCCGTGCAGCAGGAAATTCAGCGCCCCGAGATTGGGCAGCTCGAACCGTTCGACCTCGCCGCGCACCAGTTCGCCGAAGTGCCGCTTCACCCGCTCAACCGTGACCTCGCGGACCAGCACCGGGTAGTCCTTTTCGTCGATGGCGATCACACCGATGTTGCAGGTATCGCCCTTATCTCCGGAGCGAGTGTGCGCGATCTTCCCAAGCGGAATCCTCATTGGGGTTATTCTTGCACGTCTGCTTGTGAGACAGTATTGATATTTCCCGTCATGAGCCTGGCGATCTCCGAATGGCAGCCCGATGACGACTCCAGCACCGGGCTCGACATGCTTGCCGCCGTTCTTCACGCGGCCGTGCACGCCGGAGCGAGCGTCAGCTTCATCCTGCCTTTCTCCCGCGAAGACGCCCGTGCATTCTGGGAGCGCGATGTCATGCCGCGTGTGCTCGCCGGAACCCGCCGCGTTCTGGTCGCGCGTCTAGCGGCCCGCGTCGTCGGCACAGTGCAACTCGACTTTGCGACTCCCCCCAATCAGCGCCATCGTGCCGAGATCCTCAAGCTGCTGGTGCATCCGGACGCTCGGCGCCAAGGCGTTGGGCGCGCGCTGATGATCGCCGCCGAAGCGCTGGCGCGCGCCGACAACCGCACGCTGCTCACGCTCGACACCCGCACCGGCGACCTCGCCGAGCCCCTTTATCTTTCCCTCGGCTTCGTGCGCGTGGGCGTGATTCCCAATTACGCGCGCGCGCCGCACAGTCCGGTGCTCGAGGCAACCACGATCATGTATAAGCAACTCGCGCCCTAGCGCTATACTCGATGGCGATGCGCGCTCTCGTTCCCACGCTGCTCGCCGCCACCGCCGCCATGGCTGCCTCACCCGAATACTCCGGCGAGCTTATCTTCCCGCTCGAGAAGTGGCACAACCACTCCTCCTCGGTCGTCGAGCTACCCAATCGCGATCTGCTGGTCTGCTGGTTCCACGGCTCCGGCGAGCGCGAGGCCGACGACGTGCTCATCCGCGGCGCCCGCTGGAACCACGCCACCGCGAAATGGACCGCGCCGTTCCTCATGGCCGACACACCCGGCTTCCCCGAGACCAACCCGGTCCTGTTCCTCGATTCCCACCAGCGCCTCTTCTTCCTTTGGCCGCTGATCGTGGCCCATCGATGGGAGACCGCGCTCATGAAATACCGCATCTCCACCGACTACCAGCAGCCCGACGGCCCGCCCAAATGGCAATTCCAGGACAACATCGTCCTCATCCCAAAGAATATCGCCGCCCTCACCCGCGCCTGGGCGGGCAACGACCCCGCGCGCGCCAAACTCATCGAGCACGCCCAAGATGAGTACTTCTCCCGCATGGGCTGGTTCACCCGCACCCATCCGCTGGAGCTGCCTTCCGGCCGCATTCTGGTGCCGATGTACTCCGACGGCTTCTCGTTCGGCATCATGGCCATCAGCGACGACGGCGGCTACACCTGGAACGCGAGCGAGCCCATCGTCGGCGCCGGCTGCATCCAGCCCTCGGTCGTGCGCAAGAAGGACGGCAGCCTGGTCGCCTACCTGCGCGACAACGGTCCGCCGCCCAAGCGCGCACACATCAGCTTCTCGAAGGACGACGGCGTGAGCTGGACACCGGCGCGCGACACCGAGATTCTCAACCCCGGCACCAGCGTGGAGAATATCCGCCTGAGTAACGGCGATTGGATCATGGTCTACAACGACCTGGAAAGCGGCCGCTACTCGCTGGTCGCCGCCATCTCCGACGACGAAGGCGCCACCTGGAAATGGCGCCGCCACCTGGATGGCAATCCGCAGACGCGCATCAACAGCCAGTTTCACTACCCGTCCGTGATCCAGGCGCGCGACGGCGCGATCCACGTCACCTACAGCTACTTCGTGCCGGAAGGCAAGTCGATCAAGCACGTGCGGCTCAACGAGGAGTGGGTCAAGGCGGGAGACCGCTAGCGGAGTACAATAGGCCTCATGAAAATCGCGCGTTTTTTATCGCTAAATGTAATCGCCGCCCTGTCCTGCGCTCTCCTTTCCGCGCAGCCGGGCGCGAAACCGCTGCCCGCGCCGAAATCGCAAGACGAAAAGATGCAATGGTTCCGTGAAGCCAAGTTCGGCCTCTTCATCCACTGGGGTCTTTACGCCATACCCGCCGGCGAGTGGAAGGGACAGTTCGTGCCCGGCATCGGCGAATGGATCATGAACCGCGCGAAAATCCCGGTGCCGGAATACGAGCAGCTTGCCAAACAGTTCAACCCCGTCAAGTTCGACGCCGATGCGTGGGCCCAGCTCGCTCAGGATGCCGGCATGAAGTACATGGTCATCACCAGCAAGCACCACGACGGGTTCGCCATGTTCGGCTCCAAGGTCAGCCCCTACAACGTGGTCGATGCCACCCCATGGCACCACGACCCGATGAAGGACCTCGCGGCCGCGTGCGCCAGGCGCGGCATCCGGTTCGGCTTCTACTACTCGCAGTCGCAGGACTGGCACGAGCCGAACGGCGCCGGCAACACCTGGGACTTCGGCCCCGACGACAAGAAGGACTACGACCAGTACCTGCGCGGAAAGGCCGAGCCGCAAGTGAAGGAAATCCTCTCCAACTACGGCCCCATCTGCCTCGTCTGGTTCGACACCGCGCGCATGATGACGGGCGACCGCGGAACCCGTTTCATCGACATCGTCCACTCGCTCCAGCCCGCCTGCCTCATCGACGGCCGCCTCGGCGCGCCCGGCGATTACCGGTCCATGGGCGACAACGCCATCCCCAACCAGGTGGTGAAAGAGGACTGGGAAGTTCCCGCCACGCTCAACAACACCTGGGGCTTCAAGAAGGACGACACCAACTGGAAGGCGCCCGAAGACCTCACCTTCAAGCTGGTGGACATCGTCAGCAAGGGCGGCAACTACCTGCTCAACGTCGGCCCCACTTCGGAAGGCATCATCCCGCAGGCCAGCCAGGATAACCTGCGCGCCGTCGGCCGCTGGCTCAAGGTGAACGGCGAGGCGATCTACGGCGCCGGCCCGACTCCATTCGGTCCGGAGCTGGGCGAGCCCGATCCGACCACGCACGACAAGAAAGGCAACCCCGGCTTCAAGATCGCCAAGGACTGGCGCTGCACCACCAAACCCGGCAAGCTCTACATCTCCCTCTTCAAGTGGCCGGGCGCGACCTTCGAGCTCAGCAAAGTGCAGGGCAGCGTGAAGAAGGCCTACATGCTCGCCGACCGCAAGGGTCTCAAGGCGAAGCAATCCGGCGACACCGTGACGGTCACGCTGCCGGCGAAGCCCACCAGCGAGTACGCCAGCGTCCTGGTGCTGGAAGCGAAGTAAGGCTGCGAGCACGCCTGCCCCGTACCGCTTGACACGGGCCGCGCCGAGGTCCAGTATCCGTATTGGAAAAGAGCCTGCCGCGGAGATTGAAACTCCAACGCCCCGGCAGCACCCTCCGGCGAAAGTGACCTCTCCGCGGTTCTCGGAAGGAGGCTCATGGGCGGCAGAAGAAATCTCAGCCGTTGGCTGCTCTACTGCATGTGCCTGGCCGCCGCGCTGGGCACCCTCGGCTACTACTGGCTGGAGTATATCCCAGGCAAGCGCGAATATTTCCTCAATCTGCGATTTCGCGCGCTCGCCACCATAGCGGCGCAGTTTCAAAGCAAGGTCGACGGGCTGGTGCAATCGCTGTACAATGCCGACCGCCCCGGCGCGGCCAAGCCGGCCACAACGTACATTTCCGCCATGGTTCCCGATCTCGCCTGCGGATTGACTTCGACCCGGCCTGCTTCCAAACGGCCCATCGACATCGATGCCGTATCATTCGACCCCGCCGGGGAATGCGCCCCGACCGCGAAAATCTCGAAGATCCTGCCGGCCTCTGTCAACGACGCCCTGTTCGACGACCTGCTGATCGCAGACAGCTCAGGACGCGTAGTCTACCAGCGCGCGGCCTCCAGCCCCAGAATCCTCGGCCTCGAAGGCCTGTTGAAGCGCCCCGCCGACACGAAAATCGTGGTCGCCGAGGGCGGCGGGATGGATGCCGATGCCGTCCGCACGGTTCAGCTCGATGGTTCCTCCTACGCCATGCTGCTCCAGCCGCTGCGCTTTTCCCTCCACGCAGACCCCGCGGCCGGAACCGAGACCCTCGTGATGATCGGCTTGACGCGCTCCGAGCGGCTTGCCGCCGAGGCGCGGCACGTTCCCCCGAAATACCTCCTGCTGATCTTCGCGCCGCTCATCGTCGTCCTGTTGAGCGGGCCGTTTCTCAAGATCCTGCTGTTGACCCGCACCTGCCGGCTCGTGTTCCGCGACATGGTTCTGCTGTCGCTCTTCACACTCATCGCCGCCGGCATGGCGACCATCCTCCTGTTTTCCTGGTACGAATACGACCTCGCCTTCGACAAGATGCAGCCGCGCATGGCCGACTTCGCAAACTCGCTCGAAACCGGAATCGCCTGGGACCTCCGTGTCATGCGCCAGACGCTCGAATCTTTCGACGGCGCTCTGCCTCCCGATCTTTCGACTACGCCGGAACTTAAGCGCGATAGAGTCGATATTCCCCCGGAGAGCTTCCTGCCGGCCGGCGCCGCATTCCTCCCCCTCGATATCGCTTTCTGGACCAACGCCAAGGGTTGCCAGGTTGCCAAGTGGACCACGAGGCGAATGAATACCAGCCGCGTCGATCAAACCGATAAGGAGCACTTCCGGAAGGTCGTCGAAAGGACGCTGATGAAGCTGACCGGTCCGGATGACCTGCCGGATATGCCGTTCAGCCTCGAGACCCTGGTATCGCCCACCACTTCGGAGCTGATCGTCGTCATGGCGATGAGAACCGCGCACTCCACAGTGAAGGTTTCCGGATGCGGCGCGAAGGAGGCGTCGGAGCTGGTCTCCGCGGCCATTATCAGTCCGATACCGTCGCTCGATTCGCCGGTTGTGCCGCCGGGGGCCGGCTTTGCGATATTCGAGCCCGGCGGCAACGTCATCTTCCATTCCATTCCGGAACGCAGCCTGCATGAGAACCTGTTCGAAGAAATGAGCCAGCCCGAGCCTTGGCGAGCCGCCGTCGCTATGCGCGCCGAGCGTTCCGGCTCCGCATACTACCGTGGGCGCAAATATCAGTTCCGCGTCCGGCCGTTCCGCCTCCTTGCGGGATCATCCTGGAATATCGCCGTTTTCCGCGAAATGGAGCCGGACCAGGCAATGATCGGCCTGGTCTGGGCCGAGACGCTCATCTGCTTCTTCGCAATGCTGTGCGCGGTCATCGCCGGCTTCGCCCTCGCCTCTGCAATCGCGCGCGCGCTCGGATTGAAGTGGGGCGATCAGGCGGACTATGTCCTCTCTCGCGTGTGGCCGCACCCGCAGCGGAGGAGTCTCTACCGGTCCATCGCCGCGCATCTCGCCGCAATATCGGTGGTGGGCCTGGCGCTGCTGATGCTCGGGGCGGGCGACGTCTTGCAGTGGGCCGGGTGGCTGCTGCCCATCTACCTCATCACCCCGGTGCTCGCAATCCTGATGATCACCTTCCGGCTCTGGAAGGCCGTAGAGGTCTCGTGGAGCGGTGCGATCGTGGACAACATACAGCGCCCATACATCGTTTGTCTCGCACTGTGCGTCCTGGTGCTGGCGATCATTCCCACGACAGGAATCTTTCGCGTCTGCCACGCGTTCGAGACCCGCCTGCACCTCCTCCGATGGCAACAGGACCTGGCGAATCAGATCGAGGACAGGCAAACGCAGCGCACGGCGGCCTTCGAAAGCTCGCCTGCACTGGGCCCCGACCTCAAGAAATATTTGAGGACCCATCCGGAAGCTCTCCAAGGGCCCCAGAATCGCTGGGCTCGTCCTGCGTACCTCAGGGCCTTTTGGGACACGCAGATCAATCCCGACGATGTCTACGCGGCCGCCTGGAACCCGGCATGGTGGGAGACGTTGCTGAGCACCCTTCGCCCCGAGGCCCAGACAGACGCCGTCGAATCCGGTATCCTGGCGCGCAGCCCTCAATCCGCGGCCGCCTGCCGCGCTTTCACCGGACCGCGAATGAGCTTCGTGCTGCGTTGCTCGGGGACCGTCAACATCAGTTCCACCCTGACGGACGCCGGCGTCCCGGCTTCCCTTCTGTGGTGGTTCGTTTCACTCACGCTGCTCGGCTGCGCCTACGCCTGGTACGCTCTGGCGCTTCGGCGTCTCTTTGTGCTGGACCTGCGCTACATCCCTCTTCCGGCTCTGACAACGGTGAATGCCGCGGAGACGGAAGGTCACGTGCTTGTCCTGGGACTGCCTCTGGCGAAGAAAGACCGGGCCGTCCGCGATTGGCTCAAGCTGAAACCGCCGCCGCCGCGCGTCAATCTCTACGAAGCGCATTTTCACCAGTACTGGGTGCAGGAGACCATGGCACGAGTGGAGAGCGAGTTGCGCGCCCCGGCTGTCCGCGCCGCCACCGTGGGCGGCGCCCCGGTCAACATGGCGGCTCGCGTCCCCTGGGTGCACATATCGAATCTCGAAGCCAGGCTGCGCGAACCGAACGAGCGCCGCGTCGTCACGGACTTGATCGAGAGGCTCTGCACCATGAATGTCTCGGAAGCTCCGGTACGCGTGGTGGTGACGTCCACGATCGATCCCGTGTTCCATTTCGACAGCGTCGTGTACCAGCACCTTAAGGAAGTCCTGGAGAATCCGCTGAGCGAGCACGAGGAGCAGCGAATTGCGCGCATCCTGCACAACTTCCGCAAAGCGCAAGTGAGCTCGCCCGATAAGCCGGTCTGGGCCGGCAGCGGGTATGGCCCGGTCTTGTATGAAGAATGCCGTAGTCACGAGGCGTTGCTCGCGATCGGCGAAGAGGTGAACAAGGCGGCGAAGAACTTGCCCGC
>Ga0335077_10006495_pt1 | contig 14448 bp, 10 predicted proteins | sample Lox_Sample_31_FD_207151 | JGI IMG/M metagenome (GOLD analysis project Ga0335077, IMG submission 207151) | Soil microbial communities from Loxahatchee National Wildlife Refuge, Florida, United States - Lox_Sample_3.1 | ecosystem: Environmental > Terrestrial > Soil > Wetlands | place: USA...
ATGCCGCGGCTGCGAGCACCGCCCGGCTATGCCCAGAACTCCGCGGAACAACCCAACAACTTGCTTGCACCATGCCGCACCCGCCCCCGGGGTTTAGGAAAATTCAGAGCGCTTATGACCCCGCTCCGCCCGGTTTGACTTGTCCCGCGCCGCGCACTAACATCGCAATTCCTACGGGGGAGCTGAGGGCGCACTTGATCGGGCGGACGATCGCGCACTATCGCATCATCGACAAGCTCGGCGGCGGCGGGATGGGCGTGGTCTATAAGGCCGAGGACACGCGCCTGCGCCGATTCGTGGCTTTGAAGTTCCTGCCTCCCGAGTTCGCCCGCGATCAGCAATCCATCGACCGCTTTCAGCGCGAGGCCCGCGCCGCCTCTGCCCTCAACCATCCCCACATCTGCATCATCTATGACGTGGGCGAGTTCGAGGGCGAGCACTTTCTGGCGATGGAATACCTGGAAGGCCAGACGCTGAAGCACCGCATTCAGGGCAAGCCCATGCGCCTGGAGCAGGTGCTGGATACGGCCATCGAGATCGCCGACGCGCTCGACGCCGCGCACTCGGCCGGCATCGTCCACCGCGACATCAAGCCGGCCAACATCTTCCTCACCAACCGCGGCGTGAAGGTCCTCGACTTTGGCCTGGCCAAGCTGACGCGCCATTTGCAACCGGTGGCCGAAGCCGCGGGCGCTTCCGCCATGCCCACCGCCCTGACCCAAAACCACCTCACCAGCCCGGGCAGTACTCTGGGGACCGTCGCGTATATGTCGCCGGAGCAGGCGCTGGGCGAGGACCTGGATGCGCGCACCGACCTGTTTTCTTTCGGGGTGGTGATGTACGAAATGACCACTGGAGTGCTGCCCTTCGGGGGTAACACTTCGGCCGCCATCTTCAACGCTATTTTGAGCAAGCCACCGGAATCGCCGCTCCAGCTCAAGCCCGACGTGCCTCCCGAGCTGGAGCGCATCATCAACAAGGCCCTGGAGAAAGAGCGCGACCTGCGCTGCCAGACCGCGGCTGAAATGCGCGCCGACCTGAAGCGGCTAAAGCGCGATACCGATTCCTCGCGCTCCGCCGTGGCTCGCGCCGCGCCGTCAGCCGCGCCGCAAGCCGCTGCGCGCGATTCTTCCGGGAAGATCGCCGCCGTCCGGCCCCGCGCCGGATTTTCGCCGATTATCGCCGCCGTGATGGCAGTAGTGGCGCTTGCCATCGGCCTGTTTGCCGGAAAACTCGTTTTCCGGACGTCGCCGCCTGCACCGCCGGTTTATCACCAGCTCACCTTCCGCCGCGGCACGGTGAGCGCGGCGCGCTTCGCTCCCGACGGACAGACCATCCTCTACAGCGCTGCCTGGCAGGGAAACCCCTCGGAGATCTTTTCCGCGCGTCCGGAGGGTCCGGAATCGCGTTCCATGGGACTGACCCACGCGCAACTGCTCTCCGTCTCCTCGACCGGCGAATTGGCGGTCATGCTGGACAGCCATCCCCTGGGGACCTGGGTCAACGAAGGTACCTTGGCCCGGATGCCGCTCTCCGGCGGGGCGCCGCGGGCGGTGGTGGAGCGGGTGCAGTGGGCGGATTGGTCGCCCGACGGCGCGAATCTGGCGGTCGTGCGCGATGCCGGCGGGAGGAATCGGCTGGAGTATCCGGTAGGCAAGCTGCTCTACGAAACCGGCGGCTGGATCAGCCACCCGCGCGTCTCTCCCAAGGGCGATTCGGTGGCCTTCCTCGATCACCCCGGGCAGGGCGACGACAGCGGCTTTGTCGCGGTGGTGGACCTGAATGGAAAGAAGAAGACGCTGACCAGCGGGTTCGACAGCATGCAGGGGCTGGCCTGGTCTCCGGACGGCAACGAAGTGTGGTTCACTGGCGGCACAACCGGAACCGACAGGCCGCTGTACGCGGTGACGCTTGCGGGCAGCCTGCGGCTGGTGGCGCGCATGCCCGGCACCTTGTCGCTGCTCGACATCTGGAAAGATGGGCGCATCCTGCTCAACCGTTCGAGCTGGCGCCGCGAACTCATCGGGCTGCTGCCCGGCGCAACGCGGGAGAGGGATTTGTCGTGGCTCGATTACTCCTATCCCGCTGACATGTCCGCCGATGGTAAGACGCTGCTGTTCGACGAGGAAGGCGTAGGCGGCGCTATGGCGCATTCCAAGACCGGCGGCCTTTCCTATGCAGTGTACATCCGTAAGACCGACGGCTCATCCGCAGTGCTGCTGGGCGCTGGTGGCGCCGTGGCGCTCTCGCCCGACGAGAAGTGGGCCATTGCACAACCGCAGACCACGCCTGCGCAGTTGATCCTGCTGCCCACCGGTGCCGGCGAATCCCGCCCCTTGACCAACGACCAGATCAACCACGACTGGGCCCGCTGGCTTCCCGGCGGCAAGCAGTTCGTCTTTACCGGCAACGACTCCGACCACGGGGTGCGCTTCTACGTGCAGGACGTCGCCGGCGGAAAGCCGCGGGCCTTCAGCCCGGAAGGCGTCAACGCCAACGCCTTCGTGGTCTCGCCCGACGGCCGCTTCGTGGCCGGCATCGGACCGGACCAGCATGGCTATCTTTATCCCATCGCTGGTGGCGAACCCCAGCCGGTGCACGGATTCGCGACCGGCGAGCAGCCCATTGCCTGGAGCAACGATGGACGCTTCCTCTACACCTACCGCCCCGGCGAACTGCCCACCCAGATTTCCAAGCTCGACATCAGCACCGGCCAGCACACGCCCTTCAAGCAGCTCATGCCCTCCGATCCCGCCGGGGTCGAGACCATCGGACCCATCATGCTGACCGAGGACGGCAAGACCTGCGTCTATGGCTACCATCGCACGCTGTCGGATTTGTATCTCGTCGAAGGGTTGAAGTGACCGCACGCGCCGTTGACTTCCCCTATTTCGCCTACTAGTATGACCTCCTCGGGCGGGGGAAGCATCATCTTGATTGGCCGAACTGTTTCTCATTACAAAATCCTGGAAGAACTTGGTGGCGGGGGCATGGGCGTTGTGTATCGCGCCGAGGACACCGACCTCGGCCGCCAGGTTGCCGTCAAGTTCCTGCCTCAGGATTACTCCCGCGATCCACAGGCGGTGGAGCGTTTCCGGCGCGAGGCGCGCGCTGCCGCTGCGCTGAACCATCCCAACATCTGTACCATCCACGAGATCGGCGACTACCAGGGCCAGCCTTTCCTGGTGATGGAACTTCTGCAAGGCCAGACCCTGAAGCATCGTATGGCCGGCAAGGCGCTGCGCCAGGAGCTGTCGCTCGAGCTTGCCATCCAGATCGCCGAGGCACTCGATGCGGCGCACACCCGCGGCATTGTGCATCGTGACATCAAGCCTGCCAACATCTTCGTCACCTCCGGCAATCAGGCCAAGGTGCTCGATTTCGGACTAGCCAAGCTGTCGCCGCGGCAGGCGCGCGTGGCGGAAGCCGTGGGTGCTTCCGGCGAAGTCACCGCCATCTCGGAAGAACACCTTACCAGTCCGGGCAGCACCATGGGCACTATCGCTTACATGTCGCCGGAGCAGGTGCGCGGCGAAGACTTGGACGCGCGCTCCGACTTGTTTTCCTTCGGTGTGGTGCTTTATGAGATGTCCGCCGGACGCCATCCTTTTCCCGGCGCGACCTCGGGCGTGATCTTCGACGCCATTCTCAACCGCACGGCGGAGCCGCCGTCTGGCGTCAATCCGGAAGTTTCCGCCGAAGTGGAGCGAATCCTTTCGAAGATCCTGGAGAAGGACCGCGACATGCGCTATCAGACTGCGGCCGAGCTGCGCACCGACTTGCGGCGTCTAAAGCGCGATCGCGAGTCCAGCGGCGCACGCACGCCGGCCAAGGGCGTCTCGGGCCAGAACATCCCGGTGGCCAAGGCCGCGCAACCCGCCGAGGCCGAGAAGTCGGTGGCGGTCCTTTACTTCGAAAACCTGAGCAGCGCGAAGGAAGACGAGTACTTCCGCGACGGCATGACCGAGGACATCATTACCGAACTGGCCAACATCCAGGGGCTGCAAGTCTTCCCTCGGCCCGCCATGCTTGCCTACCGCGACAAGCCGGTGACCGCTCCCCAAGTGGGGGCCGAGTTGGGGGCCGCATACGTGCTGGGGGGCAGCATCCGCCGCGCCGGTAACCGCCTGCGCATCACTGCGCAATTGGTGGAGACGCGGACGAACCACACCCTGTGGGGCCAGCGCTACGACCGCGAGATGGCAGACGTCTTCGAGGTGCAGGACGAGATCGCGCGTTCGCTTGCTCAGGCCCTCCGCATCAGCCTTTCACCCCAGGAGGAGAAGAGCATCGCGCGCAAGCCCACCGAGAACCTGCAGGCTTACGACTACTACCTGCGCGGCCGCAGCTATGCCCGCCGCTACAGCCTTGAGTTTGCGCTGCAGATGTTCGAGCAGGCCATCAAGCTCGATCCCGGTTTCGCCCTCGCGCACGCCGCCATCGGCAATGTCTGCGGGATTTACTACGAAACTCGTGGCCGTGATCAACAGTGGATCGACAAGGGCCGCACCGCTTGCGACAGCGCCCTGGCACTGGACCCCAATCTGCCCGAGGCCCTGGTCGCGCGCGGAGGGATCTTCTACGCCCAGCAGCGCTACGATGAATCCATTGAGTACGTCCGGCTGGCGATTGCGCGCAAAGCCGATTGCGAAGGCGCGTACAACATCCTGGGTCGCGCCTTATTCGCCTCGGGACGCTTCCAGGAGGCCGCCAATGTGGCCGACCGCGCCATTAAAGCCAACGCTGACGATTACAACATGTATATCCCCTACATGAACGCGCTCGAGCGCTTGGGCGATATGCAGGCCGTGATGCGCTTCCGCGAGCGCGAGATGCAGGTTCTGGAGCAGCAGTTGGAGCTGGTGCCCGAGGACGTGCGCGCCCGCATTCTGCTGGCATCGGATTACGCCTATCTGGGCAGAGAAGAAGACGCCATCCGCCATCTGCAAATGGCGGTGACGCTGCGTCCGAACGATCCCATGGTCCTCTACAACGCGGCCTGTACCTACGGCGTGCTGGGGCGCAAGGCGGAGACGTTGGAGACGCTCAAACGCGCCAAGGATAGCGGCTACGCCAACGAGGACTGGATCCGCAAAGACCCCGACCTGGCCTGCGTGCAGGACACACCGGAGTTCAAGACCCTGTTCGGTACCTAAGAACCGCAGTTTGCCGCATTGGAGCCTCCAAACCCTCGTATCTTGCGGTATATCTTTAGTTCCGGGCCCGGCAGGAATTCGCCGAGAGCGCCATATAGGTAACAACCCTCGGGGACATGTACCGGTCGGGCATGTCCTTCCTCCTTCCGTAACTTTCCCGAAATAGTCAAGACGGGTAATTTCGCCAAGAAGACGTTTCCTGAGGGATGGGCATGCCTTTCACTATGCTCAATGAACGCCGGCGTGGACAAGGCCCCTTCGGGCTCAGCCTGGTCCTGCACGCGGGCGCTGTGCTTTTCGTCCTTCTGCTCCCCCTCGTGAGCCCTCAAATCGCATTACCGCTGCACCATTACGAAGTGGTTACCCTTTATTCCCCGCAGGAGTACAAGCCCTCGCCAGTAAAAGTGGACTTGCCCAAACCCAAGCCTATGCTGGTGAAGCAAGTCCAGGTACCCAAGATCGAGCTGCCTCGGCACAGGCCCATAGAGCGCGAGCAGCGCGCGCCGCAGGTGGTGTTCGCTCAACCGCGACCTAACCTCATGGCGGCCCCGACGACGGCGATGCCGCGGCTGGTGCCTTCGGTCAAGGTCGGAGTGCTGACCGGAAGCTCGGCAGCCCCCACGGTCAAGGCCCCGGTGCAGAAGGTGCAGACCGGTGGGTTCGGCGACGAAAACGGCGTGAATCCGTCGGCTAAGTCCAACGGCAACGGCCGCCTGGTGATGGCGCGGCTGGGGTCTTTCGACCTCCCGCCTGGGGCGGGTTACGGCAACGGTTCGGGCGGCGCCAAAGGCATTCGCGGCACGGTCAAGAGCAGCGGCTTTGGCAACAGCATCGCCGGTCCGGGACAGGGCGGCGGCCAGGGTGGCAGTCCTAATGGCGGTCTGGTGCGCCAGGGAGGATTCGCCAACGCCGGCACGGTTGACACCTCTACCCATTCTCGCCCGGTGTCGGCGGAGGCCAAAGTGACTCCCGTGGAGATCGTCTCCAAGCCTAATCCGATTTACACCCAGGAGGCGCGTGACCTGAAGCTTGAAGGCGAGGTGCTGCTGAAGGTGATTTTTGCTGCTGGGGGGCAACTGCGCGTAGTGGAAGTGGAACGCGGACTCGGCCATGGACTGGACGAAGCCGCCGTCCGCGCCGCGCAGCAAATCCGCTACAAACCGGCTCTTCGCGATGGCCAGCCCTATGACTCGGTGGCCACGCTGCATGTCCGATTTCAGTTGGCTTATTGAACTGGTGTGAGGAAGCTATGCGAGTACTGAAGATTGCAGTTGCCGTGCTGATGCTGGCGGCCGCCGGATTGGCGCAGACCGCCTCTGACACAAACCTAAAATTCGGCCAGGTGGTCGACCGCGTCGTGCAGCAGGAAGCCGCGTTCATGGACTCTCTGCGCGACTACAGTCCGCTAGTTGAGACCTACATCCAGGAACTGCGGCCGGATAAGGAACTGGGCCTGGTTCCGGAGCACGACCAGTATTTCCTGACCAAGGCGGACTTCAGCCGCGGCATACGCGACCGCGTCTTTGTCGGCGCCAGCAATGCCTCCGAACACCGCCGCGGCGCCTTCTTCAGCAAGATGTTTCCCGCACCCTTCGCCATCAAGTACGCCGAGGCCGGGTTCCTCCAGGGAATCATCGTCGACACTTCTGGATTCGACCAGAGCAATTACAAGTTCAATTTCCTGCGCCGCGAGTTCCTCGGCGACGTGCGCTGCCTGGTGTTTGACGTCTCGCCGCTGCCGCGCAGCGGCCAGGGACGCTTCCTGGGGCGCATTTGGGTCGAGGACCAGAATTACCAGATCGTGCGCTTCAGCGGCGTGCGGGTGAACGCGCCCCGCTTCCACTACTACTTCCACTTTGATAGCTGGCGTTTGAACATCGGCCCCGGGTTGTGGCTGCCAGCCTACGTTTACACCGAAGAGACCGACGGCCAGCTCGGCACGGGGAAGCGCACTCGCCTGAAAGCGCAGACCCGTCTGTGGGGCTACAACCTGAGGAACCCCAACCGCCAGGACGAGATGACCACAGTGCTGGTGGAATCGCCCACGGCGGTGGCCGATCACTCCGAGCAGACCCAGGACCGCGGCCCGCTCGAAGCCCTGCACGCCTGGCAGCGCCAGTCCGAAGACAATGTGATTGAGCGCATGGAGCGCGCCGGTTTGCTGGCCCCGCGCGGCGAGGTCGAGAAGGTGCTCGAGACCGTGGTCAACAACATCCTGGTCACGAACAATATCGATATTCAGCCGGAAGTTCGCTGCCGCGTGCTGCTCACCGCCCCGCTGGAATCATTCACCATGGCCCACACCATCGTGATCAGCCGTGGCTTGATCGATACCCTCCCGGATGAGGCCAGTCTGGCCATGGTGCTGGCGCATGAGCTCGGCCACGTCGTTCTTGCCCACTCCCTGGACACGCGCTGGGCCTTCAGCGACCGCATGATCTTCTCCGACGAGCAGGCCTTCGCCCGTCTCGACTTTCATCGCACTCCCGCCGAAGAACAGGCTGCTGACCAGAAAGCGGTCGAGCTGCTGCAGAAGTCGCCTTACAACGGCAAGCTGAGCGAGGGTGGACTGTTCCTCCGGGCCCTCTCCGAGCGCAGCAAGGAACTGCCGAACCTGGTGACGGCGCATCTCGGTGATCGTTTGGCGCTGGGCAACCAGGTGGTGCGCATGCAGACCCTGGCCCCGGCCGATCAGAAGCCGGCGCAGCCTGACCAGATCGCTGCTCTGCCTTTGGGCGCCCGCCTCAAGCTCGATCCGTGGAGTGATCGCGTGGAGATGATGAAGGCCAAGCCCGTGGCCGCCACCTCGGCGCGCGAAAAAATGCCGTTCGAGGTGACGCCCTTCATGCCTTACCTGACTCGCAAGGTAGCGAGCAACGTGCCGGTCGGAAATCCCACGGCGCAAGCCACACCGGCCCCAGCCGCGGTTCCGGTGGCGACAGAGAGCCACTGAAGAAACAGTCGGTCGTCGGTCTCGGTCATCGGCCACAAGGATTTGGCCAATAACCAACAACCGACGACCGTTTTCAGCGCAGACGCAAAGCCGCCGCAACCTTCTCGACTGCGGCCAGCAGCGCTCCCCGTCGAAGGCTGACCTCATAGCGCTGCGCGGTTCGCCGCGCTTCGCGGTACGCCGCCTCGATTCGCAGCCGGATATTTTCTTCCACCCCGTCGAGGAGGAAGTTCTCGTGCCCCAGGTTGAGGCTCCACTCGAGATAAGCGGCCGCTGTGGCGCCTGCTCCAGCCAGGATGGCGGGAACCACCCGCGCTCCCTGTTCCTGCAGGGTTCTTTCGGCAGCATGCGTGATCGCGTCCGCCGCTGCTTCGATCACTAACGACGCGCGGACATGACCGGCGTTGGCCGCGGTGATCTGCCGCGGAGCTGCCGCCAGCACCAGCAGATCGCAATCGGCTTCTAGCATTTCCGTGTTGCTCACTCCTTCGGCTTCAGGGAATCCCAGAAGCACGCTCTTGCTGGCGATCCAGTCCAGCAATGCTGGGACCGAAATGCCCTCAGTACACCGCACACCCCCGGAAATGTCAGCCGCGGCTACCAGGCGGGCGCCGGCATCCTGGAGAAGAGGCGCCAGGGTAGAGCCCATCCGTCCCAGGCCCTGCAGCGCAACGCGCAACCCGGCCAGGTTGCGGCCGCTTTCTTCCACGGCAATTCGAAGTGCGGCGAACACACCTTGCGCGGCTGCGCTGGCGTGGTCCGGCAGTCCGAAGAGTACGGCGGGCTTTCCCATGACCGCGCCGGGCTCGAGGTGGCCGACGGCGCCGGCATGCGCGTCCAGCATCCAGGCCAGCACTTGCGGGTTCGAACCCAGGTCCTCCATGAGCACGTCGCACTGCGGCCCGATCATGCCTCGCAGCGCGGCAACGTAGTCCTTGCTCAAATGTCGCAGCTCGCGTTCGGAAAGGGCTGCCGGATCGCACACCAGTGCGCCTGCCGATCCGCCGAAGGGGATGCCCAGCAGTGCGCATTGCCAGGTCATGTTCATGGCTTGGGCGCGAAGTTCGGCAACTTGCGTGTGCGGCGACAGGCGGACGCCGCCGATCACCGGTCCGCGCGCGCTGCTGTGCTGCACGCGAAAGGCGGTCACCGGCAGGGCCTCTCCGTTATCGCACACCAGCACCAGGTTGGCGGAGATTTCCCGTTCCGCGTGCCGAAGCCGCGCTTGGATCCAGGCTTCCAGGTCGAGGACGCGCGACGCCTCTTCCAAGTCCAGAATGGATTCCATGCAGGGGTCGAGGTCTTCTTCGACGGCAGCCAGCGGTAGAAGATCGTGGGTAGTCATGACCCTTCTCCTTGTGCCGTCGGTCGTCGGTCCTCGGCCGCTGTTGTAAACCGACGGCCGAGAGCCAACGACCGACGACGCTTCTTCAGTTCACTGCCGCGCTGGGGTGCGCCGGAAACACGTGCCCCGTCATGCGCGGCAACTGGAACGGGGGTTGCGGCGTTTCCACCACTGTCCGCGGCAGGATATTCAAGTGCAGCACCGCAAAGCGGAAAGCCACCACGGCCGCGGTTACCAGCATGAGGGTCACTGCGAGTTCGGGCCACTTCGGCACGTAACCCGCATGGGTTGCCCGCTCCAGCGAGGTAATGGAAACGTTCATCCGATGCACCATGAAACCGGCAATCGTGACCGCGCTCACCCAGTACAGTCCGATCGGCTTTCGCCGCACGCTCGGCAGGTTGAACAGCACTAGAGGCGCGGCCACGAACAGCGCCATTTCGCCCCAGAAGTACGCCGTCTCAATCACCGGCTTGAACAGGTAGCCGAGCGCGTGCTGCTTGGCCAGGTCGGCGAAACGGAACAGGGTGAAGAGGACCAGCATGGGGGCGATGATCCGGCTGAAGTCATCGAGAATGCGCAAATCGATGCGCACATTGAGCGAGCGCACCGAGAGATATAGCGCCATGATGACCATCGAGATGCCGGCGGGAATCGCCGACATGTAAAACATCGTCGTCAGATAATTGCTGTACCACAGTGGATACATCTTGCCCTTGAAGATGATGAAGAGTCCGCCTAAGTAAGACTGGTGGAGCGAAGAGAGCAGCACGCCGACGAGCACCAGCGCGATCAGGACGCGATGGTGCCAGCGGAGATAAAACTCACGCACCGACTTCCAGGGCAGCTTCTCCACCAGCGCCGGGGAAAACTCCAGCGCCAGCACCGTGGTGTAAAGTGTGATGCACCACACCACTTCAAACAGCACTGAGGCGCGGTTCCACATCACCAGCGGATGCCAGAAGTTCCAGGGCAGACCCAGCTCCCAGGCGTATCCCGCAACCACCGACACATAGCCGAGGAAGGCGATCATCACGGCCGCGCGCAGCACCGGCCGATAGCGTTCCATTCCTAGCAGGTAAACTGCGCCCGCGATGGTGAAGCCTCCGGCCGAGAGTCCGACGCCGCAGAGAGTCGCCAGTCCGACCCAGATGCCCCAGGGCTGCGCGTTCGACAGGTTAGTGGCGACCTGAAACCCCTTCGCGAAGCGCAGATACGTGGCCCAGAGACCGGCGGCGAAGATGATCCCCACCAGCGCTCGCCATAAAGTGATCTCGGGAAGTCTTAAGCGGGTCATGGCTCAGCTCCTCTCTTTGTCCCGGAACCGCAGGACGTTTTTGGCTTGTTTTTCCGCAGCTTCTGTGGCTTCGGCGGCCATTACTTGCTGCCGCCGCTGCGTGAACCAATACAAACCCGCCAGCAGCGATCCGCCGATCATCACCACGGTTGGCATTTCTCCCAGCGCCGCCTCACTGAGGGTCGGCAAAGGTTGCGTCTGCGGCGGCTTCACGAACCCCAGCTTCTCGAAGGGCACATCAGAAAGGAAGAACACCGAGGCTCCTCCTACTTCTTCCTCCGAGCCGTAGATCCGATTTATGTACGCCGGATTCTCGCGGATGCGCTTCTGCGCCTCCGCCAGCAGGTCTTCGCGATCGCCGAAGATGGTGGCCTGCACAGGGCAGGCCTCCGCGCACGCCGTCACGCCGCCGGCAGCCACGCGCTGGGCGCACATGTCACACTTCTTGACGTAAGGCGCCAGCTTCGACCACTCATAGCGCGGCACCGAGTAGGGGCAGCCCAGCATGCAGTAGCGGCAGCCGATGCATTTGCTGCCGTCATAGACCACCGGTCCGAATGCCGTTTTCTTCAATGCGCCCACTGGGCACACGGAAGCGCAGGCGGGCTCCTGGCAGTGCATGCACAGCCGCCGCACGAACTTGTCGCCTCGTTCCTCCACCACGGTGAACGCGGTGGCGGAGAGCGTCGGCTCATGCTCCATGGGGAAGTGATGGACTTCCTTGCACGCCTGCTCGCACTGCCGGCAGCCAATGCACTTGGTGAGATCGATCAACATGCCTTTGGGTTTCATGTGCGTCCTCCGCTCCTCTGCTGTTCGACCCCGGCTACGTCAGGAAGAATTCGCGGACCAGGCGCTTCTGCAGCGCGGGCTCGACCTGTTCCAGCAGGCCGAGGATGGGCAGGCCGCCATCGGCCGCTGTTGCCGTCACATATTGCGACGTCAGGTTGTTCAGCCGTCCCAGCGTGTGCTGCATCCAAGGCGCGACCATCGTGCCCTGCACCAGGTTCCTCACATTAGTGCCCAGATCGGGAGACTTCACCACGCAGATCCAGCCTTCCTGATAGGGGTCCTTCAGCAGCAGCTCGGGATTGTTGAGAGTCTGCGGGTTCACCGACGTAACGATGCCTTCGACCGGCGATACCAGGTCAGCGGTCATGCCGCCGTGGGTTACCGTCATCAGCTTCTGCCCCTGACGCACCCAGCGATTCAGCCCGACCACCTCAATGCGGTCGACCCTCCCCAGCAGGTTGGCGGCAAAGGCGTCCAGACCGATGCGCGCGTTCTGCCGTCCTTCGTCCAGCACCCAGGTGTGACCGGGATGGAAGCAGTAGCCCTTGGGAACACCAAACCCGACTTCGTTCTCGATCTCCGGCAGCTGTGGCGCCGCTTGGGCCACCATCGCAGGCTGGGTCACTTCGCCGGGACGCTTTACGAAATAGGTGATACTGATGATGAGTAGAAACATCAGCAGGACAAAAAGGATTGACATAAAGCCTCCCTCACCGATTGCCGCGTGGTTCCCGCTCTCGGCAGTCGGTCGTTCACCCTATGGTTGTGCACGTCAAAGACAATCTGCGAATGGGAAAACTGTTGACAGGAAAAGACTTGCCCGCTCCAGAAACCGTGCTATCAGTGCGTTTTGCATCGATTGCTGCGTTATGCAGCAGTGCCTCTGGCCTGCAGGATGGCGCCAAAATTTTGCGCTGAGCCGACCGTCCCGCACATCTCTCCCAGAGGGATTTCACTGATGAAGATCGCATTCATAGGAATCGGTGGGCTGGGCGGCTACTTCGGGGGCCGGCTTTCGAAGGCTGGGAATGACGTCGTGTTCATCGCTCGTGGCGCCATGCTCGAGGCGCTGCGCAAGCACGGCTTGCGGGTGGAGAGTCCGCTGGGCGAGATCGTGCTCCCCTCGGTAAACGCGACCGGCGATCCCTCAAGCGCAGGCCAAGTGGATGTAGTCTTCGTGACCACCAAGGCCTGGCAGGTGTCGGAAGCCGCAAAACAGATTGGCAGCCTGATCGGGCCTGACACTGTTGTGGTCCCCTTCCAAAACGGCGTGGAGGCCTATGACCAGTTAGCGGCGGTACTGGGGCCAGAACATGTGTTAGGGGGAATGTGCCACGTCATTGCTATGGTAGCTGCGCCGGGCGTAATCCGGCATGTGGGTTTTGATCCTCTGATCACTATCGGAGAATGGAACAATAAGCCGACGCCGCGCCTTTCCCGCTTGGTGGAGTGCCTTAGGGCAGCGGGACTTGAGACCCGCGTTCCGGAGAACATTCAGGTGGCGCTGTGGGAGAAATTCGAGTTTATCGCTTCGTTCGGCGGAGTGGGCGGAGTGACGCGGGCGCCGGCGGGCGTCATCCGCAGCCTGCCCGAGACCAGGTCGCTGCTGGAACGCGCAATGCAGGAGATCGTCGGCTTGGCGCAGGCCTGCGGCGTTCCAGTGCCGGAGGGATCGGTGGCGAGCACGATGAGGTTCATCGACTCGCTGCCGCCGGAGGGAACGGCCTCCATGCAGCGCGACCTGGTTAACGGCCGTCCGTCCGAGCTCGAAGCGCAAAGCGGGGCGGTGGTGCGGCTGGGACGCGCTCATTCATTCCGCACCCCCGTCCACGAGTTCATCTACAGTGCGCTGCTGCCCGGCGAACGGCGAGCCCGAGCCGAGATCTCCTTCTGACTCTTGGGCCGAGCGCGCCTGCTAGGCGCTCAAGGAAACGCCGCTCGAACCTGACGTTGTCCCGCTGGCCGTGACTCCGAACTGCCCGAGGTCCTGCTGCAGTGAGCCGTATGCCTGCTGGGCGGCAGACAAATTGCCCGATTGCAATTCCTGTCCTAACTGCTGGAACATCTGACTGATCGCATTTTCCTGACTTCCGCCCCCGCCGTGATGATGATGGTGGTGCAAATGCGCCCCCTGGTTTTGCGTCCCCTGGCTCTGGAAGTCCTGCTGGATGGTGGCGTAGTCCTGCTGCGCCGCCGTGGTATTGCCGGCTTGCAGGTCCGTGGACAACTGGTTGAAGGCCTGGGCGATGGGGTTACTGCTCTGGGATGACGAACTCGCCTGCGGACCGTTCTGCTGCAAGGTGGCGAAATCGGATTGCGCCGCGGAAAGATTTCCCGACTGCAGATCCTGGCCGAGTTGCTGGAACTCCTGCTGGAACTGCTGCATCTTGCTCTGCGTGTTCTGGATGTTGTAATTGGAGAAGCTACTGCTAAGAATGCCTGAAACGGACATGCTCACTTCCTCCTGAAGAAGCGCCTTGCGGCTCCCAAGATGTATCGGCACTCTCGTGGCCGCGACTTTAGGAGCCGTCGCTAATGGATTGGCAAGCTGCATGCCAATGTGACGTCCAGCCGCAGGTGCCAAGTCCACTGTTTGCAGGCTGTTAATGCCATTGTCAGCTCCTGTGGTCGGAATGCGGAGCAACTGGGCAAAAGCTGCCTACGCCAACGCGGCAACTGTTGCCTAGCGACTCTTTTAGTTGCTCCGGTGTCGCGGGGTAAGCGGCAGGCAAAAAAAAACCCACCCAAGCAAAAGCGGCTTGGGTGGGGCACTCGAAACCAGATTTCCGTGGTGTGATCAGCAGCGCACGATGTTGGGCGCGTCCATTCCCTTCAGCGCGTTGCGCGTATCGACCACCAACTGCGACTCGCGCACGATGCGCTGGTAATCGTAGGTCTAGTGGTC
>Ga0335077_10006496_pt1 | contig 14447 bp, 14 predicted proteins | sample Lox_Sample_31_FD_207151 | JGI IMG/M metagenome (GOLD analysis project Ga0335077, IMG submission 207151) | Soil microbial communities from Loxahatchee National Wildlife Refuge, Florida, United States - Lox_Sample_3.1 | ecosystem: Environmental > Terrestrial > Soil > Wetlands | place: USA...
GAGCCCGGATCTGGTGCTGGCGACCGCTCCGCGGCCGGCAGGCGACGAGCGCCACCGGGGCGCCGTCCAGGGCCCGGCGCCGGCCGAGCACCTCGAACTCGGTGGTGGCCTCGAGGCCTCCCTCGTGCACGTGCATCCGCACCCTCACCGCGCTCGCGCCGGTGAGCAAGAGGGGCGCGCAGACGGCAAAGCGGGCCTCGGCGGGCTCGCCGAGGACGATCGCCAGGTAGGTCTTCGAGACCCGCCCGCGGGCAAAGGCGGCCTTGAGCTTGCGCGTCCACTCCGGGGCGGAGCCGCAGGCGAGGAGCCCGGAGGTCTCCCGGTCCAGGCGGTGGGCCGGGTCCACCTTCCGGTCCGGGAAGCGCTCCCGCGCCAGCGAGGTGAAGGTGTGGAGGGCGTAGCGGGCGGTGGGGTGCACCGGGAGTCCCGCCGGCTTGTCCACGACGAGGAGCTCGCCGTCGTCGTGCACCACCCCGAAGTGGAGGGGGGCGTCCGGCTCCGGCTCGGCCTCCCGGAGGAGCGCGAAGCGCATCCCCGGGACGACCCGGGTGGAGGGCTTGAGCCGCGCCCTGCCCTCGTGCTCCAGGCGGGTCTCGATGAGCACCTGGATGCGCTCGCGGGAGAGCCGCCGGATCTTCTCCTTCAGGTAGCGGTCGAGCCGCCAGCCCGAGTAGTTCGGCTCGACCGTGAAGGGGACCCGCACGAGCGCCATGGGGCCCGGGAGGATATCACCCGCCATCCCCGGCCGGCTCGTTTGGCCGCCCGCCCCGCGGGTGCTAGGATTCGCCCCCTGTGAGAAGGGCCCTCGCCTTCGCCGCGCAAGCGGCCCTCTTCCTGGCCGCTCCGGCCGCCGCGGATACCCCCCGCCTCTTCGTGCTCGCCTTCAAGGCCCCCCCGGCCCTCACCTTCACCGGGAAGCGGCTGGCGCAGGAGGTGGCCGCCCAGGCGAGGAAGCAAGGCGCCTTCGAGGTGGTCGGGCCGGACGCCGTCGAGGAGAGGCTCGGGCACCGCGCCTACCTGAGGCTCGTGGCCTGCGGCGGGGAGGCGCGCTGCATCGCCGACTCCGACGTCGTCCTCGACGCCGACCTCGTGGTCGGCGGCCAGCTCGTGCAGCGGGAGAGCGCCTACGAGGTGCAGATGTCCGAGGTGGAGCCGAAGGGCGGCCGGGCGGTGGCCCAGGTCGCCCGCGTCGTCCCCATCGGGTCGCGGCGGCTGTTGCCGGCCGTGAGCGCCGCGAGCGTGCCGCTCCTGCGCGGGGAGTCCGAGGGGCTCGGGTCTCTCTTCGTCTCCACGAGCGTCCCCCGGGCGGAGGTCCGGATCGACGGCGCTCCGGCGGGCTTCACTCCGCTCGCCGTGAGGCTCAAGCCCGGCCGGCACGCCGTCGAGGTGGAGAAGGAGGGGTACGCGAAGCCCGAGCCCAACTCCGTCGAGGTCGCGGACGGCGAGGTCGCCGAGGTGGGAGTGGCGCTGACGCGGCTTCCTCTCGCCGGGATCGTGCCGCAGCCGTAGACTCGAACCCCTTTCTTTTTTTTCGGTTCCCAGCGCAGGTCCGCCCCCCCACTCGCGGACCTCCGGCTCCGGCCGCTCGCCCCTTCGCCTGGGCGGCGAGAGCTCCCCATGCGTGCGGGCGCGGCACTCGTTGACGGAAGGGATCGGGGGGCGTAGAAAGTGGCCCCGGATTGAGGTGCGACGCCGTCAGCCCATCGGCCCCCGGTCCGGCCGGCCCGACCCCCCATGGAGTGGAGCCCCCGCGCGTTCCGCGCGGCCGGGCGCGAGCTCGTGGCGTTGCGGGCGACGGCGGGCCAGCCTATTCGGTGCGGACGGCGGCGCGCCGGCACGGCGTGGCCGCCTGGACGGCCTCGTGGGTGAGCGGGAGGAAGGGAGCGGCATGGTGAGGACCAAGAAGACCAAGTACCTCTTCGTCACCGGCGGGGTGGTGAGCTCGCTCGGCAAGGGGCTCGCCGCCTCCTCCATGGGCGCCCTCCTCGAGAACCGCGGGCTCGAGGTCACCCACCTGAAGCTCGATCCCTACATCAACGTCGACCCCGGGACGATGAGCCCCTTCCAGCACGGAGAGGTCTACGTCACCGACGACGGCGCCGAGACCGACCTCGACCTCGGGCACTACGAGCGCTTCACCAGCGCCAAGATGACCCGGAAGAACAACTACACCACCGGCCGAATCTACCAGTCGGTCATCAACAAGGAGCGGCGCGGGGAGTACCTGGGGAAGACCGTGCAGGTCATCCCCCACATCACCGACGAGATCAAGGCGGTGATCCGCGAGTCCGCCACCGGGACCGACATCGTCATCGTCGAGGTCGGGGGCACGGTGGGCGACATCGAGTCGCTGCCCTTCCTCGAGGCCATTCGCCAGATGAAATACGACGTGGGGAACGAGAACGTGGTCTACGTCCACGTCACCCTCGTGCCCTACATCGCCGCCGCGGGCGAGCTCAAGACGAAGCCCACCCAGCACTCGGTGAGGGAGCTGCGGGAGATCGGCATCCAGCCCGACATCCTCCTGTGCCGGTCCGACCGGGAGATCTCCCGGGAGATGAAGGACAAGATCGCCCTCTTCTGCAACGTAGACCCCTCCGCGGTCTTCACCGCCCTCGACGTGGCCTCGATCTACGAGGTCCCCCTCCGGCTCCACGAGGAGGGGCTCGACGACAAGCTGGCGGAGCTCTTCAACATCTGGAGCCGCGCGCCCCGACTCGAGCGTTGGGAGACCATCGTCGAGAAGGTGAAGCACCCGCGAAACGGCGAAGTCCGCATCGGGGTGGTGGGGAAGTACGTGGAGCTCGTGGAGAGCTACAAGAGCCTGAACGAGGCGCTCGTCCACGGCGGCATCGCCAGCGACTGCCGACTCCGCCTCGAGTTCATCGACGCGCAGCGCCTGGAGGAGGGGGAGCTCGCCGCCCTCGACCAGGTGGACGCCATCCTGGTGCCGGGCGGGTTCGGAGTGCGCGGCACCGAAGGGAAGATCCTGGCGGTGCGCCACGCCCGGGAGAACAAGATCCCCTTCTTCGGGATCTGCCTGGGCCTGCAGATGGCGGTCATCGAGTACGCCCGCAACGTGCTCGGGCTCGAGCGGGCGAACTCGCTCGAGTTCGACGAGGCCACCCCTCACCCGGTGGTCACGCTCATGGAGGGCCAGCGCGAGGTCGCGGACAAGGGCGGGACCATGCGGCTCGGGAGCTATGCCTGCAAGCTCCGGGAGGGGACCAAGGCCCGGGACCTCTACGCCCAGGACCTCATCCACGAGCGCCACCGCCACCGCTTCGAGTTCAACAACGCCTACAAGGCGGCCTTCGAGGGGTCGGGGATGGTGTTCTCGGGCGTGAACCCCGAGCTCAACCTGGTGGAGATGATCGAGCTCAACAACCACCCCCATTTCCTGGGGTGCCAGTTCCACCCCGAGTTCAAGTCGAAGCCGTTCAGGCCCCACCCGCTCTTCGCCGGCTTCGTCCGGGCCGCCATGGTGCACCGGGACGCGAGGCTCCGCGAGGCGGGGGGCGTCGCCGGGGTGACGAAGCTGCCGGTGGGGAAGGGCGCCTGACCGGAGGGCGGCGTCCGCTGCCCGAGGACCGCGCCCGCGGAGGTCCCTGATGTCGGAGAAGGTCCGGGCCCGCATCGGCGGGCACGAGGTGGGCGACGGCCGCCCCCTCCTGCTCATCGCCGGGCCCTGCGTGATCGAGTCGGAGGCCCAGGCGCTCTCCCACGCGCGGGCTGTGAAGGCGCTCGCCGAGCGCCACCGCCTGCCGGTGATCTTCAAGGCGAGCTTCGACAAGGCGAACCGCTCGAGCGGCAAGAGCTTCCGCGGGGTGGGGCTCGAGGCCGGGCTCCGGGTGTTCGAGCGGGTGAAGCGCGAGACCGGTCTCCCCTGCCTCACCGACGTCCACGAGGCCTGGCAGGCGGAGCCCGCCGGCCGGGTGGTGGACGTCCTTCAGGTCCCCGCCTTCCTGTGCCGGCAGACCGACCTCGTCGTGGCCTGCGCCCGGTCCGGCCAGTCGGTGAACGTGAAGAAGGGGCAGTTCGTGGCGCCCCGGGACATGCGCCACGTGTTGGCGAAGTGCCGGGACGCCGGCGCCCAGAACATCCTCCTCACCGAGCGGGGCTCGACCTTCGGCTACGGGAACCTCGTCGTGGACATGCGCGGCCTCGTCCTCATGCGGGAGCTCGGCGTCCCGGTGTGCCTGGACGCCACCCACTCCGTTCAGCTCCCCGGCGCCGGCGGCGACACCACCGCCGGGGAGAGGCAGTTCGTGGCGCCGCTCGCCCGGGCGGCGGCCGCGGTGGGCATCGACGCCCTCTTCGCCGAGATCCACGAGGACCCGTCGAAGGCCCTCTCCGACGGCCCGAACTCGCTCGACTTCGAGGCCGCCGACCGGCTCCTCTCCGAGGTCATCCGGATCCGCGCCGCCCTGGGCGCGCCGTGACCCCGGGGAGGCGAAGGCCCCGCCCCGGCGCGGCCCGCCGCCGCTCCGGCGCCGCGGCCGACCTCCTCGCGCGGGCGGGGCGGGTGCGCCTCCTCCTCCTCGACGTCGATGGCGTCCTCACCGACGGGCGCATCTACTACGGCCCGGAGGGCGAGGCTCTGAAGGCCTTCGACGTGAAGGACGGGCACGGCCTCGTGCTCCTGCGGGACCACGTGGAGCTGGGCGTCATCTCCGGGCGCCCGGCCGGGTCGGCGGCCCGGCGGCTCGAGGAGCTCCGCTTCCGCCACCTCGTCTTCGGCCACCGCGACAAGCTCGCCGGCTACGCGAGCCTCGCCCACCTCGGGTTCGAGGACGCCGAGGTGGCCTACATGGGCGACGACGTGAACGACGTCCCGCTGCTGAGGCGGGTGGGCCTCCCCGCCGCGCCGGCGGATGCCCGACCGGAGGTGCGCGCGGTGGCGTGCTTCGTCGCCAAGAGCCCGGGAGGCCGCGGGGCCGTCCGCGAGCTCTGCGAGCTCATCCTCTCTGCGAAGGGGCTCTCGCCCGCCTAGAGGCCCCCGGCCCGGAGCCCCCGGGACCGCCGTCGCCTTGTGGCCGGGGCGCCCTCGTCGTACTTCGAAGGCCTCGATGGCGGGACGGCCCCCTTCTTCCGCTTCGCGGCCTCCGCGGCGGCGACGAGTCCGCGCGGGGGCGGGCGCGGCCGTGGTAGCTTCCGGGGCGATGCCGGTGCCCCTTCGCACCCGACTGCGGCGCGGGGCGCGCTCGCTCGCGCTCCGCGCCCTCATTCGCGCCTTCTCCCTCCTGCCGCTCCGGGTCGCACTGGCCATCGGCACCGCGGCCGGCCGGCTCGCCTGGTGGGTGGCCCGGAGGACGCGGGCCCAGATGCTCGCGAGCCTCGCCGTCGCCTTCCCGGAGAGGCCGCTCGCCGAGCGGGAAGCCATCGCCCGCCGCACCCTCGTGCACCTCGCCTGGCTGGCCGCCGAGATGGTCACCATCGCGAGCTACGACGCGCGGCTCGAGGAGTACGTGTCCTTCGCGCCCGGGGCCGAGGAGAGGCTCCGCCGGGCCCTCGCCCGAGGCCGCGGCGTCGTCTACGCGAGCGGCCACGTCGGCAACTGGGAGCTCATGGCGAGGCGCATCGCCCGGGCCGGCATTCCCTCCGCCACCATCGCCAAGGAGAGCGGGGATCCGAAGCTCACCGCCCTCATCGAGCGGGTCCGCACCGCCGGGGGCTTCGAGATCCTCTGGCGGGAGGACCCCCGCACCGCCCGGGCCATGATCCGCTGCTTCCGGGAGAACAAGGCGCTCGGGATCCTCATCGACCAAGACACCCGGGTGCAGGGGGTGTTCGTCCCGTTCTTCGGCCGCCCCGCCTTCACCCCCCGCGCCGCCGGCGACCTCGCCGTGCGCTTCCAGGCGCCGGTGGTGGTGGGCTTCTGCCGGCGCCGGGGTCCCCGGCCCGGGGACGGCCACGAGGTCTGCGTGGTCGACATCCCCTACGACCCGGAGGCCGCGGACGCCGAGGCGGAGGCCGTGAGGGTCACCGCCGACTGCACCGCCGCGATCGAGGCGGCCATCCGGGAGAACCCGGTGGAATGGGTCTGGATGCACGAGCGCTGGAAGCGCAGGCCCCAACCGGGACCGACCTAGCAAGCTCGATGCCGGAAAAACCTTGTGCCGTCCGGTACCTGGGGCTACTGTCAAAAAGCAAGGGTTGTGCCACTGGATCGCCGATGCCCCTCAGTGCTAAGTTTTCCAAGACTTGTTGGCGACTTACGCCAGTAGTTTGCGTTTTGTCAATCCTTACAGCCGCATGCCAACCCGGGCAGACAGCGAGCGAGCAGGCCCCGCCAGAGATGAGATTCGAGGCCATCCACTTCCGCTCCTATAGGGGCTCCACCCTATCCTCCGTGGGGGAGGCCTCGGACCTCGTCTACCGGCGCGACACCGGGGAGTTCGTGGCCCGGGACGCCAAGGTGGCCCTGTCGACGGAGGACGGCTCCGTCGTGCACGTCTTCGCCCCGGTGCTCTCCGGGGACCTGCCGGGCCGGTCCTACATCGCCCGGGGCGGCGTCCGCATGGAGCGGAGCTTCGACTCGGCTCGCACCGAGACCGCGAGGTGCGGTCCCGACGGGATCGTGCGCGGCGACGAGCGCATCGACCTCTTGGGACCCGGCTACCGGATGTGGGGGCCGTCCTTCACGCTCGACCCGAAGGCGGGGGAGCTCGTCATCCGGGGGGGCGCCGAGCTCGTCGCCACCGGCCGGGAGGGACTGAGGCCGTGACCCTCCCGACGCTCGCGGCCCTCGCGCTCCTCGCGCCCCCGCCTGCCCAAGCTCCGGTGCCGGTCCACGTCGACGCGGACGAGGTCTACTACCAGTACCGGGACCGGAAGGTGCTCTTCGTGGGCAAGCCTCTCGTGAAGCTCACCCGCGAGGACGCGGTGCTCACCTGCAAGCGGCTCGTCGCCGAGAACGACGACCAGGGGCAGATCGAGAAGGCGGTCTGCACCGGCGACGTGCGCCTCGTGCGGGGCGTGCGCACGGTCACCTGCGAGAAGGCCACCTTCGAGGAGAAGCTCGCGCGGGTGGTGTGCGTCGGCAACCCCGAGCTCCACGACGGCAAGTCGGTGATGCGGGGGGAGGAGCTCGTCTACGACCTGGACCAGGACCGGGCCACGCTCTCGACCGCCAAGGGCACCATGGTGCCGAAGCCCGGGGACGAACCAGTCCACGGGCGCAAGAAGGAGGCGGCGAAGTGAGCGTCTCCCTGGAGGCCTCCGGGCTCGTGAAGAGCTACCGGCGCCGCCGCGTCGTCGACCAGGTCTCCTTCCGCGTCGCTCCCGGGGAGGTGGTGGGGCTCCTCGGGCCGAACGGCGCCGGGAAGACCACGAGCTTCCACATGACGGTGGGGCTCGTGCGCCCCGAGGCCGGCCAGGTCCGCCTGGGCGAGAAGGACCTCACGAGGCTCCCCATGCACCAGCGGGCGCGCCGCGGCGTCGGCTACCTGCCGCAGGAGGCCTCCATCTTCCGCAAGCTCACCGTCCGCCAGAACTTCACCGCCGTCCTCGAGGCCCTCGGCTCTTCGCGAGCGGAGCGGGAGCAGCGCGCCGACGAGCTCCTCGACGAGTACCACCTGCGCCCGGTGGAGAAGAGCCTCGGGGAGCAGCTCTCCGGGGGGGAGCGGCGCCGCGCCGAGGTGGCCCGGAGCCTCCTCTCCAACCCCCGCTTCATCCTCTTCGACGAGCCCTTCGCCGGGGTGGACCCCATCGCCGTCGCCGACCTGCAGCGGCTCATCGGATCGCTCAAGAGTCGCGGCATCGGGGTCCTGCTCACCGACCACAACGTGCGCGAGGCGCTCGGAATCTGCGATCGCGCCTACATCCTCTCCGAGGGGAAGATCCTGGAGGAGGGAACGCCCACGCACATCTCCCGCAGCCCGCGGGCGCGCGCCGTGTACCTCGGCGAGAAGTTCCGTCTGGACGAGCCGGCCGAGGCCGCTCCCGAGGTCCGAGCATGAGTCTGGAGCTGAAGCAGCACCTGAAGATGACGCAGCAGCTGGTGATGACCCCCCAGCTGCAGCAAGCCATCAAGCTCCTGCAGCTCTCCCGGATGGAGCTCGTGGACCTCATCCGCACCGAGATCAACGAGAACCCGCTCCTCGACGAGGCCGGCGAGGAGGAGGCGGAGCGGGCCGACGCCGGGAGCCCCGCCGAGGTGAAGCTCGAGACCCTCGAGCCCCCTCCCAAGGCCACCGAGAAGGCCGAGGAGGTGAAGGGGGAGGAGGGCGCGAACGAGATCGACTGGGACCAGTACCTCGACCACTACCAGCTCCAGGGGCACACCGCTCCCTCCAACCGCAACCTCTCGGACGAGGAGCTCCCGGGGTACGAGGCGAACCTCACCCGCCGCAGCGACCTCTCCGATCACCTCGTCTGGCAGCTCCGGCTCTCCAACCTCGCGCCCGAGGAGGAGACCGTCGCCATGCTCATCATCGGGAACCTGGACCCCGACGGCTACTTCAAGATGCCGGCGGTGGACGGAGAGCCCGAGGACGCCGCCACCCGGGACCCGCTCGTCCGCGTCGCCTTCGAGGCCGGGGTGGGCGTGGAGTTCGCCGAGAACGTGCTCCGCAAGGTCCAGCAGCTCGACCCGGCGGGGGTGGCGGCGCGGGACCTCCGGGAGTGCCTCCTCCTCCAGGCCCGCTACCTGAACGCCGACCTCCCGGAGGTGGTGGCCATCATCGAGCGCCACCTCCGCCACCTCGAGTCGAAGAACTACACGGCCATCGCCAAGGACCTCAAGATCCCCATCGAGCAGGTGGTGAAGGCGGTGAAGGTGATCAGCGGCTTCGAGCCCAAGCCGGGGCGCGCCTACTCGAGCGAGGAGGCGCAGTACATCACCCCCGACGTCTACATCCACAAGGTGGGCGACCGCTACGTCACCGTGCTGAACGACGACGGCCTCTCCAAGCTTCGCATCTCCAGCATGTACCGGGCGGCGCTCCGCAACGGGAACGCCGGGGCCGCCAAGGAGTACATCCAGGAGAAGCTCCGCAGCGCCGTCTGGCTCATCCGCTCCATCCACCAGCGGCAGCGCACCATCTTCAAGGTCACCGAGTCGATCGTGAAGTTCCAGCGGGACTTCCTCGACAAGGGCATCGCCTACCTGAAGCCGCTCATCCTGCGCGACGTGGCCGAGGACATCGGCATGCACGAGTCCACGGTGTCCCGCGTCACCACGAACAAGTACGTCCACACCCCCCAGGGGATCTACGAGCTCAAGTTCTTCTTCAACTCCGCGATCGCGAAGACCGGTGGCGACGAGATCGCGAGCGAGGCGGTGAAGAACCACATCAAGCAGATCGTCTCGGGTGAGGACCCGAAGCACCCCCACTCCGATCAACGCATCGTCGAGATCCTGAAGGGCCAGGGCATCGAGATCGCCCGCCGCACCGTCGCCAAGTACCGGGAGGTGCTCGGGATCCTCCCGAGCTCCAAGCGCAAGAAGTACTTCTAGGCGCGCCGCGCGATCGCGCCAGCGCCCCCCGAAAAAAAAGAGCGCGCGGAGCGTCGCCAACCCGGGGCTCTGCTATTATGCCCTGTAGAACGCGCGTGACGCCCTTCGGCGACATGCAGTTCCTCGGCCGCGGCGCTGCGGGCTTCCTCCGCAAGGGGGATTCCGGCAGTCCGCGGCCGAGCCATTCCGGCGCATCCCCGAGGAGAAGCCCGATGCCGGTGAACATCACCTTCCGGCACCTCGAACCCACCGAGGCGCTCAAGTCCCACGTCAAGGACAAGGTCCAGCACATCCAGCGATACATCGACCGCCCCACGGAGGCCCATGCCGTCTTGCACGTGGAGAACCTGCACCACCACGCCGAAATCACCATGAAGGCCGGCCCCTTCTCCATCCGGGGCCGGGGAAGGTCGGACGACATGTACGCCTCCATCGACGCGGCGGCGGACAAGATCGAGAAGCAGCTGAAGAAGCACAAGGAACGGGTGCGAAACCACAAGTCCACCCTCATCCCCAGGGACTGGGTGCCGGTCGACGTGCGCCACGAGATCCTCTCCGAGCCCGAGACCCCGGCCGCCAAGGTGGTCTCGAGCTCCACCTTCCAGGCGAAGCCGATGAGCCTCGACGAGGCGGTGGTGCAGATGGACCTCCTCAACAGCCGGTTCTACGTGTTCCAGAACGCAAAGAGCCTGTCCATCAACGTGGTCTACCGCCGCGACGACGGGCTTCTCGGGCTCATCGAGGCGCAACAGGGATAGCCCCCGGCGAGCCCCGCCCGCGCCTTGAATCGTTCCTCCCGGCGTGTTAGCGGGTGAGCGTGCACTTCGTCGACATCCTCAGGCCGGAGGCGGTCCTCGCCGACCTCTCCGGCCCCTCCGTGCAGTCGGTGCTCGCCGAGCTGGCCCAGCCCGTGGCTGCGGCGCAGGGGCTCGACGCCAAGCGGTTGCTCGAGTCGCTGCTCGCCCGGGAGAAGCTCGGCTCCACCGGTGTCGGCGACGGGGTCGCCATCCCGCACTGCAAGGTGCCGGGCCTCGCCCAGGTGGCCGCCTCCTTCGGGCGCTCCCTCGCCGGGGTAGACTTTCGGTCACTCGACGGGAAGCCCACCCACCTCTTCGTGGCGCTCTTCGCACCGGAGCGAGCCGGCGCCGAGCACCTGCAGGCGCTCGCGCGGGTGAGCCGGCTCCTCAAGCGAGCGCCCTTGCGGGACGCGCTCCTCGCCGCGGCCGACGCGGCGGCGATGTACTCCCTCATCGCCGAGGAAGACCGCCAAATCTAGGTCGGCCCCGGGCGCGTCCGGGAGATCGTCTCGGGAGTCGCTCGTCCTCCGGAAGCCGCTTGCTTGCTAATGCTGCACGTTGTGGAAGAAGCGGTCGAGCCTGAGCCCGTTCGGACCCCATGAGAAGAGCGCGTTCCAGGCCCGCCCCTTGATGCGGTTCACCGGCACCGGCCCGAAGACGCGGCTGTCGGCGCTGTGGTCCCGGTGGTCCCCGACCAGGAAGACCGTCCCCGGGGGGACCACGGTGGCGGGGATGTCCCCGCACTCCAGGCCCGGCGTGCAGTAGGTGATGTAGCGGTGCCCGTCGAGCTCCTCCTCGGCCGGGCTGCAGAGCTCCTCGCGCCAGGGCCCGCCCTCGACCTTGTTCTCGTAGCGGCAGGGCCCGTCGACGGGCTTGCGGGGCACGGCCTTCCCGTTCAGGAAGAGCGCGCCGTCCCTCACCTCCACGGTGTCCCCGGCCACGCCCACCACCCTCTTGATGAGGTCGTCGTTGCGCAGGTTTCCCGGAGGAGCGAGCAGCACCACGATGTCGCCCCGCCGGGGCGACGACCACATGAGCTGGGCCTTCTCGGTGAGGGGAAGGCGGGCGCCGTAGGCCCACTTCTCGACGACCACGTAGTCGCCGATCTGCAGGGTGGGGATCATGGACCCCGAGGGGATGTAGACCGCCTCGTAGAGGAGCGTGCGGAAGGCCAGCACCCCGAGGATGGTGAAGGTCCAGCCCCGGACCTCTCGCTTGAGCTTTTCCTTTTCCACGATGTCGCGCCCGCCCCTCCCTACTCCGCTCGCATGGCCTCGACTGGGTCGAGCCGGCTCGCCCGCAGGGCCGGGTAGACGCCGAACAAGAGGCCCACCCCGGACGCGGAGACGAGGGAGACTAGCACTGCCCAGGTCGGGATGCTCGCAGGAAGCTGCCAGATCTCGCGAGCCAGAACGGCGGAGAGGGCGCCGAGCCCGACGCCCATCGCGCCCCCCAGGGCGGCGAGGGCGGTGGACTCGGCCAGGAGCTCGGCGAGGATGCGGCCGCGCCGGGCCCCGAGCGCCATGCGCACACCGATCTCCCGGGTGCGTTCGGTCACCGAGACGAGCATGACGTTCATGATCCCGATCCCGCCCACCAGGAGCGAGAGGGCGCAGACGCCGAAGGTGGCGGCGGCGACGACGGCGAGGAGGTTCTCGAGGGTCTCGGAGACCGAGTCGTTGGTGAGGACCTCGAAGTCGTTCGCCTCCCCGCCCCGGAGGCCGCGGGCCTTCCGAAGCTGGGTCACCGCTTCGTCCAGGGCCCGGCCCACCGCCTCGGGTCCGGCGGCGGCCACGGTGAGGCTGTAGCTCCGGGGACGGCCCAGGGTCGCCGCATAGTGCTCGAGCGGGATCACCGCGAAGCCGTCCTTCGACTCGAGCCCGAGGACGGTCCCCCGCCGCTCCGCCACCCCGACCACCGTGAAGGCGGTGGAGCGGATGCGGACCTCCTTCCCCACCGCGCCCCCTCCGGGGAAGAGAAGGTCGGCCACGTCGGCACCGACGAAGGCCACCCTCCGGCCCAGCTCCACGTCCACCTCGGAGAGGAAGCGCCCCTCGGCCACGGCGACGGCGTTCCCGTGCTGGTAGTCGGGCTCGCCCCCGACGATCCAGACGTTGGGCTCCGTCGCCCGATCCCGCGTCCACACTCGCTCCGGCCAATCCCCCTGCGCCTCGACGGAGACGTGGGCCACGTGGGGAAGCCGACGGAGCGACTCGCCCATCTCCCGGGTGATGTCGCGGCGCCGGGCGTACCTCTCCCAGTCGCCGAGGACGAGCGCCGGGAACTTCGTCACCTGGAACGAGCTCGCCCCGAGAAAGGAGAGGTCGCTCGTGACCTTCTGCCGGAGCCCCTCGGTAAAGGACATCATCGCCACCACCGCGGCAGCGCCGACGACGATGCCGAGCAGGGTGAGCGCCGAGCGGAGCGCGTTCTGGCGCAGGGAGGAGAGGGCCATCCCCACGGTGTCGACGAACCGCCTCATTCGTAGCGCAGGGCCTCCACCGGGTCGAGGTTCGCGGCGCGCCAGGCGGGCCAGGAGCCGAAGGCGATCCCGGTCGCCGCGGAGAACCCGAGGCCGAGCGCCACCGCCGAGGGCTCGGCTGCGGCGGCGAGCGGGGTGGCGAGCGCGATCCCCTGCGCGATGGCGAGGCCGAGGGCGGTGCCGGCGGCCCCGCCGGCGAGCGCCACCGCCGAGGACTCCACCAGGAACTGGAGGAGGATGGTGGAGCGCCGGGCCCCGAGCGCCCGCCGCACCCCGATCTCCCGGGTGCGCTCCCGCACCGAGACGAGCATCACGTTCATGATGCCGATCCCGCCGACGAGGAGGGTCACGAGCCCCACCCCCACGGCCACCCCGTAGAGCGCTCCGGTGAGGCCCCGGTAGACCCGGAGGAACTGCTCCTGGCGGTTGAGCACGAAGTCGTCGGGGCGGTCCGGGGCCACCCGGCGCGCCCGCCGGAGGATGCCGGTGAGCTCGTCGTCGAGCTCGGAGAGCCTCCCCGGCGGCGCCGCCACCGCGATGAACATGGGGCGCTTCGACCCGAAGAGCTGGCCGAAGGTGGTGAAGGGGAGGAAGAGGTTGTTGTCGAGGGCGAGGCCGAGGAAGCGACCGCGCCGCTCCATCACCCCGACCACCGAGAAGGGGTGGCCGGCGACGTGCACCCTCCGCCCGAGGACCGACTCCGGGGCGGCGCCGGGGAAGAGGCGGTCGGCGACGTCGGCGCCCAGCACCGCGGACCGGCTCGTGGCCTCGAGGTCGCTCGCCACCAGGAAGCGCCCGACCGCCAGCGCGCCGCCGCTCGCAGCCAGATAGTCCGCCCCCACCCCGTTCGCCTGCGCGCGGGACACGGTGCGCTCGCCGCTCGACACCGAGGCGGAGAGTGAGACCACCGGCGACACCGCCAGGGCCACCCGGGACTCCCGGAGGATGGCCGAGAGCTCCTCCTCCTCCACCGGCCGCCGGTTCCGGTACTTCCACCAGTCCCCGGAGACGTTCATCCACCGGTAGCGAGAGACGTAGAGGGTCTCGGCGCCGAAGGCCTGGACCTGGGTCTCGAAGCTCCGGTCGAGCCCCTCCACGATGGCGACGATGGCGATGACGGTGGCGACGCCGATGACGACGCCGAGGGTGGCGAGCGCGGTCCGGAGCCGGTGCGCGAGGAGAGCCGAGAGGGCGATGCCGACGCTCTCCCCGAGCTCCCCGAGGAAGCGGCCGGGCGCGCTCACCGGCGCTCCGCGGGGACGCCGAGGAGCACCACCTCGCTCCCCGGCCCGTCCGCCACGATGCGGCCGTCCACGAGGCGGATGGCCCGGGGACAGCGGGAGGCGAGGCGCGGCTCGTGGGTGACGAGCAGGATGGTGTGCCCCCGGGAGTGGAGCGCCGCGAGGAGGCCGAAGATCTCCTCCCCGGTGACGCTGTCCAGGTTCCCGGTGGGCTCGTCGGCGAGCAGAATGGCTGGATCGTTCACCAGCGCCCGCGCAATAGCTACGCGCTGCTGCTGGCCCCCGGAAAGCTGCGACGGAAAGTGCATGGCTCGCTCGGCCAATCCCACGCGTTGGAGCGCCTCCCTGGCGCGACGTTCGCGCTCCTGCATCGGCACGCCGGCATAAATGGTCGGCAGCTCCACGTTTTCAAGCGCCGAGGTTCGCGAAAGCAGGTTGAACTGCTGAAACACAAAACCGATCTTCTG
>Ga0335077_10006497_pt1 | contig 14447 bp, 10 predicted proteins | sample Lox_Sample_31_FD_207151 | JGI IMG/M metagenome (GOLD analysis project Ga0335077, IMG submission 207151) | Soil microbial communities from Loxahatchee National Wildlife Refuge, Florida, United States - Lox_Sample_3.1 | ecosystem: Environmental > Terrestrial > Soil > Wetlands | place: USA...
AAGCGTCACTCAAGGCGCTAAGCGTGGACACGATTGACCTCTACCAGTTTCATTCCGGCTCCGACGCGCTGTTTGAAAACCAGGAATTGTGGACGATGCTGGCGGAGCAAAAGCGCGCCGGCAAAATCCGGCATCTGGGCGTTTCGATTTTGGGCAAGGGAAGTGAACGGCAGGCGCAAGGGGCAGTTCAATTCGGCATGGAAGCGTTGCAGGTGATTTACAACCGGCTGGACCGGCGACCGGAGCAAATTTATTTCCCGCACGCGCAGAAAAACAAACTCGGCATCCTCGCCCGCGTGCCGTTAGCCAGCGGATTGCTTTCCGGCAAATACAAACCCGGCGCCACCTTTGCCGCCAATGATGTGCGTGCCACTTTTGACGCCGAAAAGTTGCAACGCAACCTCGTTGAAGTGGAACGCCTGCAAAAAGAGGAAGTGCCTGCCGGCGTGCCGATGTGCCAATGGGCTTTGGCGTGGTGCCTGAAAAATCCGGTGGTAAGCACACTCATTCCCGGCAGCAAAAATCCAGAGCAGGTGAAGGCGAATGCCGGCGCGGTGGAGTTGGTTGGATAATTTTGCCGGAGTCGAGGTAACGAGACTCAATTATTCAGAGACTCCTTACGTCGTCTCCTACAGTTGTTGGTTGGCAATCCAATCACCACGGTCATTTTGCCGCCAGTGCGGCTTCGATGGCGTGAGTCACTTCCGCTGAATCGGGTTTCACGGGCGAGGCGAAGCGGTTCAGGATTTTGCCGTCGCGGCCAATCACAAACTTGGTGAAGTTCCAGCCGATGTCGCCGGGGAACGGCGAGTCCTTGCCCGCCAGCAGCACGTAAAGCGGGCTGCGGTTGGCGCCGTTGACTTCAATCTTGTCAAACATCGGAAAGGTCACGTCGTATCTCGAGGAGCAAAACTGTTTGATTTCCGCGTCCGTGCCGGGTTCCTGATGGGCAAACTGGTTGCAGGGAAAACCGAGTACCACCAACCCCTGGTCCTTGTACTTTTGGTAAATCGCCTCCAACGCGGCGTATTGCGGCGTGAAGCCGCATTTGGACGCGACGTTGACGATGAGCAGCACCTTGCCCTGATACGGCTTCAGGGAAGTGCTGTGGCCGTCAATGTCCTTGAGCGGGATATCGTAAATGGACTCCGCCGCGCCGGCGGCCAGGATTTGAAAAAATATAATCGCGACCAGTAGAATAAATGCTTTCATGGGCGGAACATTGCACTGGGTAGCACCAACTGTCAATTGCGCGGCATCCGTTTTTATCGCGCAATCCACCCACCGCCGACCACCAGATCGTCCTTATAAAAGACGGCCGCCTGACCGGGCGTGATGGCGCGCTGGGCGGAATGCAGTTTTACCTTCACCGAGCCGTTGCCGGTCGGCGTCACCGTCGCGGGCGTGCCGGGATGGTTGTAACGGATTTTCGTCGTGACTTCGATGGGCTCCGCCAGTTGGTCGAATGGAATCCAATTGCAATGCGTCGCCGTGAATTCATCGCGGTCGAGCACGGATTCGTCGCCGACCACGACGCGGTTGTTCTCGGCGTCAAGGTCAATCACGTAAACCGGCTTGGGCGTGGTGATGCCCAGACCGCGCCGCTGGCCGATGGTGTAAAATTCGATGCCGTCGTGATGGCCGAGAACATTTCCGTATAAATCCACAATCTCGCCGCGATGTTTCTGCACCAGATTCGCCTGCTGGAGAAAGCCGCCATAGTTATTGTCCGGCACGAAGCAAATTTCCATGCTCTCCGCCTTGTCCGCGGTCTTGAGCCGGCAACGCCGCGCCACTTCGCGCGTGTCGCTCTTCGTCTTTTCGCCCAGCGGAAACAAGGAGCGCGCGAGCTGGTCCTGCCGGAGTGAAAACAGGAAGTAACTCTGGTCCTTCTTCAAATCGCGTCCGCGCTTCAAAAGATAACGTGTAGGAGCCGAGGTAACGAGGCTCTGATTTATTTCGGATTTTTCAGTCAGAGCCTCCTCACGTCGGCTGCTACAAACTTTTTCAATCCTCGCAAAATGACCCGTAGCGATGTAATCCGCGCCGAGCTGGTTGGCGCGGTCAATGAGCCGGCCAAACTTGAGATTCTGATTGCACATCACGCACGGGTTCGGCGTGCGGCCGGCCTTGTATTCGTCGGCGAAGTATTGGATGACGTGCTTCTGGAATTCCGCTGCCTCGTCAATGAGGTAATACGGGATGTCGAGCTTATGGCAGACCGCGCGGGCGTCGGTGACGGCTTGGGGGCCGCAGCACTTGTCCTCGGCGCGGTTCACGCAATCCTGCGGCCAGAGCTTGAGCGTGATGCCGATGACCTCGTAACCCTGTTCGAGCAACAGCGCCGCCGTGGCGGAGGAGTCCACTCCGCCGCTCATGCCGCAGACGACGCGCGTGCGCTTTTCCGGATTCACAGAAAGACATTATACAATGCGCGAGCGGCGTGTAAAATGGTTTGCGAAGTGTGTTAGAAGAAATTCCAACTGGCCGAAATGTCCGTGCGACTATCGAACGTCATCTGGCGCTGGACCGCTTTCTCTAAGCACACTCCACTTTTGACTTCTGTAGCTGTAGAACCCCTGAAGAGTAATTTTCCTGCTAAGAAATTGTCCCCCGCCATAGTATGTGACGACCACAAATGCATGTTTGCTTGCTGAAAAATTGGGGCGAACGGTCAACGTTACGAGTGCGCTCCGATTTCCATAATGAAGAAGGTATGGCATTCCAAGATCCCTTTTGCTCGTGTCAACATTCCATTCCCCTGTTCCTTCCCCTGTTCCTATGACGATACTGTAAGAAACCTGATGAAAACTTTTGCCTGGATTCTTTCTGAGGTCATCTTGAACCCACAACAAAAGACTTCGCACCTTCAGGTCCCCACCTTCTGGAACATTATTTGTCAATTTTGGAAATGTAAGAGCATCAGCAAAAGCCACATTGACCATGTCCGCGAGCACGGCCCCCAGTCCGTCATTGCTCTGATTTGTTTTAACTACCACAGTCGCTGTTCCTACGGCGAGCAATACACATGCGCCAGTAACAATCGCCATCTTTGCTTTCGCCCATACCATAAGTTTCAATGCTCCTTGGATGAGAGCTAAGGTTGAACCGCTTGCCGCCGCGCCTTTCACAATCGCCACGGCAGTCACAGATTTTGCCAGCAATGCCGGCGCAGCTTGAATGGAGTTGGCGGAAATCGCTCCGGCAATGATGGTCGTGGTCGAACTGACACCGCGTTTCGTGAAGAATTTCCGCAATTTTTCCAGCGCGCGGCTCACGCGCATTTTGGCCGCATCTTCACTGGCGCCGAGCGCTACAGCGACTTCTTTGAAATTCCGGTTTTCAAAAAATCGCAGCACCAGCGCGTCATGATCTTTTTGGCCAAGCTTCTCCATCGCCGTGTCGAGCAGCGGCGCGATTTGTATCCATGTCTTATCGTTCGCTGGTTGATTCAAAATCGTTTGCATGTGCGCCTCCTGTTCGCGGCGATGGCGGCGGCGTTGAATGGTCAGCGCGTTGGCACTGGCGTACCGCGCTGTGCGGCAAAGCCAGCCGCTTAGAATCGTCTTCTTGCCGAGCGAACCGGCCTTGCGCGCCAGAATGATGAAAACCGCCTGCGTGATTTCCTCGGCCAGTTGCGGGTCGCGCACTTGCCGCAACGCCACAGAATAAACCAGATTGACGTAACGCGACACGAGCGCCGCAAAGGCCGCTTCCGAATTGCTCCGGCTGTATTCGCGCAGCAAGGTCAGGTCGTCACTCATGATTTCACCTGATACATTTACGCCGGTCTCGAAAAGGTAACAGTTAATTTCGCCGCGGAAGATTTAGCAATTTTCATGGCCGACAGCCGAGCAAATGATCGAAGCGGCTTTTACAAACGAACGAGCGTCATTTATCTTGCGTCGGCCAATGGACGTCGCTGCCAAAATCATTTCAACGATCGCCAGTCTGGACTTGTTTTTTATCGTCAATACCTTGGCAGGCCCGCCGTTTTTGACGGACGACCCGGAGCCGGTAGATTATCAGCACTGGGAATTTTATCTCTTCGGCAATGGCGACCATGCCAGCGCCAGTGAATACAGCATCGGCGGCCCGGCGATCGAATTGAATTACGGCGTGCTGCCCGACACGCAGCTTCACCTTATTGTGCCGATGACCACTGTGGGTGCCGATGGCGCGCCGACCGAGACCGGTTTGGGCGACACGGAGTTCGGCATCAAATACCGGTTCGTGCATGAAACCGACCGTTGGCCGCAAATCGGGATTTTTCCCATGGCCGAACTGCCGACCGGCGACGCCGACCGCGGTTTGGGCAACGGCCGGACCTGGTTCCGCCTGCCGTTGTGGCTGCAAAAGAGTTGGGGACCGTGGACGACCTATGGCGGCGGCGGCGCGGCTTTGAATTCCGCGCCCGGCCAGCGCGATTATCCGTTCGGCGGCTGGCTGGTGCAGCGCGATTTCGGACCGCACGTCACCCTCGGCGGCGAGCTTTTCGCGCAAGGGCAGGATACGGACACAGACCGTGGCTTTGCCGCGCTCAACTTCGGCGGGTACTATAATTTCACCGAACATTTCAGTCTGTTGTTCAGTGTCGGGCACAGTGTGGCGGGCGACAATCACCTCATCTGGTATTTTGGACTTTACTGGACGTGGGGATCGGAGAAATCATCCCAGCGATAGGCAGATGGCAGATTAAACCCAAAAAACAATGACATGAGCGACTGGAAAATGAACGAATGGAAAAAACTCTGCGAACCAACGGGCGCGAACGCCAACATTCTGATCCGGCTTGTGGTGGGTGGCGTGTTTCTGAACGAAGGCATTCTCAAATTCCTGTATCCGACCGCGCAGGCGGCCGGCCGTTTTGCGAAGATCGGCCTGCCGCATGCGGAGATTCTCGGCCCGCTGGTGGCCACCGTGGAGACCGTTTGTGGGGCGATGATTATTCTTGGCCTCCTGATGCGGCCAGCCGCGGTCGCCCTGTTCATTGATATTACGGTGGCGATTCTTACCACCAAAATCCCCGTCCTGCTGGGTCACGGTTATCTCGGCTTTTCGTTGATGGACCTGCCGCACTACGGCTTTCTCAGCATGGTGCATGAGGCGCGCACGGATTTCTCCATGTGGTTCGGCCTGGTGTTCCTGCTTTCGACCGGCCCGGGACGATGGTCGGTGGATACCTGGCTGGCAAGGATTTGAACCTGGAAAAACGCCGGCGTCCTGGCGTGCTGGCTTTTCATTTTTCCCAAAACCTCCCGCGTAGCTGAACTACTGCAAGGCAAAAACGGAAGGACCGGATTCTAATGGGAGAAATCCATCATTATTTGAAAACATTTATTGCAGAATGGTGTAACTTGAGTGAAAAATGAACGAACGAAGGCTAATCCGCCCAGCGATGACCAGAAGCTCGACGCCGAATACTAATGATAGCCGGCGGGCGCAAATCACTGCACCGCCGAGGCAAGGACTTTACGATCCACGATTTGAACATGAGGCCTGCGGCGTGGGCTTTGTGGTCAACCTGAAGGGGAGCAAGTCCCACACGATTGTCCAGCAGGCGTTGCAGGTGCTGCTGAATCTGAAGCATCGCGGGGCGTGCGGTTGCGAGGTCAACACCGGGGACGGCGCGGGCATTCTGCTGCAGACGCCCCACAATTTCCTGAAGGAGGCGTGCCGCGAAGTGAAAATTGCCCTGCCCGGCCCGGGCAAGTATGGCGTCGGGATGGTTTTTCTGCCTTCCCCTCCGGCCGAACGTTACAAGTGCGAGAAGCTGTTTGAGGAAATCGTCGCCACCGAAGGTCTGCGCCTGCTGGGCTGGCGGACCGTGCCCACCGAACACGGCGCACTGGGGCAGACCGCCATTGCTTCCGAACCGGTGGTGCGCCAGGTCTTCATCGCGCGTCCCCGCGAACTGGGCGATGACCTCGCGTTCGAGCGCAAACTCTATGTCGTCCGCAAAGTTGCGGAGCAGGGCATTCGCGCGGCGGGCATCCAGGGCGGCGACCGGCTTTACATTTGCAGCCTGTCCTGCCGGACGATGATTTACAAGGGCATGCTGACGCCCGACCAGTTGGAGCCGTATTATCCGGACCTGACGGATCCTTCAATGGAAAGCGCGTTGTGCCTCGTGCATTCCCGGTTCAGCACCAATACGTTTCCCACCTGGGAACGCGCGCATCCCTACCGTTACCTGGCGCACAACGGCGAAATCAACACGCTGCGCGGCAACATCAACTGGATGCGCGCCCGCCAGGCCCTGTTTGCCTCCGAATGGTTCGGGGCCGACCTCAAGAAACTGCTGCCGGTCATCAACGAAGACGGCAGTGACTCGGCCATGTTCGACAATGCGCTGGAGTTTCTCGCGCTGACCGGCCGCGCCCTCCCCCATGCCGTCATGATGATGATTCCTGAGCCGTGGGAAAATCATGAGAGCATGGACCCGGCCAAGCACGCGTTTTACGAATATCATTCCTGTCTGCAGGAACCGTGGGATGGCCCCGCCTCCATCGCGTTCACCGACGGCGTGCGCATCGGCGCGGTGCTTGACCGCAACGGCCTGCGTCCGTCGCGCTATTACGTGACCAAAGACGACCGGGTCATCATGGCCAGTGAAGTCGGCGTGCTTGACGTGCCGCCGGAAATGATTGCCCAGAAGGGCCGCCTGCAACCCGGCCGGATGTTCCTGATTGACACCGAAGAGGGCCGCATCGTGGCCGACGAGGAGTTGAAACAGAAAGTGGCCGCCGAGCATCCGTATCAGGTCTGGCTGGATCAAAACCACGTGTTGCTGGAAAACCTGCCCGCGCCGCGGCACGTGCATGAACCGGATCACCGCACGGTGCTCCAGCGTCAGCAGGCGTTTGGTTACACGTTCGAAGATTTGCGGTTCATCCTCGGCCCCATGGCCCGGGACGGTGTGCAGCCCCTCGGTTCGATGGGCACGGACACGCCGCCGGCGGTGCTCTCCAACAAACCGCAACTGCTTTACAATTATTTCAAGCAGCTCTTTGCGCAGGTCACCAACCCGCCGATTGACCCCATCCGCGAGGAAATCATCACTTCCACCGAAACGATGATCGGTACGGAGGGCAACCTGCTCAAGTCCGCGCCGGAAAGTTGCCGCATGATTAAACTGACTTATCCCGTCCTGACCAACGCGGAACTGGAAAAGCTCCGGCGCGTGAACCGCCCCGGTTTCAAAGCCGTGACGTTGCCCATCCTGTTCCCGACGGCGGAAGGCGCCAAGGGCTTGCAGGCCGCGTTGGATAAGCTCTTTGCCGCGGCGAGCCACGCCATCGCCGACGGGGCCAACATCATGATCCTTTCGGACCGCGGACTGGATGCTGCGAATGCGCCCATCCCCGCTCTGCTCGCCCTGGCGGGATTGCATCATCATTTGATCCGGCAGGGTACGCGCACCCGCGTCGGGCTCGTGCTCGAATCGGGGGAACCGCGCGAAGTCCATCATTTTGCCCTGCTCATCGGCTACGGTTGCAGCGCCATCAATCCTTACCTTGCGTTCGAGTCGCTCGACGACATGATTCATGAAGGGCTGTTGCCCGGTCTCGACGAGAAGACCGCCATCCAGAAATACATCAAAGGGGCGGTCAAGGGTGTGGTGAAGACCATGGCCAAGATGGGCATCTCAACCATCCAAAGCTATCGGGGCGCGCAAATCTTCGAGGCCATCGGCCTCGACCACGATGTCATTGACAACTACTTCACCGGCACGGTATCGCGCATCGAAGGGGTCGGCCTGGCCGTGCTGGCCGAGGAGGCGCTGGCGCGCCATCGGCTGGCCTTTCCGGCACGCCCGGTCAATGGCGTGGCGCTGGATCCCGGCGGCCAATACCAGTGGCGCAGCGACGGTGAATTCCATCTGTTCAATCCGCAGACCATTCACAAGCTGCAACTCGCCTGTCGCACGGGCAGTTACAAGCTTTTCAAAGAGTACAGCGAGCTGGTCAACAACCAGGCCCGGACCCTGTGCACGTTGCGCGGCTTGTTCGATCTGAAGCTCGCTCCGCAGCCGGTCCCGCTCGAAGAAGTCGAGCCGGTCGAGGAAATCGTGAAACGGTTCAAGACCGGCGCGATGAGCTACGGCTCCATCAGCAAGGAAGCGCATGAAGCGCTGGCGATTGCCATGAACCGTCTCGGCGGAAAAAGCAACACCGGCGAAGGCGGCGAAGACCCCGACCGCTATCTTCCGCTGCCCAATGGCGACTCGAAGAACAGCGCCATCAAACAGGTCGCTTCCGGCCGGTTCGGCGTCACGAGCCAATACCTCGTCAACGCCCGGGAACTGCAAATCAAGATGGCCCAGGGCGCCAAGCCGGGTGAAGGCGGCGAGTTGCCCGGGCGCAAGGTCTATCCGTGGATTGCCCGGACGCGGCACACCACGCCCGGCGTGGGTCTGATTTCGCCGCCGCCGCATCACGACATTTATTCCATCGAAGATTTGGCCGGGTTGATTCACGACTTGAAAAACGCCAACCGCCACGCGCGCGTGAGCGTGAAGCTCGTGGCCGAGGTCGGCGTCGGCACCGTCGCCGCCGGCGTTTCCAAGGCGCACGCTGACGTAGTTTTGATTTCGGGTCACGACGGCGGCACGGGCGCGTCGCCGCTGTCTTCCATCAAACATTCCGGCATCCCGTGGGAACTCGGCCTGGCCGAGACGCAGCAGACGCTCCTGCTCAACAACCTGCGCAGCCGCATCACGGTCGAGGTGGACGGCCAGCTCAAGACGGGCCGCGACGTGGTCATCGCCGCTTTGCTGGGGGCGGAGGAATTCGGGTTTGCCACCGCGCCGCTCGTGGTGCTGGGCTGCATCATGATGCGGGTGTGTCATTTGAACACCTGCCCGGTAGGCGTGGCCACGCAAGACCCGCAGTTGCGCAAGCTCTTCACCGGCAGCCCGGATCACGTGGTCAATTTCATGCGGTTCATTGCCCAGGAAGTGCGGGAGTTGATGGCCCAGCTCGGTTTTCGCACCCTTAACGAAATGATCGGCCACATCGAACGGATTAAGCCGAAAAGGGCGATTGAGCATTGGAAGGCGAACGGCCTCGATTTCAGCAAAATCCTGCATCAGCCCGAGGTCGGGCCGGAAGTCGGCCGTTACCGGCAGATTGACCAGGACCATGGCATTGAAAAGTCGCTCGACGTGACGCGGCTGCTGGAAATCTGCGAACCGGCCATCGAACGGGGCGAACGGGTGCATGCCGATTTGCCGATCCGCAACATCCACCGCGTGGTCGGCACCATCACCGGCAGCGAGCTCACGAAGAAATGGGGTCCGAACGGCCTGCCGGAAGACACCATCAACCTCAAATTCACCGGCAGCGCGGGCCTGAGCTTTGGCGCGTTCGTGCCCAAGGGCATGACGCTCGAACTCGAAGGCGATGCCAACGATTATGTCGGCAAGGGGCTCAGCGGCGGCAAAATTATTGTCTATCCGCCCAGAGGCTCCACGTTTGTCGCCGCGGAAAACATCATTATCGGCAACGTGGCTTTCTACGGCGCTACGGCTGGCGAGGCGTTCATCTGCGGCATGGCCGGCGAACGTTTCTGCGTGCGCAACAGCGGCGTCAACGCCGTCGTCGAGGCCGTCGGCGATCATGGTTGCGAATACATGACCGGCGGGCGGGTGATTGTGTTGGGCCGGACGGGCCGCAACTTTGCCGCGGGCATGTCCGGCGGCATCGCGTATGTGTTGGACGAGGCCGACAATTTCCCGGCGCACTGCAACCAGGACATGGTCGAACTGGAAGAACTGGAAGACCCCGACGAGATCGAGGAAATCTGGAAATTAATCCAGCGCCATCAGGCCTACACGAAGAGCGAACGGGCGGCGAAGGTGCTGGCGAGATGGCGCAAACTCGTGCCCCGGTTCGTCAAGGTGATGCCGAAAGATTATCAACGCGTGCTGCGGGCCATGCAGAAAGTGAAGGAACAAGGGCTGAGCGGCGACCAGGCCATCATGGCCGCGTTCGAGGAAAACGTGCGCGACGTGGCCCGCGTCGGCGGCGGTTGACCGGTTTTTGAAACGCAGAGGCGCAAAGAAGAAAGACTTTAACGCGGAGACGCAGAGAACGCGGAGTTCCGCAGAGGAAAACAGAAGAAAAGAATTCTTTTCCGCGTTTCTTTGCGTTCTTTGCGCCTCTGCGTTAGAAGAAAGGGAACATGGGCAATGCACGAGAATGAGATTTCGGAGCGGATCATCGGTGCGGCCATTGAAGTGCATCGTTATCATGGGCCGGGATTGGTGGAACAGATTTATGAAGAATCGTTGTGTCATGAATTCAATTTGCGCGGCATCCGGTTTGAACGGCAGAGGCCTGTGCCCATTGATTACAAGGGTGTGACCTTGGGCGTGCCGCTGCGACTGGATTTGATTGTTGAGGACAAAGTGATTGTGGATTTGAAAGCAAAAGAAGAAGTGACGCCACTCGACCTGGCGAAACTGTTGAGCTACCTCCGCCTGTTGAAGCTGCGGTTGGGACTCATCATCAATTTCCATTCGGTCTTGCTGAAAGACGGAATTGAACGGGTGGTGAACGGCCTGCAACTGCCTGAACCCGGCTCGTTCAGCCTTTGAAATTTGATATGAAAATATTAAGCGCGCGGAATTTGAACGCAGAGACGCAAAGAACGGGAAGTATCACTGAGAGAAATTTAAAGAAAAACTCTGCGTTTCTCTGCGCTCTCCGCGCCTCCGCGTTTAATTTGTTTTGACCATGGGCAAACCGACCGGATTTATTGAATACCTCCGTGAGCTGCCGCTGGATCGCTCGGCCATCGAACGCATCCGCGACTGGAACGAGTTCCATTTGCACCTGGAGGAAGCCAAGCTGCGCCAGCAGGGCGCGCGCTGCATGGATTGCGGCATCCCGTTCTGCCAGACCGGTACGCTCCTCAGCGGCATGGCCAGCGGCTGCCCCATCCACAACCTTATCCCGGAATGGAACGACCTCGTTTATCGCGGCCTCTGGCAGGAAGCGCTCGAACGGCTGCATAAGACGAACAATTTCCCCGACTTCACCGGTCGCGTCTGCCCGGCGCCCTGCGAAGGCTCCTGTGTGCTCGGCATCAACGCCCCGCCCGTCACCATCAAAAACATCGAGAACGCCATCGCCGAACGCGGCTGGGACGAAGGCTGGATTGTGGCCGAACCGCCAAAGCAGCGCACCGGCAAGAAGGTCGCCGTCGTCGGGTCCGGCCCGGCCGGGCTGTGCGCCGCCGCGCAATTAAACAAGGCCGGCCACGCCGTCACCGTGTTCGAACGCGACGATCGCCCCGGCGGCCTGCTCATGTATGGCATCCCGAACATGAAGCTCGACAAGGAAAAAGTCGTGCTGCGCCGCATCAAACAAATGGAAGCCGAGGGCATCCAGTTCGTCTGCAACACCGAAGTGGGGAGCGCGACCGTCCCGGTCGCATCGGTCGGCGTCCCGCCGGCCGAAAACTCCCCCGCGCCCATTGTTGCGCGAGACGCGCAACAAAGCGACCGCGACGGTCGCGCTCCCGCTAAAATTTATCCCGCCGACAAGTTGCTCAAGGAATTTGACGCCGTGATCCTGGCGACCGGCGCGACCCAGCCGCGCGATTTGCCGGTTCCCGGACGGGACCTCAAGGGCGTCCATTTCGCCATGGAATTTCTGAGCGCCAACACACGCGCCCTGCTCGACGGCAAAAAGAACGGGAACTTCATTTCCGCCACCGGCAAGAACGTCATCGTCATCGGCGGCGGCGACACCGGCACGGACTGTGTCGGCACGGCGTTGCGTCAAGGTTGCAAGAGCCTGGTGCAGGTGGAGATTCTGCCCAAACCGCCGCTGGAACGCGCGAAGGACAATCCATGGCCGGAGTGGCCGAAGGTTTACCTCATGGATTACGGTCAACAGGAAGCCGCGGCGAAATTCGGCGCCGACCCGCGCGTGTATCTCACCACCGTCAAAAAATTCACCGGCGATGACAATGGCCAGGTCAAGGAAGCGCTCACCGTGCAGATTGAGTGGGAGCGGAACGAGAAAGACCAATTTGTGCCGAAAGAAGTCCCCGGCAGCGAAAAAGTCCTGCCGGCGCAGTTGGTGTTATTGGCGATGGGCTTTCTGGGACCGGAACAACCGCTGCTGAAAGCGTTCAAGCTCGAGTGCGACCCGCGCAGCAACGTGAAAGCCGACTTCGAGAAATATACGACGAACATCGAAGGCGTATTTGCCTGTGGCGACTGCCGGCGCGGCCAGAGCCTGGTCGTCTGGGCCTTCAACGAAGGCCGCGGCGCGGCAAGAGAGTGCGATCGGTATCTGATGGGTTCAACAGACCTGCCGTAAACTCCGTCCGCAAATTACGCGAAGGACGCGAATTTTTTGGTAGGGACACCGCGCCGCGGTGTCCGCACTTTCAACCTTCAACCAGGTATCATCCGCAGATTGCGCAGATAGCCGCAGATTTTTAACCGCCAAGACACAAAGGCCGCAGAGGAACGCAAAGAATTCCGACGGATATCCGTGTGCATCTGTGCCCATCTGCGGCTAAACTTCTGCCGTAAATCGGGAGCGCCGCAGGCATTCTCCTCTCCGCCTCGAGCAGGGACTTGAGCCGTTTGGGATTTGAGCCACTTGGGCAGTGGCGAAAAGGATTTGCCAACGCAAAGGCCGTGAGGCCGACGGAGCGGGCGCGACGAAGCCAACCGGCGAAAGGTTTGCATGTCGCGAGAGCGACAAATCGTGACCTAGGGAAACCATTAGCAAGAGCGGGAGCTCCATTCGCCAGAGGCGAAGACCTGCGAAGGCCGAGTGAGTGGGCACGAGCGAGTCAACATGGCCGCAGCCGGATGAGGGTCCGAGCTTTAGCCGGGGGAGGGGCGTCGGGGAAAAGCAAACTTTTGCGGCGAGAAATCAAAGGTGAGGTGTCGACCTTTCACGTCCGGATTTCAGCCCGCAGTCGGCGCGGGTTCGACCCCGGTTTCAGATGCGAGCGTACCGGTTGATCGCCGTCCGCAGGTCCTCGACGTCGAACGGTTTGCAGAGGATGGAATCCACGCCGCTCAAGCGGTGCTTGGAACTCAGAAAATTCTCCAGAAAAGCCGTCACCATCACGACGGGTTGCCTGGGGGAAAGGCCTTTGAGGATTGCGGCCAACTGGTCGCCTTTCATATCCGGCATCAGGTAATCGGCGAAAATCATGCCGAACTTGCCGGGCTTATATACCGACAGCGCTTCCGCGCCACTTTTGGCTCCGTCAACGATATAACCGTCATCCTCGAGCAATAATTGGACGGAGGGCCAGACATCCGGTTCGTCATCCACGACCAGGATATGTTTTAACGGATTAATATGCGCATTCATCATTACCCCGACGGGCATATTCCGTGCCAGCCCTGACCTTATCCACAGCCTGTCGCGCCGAAATGTTATGTTGGCGGGATGGCGCCGGTTGACGCGGATTTTTTGGTAGGGACGCCCCGCCGGGGCGTCCGTTTTGGTGGGGTGAGCGTACCCGCGAGCCGTTTCCAACCACGGATGAACACCGATGGACACGGATTTTTAACCGCCAAGACACAAAGGCCGCAGAGAAACGCAAAGAATTTCCCTGTCGCGTCGAAGCGGAGCGAAGACGGAATCCGCAGATTTCACAGATAGCCGCAGATTTTATTTGCCGCCAAAAAGCGCATAACCCACAAGAATAATTTTTGTTTGCGTCTCTTGTGCCTCTTTGTGGCTGAAAATCGTTTTCTCTGTGTTTTTTGCGTTCTTTGCGGTTAAAATCCCGCCGTGAATCGGGACCGTCTCACCAAAGCCCGCCGCAGTTGGAACATGTCGCGCATTCGCGGCAAGGACACGACGCCGGAGCGCATCGTCCGCTCACTGCTCCATCGCTTGGGCTACCGCTTCCGCCTCCATGTCCGGATACCTGTGCTGGAACAACTCAAAATTCAAAACTCAAAATATAAAACTGCAATACCGCGCTTCGTCTGCCCGGATATTGTCCTGATGAAGCAGCGGATTGCCATCTTCGTCCATGGTTGCTTCTGGCATCGACACATCGCAGTTTAAACTTCCACGTCACGGCAGCGCTGCTCCAACTGATAGCTGATCTGCTGGATGGCCTTCTCAGAAAGCCGCGCCGGTTCTTTGGCAATGAAACCGGAAACTTGTTTGCCGCTAAGAACTTTCACACCAGCGTTCAATGGAAACAGCGGCAAGGAGAATCAGGGCGGGAACACACCCGGCACAAAGTAAAAGCGGGTGCCACATGACACCATTAATCAGACTTGACGCGCCTATACATCCCACGGCGAGGCCATTTATCCGCCATTGCCTTACCCTGTTTTACGAGTTGACGGCAGGCTTGGAGAGCTTCCCAAGGGATCAAATCTAACTCTTCGGCAATCTGCTCATAGCTTATGAACCACTCGTCCGACAACGTGGCGTAGACACTAT
>Ga0335077_10006498_pt1 | contig 14446 bp, 12 predicted proteins | sample Lox_Sample_31_FD_207151 | JGI IMG/M metagenome (GOLD analysis project Ga0335077, IMG submission 207151) | Soil microbial communities from Loxahatchee National Wildlife Refuge, Florida, United States - Lox_Sample_3.1 | ecosystem: Environmental > Terrestrial > Soil > Wetlands | place: USA...
CGCCCAGCAAAAACCCAAAGCATCCCCTAAGGTCAAAACCAAATACATCCCGCCTCCCGATCACCCCTGGAGAAAGCGGACATTTCTACTTTGCAGAGAACCGGACATTTCTACTTTGCGTTGACAGATCGTTGTGCGCTGACGGATCGTTGTGCGCCCTTCTCGCGCAGGTCGTTTGCGGAGCGCAGAAGCGTGTATAAGTTGGGAGGCCCTACTCGTGTTTTCAGACCTCCACAACCCAGTTGACTCACGTGCCGCCAGTGCTGCCGACGATATTTCTTACGCCGGAAGTTAGCTTAGTTGGGGTAAACTTGACAAAAATGGTCTAGAAGTGTATTCGTCCGTCCAAGGAGGCATGTCCATGAAGAAGTCGATCATTGTCATAGCGGTGTTTGCGGGTTTGCTGATGGGATCTGGTATGTTATTTGCTCATCACGGCACTGGTACCTCTTATGACCTGCACAAGGTTGTGGTTCTAAAAGGCGTGATCACGAAATTTAATTTGATGAACCCGCACTCACAACTCTATTTCGACGTGACGGATGAAAAAGGTCAAGTTGCCCATTGGTCTGCGGAAATGCGCAACCCGCGGAACCTTGAGGATCAGGGACACACCAGGAAGGAACTCATCGGTAAGCTTGCGCCGGGAGCAGAGGTTACGGTCACTGGTAATCCTTCGAAAGCGGGAACGCCGGTTTTGGTTCTTGGCAAAGCCGTCACGGCCGACGGTTGGTGCCTTTGCAAGCAGGCCGGCAGCGATGCGCCGGGAGTGGTTCCCAACTTGGTTGAGTAACTCAACCATTTTCCCCCCTCGACGTACAGTTTTGGCCTCCGAGTTGAAAGGTTTGAAATTTTGGGGAGGATCGATGCGTAGCAGGAAAGGCGCGTTGGCATTTCTTCTAACGGCGTGGACTCTGCTGTCCCTGCCCGCTGCCGCTCAAGTTTTTTATCCTGGCTCCGTCGACCAGAAGAAGGCAGAGGAAGGCGCCAAAATCCCCAAGTATGATCCACATGACCTCTCCGGGATTTGGCGCAGCGCAGGGCCTCGTGTTCCGCAGCCCAAAGACCCGCGTATCGGCGACGCGCACCCCACGCCCCTTATGGGGGGTGCTCCTCCGCCTCCAATGACGCCGTGGGCCCAGGAAATATTCGATTCGCGCAAACCTTCGGCTGCGGAATCCTGGCAGTCCCGAAGGGTGGCGCCCGCCCAGGGAAATGATCCGGTGGGAAACTGCGATCCCTTGGGCTATCCGCGAAATCTGGGGGGCACATTCGAAATTGTTCAGACGCCGACGGAGTTTGTACAGCTTTTTGATCAAGGCCGTCAGATTCGCGAAGTCTGGACTGACGGACGCAAGATTCCCGAAGACGATGTCGATCCTCGCTGGTACGGGTGGGCTACGGCGCGTTGGGAGGGCGATTCGCTTATCATCGACTCCTTCGGATACGACGAGAGAACCTGGCTCGATGGGAACGGATGGCCACATAGCGAGAATATGAAATTGCACGAAGTCATCCGCCATCCCGACGCCACGACCCTGGAAATTACTATGACTCTTGACGATCCGAAGGCGTATACGAAAACCTGGGTCGGCAATAAGCAGACATACCATCTCGTCCTGCCGAAGGAACAGGCTGTCATGTACGAATATTATTGCGTGCCTTCGGAAGAACAGACTTTCAATGAGGGCGTCAGAAATCCGGCTGGCGGAGACTTGCAGCATTCAAGGCCTTTGAAGTAATCGCCGGCTTTAGGGGCGGGAGGAGTTTCAGACGTTCTGAGAAAAGAGCAGCGGCAAGACTCCCGAGCCCGCCGTCATACTCGTACGCGAATGCGTTTGATTAGAAACTCACACCGCAATGGTCTAATTCAGTGGTCGCGAATGCTGCAGGTCGCCGCCAGCCGGGTTCCGGACGCCGCGATTAAACTCTTGCTCTTCTGAAGGCACGCACAATTCCTCGTAGAGTACGGTTCGATCCTTGGGCAATTCGAGCTTGAACATCTGTTTATTGCCGACCCACGTTTTTGTATACGTCTTGGGGTCGTCAATCGTCATCACTAGCTCTAACGTGGTGGCATCCGGATGGCGATAGACCTCTCGAATCTTCATGCCTTCGCTATGCGGCCAGCCATTGCCATCCAGCCATGACCTTTCATCGTATCCGGTCGACTCCACAATGAATGAGTCTCCGTCCCAATGCCCTACGGCCCATCCGTCCCATCTCGGCCCCAGCTGATCGGCCAATTCGGACGGGTTCTTGTCGTCGAGGAAGATTTCGCGGACGGACTGAGCATACCCAGTCCCCCTGCTTATCTGCACTACCTTGCTCGGTGTTTGAAGAAATTCGATTGCCGACCTCTCGATCGCCCGTGGGTAACCCAAAGGATCGCAGCTTCCCACAGGATCATTTCCCAAAGCTGGAATTGTTCTTCGGGATTTCCAAGCTGTTTCAAGCGAAGGCTTGTTCGCAGTAAATGCCGCCAAGCCCCAGAAGGTCAGCGGCGGAGGCTCAGCCCCACCCATCAATTGACTGCCATGAGCGTCGCCGATGCCTGGATATTTGGGTAGCTCAGGTACGCGCCCCATGTGCGTCCATATTCCGGATAGATCGCGCGGATCATACTTGAGTGTGGCTTTGGACGCCTCCGCCGCCTTCTTTTGTTCGGGCGAACGGCCTCCAGGATAGTAAACCTGCGCAATGGCAGGCGACGACAGCAGCAGTGCTCCCGCGACGAAAAATAGAAATCGAATTGCCTGATTGCGCATTGATTCTCCTGAACTTACGACTCTCAGCAGTGCGGGAACCCATTCAGCGTGCAGACAAACCACCGCTCTCGCTGATATGGCAGCAAATACACCCTTCGCACTCGTTCTGTCAAGCATCTGTACCAGGCCGCGCTGATGCCATTCGCAGCAAATGAAAGCTGCATTGTCATGCCGTTTACGCCGGCGCAAAAACCGAGCTGTGTGGTTTTCTTGACGAATACCGCCGATCGAAATTCTGTGAAAAAGACCGCGTGGTATACTCCAGCGGTTTCCGGCTAAGTCCTCGGGCAGCGTATTCTCCAGGGCGATGGGATCCATGCTTTCCTGGCAGATGAAGGACGAATGTAGTCGGCGAACTTAATTCTCCCGAAGGAGGATGTCATGTCGAAGATGCGAAATAGGGTGTGTGGCGCGGCCATAGCCGTCGCGGTCCTGGTAATTCTGACGACCGCAACGTGGGCTTCGGCCGACATTATCGACGAATGGACGAAGGTGGTTCCTCCCCCAGTTCCGGAACTCAAGGCGGTCACGCTCAGTGGCGCCACGACGGCGGTGATTATCGGGGACATGAATCAGACCTCCTGCCTGGAGAATCCCCGTTGTGCCGCTACCGTGCCGGTCATCAAAAAACTCACCGAAGCAGGACGCGCTGCTGGAGCGATGTTCTGGTACAGCGTTGGCGGTGGCGCCGACGAAAAAACCGATATGGTCGACACGTCGTTTAACCCACGCGACACCAGCGAATGGGAACGCATCAATGGACCGGATAAGTTTCACGATTCCCACCTGGAGGAAAAGCTGAAAGCGCGCAATGTGAAGACGGCCATCGTTTGCGGCCACTCCTTTCAGGGCGTGGGCATTGGTACAGCCACCGGACTAGCTGTGCGCGGCTTCGCCGTCGTCATCCCAGTTGATTGCCTGGCTTCGAACAACCCCTACGCGACGTATCTGGAGCAATACTCGGTCTGGCACCTTTACAAGTCCGGCAATGGCGTCGCGAACCACGTGACCATCACCCGCGGTTCCATGATCACCTTTCAAAAGTAGCGTTCTCGCATGGAAGGCGATAGCCGGTCTATGCCTTGCGGGCCCACCACAGAGCCTGAAAGGAGGAGCCTATGAAGCGGTATCTTTTCGCATTGGGATTGCTGGCCTGCGCTGCCATCGGGACTCAGGCGCAGACCCATGCACCCTACCCACCCTTTACAGCCGAGCAAGCGAAGCTCGGCAAGCAACTCATCGCCACAACCCTGGAAATCCGCAAGGGCATTACCAATAACTCCTTGCCCGCGGATCCGTACAAGATCATCGGCAATCTTTACTTCGTCGGCGATCTCAATGGGGAGGCCTACCTGCTGACCTCTCCGCAGGGTCACATTCTGATGGGTACGACGGATGCGGATTCGGTGGAAAACGTACAAAAAAATATCGAAAGCCTGGGATTTAAGCTGACCGACATCAAAGCCATCATCGTCAATCACAACCATGCGGATCAGGCGGGTGGCGCCGCTTACATGAAGGAAAAAACCGGCGCTCCTTTGATGGCGGCATTCGGCGAAATTCCCTATATCGAGCGCGGAATGTTCAATCCACCGGCAATTCCCGCGCCTCCCGCGGCAGATGGAGGCGGGCGGGGAGGTCCGCGGCGGTTTCCTCCGGCACACGTGGATCGCGCCTTGTTCGACGGCGATGTGGTAAAAGTCGGCCCTCTCAGCGTCACCACCTATCTAACGCCGGGACACAGTCCAGCATCGACCACCTTTGCCTATACGGTTCGGGACGGCGGGCGAGACTACAAGGTGGTGGAGTTTTGTTGCTGGGAATATCCCGAGGACCTCAACCAGAATGGCTACATCACCGAGGCGACTGTAAGGCATACGTTCGACACGCTAAGCAAGCTGTATCCCGTAGACATTTATCTGGAGACAAGTGTTTCCAATTGGAGCGGTATTCTTAGCCAACCGTCGGGAACGGTTACCGAGCGTATGGCAGTGGCGAAAGCCAACCCGAAGCTGTTTGTGAATCGCGAAATCTTCAACGATCTGACGGCCGCCCGCGAGGTCGAATTCGAAGAGAAGCTGGCCAAACAGAAGGCGGCCACCCATTAGCTGAAGCCGTACGGACTTTGCATAAAGATCAATCGGCCGGTGGAGAGTCTACGGTTATTTCAGATCACGGACGCGCAGGTCGATTCCCTGGTTGTCTTTCAGCAGGGCTACGAGCTCCTTGGGGTCGTTGTTGCCGTAGGCGTACGGGAAAACGATCTTCGGCTGCATCGCCTTGACGGTGTCGGCGAAATTCGCCGGCGGCATTGTCCTGATCACCGGCAGAAACGCGGCGTCGATCTGCTTCAGGGCTTTCACCTCCGGAACATTTTCGGTCTCGCCCCCGACATACACACGCTTATCCCCGAACGTGATCACGTAGCCGTTCGAAGCTCCCTTCGTAGGGCGAAAGACTCCGAACTTGCCCTTCATTTCGTAAGCGGGCACCGCTTCAATCTTCAAGCCCGCAACCGTCTTGGTTTCATCGTTGATCATGATGGTGCCGGTGGGGAGCTCTAACGAACACAGAGGGCATACCTCCAACGCGGTCTTCTCCGTACTGAGCAACTTGACCGTCTCCGGATCGGCATGGGCCGGTCCAGCATGGGTGACCAGAATCGCGTCTGCTTTGGGAAGCAGGGAGTAGTCTGCAGCCCGCCCGACGGGGTCCACATCGATGACCTTTCCCTGGTATGTGAACATCACACTGTAACCCGCAATGGACGTGATCTTCAGATCGCCGCCCGAGGTCTTGATGACGTCCTCTTCGAATTTCGTCTTCTTCACCATCGGCCCGGCCGGCCTTTCAGCGCCGCCGCGACCGCGCCCGGCGCCCGGCGTCCCCTCTTTATCGGCGCCAATATACGTCCGTGCCACTCCCGGCGGGAACGTTGGAGGAGGATTCTCCGTGGGGCCTGCCTTACCATGGGTCAGGGTGTATTTTTCGTCGAGGGGAGTATCGCTGCAACGTTCGGATATGAACCCATTGATATCCCGCAGTTGGGCAACTCCATACGTAAACGGTTTTGTGAAATACACGGGATCTTCGATGGTGACCTTCACGGTGAATGTGTCGGGACTGGTCTTCTGGAACCGTTCGACCATATGCATCTGGTCACTGTGCTGCAGGCCCGCGGAATTCAGCCAGGAATCCTCGCGCACGCCAATGGTATCCACAACTAGGATATCGCCCTCCCAATGGCCCACCGAATGTCCGTTCCACTCCGGATAAGCCATAGACGCGGGATGCTTTCCGTTCATGTAGATGATGCGGTAGCCGTCGTTGATGTGTTCGGAAATGATTCCCAGCATACTCTCCTGCTGGAAAATCATGATGTCCTCGGCGCTCTGCAGCATTCTGGTCGGGCCGTGGGGCTCGCACCGATATGCGGGCGAATCGGCTTCGTCAATTTTGTTGTATTGCTCCGCGCCAAACTTAGTAAGCGAAACCTCTTCGCCCGGCAGCACGCCACCGCGCCCGAGCTGTGAGGCCCAGACACCACTGAAGTCCCGGATCCACTTGGCCCGGTCAGCAGGAGAGTTAGCCTGCGCCGCGGCAGGGGCCGGCGCCAGAACCAGCATGCCGGCCACGCTCAGCACGCCAATGCTCGCCGCTGCGAGAAACGCAGTTACCAGACGCCTGTTCATTGCCTGCCTCCTCATGTCGCGCGCATCATAATGCTCTTCCTGATCTGGACACAACAACGCAGCTGCCCCCCAATGACTCACCTTCTCAGCCGTCTTACTTCGAATTTATCGCCTTGGAAGTTAGCTGCGCCCGGATCACTTGCTTTTGCTCTCCTCCTCCTCGCGCGCCTCGTCCTTGCTTATGCTGGTAAATATCCTTTGCCCCGCAGCGTTGGTAATCACGCCGCCGCCAAGCCGGTAGTCAAACGTTTTCACGTCCGGAGCGGTGTCGTTCCAGGAGCGCGTTGCGCCCGTCACGGTTATGGTTTCTCCCTCCTTCAGGTCGTCCCTCGTCCAGCCATTTTTGTACAGGTGCTGCACCCCTTGTCCGTCGCCCAGTTCCCAGTGGACTATCTTCCCGCTGACCGGGTCCGGCGCGTCGAAATAAACCTCGACGTGCGGATTCGCCCACAGAAGTTTCGTTACCGTTCCTTTCAGCGTGATTTTACTGTTGGGATCGTATACGGACGCAGCGCCGTGATGCCCAAAAACCGGAACTGCCAGCAAAAGCAGTGCGAACCCGAGCAGCCTAACAGAGCGCGAATACCTCGCCATGAGGGCCTCCTTGATGTCGTTAAGCGATTCTAAACGCCACTAGAGTTAAAACCAAGTGCCGGGAAAGTCAAGAATGTCATATCGCGAAACGCAAGGTTGATTGTTTAGGACCACGGACTCGCGAAAGACGGCGCTCACCAGAAAGCGGGGAATAGGGGTGGGAGCAGGGCGGCAGAGTTAGTCGCTTTACAGACGTGACGATCCTCGCAAAACTCCTGATAAACGGTGCCGGTTCAATTGGTCAGTGCAACACCATCTGAGCTAAAAGCTCTCGTCATACATCGGGATTGCCACTGGCTGCTCGATGCGGGCCATCGGCTTGCCGCTCATTCTACGGATGTTGGCTTCTCCCGCATTTGCGCATCACACATTTTCCGTCGAATACGAAAGGACAAGTGCAGCGATCGTTCGCGGTGTTAATCCTCGGAGTATATTTGGCGCCGAATCAATGCGTTTCGACTGCCCGCCCCTCGTCGTCGAGAGTCGTTTTCGTCGAACGCCGCGCCGCCCGAAAGTTATTTGACGGGTTCCATGCCTTTGGCCTTATAGGCCCCTGCTGCCTTCGCCCCCGTTAGGCATTGGACTGCTGCCTTGGCGGTCGCGGAGTCATTGGCCTTTGGGCTGGCTCCAACGGCAAACGTAATGTAGGTCTGGAACTCCTTCGGGAGCGGACCAGCCAGTTCCATTCCCTTCGCGGACTGAATCTCGCTAATCAACGTCACCAGAAGCTCGGCCTTGCCGCTTGCCACAGCCTCCGTGGTCTCTTCGGCGCCAGGCAAAAGCAAAGTTTTAGCTTTGAGAGCGTCGCCAATTCCCATTTCGGCGAGCATCTTGTCGATCGTCGGTCTGCTGGCCCCAGCCTGCGCATAAGTGATCGACTTGGCGCTCAGCAGCGTCTTCTTCAGCGCTTCAGAGGTGCTCACATCAGGCCTGGCTGCGCCCTTACGGATGCCGACGCCAATGCCGGCACGCGCGATACTGGCGCGCGAGCCGGGCGCGACCTTCCCTTCTTTAATCAGGGCATCGATGGCGTCCGACGTAAGAATAGTCAGATCGAAAGCTTCGCCCCCTTCGATCCTTGGCTTCAGCGCAGCCGTAGTGTTGAATTCCACGGCCAGGGAATGGCCGATCTCGCGCTCGCATTGCGGAGCGATCTCTTGCAGCGCTCCCTGCACTCCGTTGGAGGCCAATATTCGAACTGCGGGGGCTTGTGCAGCCGCACCCTCAGCAAGTAGAAAAATAGCTGCTGCGCTTAGAGTTGCTATCGCCGCAACGAAAGTAAACCTCTTCATCGTGTGTCTCATCCTCCGCCTTGCATCGCGGCCACAACAGCGCGCCTATTTGCCCGCGTTCGAAGGGCCCCATCCGGACGGATTAGCTAATCTGTCGCGATACTCGATCGCCTCCGAGGGCACGCACAGCGTCTCCTCGAACTCCTGATTCTTCATCCAGTAGTACGCCGTTTTCATCAATTGAAAGGGCTGCGTGTAGTATTTCGGGTCATCCAGGGTTACCGTCGCTTCCACGTTGTACTGGTCCAAGCGCGTCCAGCGCTCCTGGAGTTTCGCGGCGTTCGTGTGCGGGTGCCCTTGCTCGTCGATCCAGGTCCTGGGATCGAGGCCCGTCGTATCGATGACGAAGACGTTGTTCCCTTCCCAGTGTCCCACCGAATATCCATAGAACCTGGAATCGGGCGCCCCGGCCGCGTCCACCTTTGCGGGCAGTTGCCTGCCGTCCATCCACACCTCTCGGTAAACTCGCTGTTGTTCAAATAGGATGAGCATCCTATTCGTTAGCGGCGCGAACCAGATTCCTCCCCTGCTGCTTATGGCGCTGTTCAGCAGGTCCCGTGGAAATCCCAACGGGTCGCAAATCATAAAAGGATCGTTTGCCGCTCTCAGCGGTGCATCATTCGCTTGCTGCCGCCCTGCGGAGGGAACCGGCCTATTGGCGGCGAAGGCCGCTTTTCCCGCCGGGGTCATTTCAGGGTACGGCCCCATCGTTCTCTTTACTGGCCCTATCCAAATTCCCGTCAGATCGTGTTTGGGAGTAGGGCCGGGCGGATTCGGCATCTCGGGGATTCCGGCGGCCACAAACCCCGGCTGCACTGCTTGAGGCCCCCGCTCTTGAGCCGAAACAGATACCGAGAGGGCCAGCACGGCCAACGATATGGCGACTATGTTGGGAAGCGGATTGCTCATCTGCTGCCTCCTTGTTCGTGAGCGAATCTCCAGGAAAGAACCTCAGAAGCGCCCGCTGTCCGCGCCCCCAGTGGCCATGCGCTCCCCCTTATGCCGCTACCGGCTGCGCATGTCAACCGGATTTGAGGCTCGTTAGAGCGTGGCATGACCGCCCAGGACAATACATGAATCCCAGGAGGATCCCTTGCCCAGGTCCCCAATTGCTCGCTCGCCGAAGTCCCGCAATAGAAGGCGCAGCCCCGCTCCTCCGCACCTCACATCGATTGGACGCTTCTGCCTAGGTGGTTATAAGTAATTGTATATAAAGTAGATAGCATTCCTATCCTTGGCGCCCTTCATTCAGCTCGAGCCTGAGTCCCGAAAATTGAACGAATATAAAGCGAATCTCAATAGTAGCCAGAACGTACCATTGTCCCCATCGTTTGGGCTAGGCAATCTATACCCCATCAGCCCAGTACTCAGACATCAGCTGTCGGTTGTTTTCGCATAAAGGAGCTCAGCCGTATGCGTAAACTAAAGCCACTAGAAACAATAGCTTGCGCGGCCTTGTCCTTCGCCCTTGCGGCAGGAATGCCCAGCCGCTTGCTGGCCCAGCACCCTGATATACGCGACCTTGATCGCTTCCGTGACTTTGAGAAGGCCGTACTGGTGGTCACCTCGTATCCAACTGGCGCCCACGTATCCATTGATGGCGTCGATACGAAGCACCTTACGCCCATGAGTCTTGAGGTACGAATCGGTACCCACCAGGTCTCCGTTTCCATGCCAAATTCGACATGGAATACGGATACTCGGACGGTGGAGATCATTCGAGGGAATAACGACCTCAGCGTGACCTTGCTTCCCAAGGTTACTGCCGGAGGACCAGCCGATCCTCAGGGACCTCAGGGTCCTGCGGGTCCGGCTGGACCTGCCGGCCCGGCAGGTGCGCAGGGTAAAACAGGGCCTCAGGGTCCCACCGGTCCTGCTGGCCCGACCGGCCCACAGGGTCCCGCCGGTCCTGCTGCCGTGACAGTCCAGGATTCCTTCCTTCTAGGCTCGCCGGATGCGAACCTGCCGAACGCGGTTTCGAACCCGACGGTGTACCTCAGCCCCGATGTACAGCCAGCACGGCCAAAAGCTCTGGATGATGAGTTTAATGGCTCGTCCCTGAATTCGCGCTGGATGTGGTCCAGTCAAAACGGGACGACAGCGACAGAGGCGAACGGCCTTCTGACGCTAACCGCGCCGGCATCGGCGGTGAACTCCATGAGTAGCATCGCGCAGTCGGCGCCCACGACTCCCTGGACAGTTGTCTTGAAGGTCAGCAGTCTGGACTTGATACCGGTCAACCCCTACGCTGTGTCCGGTCTTGTCCTGGGCGATTCAACCGGAACCGGCAAACTCATCACGTTCGCTCTTTCTTTCAGGGATTCGAACGCAGCCCTGGGGTTGAGCGTGGATTACTGGTTGACGAACACGACCTACTACGGCATCAGCCCATTTCCCGCATCCGCCCTTCCGTCGCATTTTCCTTGGTGGCTGAAGGTGCAAGATGACGGAACCAACCTTACATTTTCCTTTTCAGGAACTGGATCGGTGTATACGCCGGTCGTTACTGTGCCGCGCAACGCCTTCCTTTCTTCGGGACCAACGACCGTCGGTATCGTCGTCGGTTCCGATGGATCGGCAACTACGGTGAATGGCGCATTTGACTACTTCAGACAGGTGCAATAGTCACGGAAGTTTCGGAGCCTGAGCTCCGCTCCGGAACTTGACGGCCCACGCGCCTCGCGGGTTTCCTGCGAGGCGCGCGTCGTCACATCGGTAATTCGACTTTCAGCAAGTTCTCCTCACATCTCCCATCTTTCAAAAACGGCCGCCACTATTTACTCGTGCGGTACAATAAAGCATGCTCGAATTTTGCGCAGAAGCGTGCTATCGCGCAACGGCGCCGCGTCCAGGATCGGTATGCGACATCGTTCAAGCACTCTGGACTAAGTCTCATGGAATGATATTCTTGTGCGGTGGCGTTCAGCAACTCCTTTGGAGTGATACTCTTGTGAAAAAAGTGGGGGGTGGGGGGTAGTCCGCGCACTTCCTGTGCCAGTCGAGCGACTCTCTGAGCTAACCCATGCTGTACTAATGACTTATGAATAATTCCATCCGTAATATCGCGATTATCGCTCACGTGGACCATGGCAAGACTACCCTGGTTGACGCTATGCTCCGCCAAAGCGGCATCTTCCGCAGCAATCAGGAAGTCGCCGAGCGCGTCATGGACTCCAATGAACTCGAGCGCGAGCGCGGCATCACCATCCTGGCCAAGAACACCGCGCTCTTCTATCACGACACGCGCATCAACATCGTGGATACTCCGGGCCACAGCGATTTCGGCGGCGAAGTCGAGCGTGCGCTTCGCATGGTCGATGGCGTCTTGCTGCTCGTCGATGCCAGTGAAGGCCCCCTTCCACAGACCCGCTATGTCCTGCAAAAAGCCTTGCAGGCCAAGCTGCCCCCTATTGTTGTTCTGAACAAGATCGATCGCTCCGACGCCCGCCCGGCCGCGGTCCTCGACGAGATCTATAGCCTTTTCATCGATCTCGACGCGACCGAAGACCAACTCGATTTCCCGGTCCTTTACACCAATGCCAAGACCGGCGTCGCTCATCGCCAGTGGGCGCCCGGCACGCCTTCAGGCAGCGACGACGCTCGTGATTTAGCGTTTCTGTTCAAGGCCATTGTTGACACCATTCCTCCTCCGCCGGGCGATCCCGCCAAAACGCTCCAAGTCCAGGTGACCAATCTCGACTACAGCGATTTTCTCGGCCGTATCGCCATCGCCCGCGTATTCCAGGGAACCATGCACCGCGGTGAAGAAGTGGGTATCGCCAAGCTCGACGGCTCCCTCCAAACCACGCGCATCACCAAGCTCTTCACTTTCCGTGGTCTGGACCGCGATGAAGCCGAAGCTGTCTCTGCCGGCGACATCGTCGCCATTGCCGGTGTCGAGGGCATTCAGATCGGTGAAACCGTCACCGATGCGGAAAAACCCGCGCCGCTCGAGCCCCTCTCCATCGACGAGCCCACCCTGGCCATGATTTTCACGGTCAATAGTTCGCCGCTCTCCGGCCGCGACGGACAGTGGGTCACCTCCCGCGATCTTCGCGATCGGCTGCAAAAGGAGCTGCTCACCAACGTCTCCATTCGCGTCGAAAATACCGACACGCCGGAAGCTTTCCGCGTGCTGGGCCGCGGCGAATTGCAGCTGGCCATCCTCATCGAAACCATGCGGCGCGAAGGCTATGAATTAATGGTCGGCAAGCCCGAGATCGTGGTGCGCACCGAAAATGGCCGCCGCCTCGAGCCCCTCGAAATGCTGGTTGTCGACTGCCCGGAAAGTTTTATCGGCATCGTCATGGAGTCGCTCGGCACGCGCAGGGGCGAGCTCGCGCAGATGGTCAATCACGGCTCCGGCCGCGTGCGCATGGAGTTTCGCATTCCTTCGCGCGGCCTCATCGGCTTGCGCGGCCAGTTGCTCACAGAGACGCGCGGCACCGCTCTGATTCATTCCATTCTCGCCGGCTGGACCGATTACGGCGGTGAGATGGCGTCGCGCGCCACCGGTGCTCTCGTCGCCGATCGCGCCGGCACGACCACCGCTTTCGCTCTATGGAATCTTCAGGAACGCGGCGAAATGTTTGTCGGGCCGGGAACGGAAGTCTACGAGGGGATGATCGTCGGCGACAATTCGCGCGAAGCGGACATGGATGTGAACGTCACCAAGGAAAAGAAGCAGACCAATATGCGCGCTTCCACCGCCGATGAGGCGATTCGCCTCATTCCCCATAAAGATTTGAGTCTTGAGCAGGCCATTGAATACATCGCCGAAGACGAATACGTCGAGGTCACGCCCAAATCTTTGCGGCTGCGCAAAAAAGTTCTCGATGCCGGCAAGCGCCCCAAGCGCTGGCAATTGATTCGCGCCAGCGCCGAAACGAGAGCCTAAGCTCCGGCCGTCGTGTAGGCTGTCATTCCGAGGAGCGAATGCGACGAGGAATCGGCTTTTCGGTATTCTAGGGAACGGGTTGCGAACTTCGCGGCGAGGATAGCACCGGTTCCCGCTGCGTTCTCTTCGCTCCCGCCTTCTCTTGCCGCTCGAAAAAGTAGAAAATTGCGCGATAGCCAAGCAGCAACGCCACCACCGCGGCAAACCGCAGCGGCACCCGTTCGTCGGATTTCACCAGCCAATAGTAGTGAATGGCGCCGGCGGTTGCGCTGACGTAAATCAGTTCGTGCAGCAATTGCCAGCGCCGCCCTCCGAGCCGCCGTATCATCCCGCCCGTCGAAGTCAGCGCCAGGGGAATCATGAGCACATACGCCGTGAATCCCGCGGTGATGAACGGCCGCTTGTACACGTCGTCGATCATGGCGTGAACGTCAAAACCCGAATACACCCAGATGTAAGTGAGGAAATGCAGCGACCCGTAAAAGAAGGCGAACAGGCCAAACATGCGCCGGAAGCGAATCAGCCAGTTCTGTTCCAGAATGCGCCGCAGCGGCATAATGCTCAGCGTGACGCAAAGAGCCACCAGCGTCCACGTGCCCGTCGAATGCGTGATGTACTCGACCGGATTCGCCCCTAATTCATCGTGGAAGCCCATCCACACGAGATGCGCGAGGGGCACGAGGCACAGCAGGAAGACCGGAGGCTTGAGCCACCGGACGTTTATGTGCCGCGAAAGATCCATGATGTTAGCGGCGCGGGAGTGTTCTTCAGTAATACTTCCGCAGATCCATCCCTGTGTACATGCTGGCGACCTGATCCGCGTAACCATTGAACATCAGCGTCTTGATGCGCTTGCCGAAGAACGTTCCATCCAGCCGCCGCTCCGAGGCCTGGCTCCAGCGAGGATGGTCCACTTGCGGATTCACGTTGGAATAGAACCCGTATTCGTGCGCGTTCGCAATGTTCCAGGTGGTCGGCGGCATGTCCTTCACGAAGCGAATCCTCACGATCGATTTCGCACTCTTGAAGCCGTATTTCCAGGGAATCACCATGCGCACAGGCGCGCCGTCCTGGTTGGGCAAAGTCTCGCCAAACATGCCAAACGTAAGCAGAGTCAACGGATTCATCGCCTCATCCAGCCGTAGGCCCTCGACGTAGGGCAGTTCAATCCCAGCCTGAGCCCCTAGCGGCATCTGCTTGGGG
>Ga0335077_10006499_pt1 | contig 14446 bp, 9 predicted proteins | sample Lox_Sample_31_FD_207151 | JGI IMG/M metagenome (GOLD analysis project Ga0335077, IMG submission 207151) | Soil microbial communities from Loxahatchee National Wildlife Refuge, Florida, United States - Lox_Sample_3.1 | ecosystem: Environmental > Terrestrial > Soil > Wetlands | place: USA: Florida...
CCCGCAGATGCCGCTCATACCGGGGCCACAGAGTGAAGACTGCCTGGGCTTGAATGTGTGGACTCCGGCGCGTTCGGCGTCGGACAAGCTTCCAGTGATGGTGTGGATCCACGGCGGCGGTTTCATGATTGGCGCCAGTTCGCAGACCGTTTATGACGGCGAACCGCTGGCGTCGCAGGGCGTGGTGCTGGTGAGCATGAATTACCGCCTGGGCGTTTTTGGGTTCCTGGCGCATCCGGCGCTGGACAGCGAATCGCCGCAGCACGCCTCGGGCAATTACGGGCTCCTGGATATGATCGCGGCACTCCAATGGGTGCAGCGCAACATCAGCGCGTTCGGAGGCGATCCGCACAATGTGACGATTTTCGGCGAATCGGCGGGCGGCACGGCAGTGTGCCTGCTGATGGTGATGCCACAAGCTGAAGGGCTGTTCCAGAAAGTGATTTCCGAGAGCGCAGCCTGGATGTTCGGGCCGATCAGCCATCTGACCGAATCCTGGTACAACCGTGTGCCGATGACGAAATTTGGCCAGACTCTGGGGACCGACTTGGCCGCGTTGCGGGCCAAGAGCGTGGCGGAGCTGATGAAGATGCTGCCGCCGATGTCACGTCCGGAAGCCGCGGATCGCGGCGAGACGTTCACGGTGGTGGTGGACGGGTGGTCACTGCCGGACGATCCCGCACGGCTTTTCGCCGGCGGGAAGTTCCACCACGTCGCACTGATTGCCGGCACAAACGCGGACGAAGGCACGCTGTTCGGCCCGCCCGTGCGTAACCTGGAGCAGTATCGCAAGTGGGCGGAACAAAGAGTGGGCGCAATGGCTAACCGGCTCATCGCCCTGTATCCGGCTGCCGGCGATGGCGAGGCGCACGCGGCCGCAGCTAAAGCCAACGGCGACTTGATGTTCCTCTATGGCACGCGTTCCGTATTGCGCAGCGCGGCGAAGATGAACCCGGATGTCTTTCAATATCAGTTCACGCGCATCAATGGCGTAGGCCGCCGCATACAGTGGGGCGCCTTCCATGGGTCGGAAATACCGTACGTGTTCGGCACTCTGCCGGATTCGGCGTACGGCACCACGCCCAACGTGTTTGGCGACTTTTCCATCGATGCGGACACGTACAACGAGCAGGACGGCAAGCTTTCCGAGGCGATGAGTACCGCCTGGGTGGCCTTCGCGAAAACGGGCCGTCCGAATGGCAGGGGGCTGACTGCCTGGCCGGCGTTTTCGCATGGCAATGAAACCTACATCGAATTTGGCGACAGGATCCAGGCCAAAGAAGCGCTGCGCAAGCAGGAACTAGACTTCCTGAGCGAATTCACGGAGAGTTTGCGGAATAAAGCGACGATGTCCGCGCCAAGCGGAGGATCACGGTAAAGCGCTAGGGCAGCCGGCCTGACGGGCTCTGCGCGTGACGCACAAAAGCTTCCGCGTGCGCGTGCCCACTCTCGAGTCCACGGAAGCGCGTAACCTGGCTCTGCAGCGCGTAGAATTTGTCGGGCGCCTGGGAGGCGTGCGCGTAGCAGGCCTGGCGCTTGCGAGCCTCGGTGGCGGTGATGTCGACGAAGTCCGTGGGCACGAACATCAGGGTGTCTTCTCCATCGGAGACCTCGTAGTAGTAGAACGCGAAGGTCTTGCCCATGGCCAGCCAGGCGTCGTAGGAGAGCATCGAGATGGCGCGATGGTCGCGATGGCCATCGATGGGCCAATGGGTGAACAGTACGTCCGGGCGCTCGCTTTCGAGCAGTTCGCGGAACTGACGGTAGTGGTCCGCATCCACGATGGCGTGGCCGTCGCATTGCGGCGCGAAGAGAGGGCGGCTTTCTAAAATCTCGCAGGCACGCGCCGCCTCGCGCACGCGCACGTTGGCGGCGGCGTTGGCCGGAGTTTCCGGACAGCTTTTCTCGCCGCGGTTCAGATACAGGAGCACGACCTCGTGGCCTTGATCAGCGTAGCGCGCGGCGGCGCCTCCGCAGCCGTACTCCGGGTCGCCGGGGTGGCCGCCCGTGATGACCACCTTGAGCTTGCGGGGTGGGGGCGCCTGCGCACGAGAACCGGCGGTTCCCAGAGTGACGGCGCCAGCGACGCGGGCTGTCAGGCACAACAGATTCCTGCGGGAGAACGGCATGCCTGTCAGCATGGCAGGAGCGCGGTGACCACGCAACGGGACGCGGTGTTGTATGGTAGTGAGTCCTGTGCGAGGTGAGAATGTCTTTAAGAGATTGCAGCCGGATCGCGGAATTGCTGGTGGCGGCGGTGCTCTCGAGCGTGCCCGGCGACGCCGCCACCTGGGCGTTTGCCGTTTCGGGCGACTCCCGTAATTGCGGCGATGTGGCGATGCCCTCCATCGCGGCGGGCGCGATCAAAGACGGCGCGAAGTTCTATTGGCATCTCGGCGATTTCCGGGCCATGTACGGGGTGGACGAGGACATCGGAAAGGGCGGCGGACCGGCGGACTTGAAGGCCTACCGGCAACTGGCCTGGGGCGATTTCATTCTGCACCAGCTTGGGCCATTTGGGGCGATGCCGGTGTTTTTGTCGCGCGGCAATCACGATGAGGCGGGTGTGAAGACTCGCGCGGAATATCTGACGGAGTTCGCGGCGTGGCTGGATCAAGGTCCGATCAAAGAGCAGCGGTTGCGGGACGATCCCGCCGACAACGTTGTCAAGACCTACTATCACTGGATTCAATCGGGCGTGGATTTCGTCACGCTCGATAACGCGGCGGACTACCAGTTCGAGCCCGCGCAGATGGCGTGGTTCGAACAGGTGCTCGATCGCGCGGCTGCGAACCCGGAAGTAAAGACGGTGGTGTCCGGCATGCATCGCGCGCTGCCGGACAGCCTCTCGACGGGTCACGGTATGAACGACAGCCCGCAGGGCATCACCAGCGGGCGGCAGGCTTATCACGACCTGGTGCAGTTTCGCAAGAAGACCGGGAAACGGGTTTATGTTCTGGCCAGCCATTCGCACATTTACATATCCGACGTGTACGACACGCCGTGCCGCCGGGAGCATCCCGACGAAGTGCTGCCGGGCTGGATCGTGGGCACGGCAGGCGCCGTCCGTTACCGCCTGCCGGCCGAGCACGGTAGCGCCAAACAAGCCGAGACCGACGTGTACGGCTACCTGCTGGGCACCGTGGCCGATGATGGCAGCATCAATTTCGAGTTCAAGAGAATTAAGGAAGGCGAGATCGCCGAGCAGACGAAGCAGCGGTACTCGCACGAACTGATCCACTGGTGCTTCGCTCACAATACCGGGGACTATGTGCCGCAAGGGCCGCCACAGCCGCCGAATTGTCCGGCGCCGTGACATGATTTGGCGCTGTAGCCGGCCACCAACTGGTAACATGAAAGTTGCCTCAACCGCTCCCCCGCTTGCGTGTCGCGCTCGATTTTTTTCCCTCCCCGGCGCCTGACCGGCCGGGCCTTTTCATACGCGACCCGTACCGCTACTCCGACGCGATGCTGATCATCCCTCCCCTTCTGGTCGAGTGCCTGCGCTGCTTCGACGGCCAGCAGACTGATCTGGACCTGCGCGCAGTGCTGGTGCGGATCACCGGCGACCTGCAGGTGAGCGAACTCGAACAGCAACTGGTGCGCACGCTCAGCACCGCGGGCTTTTTGGAAGACGACGCCTTTCTGGAGATGAAGGCGGCGCGCCAGCGCGAGTTTGCCGAGGCTCCACGCCGCGAGCCCGCGCATGCCGGTTCGGCCTATCCGGCTGACGTGGCGGGGCTGCGCGAAACCATGGCTCGCTACATGGATGCCGCCGCCGCCCATCCCGGTCCGCCCCCCAGGCTGCTGGGCGTGGCCGCGCCGCACGTAAGCCCCGAGGGCGGCTGGCAATCCTATCGCGCGGCGTACCAAGCTTTGGGCCGGGATCTGGCCGATCGCACGTTCGTCATCCTGGCCACTTCGCACTACGGCGAACCGGAGCACTTCGGCCTCACGCGCAAACCGTTCGTGACGCCGCTCGGCGAGACCGCCACCAACACCGCGCTGGTTGACTGGCTGGAGGCCCGCGGCGGCGGCGCCGTCCTAATGGAGGATTACTGCCACTCTTTTGAACACACGGTCGAATTGCAGGTTATTTTCCTGCAGCATCTTTACGGGCCTAAAGTGCGCATTCTGCCGATCCTGTGCGGCTCCTTCGCGCACAGCATCTACCGGGGGGGCACGCCGGAGGCCGACGATGCCGTGCGGCAGTTCTTCGAAGTGCTGGGCGAAATGGCCGAGCGGGAAGGCGAGCGGCTGTTCTGGGTGCTGGGCATCGATATGGCCCACATGGGCGCGCGTTATCACGACCACTTCGAGGCGCACGCGGACCAGGGTGTGATGGCCGAAGTCGCCGCGCGCGACCGGCAGCGCATCGGCCGAGTGCTGGAGTCCGACGCCGGGGGCTTCTGGAGCCTGGTGCAGGAACGGCAGGATGATTTGAAATGGTGCGGTTCGTCGCCGCTCTACACCTTTCTGAAGGCACTACCCGGCGCGCGCGGGGAACTGCTGCGCTACGAGCAGTGGAACATCGACCCGCGCAGCGTAGTGAGTTTCGCGGGCATCGCGTTTTCGAAACCGTGATACAACATCACGTATGCGCAGACGCACCTTTCTGCAATCCGCCTCCACGGCGGCGGTGGCGGCCATGAGCCCGGCCGCCGGAGCGGCGACAATCAGACTGGGCTTCGATTCCTACTCCATCCGCGCGTTCAAGTGGAAGGCGATCGAGTTGCTGGATTACGCCGCGGGGCTGAAGCTGGATACCGTGCAGCTTTCGAGCCTGGGCGATTTCGAGAGCCTCGAACCGGGCTACTTGCAGCGTGTAAAGGATCAGGCGGCGCGCGTGGGAGTGGCGATCGACGCGGGCATCGGATGCATTTGTCCCTCCGCCAAGAGCTACAACCGCAAGGAGGGCGAGCCCGCCGAATACGTAGCGCGCGGCCTGCGGGTGGCCAAGGCCGTGGGCGCGACGGTGATGCGCTGCTACATGGGCACGCGCGACGAACGTCACGGCCCGCTGCCGCTGGAAGCCCACATGCAGAATACCGTCAAGGTGCTGCGCTCGGTACGTTCCCAGGCGCTCGATCTGGGCGTGCGGATCGCGATTGAGAATCACGCCGGCGACATGCAGGCGCGCGAGGTGCGCACCATCATTGAGGAAGCCGGAAAAGACTTCGTCGGATCGAATCTCGATACGGGCAATCCGCTGTGGGTCGTGGAAGACCCGTTCGTGACGTTGGAAACGCTCGGGCCATACGTGCTTACCTCGCACATACGCGACAGCGCCGTTTTCGAGCATCCGCGGGGCGCCGCCGCGCAGTGGGTCGCGCTGGGCGATGGCTCAGTAGACTTCGCGCGCTTCGCCGCGCGGTATGCGGAGCTGTGTCCGGGCGCGGCCATGCAGCTCGAGATCATCACCGGCCGGCCTCCCGAGATTCTGGCGTACATGGAAGCCGACTTCTGGAAGGCTTTTCCCAAGATGCCTGCCTGGGAGTTTGCGCGCTTCGTGGCTCTGGCCAGGAACGGCCGGCCGTTTATGGGATCGATGGTCACGGGCGAATGGTCGGACAACTCGCCAGCGATCGAGGCAGCTCTTAAGGAGCAGCAGCGTGTGGACCTGGAGCGGAGCCTGGAATACGCGAAGAAGAAGCTGGGGGTGGGGGTGCGCTGGCGGACTTGAGGCGCGCCAGTTCCCGCCGCAAGCTCTGCTCACCCTGTGCCATCGCCCAGCGGTGATTGGCGGAAAACACCGGTTTGAACATGAACGACAGATAGCGCAGCAAGGGCTTGTCCGCGCGGATGCGCCAGTCATAAGTGATGTTGGTGTATGCGCCGTCCGGCTCGAAGGTCCAGACGCCGCGGCCGTTGAAGTCGCCCCAGGCCTCCAATGTGAAGCCGTACGGCATGCGCCGTTCGGTAACGCGGAAGCTCCAGCGCAGCGTGTACGGCAGCCAGCCCTTGGTGTGCAGGCTGAAGACGTCCGGCTCCGGCTCGGTCACTTGCAGGTAGACCGAAGGCCACCAGCGCGGCAGATCGAGCGGCTTATCGAGCACGTCCGACACCTGCCGTGGCGTGGCTTCGACGCGCCAGTGAGTCACAAATTGATAGTCGTTGGACGGTTGCATTCGGAAAGTGAATCCTCGTATAGTAACTCAGCCGAAGGTTCCGATGACACGATCGCTCCCTCAGCCGCCACTGTCACTCTGGCTGGCGGAGTACGGTCCTTACGAACCGAATCCGCCCTTGAGCACCGATATCAACGCCGATGTCGCCATCGTCGGCGGGGGATTTACCGGCCTGGCCACCGCTCATACGTTGCTGGCGCGCGAGCCGGCGACGCGCGTGATCGTGCTCGAACACGAATATGTAGGATACGGAGCCAGCGGGCGGAACGGATCTTTTTCGATGACGGTGGTGGGGCTGGGCATCGGACCCACCGCGATGCTCAAGGGCAAGCCCTTCGCGCGCATGGCGCACGCTTATATGGAGCGCGCAGTGGATGGCCTGGAGGCGCTCATCCGGGAGAACCATCTCGATTGCGATTACATCCGTCCGGGTTTTCTGCGGATGGCGACGACGCCGGGCTACGTCAAGCGCATCCAGCACGATATCGAGCTGGCGCACCAGTTGGGCATTCAGGGCATCGAGTGGCTGGACCGCGATGCCGCGCGTTTCAAGGTGAATTCGGATTTGTATCTGGGCGCGTGGTGGGAGCCGCGGCTCGGCCTGGTGAATCCCGCGAAACTGGTGCGGGAAGAGAAGCGCCTGGCCATGGAGCGCGGCGCGCAGGTTTGCGAACAGACGCCGGTGAGAGAGATCCAACGCGGCGCGAAGTTCCGGCTCAAGACACCCGGCGGCACGGTGACGGCCGACAGGCTGGTGCTTGCCGCCAATGCCTACTCGCACCTGTTTCCGGAACTGAAGAACCGCCAGGCGCCCGCCTGGACTTACATGATCGCCACCGAGCCGCTGCGGGACCGGCATTTCGCCGAGGTCCGATGGCAGGAGCGCAACGGCGTGGAAGACGCGCGCAACCTGATTCACTACTACCGCATCACGCCGGACAATCGCCTGGCGATGGGCGGCGGCCCGGTGGGCCTGAGTTTCGGCGCGGGCATGAACCAGGATTCGAGCGAGGCGGCATGGCGGCACCTGGAGCAGCACATGCGCCTCCTGTTTCCCGTGCTGAGCGACGTGAAGGTGACTCACCGATGGGGCGGGCCGTTCTCGGTCACGCTCGACCTGACCCCTGCCCTCGGCTACCTGGGCGACCGCCGCGCGGTGTACAGCCTGGGCTGCATCGGACATGGCGTGTCGACCACGCACCAGAACGCGGTCACACTGACGGACCTGCTGCTGGAGCGCCAGACGGAAAACACCGCGTGCCCATTCGTCAACCGGCGCGTGATCCCCTGGCCGCCCGAGCCGCTGCGCAGCGCCGCGGCGCACGCCATCCGCGCCTATCTGCGGATCGAAGATTGGACTTATGAACGCAAAATGCCGAAAGCGGCGCAAATGTGAACGGCGAGTTTTGCCGGATGAACTATACTAATAGGAGAAGGGTCCGCCTTAAGCCGCTGTGAACCCGCCAGTTATCGGTCCGGAACTCGGTCAACAGCCCGAACTGCCCAAGAAACAGTTCCGCAAGGAAGACGTTAAGTTTGCAGCCGGACGAATTGCAATCTTCCAGTATGCCGGCGTAGCCATCTTCTTATTCCTCATCACCGGCTTCTGGTCGCTACAGGTGCAAAATCCGCAGATTTACAATGAGCAGGCCGAGCGTAACCGGATTAAAGCCCTTCCCATTCCGGCTCCCCGCGGCAAGATCCTCGACCGCGATGGCCGCGTGATCGTGGACAACCATTCCTCATACAGCCTGATCCTGACGCGCGAGAACCTGAAGCCGGAGCACCTGCGAACCATCGCCGAAGGTCTCAACCTGGACTACAACGACCTGGTTGCGCGGGTGAAACGCTACACGTCGCGGCCCAAGTACGACCCGATCATCATCAAGGAAGAATTGAGCCCGGGCGAACTGGCCTTCGTGGAATCGCATCGCGATTTCTTTCCCGAGATGGAACTCATCCATGCCCAGCGCCGGCTGTATCCGCAGAACGGGTTTGCGGCGCACGTGATCGGCTACACGGGTGAAATCAGCGAGCAGGAACTGGACTCACCGGATTTCGCCAATTACAATGCCGGCGATGTCATCGGAAAATTCGGTATCGAGCGGCAGTACAACGATACTCTCATGGGGGTCGATGGCGAGCGGCAGGTGGTGGTGGATAATCGCGGAAAGACACGCGAGGTGCTGGGTGTGAAAGAGGCCGTGCCCGGCAAAGACCTTCAGCTCACGCTCGACCTGGATCTGCAAGCCGTGGCTGAGTTGGCCATGGAGGGGAAGAACGGCGCGGTGGTGGCGCTTGATCCGCACACCGGCGAGGTGCTCGCGATGGTGAGCCGGCCGACGTTCGACCCGAACAAGTTCGCGGTGCGCATCAAATCATCGGACTGGAAGGAAATCGCCGACAACCCGGACCACCCGCTGCTGAACCGGGCGATCCAGGCACAAGACGCCCCGGGATCGACGTTCAAGCCAATCGTCGCGATAGCCGGCCTGGAGAGTGGCGCAATCGACGATCAGTTCACGGTGCATTGTGCTGGTGGCGCAAGCTTTTACGGGCATTACCACAAGTGTCACTTGAAAGGCGGGCATGGCACCGTTCAGCTGCACAAAGGTATCGTGCAATCCTGCGACGTGTACTTTTACAACGTGGGTGACCGGACCAAGATAGACAAGCTCGCCTTCTACGCCAGCCAAGCCGGGTTCGGCCAGAAGACGGGTGTCGATCTGCCGCATGAAGCCGAAGGCATCGTGCCTTCGCCCGAGTGGAAGATCCGCAATTTCCGTGAAAAATGGTACGCGGGGGAAACGATATCGGTATCCATTGGACAGGGAGCGTTGACCGTGACGCCGATTCAACTGGCGCGGGCCTATAGCTGGCTGATCAACGGCGGCCTCTGGCATCAGCCCCATTTGATCCACGGCGCGAAAACCCGTGACAGCAGTTGGCCCCTTTCGCCGGATAACGTGGAGAAGGTCATCTACGGCACTTACGGCGTAGTCAACGAGGGTGGCACCGGGGTTCGCGCGGCACTGCCGGGTCTGAACGTGTGCGGTAAGACCGGGACCGCGCAGCTAGCCTCCAACGATTTCCTGAAGGGTAAGACGGGAACGGAATTCAAAGACAACGCCTGGTTTGTAGGCTTCGCTCCGCGCCAAGCGCCGGAGATCGTGGTGGTTTGCTTGTACGAGCACGGCGGACACGGCCAGTTCGCCGCGCCCGTGGTGCGGGATGTGCTCAAGGCGTACTTCGACAAGAAGGCCCGGCTATCCGCAGCCGCAGCGGCCCAGAAAAACGCTGAAGCCCAAAAGATCAGCAGCCTGCTGCACTTCGGCCTTCCGATTCCTGAGCCGCCGGATCCCTCCCCAGCCGAATCCCCTGTCATTGAAGCGGCTCTGTTGGGTTCGGACTGAGCCAATGTCCCGATACTTCAGCTCGCGCGATCTCGACTGGACACTACTGCTGATTTCGCTCATCGTGTCAGGAGTCGGCATTCTGCAGATATATAGCGCCACGCGAGGCACTATCTGGCATGACGCCTGGTGGAAACAGATCATTTACATCTGTGTCGGCCTGCTGCTCCTGTGGCTGACGGTGATGATCGACTACCACACGTTCATGAATCACATTTTCATTCTGTATGGCCTCTCGGTGGTGGCGCTTCTGGGGGTCCTGGTGATCGGGAAACAGGCGTTCGGATCACGGCGCTGGATTCCGGTCGCGGGCGGCTTTCACTTACAGGTGTCGGAATTCGTGAAACTAGTGATAATATTACTAGTAGCGCGCTTTCTTGCCGAATTGAAGACCGAAGACCTGGAAGCGCGGGACATGGGTAAGCTGGCTGCGCTGGTTGCGGTACCCATGGCCCTGGTAATGAAGCAGCCGGACCTGGGAACCGCCCTGACTTATCTGCCCGCGCTGATTGTGGGGATGTTTCTGGCTGGGATGCGGCGGAAGTATGTAGCGGCCATCGGTGTAGTGGTGCTGTTGGTGCTTCCGGTTGGTTGGACTGTTTTGAAAGATTATCAGAAGGCGAGACTGGTCAGCTTTATGGACCCCGACCGCGACCCGCGCGGCACGGGCTACCAGTTGATCCAGTCGAAGATCGCGGTGGGCGCCGGCGGCATGTGGGGCAAGGGAGTGACGAAGGGATCTCAGACACAGCTTCGTTTCCTCCCCGTGCCGCATACCGATTTCATTTTCTCCGCCTTCGCGGAAGAGCACGGGTTCGTCGGTGTCATCGTGGTGTTGTCGTTGTACTTTGTCCTGATCATGCAGATCGTGCAGAACGCCCAGACGGCTGCCGATAAGGCCGGGATGTATGTCTGCATGGGCGTGGCTGCAGTGCTGTTGTTTCACGTGTTGGTGAATGTGGGAATGGTGGTGGGCCGTATGCCCGTCACCGGAATTCCGCTGCCTCTGATGAGCGCGGGCGGATCGAGTGTGTTGTCGAATTTCATGATGTTGGGGCTGGTCAATAATGTCCGGCTCAGAAGGTTTGTGAATTAGCGGCGGCCGGCGGGGATGCCGGAGGCCGCGGAAGGAAATTGCTGGGAGCCTGTTGAGACTCTCGGGGGGGCCAACGTGCCGCAAGGCGCACCCTCCGGTTTGAGAAGTGGTTCCCCGGCCGTGAGGGCGTGCCGGAAGTTGCGCCCCGGCCAGCGTGAGCTTCATAACAATTTGAAGAGGCGCCCGCGAGCCCGGTATCACGGGAGGGCGCCGGCTTGAGACCCACGCAAGGGTTACCCACCTTCCTCTTAGCGGGCCGCCAATCGGCTCCCGGCGGAGGAGATTACATGTCGAAAGAGTTAGTGGTTTCATCCAACCGCCACGAAACGCGTGTGGCGTTACTGGAAGACGATCAGGTTACGGAAGTGTATCATCAGCGCGAGAACGAATACTCGCTGGCTGGAAGCATCCATAAGGGCCGAGTCACGCGCGTGCTTCCCGGGATGCAGTCGGCCTTTGTGGACATCGGTCTGGAGCGCGATGCGTTTCTATACGTGTCGGACTTCTTCGAAGACAACGAGGAGTATGACCAGATCGTCAGCAGCGTGGAAGAGAAAGTTCTGAAGATGGAGAAGGGAGCGCCGGCTCCCGCTGAAGTTCCCGCGGTTGTGCCGGCGGTAGTAGAGCCTGTGCAGGAGGTGGCTGCCCCCGCCACCACGGCCGTGGCGACTCCCACCGCAGAGCCGTTCGCCCGCCGGAATGACGACCGCGACCGGCGCGGCCGCCGAAACCGTAGGCGCCGCCCCAGGGGCCGCGGTTTGCCCGATTCCAAATACTTCTCGCCAGCCCCGCGTCCGGAAGGCGCGGCCCTGCCGGCCGCCGAAGAAGCGGCCGCCGCCGAAACCGAGACCGATGAGGATATGGTGGTCCTTCCAGGCGAGTCGCTCGCCAAGTACACGCACGAGGCGGACGAGGAGCCCGGGTCTGAAAGCGAAGTCGAAATCGAACCAGAATCTCAGGGTGAGGCCGAAACGGAGTTCGCTACCGGCGAGACCGTGCCCGGTCCCGAAGCGGCTGCTCCCACGGCTGAAGAGCCGGTTGCCTTCGAGCAGGCCTACGAACCCGAGCCGGCGGAAGTGCCCGTGATGGTCGAGACCGCGGAAGTGGTGGAGCTTTCCGCGACCACCGAGGAGCCGGTGGAAAATGCCGAACTCGCAGCCGAAGAAGCCGCCGAAGCCATCGCCGGAGAACCGCTTGCCGAAGCGCCCGCCGCGGGAGAACTCGCCGAGCAAGGCGAGCAAGCCGAACAGCCCGAGGGGCCGGAACCCGCGCGCATCCCCACCAGCCTCACGGCCACGCTTCGTGAGCAGGGGCCGCGCTATTTGCATCGTGTTTCGCGCCGCATGCGCCGGCGCGGCCGGGGCGCCGAGGGCGCCGAGTTCCAACAGCGCGGCGAGCCTGGCCGCGGACCGCGCCCGCAGGAAGCGCGTCCCGATGCGCGCACGGCGGCCAGGGCGGAACCCGCGCGCCCCGAGAAATCCGGCGCGCCATCCATCAGCGACCTGCTGCGCGAGGGGCAGGAAATCATCGTGCAGATCGCCAAGGAGCCTCTCGGCCAAAAAGGCGCCCGCATCACTTCTCACATCGCGCTGCCGGGCCGCTTCCTGGTCTACATGCCCACGGTGGACCACATCGGCGTGTCGCGTAAGATTCCATCCGACGATGAGCGTCTGCGGCTGAAACGAATCTTGCAGTCCAACCATTCGGGAATCCCCGGCGGCTTCATCGTGCGCACGGCCGGGGATGGGCGCACTGAAGAAGAGTTGCGCGCCGACATGATGTACCTCTACAATCTCTGGCTCGACTTGCGGCAAAAGGCCGAAAAGAAGCCCGCCCCCGCGTTGATCCATCACGATCTGGATGTGGTCGAGCGGGTCCTGCGCGACCAGCTCACCAGTTCCTACAAGAACATCTGGGTCGATAACGAAGAGGTTTACGAAGGCGTGCTGAGTTTCGTGCAGCGTTTCCAGCCCGCGCTGGTCGGCCGCGTGAAGCTGTATACGCGGACCAACCCCATCTTCGACGAGTTCGGCATCACGCAAGAATTGGAGAAGGCACTGCGGCCTAAAGTCTGGCTGAAGACCGGCGGGTATATCGTCATCAATCAGACCGAAGCGCTGGTTGCCATCGACGTCAACACCGGCAAGTTCGTGGGCAAGTCCAATCGTCTGGAAGACACCATCGTAAGAACCAACACGGATGCCATCAAGGAGATCGTGCGGCAGATCCGCCTGCGCGACCTGGGCGGCATCATTGTGGTCGACTTCATCGACATGGATGAGCGCAAGAATCGACAGAAGGTGATGCAGAGCCTGGAGGAGGCCATGCGCGCCGACCGCGCTCCGTACAAGATTCTGCAGTTCAACGATTTTGGCCTGGTGGCCATCACCCGCAAGCGAGTCAAGCAGAGCCTGGAGCGCACGCTGTGCCTGCCGTGTCCATACTGCGAAGGTTCCGGCTACGTCAAGAACGTACAAACCGTGATCGGCGAAGTTCTACAGGAAGCGCAGAAGATCGCGCGGGCCGTAGAGGGCGATGTCACGCTGCGAGTGAATCCGGAGGTGGCCAAGGTGCTCAAGTCCAGCCGCAATACATACCTCCAGGAGCTTGAAGAGACCCTAGGCCGGACAGTCCTGGTCAAGAGCGACCCCTTATTGCACCAAGAGAAGTTCGATCTGGCGTAAGGTGACCGAGCGCCTTTATTACACCGATTCGTACCTGCGGGAGTTCCGGGCGCATGTCACGGATCGCTCGCCGGACGGCTCCCGCCTTTACCTTGACCGCACGGCGTTCTACCCCGCATCCGGCGGGCAGCCTCACGACACCGGCGTCATCGGCGGTGTGCGGGTGCTGGCGGTCGAGGACGAAGGCGGGCGAATCGTCCACCTGACCGCCGCGGCGGTGAGCGGCGATGCCGTGGAGTGTGCCATCGATTGGCCGCGGCGTTTCGATCACATGCAGCAGCACAGCGGGCAGCACCTGCTCTCGGCGGTCTTCGTGGAGCGGCTGGGCCTGCCGACGGTAAGCTTTCATCTCGGCCAGGAGAGCTCCACCATCGATCTCGACACGGCCTCGCTGGACGGGGCGAAGGTTCTCGAAGCCGAGCGGGCGGCCAACGAAGCGGTTTGCGAAGATCGGCCGTTGCATGTTTCGTTCGTAGATGCTGCCGAGACTCGCGACCTGCGCGTGCCTTCCATGCGCGCAGGCACGCTGCGCATCGTCTCCATCGATGGGCTGGACCGGATCGCGTGCGGCGGGACGCACGTGCGGCGCACCGGCGAGATCGGGCCGATCCTGATTCGCAGGCTGGAAAAGGTCCGCAACACGGTGCGCGTCGAGTTCCTGTGCGGCACCCGAGCGGTGCGGCGGGCGCGGGCGGACTATGACGCGCTGGCGCGCGTGGCGCAATTATTTTCGGGTGCGCTCGACGATGCGCCCGCCCTGGTGGCCGCACAACTGGAAGCCGGACGGCAGGACCAGAAGTCGCGGCGCAAGTTGGAAACCGAGCTCGCGGAGTTTCGGGGCCGCGACCTGTACGCTTCCACTTCCCCGAACGCCAACGCCTTGCGCTGCGTCGAACGCCGCCTGCCATCCGGGAACCTGGAGGAGGTGCGAGCGCTGGCCACCGGCTTCACCGCGCAATCGAAGGCCGTGTTCGTGGCCGTGCTGGCAGAGCCGCCGTCGATCCTGCTGGCGGTGTCCGCGGACTCCGGCCTGGATGCGGGCAAGACCCTTCAGGCTGCCGTGACTCAAGCCGGGGGGCGTGGCGGAGGCAGCGCCCGAATGGCACAGGGCAGCGTACGGAGCCC
>Ga0335077_10006501_pt1 | contig 14442 bp, 11 predicted proteins | sample Lox_Sample_31_FD_207151 | JGI IMG/M metagenome (GOLD analysis project Ga0335077, IMG submission 207151) | Soil microbial communities from Loxahatchee National Wildlife Refuge, Florida, United States - Lox_Sample_3.1 | ecosystem: Environmental > Terrestrial > Soil > Wetlands | place: USA...
CGCGGGCCTCGTAGGAACCGGTCACCGGATTCGCCAGCAGGAATCCGCTGAACATGGTGGAGGAGATTCCGCTCAGCTTGCCGTGGCCGTCGAAGACGACCCGGGCGAGGCTGGTGGCGGGTTTTTCGTCGCCGGAAACGGTGGTAGTGCCGGAGAGCTGTAGCGCGTAAGAACCGGCAAGCTTGGAAGGGTCGCAGACCTGCGCAAGCGCGGAGGCGCACAGGCAACACAGAACGACGGCGCGAGTGCCGATCATACATACAGGAGAGCACGCCGTGAACCAGCGTGCGAACCCGCCCGATGGGACAATGAGCACACGGAGGGGGCACGGTAGGAAGCGAGCTGTTGATCGATGGTGGGAGGAGCAATCTGTGACGCTCATTCCGTCGCCACGGTGACCGTGCCGCCGGCCCCAACCGTCACCCTCACCCACGAGTCGGTCCTGCCGAGCGGTCCCTTCTCCGTTTGTGCCTTCATCGACCGGCCATTCACCAGCAGAGTCTCGTGGGCGCCAGGAAAGGCGGCGTGCCAGATCAAGGCCGGACCGCGCAGGTTCGTGAAGACCGTCCTGCGATTGCCTTCGTGCCGCACGGTGATTTCATTGGCGCGGACCGGCAGGTTCCGCAGCTCCGCCCACGCAACGCGGGTGCCGAGGCCGGAGAGGGTCTGGACCGCCGCTTCGACCCAATAGCCTTCCACGCTCGAAAGAAGCGCCGACGGCGTCTCCAGGTTGATGCCCATGGTGCCGGTCACCACGGTGGCGATGATGGAGTACGGAACCTCGGGGTACTCCATGCGGCTGTGTCCCGGAGTCATGGCGTCCAGCAGGCGCTCACGGGCAGCATCGGGATCGCCGTAGCGGTAAAACGTCTCCAGGTAGTGAGCGTCCGGTATCGCGCTTTTGAGCTTCGGGCCGTCGTCCACAATGCCCCAATAGACCAGGTTTCCGCCCCCACGGCCCTCCAGCTTGTGGTCCTTGCCGACGCGGGCGTAGAAACTCTGATCCTTCTCGTTCCACCAGGTCGTGTTTACCAGCGAGCGGACATCGCCGGCCATTTGCAGGTAGGTTTTTGCCAGCCCGGCGTTCCCGCGGACCTCCTGAAAATGAGCGTAGGCCAGGTAGGCGGCATATTGGGTGGCGAGGACGTCGCCGCCGAGGGTGTAGTCGTGGTTGCCTTCGTCGTACCCCGGAATGCCGCGCGCCGCCTGGAACTTCCGGTTCCCGGGGATACCGCGGACATTGAGCAGCCGAGGCCGGGTCATGACCTGATCGAGGCCGAGTCCCCAGCGTTCCACATAGTCAGTGACCGTCCGGTCATAGAAGTTCAGCAGGGCGGGGTCGCGCACATAGGCCTGGTCGCCGGTCCAGAGATACATGCGATGGCAGGCGTCGAGAATGTCGAAGTTCGCGGGGAGGTTGTACCAGAAGAGGGCATCGCTCTGGTAATCGACGGGAGCCGGGCGGTTGAAGCGGTCAATCTCCCACAGGCTGCACCAATCTCTGGCATCGGAGATGTTCTCCGCGAAGCGCTTGAGCATGTTCAGGTTGTGACGCGCCAGTCCGAGGGCGTGGGCGCCCATGGCCTGATGAGCCACGTCGCGCATGCAGAAGGCCTCGCGTCCCGGCTCCGCGGCTTCGTACCAGGGGCCCACGGGATCGTTTTCAAAGACGTAGGCCATGGCTTGTGTCCGGGCCCGATTGAATCCGGCAACCAGGGGGGCATCGGAGGATTCGAGTTCCAGGCGGGACTGTGTCACGCCGATGGGCTGTTTCACCTGGCTAGCGCCGGTGACGGAGGCGCCTACGACGCGGTATCCGCTTTCCGTGGTTTGAGAGCAGGCGGTCGAGGCCAGAAGGGTCGCGAGCAGTGCGTTCGAGATTCGCATATCGCTACGATTGCACCTTTCTCTTCTGAGATATCACGGTTCTTATCGTGGAGAATGGCAACAGGGTCGCGGTAATTCCCGACACCAGATCTAAATACCTGATAATGGGCGGGCTGGTTGCGTTTATCGACAAACCTATGTTGCGAATATCAACGTCAGGTCTCGGAGGAGACGTGGGCGTTCCTTCAACTGCGTGATTCCACAACGGATAGAGTGGCGAAATTCAGCGGGGTTTGGCACTCTTCGTGCGTTTGGAAACAGCGGAAAGGATGGAAGGCAATGACAGTCATACTGGTTCTCGCGACGTTTCTGGTTTTCATCGTTTTGGATTACGCCTTGAACCGACGGAAGGCGATCGCCACGGTTCCGGCAGGCGCAGCGCATGCAGTTCCGGCCCCGATGGGCGGCGAATACGTGGATGGTTTCCTCGTGCCCGACACGGTGTCTTATCATGCGGGACACAGCTGGCTTTTGCGCGAGCGGAAGAACGTGGTGCGGGTGGGCGCGGACGAGTTTGCCGCTGCACTGGCCGGCAAGATCGAGCACATCGAGCTTCCGAAGCCGGGCCAGTGGATCCGGCAGGGTCAGCGGGTTGTAGGATTTCTCCGCGATGGGCAGAAGACCGAGATGGTTTCGCCGACCGAAGGCGAAGTGATGGAGATCAACTCCGAGGTCTTGGGCAATCCGGCTCTGATGCGGCAGGATCCCTATGGAAAAGGCTGGCTGATGAGCGTCCACGTGCCCGATGAAGAAAACACCAGCCGGAACCTGGTGCCGAGGATGCTGGTCCGCGAATGGATGGCCGAGGCGGTGACCAGGCTCTATGCGCGGCAGCCGCAGCTGGCCGGAGCGGTAGCGGCGGACGGCGGTCGTCCTGCGGAGGATCTCCTTTCGGCTCTTCCGGATACGGACTGGCGTCAGGTAACCGGCGAATTCTTCCTGACGGCCTAACCAGCGCACGGACAGGTTCGCCGCACGCCTGTAAATATTTTCTACACAAAGGCGTGAATTTCTGTTAAAAAGGAGTTGAGGGTCCTTATATGTCGAAGGCCATTTTATACGACAGTACCCTCTGCATCGGGTGCAAAGCCTGCGAAGGAGCGTGTGCCGAGCGTTGGGGACTTCCCTACAACGACAAGATTGCCGCGGAAGAGCATATCTCGGCGCACAAGCTGACGGCTGTTGAAACCCATGGAGAGCACTTTAGCCGCCGCCTGTGTATGAATTGCCAGCAGCCGGCGTGCGCCAGCGTCTGCCCGGTGGGGGCGTTGCAGAAGACTTCGCTCGGCCCCGTCGTCTACGACGCCGAAAAGTGCATGGGTTGCCGTTATTGTATGCAGGCCTGCCCGTTCCAGGTGCCTTCCTATGAATGGGACAAGCGGCTGCCCAAGATGCGCAAGTGCAACATGTGCTACGAGCGGCAGAGTCAAGGCAAGCCGACCGCGTGCACCGAGGCTTGCCCGGTAGGCGCCACGATCGGCGGCGAGCGCGACGACCTACTGGCCGAGGCGCGCAAACGCCTAGCGGAGAAGCCGCAGGCCTATTACCAGAAGATCTACGGCATCCAGGAGGCCGGCGGAACGAGCGTACTGTATTTGTCGGCGGTGCCGTTCGAACAGATTGGCCTGCGCACCAACGTGCCGATGGAGGCGCTGCCCGAGACCACATGGCGCGTGCTCGAGCTCGTGCCGGACGTGGTTTCGACGGGCACCGTGCTGCTGGGAGGAATCTGGTGGATCACCAACCGGCGCTCAGAAGTTGCGAAAAAGGAGGGCCGGCGGTGAAGGTATTGATGGGCAAGATCACGGTGTGGCGAGCCATCTCGGCGATCATCCTGGTGGCCGGTCTCTACGCTACGTACCTGCGCGTCATGTACGGGTTGGGCGGTTCAACGAATCTCAGCGACAAATTTCCGTGGGGCATCTGGATCGGCTTCGACGTGATGTGCGGCGTGGGCCTGGCGGCCGGCGGGTTCACGCTGGTGGCGATGGTGCACATCTTCAATATCGAGAAGTACAAACCGGTGCTGCGGCCGGCGGTGCTGACGGCATTCCTGGGCTACGTACTGGTGGTGGTCGGCCTGCTCTACGACCTGGGCCGTCCCGACCGCCTGTGGCATCCGCTGGTGATGTGGAACCCGCACTCGGTGATGTTCGAGGTGGCGTGGTGCGTGACGTTGTACACCACGGTTCTGTTCCTGGAATTCCTGCCGATGGTGTTCGAGAGGTTCGGCTGGCACCGGCCGCTGGAGTGGATTCATCGCATTTCGGTGCCGCTGATGATCCTCGGGGTGCTGCTTTCCACGCTCCACCAGAGCTCGCTGGGGTCGCTATTCCTGATCGTGCCATCCAAGCTTTACCCGCTCTGGTACAGCCCGATTCTGCCGCTGCTGTTCTACATTTCCGCGATCGCGGTCGGCCTGGCGATGACGATCTTCGAATCCTGGCACAGCAGCCGGGCATTCGGGCGGGCCCTCGAGCTGCCGCTGCTGGCGAGTATGGCCCGCGTGCTGGCGGTGATCCTGAGCGTGTACCTGTGGATCCGCTTCCTGGACCTGAGCCATCGCCACGCGTTCGGGCTGCTGACGCAGAACCGCATCGAGACCTGGCTGTTCGCACTGGAGATCGCGCTCATGGCGGTGCCGATGGCGCTGCTCTACCAGGCGAGCGTGCGGGTGCGGCCGGGCGCGCTGTATGCCTGCGCGGTCATGGTGGTGTTCGGGTTCATTACGAACCGGCTCAACGTCGGGACGACCGGGCTGGAAGCCGGCAGCGGGACGCACTACGTGCCCAAGTGGACCGAGATCGCGGTGACGCTTTCGATCGTAGCCACGGGTTTTACAGTTTTCCGCCTGATTGCGCATTACTTCCCGGTGTTCGAGAAGGAACAGCATACGGTCGAAGTTCAAGGAGAAATCGATGGCGCGGACCGGGAAGCCGGCGCGCCCGTGATGACATGATCGGGTTCCGGACAATCCGGCTGGGTCTGGCCGCCAAGCTCGCCCTCTGCGTGGTGGCGAGCACGGCGGCCTTCTTCGCTTTGTTCGGGTACATCAATCTGCGCGCCGAGAGGAGCCACTCCGAGCGGCTGATCGAGCAGTCGGCAGTGCGCATCACGGACATCATCCTGCGCAGCACGCGCTACCAGATGCTGCACAACGACCGCCAGGCGCTGGACGCCATGGTCCTGGACCTGGGGCGGGAGCCGGGCATCCACCGTGTCCGTGTATTCAATCCCGATGGCCGGGTGGCGTATTCCACGGAGGCCGCCGACCTCAACACGGTTCAGCCGGTTCCGGTGGCCAAGACACGCACGTTTACGGATCGCGAAGGGCGGCGCGTTCTGGGCACGATCAAGCCGATCGAGAACTCGCCGGACTGCTCGAGCGCGGAGTGCCACCAGCACCCGGCCTCGCAGAAGGTGCTGGGCGTGATCGACGCCAACCTGTCGCTGGCGACGGTAGACGCGCAGATGTCGCAGCACCAGGCCAGCCTGGCGTATTTCCTGGCGGGGGCGATCATTTTCGGGTCTCTGTTGGGAACCGCCTTCATCTGGATCGTGGTTTACCAGCCGGTGAAGGCGCTGATCGCCGGCACGCACCGCGTGGCGGGCGGCGACCTGGACTATCGCCTTCCGGTGCATTCGGCCGACGAGCTGGGCGACCTGGCGGCCTCATTCAACAAGATGACCGCCGAGGTGGCCGGCGTGCAGGCGAAGATCGAAGAGGAAGTGCGCCGCAAAACCGCCGAGCTGGAGAAGGCCCACAAGTCGCTGTTGAAGTCGGAGAAGATGGCGTCCATCGGCAAGCTGGCGGCCACTGTTGCTCACGAGATCAACAATCCGCTCTTCGGGATCCTGACCTACGCGCGGCTGGTGCTGCGCGGCCTGGCGCGGGTGGAAGGCGAGGGGCGCGACGACATGGTAGAGCAGCTCCAGACGATCGAGCGCGAGAGCAAGCGATGCGGCGACCTGGTGAAAAATCTACTGACCTTTTCACGGCAGGCGCCCAGCAACCGCGAGCCGAACGATTTGAACACCATCGTGCATCGGGCGGTGATGCTGGTGAAGCACAAGCTGGACATGCAGAGCATCGAGCTGGCGGAGACGCTCGCCGACGGGCTGCCTTCGGTGAATTGCGACGCCAACCAGTTGCAACAGGTCGTGCTGGTGCTGCTGGTCAATGCCTCGGAAGCGATGGCGAAGGGCGGCCGGCTCGAGGTGGCCACGGAATTCGACGAGCGCGCCGAGCAGGGCGTGGTGCGTGTGAAGGACAACGGGAGCGGAATCCCGGAAGACGTGCTGCCGCACATTTTCGACCCATTTTTCACCACCAAGGAAGACCAGAACCGCACCGGGCTGGGACTCGCGGTGGCATCGAGCATCGTGGAGCAGCACGCGGGTGAGATTACGGTGCAGTCAGTCCCGGGCAAGGGGACGGAGTTTCGGGTTGCGCTGCCGGCGGGCAGCGGGGCGGAGGATGACGTTCCCTCGCCGGCCCGAGCGAGCGAAGGATCGAGGTAACGGGAGGATACGATGGCCAGTGTGGCAGAGCCGCCAAGTGCGGTCAGGACGAAAGGCAAGATCCTGATCGTCGACGACGAGCTGGTGGTGCGCGATTCGCTGGGCAAGTGGTTTACCAGCGAAGGCTATACGGCGCGGCCGACAGCGGGGGCGCGCGAAGCGCTGGAGGTCATCCAGCAGATGGAATTCGATATCGCGCTGATCGATATCAAAATGCCCGGTATGGACGGGATGGAGCTGCAGGCGCGTCTGCGCGAGGCGGACCCGGACCTGACCGTGATCATCATGACGGGCTACGCCAGCGTGGATACCGCGGTTCAGGCCCTGAAGCGCGGAGCGTACGACTACATCACCAAGCCCGTGGACCCGGACGAGCTCTCGCACCTGGTGGCGAACGCGCTGGAGCACAAGCGTGTGAGGCACGAAGTGGTGCGGCTTCGCGAAAACCTGCAGGAGATCGCGCCGGGGACGGAGCTGATCGGCCGCAGCCCGTCGATGAAGAAAGTGACCGAGCTGATCGAGATGGTGGCGCCGACCGAGGCGACGGTGCTGATCACCGGCGAGAGCGGGACCGGCAAGGAAGTGGTGGCGCGCGCCATTCACGCCGCGGGGCCGCGGCGCTACATGCCGATGGTGACGATCCACTGCGGCGCGTTGACGGAGACGCTGCTGGAGAGCGAGCTTTTCGGGCACGAAAAGGGCGCTTTCACCGGGGCGCAGTATCGCAAGAAGGGTAAGTTCGAAGTGGCCGACGGCGGCACGGTATTCCTGGACGAGATCAGCGACATCAGCCTGAAGACCCAGACCGATCTGCTGCGCGTGCTGCAGGAAAAAGAGATCGTGCGTGTGGGCGGGAACCAGCAGATCAAAGTGGATTTCCGCTGCATCGCGGCCACCAACAAGAATCTCGAGAACCTGGTCAAGGCCGGGACGTTCCGTCCCGACTTGTATTACCGGCTGCATGTTTTTTGCATCGACCTTCCCCCGCTGCGCGACCGGCGCGAGGACATTCCGCTGCTGGTCAACCACTTTCTCAACAAGTTCTGCATGACGACCAGCCGCCCCATGCCGGCGATATCGAATGAAGCCATGGAAGTGCTGATGCGGCACGACTGGCCGGGCAACGTCCGGGAGCTGGAAAACGCGGTGGAGCGCGCCCTGGTGGTCGGCCGCGGCAGCGAGATCCGGCCGGGCGATTTCAGCTTCCAGTTCCAGTCCGACGAGCCGAAGGGCGGACGCACGCTGGAGGACATCGAGCGGGTGCACATCGAACGGGTGCTGCGCGAGACGCAGCACAATCTCTCGCGCGCGGCGCGCATCCTGGATATCGATCGCACCACGCTCTACAACAAGCTGCGGCGCTACGGACTGCGGTGAAACCGATCCACCTCATTCCGCTTGGCAACGGGCGGATGGAGCCGGGGCTGGATGTGCTGGAGCACCTGGCGGCCACGCTGGCGCGGACGTTTCGCACGCCGTGCCGGATCCGGCCCGAGGTGCTCGACCCCGCGTTCGCGCTGGACGGCGGGCGCCAGCAGTACTATTCGACCGCCATCCTGCAGCAGCTGGAGCGCACCTGCGATCCGGACGCGCGCACGCTGGCCGTAACTGCCTGCGACCTGTACGTACCCGTGCTGACGTTCGTATTCGGAGAGGCCCAGCTCGACGGCACCTGCGCGGTGGTGTCAACGGCGCGACTCGCCGAGGAGTTCTACGGCATGCCCAAGCAGGACTCGCTCCTGCGCGAGCGGCTGGTCAAGGAGGCCGCGCACGAGCTGGGCCACACGTTCGGCCTGCGCCACTGCGTGGACTGGCGGTGCGTGATGGCAAGCAGCCACGCGGTGGAGCGCCTCGATGTGAAGGGCGCCACCTTCTGCAGAGAGTGCTGGAGCAGGGTCAGCGGCTCGGGCTGGTAGGAAGCCCCGCTTGTTACAGAAACATCATCGGCTCTTCAAGTGCACCACTCACGCATAAAGGGAATATCAATTATGTGCGACTATTCGTTGATGCACTATCCGAACCGCCTCGCCGTCGAAGGTGAGGAGCTGATGGCGTACCGGTTTCCGAGCGGCTCAATCGGATTGGCTTCCCCCGCGGGGTTATGCAGCGCTCAAAAGGCGACACCGAAATCGTTCTGGGAGAGAGTCAAAAACTGGTTCGCGCTTCACGCCGGCCGAATCCGGGTTTTCGGGCACGCGTGAGGCGCCGGGCCGGGTTCCGGCGGGGCAGGCCTTGGTATCGACTTTTGATCTCGACTTGCCATAACTTACGCTCCAAAGGTATCCGCTTCCCAAATAGCACAACCCAGACCCCTGGAGTATCTGAACCGCGATTTGCCGTGCGACCGAGTACTCAGCCACTACGAGCGGCTGTACTAACATGAAGGCGTGACTTTTCCCAAATCTTATGCTGCAGGCATCGCCCTCGCCGTTATCGCGCTTGCCGGCGCGCTCCTGACCGCCGTGTACTTCTACATGCAGAGCTCGCTTCGCGATTGATCCTCGCCTGCACGAAACAGTGCCGCCCCGATGGTCGAGCGTTCGCTCCGTTACCTTGCAGCATAGACGCAACGCGCGCTTGGGCAGATGATGATAGTCAGGCCCGGTAGATGCCCGGTACGTTTCACCCTCGAGTAAATACACTCCTCCGACTTAGTCTCCTGGTATTCGCGGCGCTGGCGACATTCGCCGTCTGGGGAGGGGCCATGATCGTCCGGTCGCCATACGAAACGCGCCAGAACGTTCCCCGGGAACAGCCGGTGCCGTTCAGTCACGAACATCATGCCGGCGGCCTGGGAATCGATTGCCGATATTGCCACCAGACGGTGGAAACAACTGCATTCGCCGGCATCCCGCCGACCAAGGTCTGCATGAATTGCCATTCCGAAATGTGGGCGGTGGCCCCCGCCGTGGAGCCCGTGCGGGAAAGTTACCGCTCCGGCAGATCGCTCCAGTGGACGCGAGTCCACGACTTACCGGGGTTTGTTTACTTCGACCACAGCATACATATTCACAAAGGCATTGGCTGTTCCAGCTGCCACGGGAGGGTGGATAAGATGCCGCTAACATGGCAGGCGGAGCCGCTAACCATGGAATGGTGCCTGGACTGCCACAGACATCCCGAGCAGCACGTCCGTCCACGGTCCGAAGTTTTTGATATGAGCTATATCGCACCCGGCACTCAGGCCCAATTGGGAGCGCGATTGGTAAAAGAGTACAACATTCATAGCCTGACCAGTTGTTCTACCTGCCACCGATGAGTTACACGGACCAGGACTTTGTGCCTCTGGAGTCGCTCAGCGGCGATCTGCACGACGGGGATACTCCTTCCCGCCGCCGATTTCTGGAACTGATGGGCGCGTCGCTGGCAATGGCGGGCGCCGCCGGCTGCACGCGGATGCCGACGGATTTTATCATGCCCTACGTGGAGCCGCCGGAACACGCGGTTCCCGGACGGCCCTCCTATTTCGCGACGGCCTGCCTGGTGAACGGCGTCGCGGAAGGTATCGTGGCGGAGAGCCACCTCGGCCGCCCGACGAAAATGGAGGGGAATCCGGGGCACCCGGCCAGCCTGGGAGCGACCAGCGTTCACGCGCAGGCGTGCGTGCTCGATCTCTACGATCCGGATCGTGCGAAACAGATCACCGAAGCCGGGGAAGTGCGCGCGTGGGAGGAGTTCCGGATCGCATTGCAGCACAGCCTGGCTGCACTGGAACCAGGGCGCGGCGCAGGTTTCTACGTGCTGACGGACACGTCCACGTCGCCCAGTCTCGGAGCGCAGATGACGCGCCTGCTGGAGGTCTATCCCAGGGCGAAGTGGCACCAGTACAGCCCGGCCGGCTCACACTCGGCGAGCGCGGGAGCCAGGCTTGCCTTCGGCCGGGGCGTGAACACCTATTACCGCCTGGACCGGGCCGAGGTGATTCTCGCGCTCGATTCCGACTTTCTGACGCGCGGCACCGCAAGCACGCGGTACGCGCACGATTACGCAGAACGGCGGCGGGTGAGCGGCCCGGCGGGGCCCATGAACCGCCTCTACTCGGTCGAGTGCGAGATGACACCTACCGGGGGCAAGGCCGAGCACCGGCTGCCGCTGCGCTACCGGGAGATCGAGGACTTCGCGCGCGACCTGCTCGCAGCGGTCACGGGCGGCGCCGCGAGCGGCAGGCACGCGCAGTCGGTTGCGGCGATAGCGAAGGATCTTCTGGCGCACCGCGGCGCGTCCGCGATCATACCGGGCGACGCACAGACGCCGGCCGTGCACGCGCTGGCTCATGCGATCAACGGCGCGCTGGGGAACACCGGCAGCACGGTAATCCACACCGATCCGCTGGAGGTCGGCGATTCAGACCAAACCGGCTCGCTGTGGGACCTGGCTGCCGCGCTCGATGCCGGCCAGGTCCAGCTTCTGCTGATTATGGGCGGCAATCCAGCTTACGACGCGCCAGCAGATTTCGGTTTCGGGGACAAGCTGACGAAGGCTGGCAACTCGATTCACGTCTCGTCGCATCCGAACGAGACTTCGGCCCTGACGCGCTGGATCGTGCCGGAGCGGCATTTCCTCGAGGATTGGGGCGATGCGCGGGCGTTCGACGGCACGGTTACCATTCTGCAGCCCCTGATTCTGCCGCTGTACAACGGGCGCTCCCGGCTGGAAGTTCTGGACGCCGCGATGCGTCCTCAGCCCAGAACGGCGCACGAGATCGTGCGCGACTACTGGAGCGCGAACGCGAAGGTTGGGGATTTCGAAAGCTGGTGGCGGGAAGCTCTGCGGAAAGGGTTCGTGGCCGGCTCGGCGCTGCCCGCGATCACGCCAGCTATCGGGGCTACTCCACCGCCGGCGCAACAGAATACCAACAGCGGCTTGGACCTGGTGTTCCGCACGGATCCATACGTGTTCGACGGGCGCTACGCCAACAATGCATGGCTCCAGGAGCTTCCCCGACCGCTGAGCAAGCTTACCTGGGACAACGCGGTATATCTGAGCCCGCGGACGGCGGCACGCCTGGGAGCACATAATGACAGGCTCGTCGAGATCAGCCACGCCGGGCGCTCGATCCGCGGAGCGGTCTGGACCTCGCCCGGGCAGGCCGACGACACTGCCATCGTGTACCTCGGATACGGGCGGAAACGCGCCGGGAGCGTGGGGAATAGCGTCGGCTTCGACGTGTTTCCCCTCCGGCAGTCGCAGGCGCTGTGGGCGGTTTCCGGAGTACAGGTGCGGGCGGTCTCCGGAACGAATCCGCTGGCCGTCACCCGTATGCACCACGCGATGGAAGGGCGCGATCTCGCGATCGCCGTGCCGGTCGATACTTATCGCGGCGATCCCGATTGCATCCGCAAGCGCGTGGAGACGCCGGAGAAGCGCGACACACTGTACCCGATCTGGAACTACACCGGATACGCGTGGGGTATGTCGATCGACCTCACCGCCTGCGTGGACTGTATGGCCTGCGTGATCGCGTGCCAGGCGGAGAACAACATTCCGGTAGTAGGCAAGGACCAGGTACTGGTCACGCGCGAGATGCACTGGCTGCGCGTGGACACCTATTACGAGGGGGACCCGGACTCGCCGGCGGTCCGGTACCAGCCGGTTCCCTGTATGCAGTGCGAGGACGCACCGTGCGAGCTGGTATGCCCGGTCGGGGCCACCGTTCACAGCGCCGACGGCCTCAACGACATGACTTACAACCGTTGTATCGGAACGCGGTACTGCTCGAATAACTGTCCATACAAGGTACGCCGGTTCAATTTCTATTTGTACAACGACTGGATTACCGAGCAGCTCAAATTGCAGCGTAATCCCGATGTGACGGTGCGCAGCCGCGGCGTCATGGAAAAGTGCACTTACTGCGTGCAGCGCATCCGGGAAACCGAGATCCGCTCCAAGGACGAGGACCGATTCATTCGCGACGGCGAAATCCAAACGGCCTGCCAGCAGGCCTGCCCTACAAAGGCCATCGTCTTCGGCGACATCAACAACCCGTCGAATCATGTGGCGCGTCTCAAAGCGGACAAGCGCAACTACGCGCTGCTGGCCGAATTGAACACGCGTCCCCGCACCACTTATCTTGCCGAGATTCGCAACCCGAACCCGGAATGGAAAGGGAGCAGCGGGTCATGACTCTCGACCAGCGGCAGCGGCAGGCGGCGCGGCGGCGCATCGATCGATCGGCCGCCGCTGTGGTCGCTCCGGGCACGACGTTCCGCGACGTGACCGCCCAAATCACGTCGATTGTTCTGCGTGACGACGTTCCAAACGGCTGGTTCTGGTCCTTCGTGGCGGGCCTTACCCTGCTGCTGATCTTTCTGGTCGCGGTGGTCGCCATGATCAGCACAGGCATTGGCGTCCTGGGTACTAATATCCCGGTGGCATGGGCGTTTCCGATCACCAATTTCGTCTGGTGGATCGGAATCGGGCATGCCGGGACGCTGATATCGGCGATCCTGCTGTTGCTGAACCAGCGCTGGCGGAATTCCATCAACCGTTTCGCCGAGGCGATGACGATTTTCGCCGTGGCCTGCGCGGGAATGTTCCCGATGCTTCACCTGGGCCGGCCGTGGGTGGCTTACTGGATTCTGCCTTATCCGAACACCATGACCGTCCAGCCGCAGTTTCGCAGCCCGCTGGTCTGGGACGTCTTCGCCGTTTCGACATACGCCACGGTATCGGTATTGTTCTGGTATTTGGGCATGATACCGGACCTGGCTTCTATTCGCGACCGCGCGAAGAGCCGGAGCGAGTACGTGGTGTACGGCATACTCTGCCTGGGCTGGCGAGGCGCGTCGCGACATTGGCGTTGGCACAAGACCGCGTCGAAGCTGCTGGCCGGCCTGGCGACTCCCCTGGTGCTCTCGGTCCACACCGTGGTGAGCTTCGATTTCACGATCGCGATTCTGCCCGGCTGGCATTCGACGATCTTCCCGCCCTACTTTGTGGCGGGCGCCATTTTCTCCGGCTTTGCGATGGTCCTGGCGCTCGCCATTCCCTTGCGCAAGTGGTACCACCTGGAGAACCTTCTTACGGAGCGTCACCTGGAGAACTGCGGCAAGCTGATGCTGGCCACCGGGCTGGTGCTCGCGTACACCTACGCGATCGAACCGTTCACGGCGTGGTACAGCGGCGACACGTTCGAGATGTACATGGTCCACAACCGGGCCGTGGGACCGTTCGCCTGGAGTTACTGGGCAGTCCTCGCCTGCAATGTGGCCATTCCTCAGCTCCTCTGGTGGAAGCGCAACCGTACGGAACCGCTGATCCTGTTCCTGATCTCGCTCGACGTGCTGGTGGGAATGTGGCTGGAGCGCTACATGATCATCGTCTCCAGTCTTCACCGCGACTATCTACCGGCATCCTGGTCTACGTTCTCGGCGACGTTTTGGGACAACGCCCTCCTCTACGGCTCGATCGGATTGTTTGTGGTCCTGTTCCTGCTGTTCGTGCGGTTTTTCCCGATGATCTCGATGTTCGAGGTACGCGAGCTGCTGCCGTTGTCGAGCCCGGGCGGAGGCAGCGAGAAATGAGATCGCAAACCGGTGTCTACGGAGTGGTCGCGGAGTTCGAGGACGCGGAGGAGCTGGTGTCCGCGGCGCGCGCCGCACGGGAGCGGGGATACCGGTGCGTGGAAGCCTACTCGCCGTACCCGATCTCGGAGCTCAACGAGGTTTTGCCGGCCCCGGACCTGCTGCCCCCGCTGGTGCTGGGCGGCGGAATAGTGGGCGCGATCACCGCCTATTACATGCAGTACTGGATCGCGGTCATCCATTATCCGCTGAACGTCGGCGGGCGGCCGCTTCACAGCGCGCCCTCGTTCATCGTCATCACCTTCGAGCTGACGGTTTTGTTCGCCTCGATCGCGGCGTTCTTCGGAATGCTGTTCTTCGCGGGGTTCCCTTCCCCGTACCATCCCATGTTCCGCATTCCGGATTTCCGGCGCGCCTCCGACGACGGATTCTTCCTGTGCATCGAAGCACGCGATCCACGTTTTTTCGCGGCCGACGCAGCGCGGTTTCTGCAATCGCTGGAACCCCTGCG
>Ga0335077_10006502_pt1 | contig 14442 bp, 13 predicted proteins | sample Lox_Sample_31_FD_207151 | JGI IMG/M metagenome (GOLD analysis project Ga0335077, IMG submission 207151) | Soil microbial communities from Loxahatchee National Wildlife Refuge, Florida, United States - Lox_Sample_3.1 | ecosystem: Environmental > Terrestrial > Soil > Wetlands | place: USA...
TTGTCGTCCTGAACTGGCTCGGCGGAGCGGCGATCCTGGCTCTGCTGGTCGTCATGCCCAATGAGCGATGGATCATGACCGCGTTCAAGCTTTCTCCTTCGCCGGAAGCGGAGCGGCTCGTCATGGGAATGCGCGCGATCGCGGCGCTCGGCCTCATCGCGATCCCGCTGAACTACGTCGTCCTCAAACGGCTGCTCGCGATCGTCGAGACGGTTCGCGCGGGCGACCCGTTCGTCGCCGCGAACGCGTTCCGTTTGCAGGCGATCGCCTGGGCGCTGCTCGCGATACAACTTCTCAGCCTCGTCATCGGCGCGATCGCCAAGTCGGTTTCGACGCCCGCGCATCCGCTCCATCTCAACGCGGGCTTTTCGATCAGCGGCTGGCTCGCCGTGCTCCTCACGTTCCTGCTCGCCCGCGTGTTCGCCGAGGGCGCGCTCATGCGCGAAGATCTCCAGGGGACGGTCTGACGTGGCGATCGCCGTCAAGCTCGACGACCTCCTTCACGATCGGCGGATGACGCTGACCGAGCTCGCCGACCGGATCGGCATGACGCTGGCCAACCTCTCGATCCTCAAGACCGGCAAGGCGCGCGCGATCCGCTTCTCGACGCTCGAGGCGATCTGCGGCGCGCTCTCCTGCCAGCCGGGCGATATCCTCCGATTCGAGTCGGAGCCGGCAGATCGCCAACGACTGCCACTGGCCCGAAAGGAAGAGGAATGAAACACCAACTCACGCTGAAGATCACCTCTCTCCTCTCGATCCTCTTCTTCTCGCTGCACTGGGCCGATGAGGTCGCCCGCGGGCTCGAGCCGGGAACCGTATCGGCAGTCGGAGGCCTGCTCATCCTGGCGGTCTGGCTTTCCGCAACTTTCGTGTTCGCCGAACGGCGATGGGGGCTGATCATCATCCTTCTCGGGTCGATCCTCGCGTCCGGCGTGCCGGTTCTCCACATGCAGGGGAGGGGACTCGTCCTGGGCCGGTATGCCAATACCAGCGCGATGTTCTTCTGGGTCTGGACGAACATCGCGCTTGGCGCGAGCGGGATGTTGTCTCTCGTCCTCTCGGTGCGCGCACTGAGGGGCCTGCGACGAGCGGGATAGGATCTTTTCGCGGTGAAGCGCATCCTGAATTTCATCGACGGCGAGTTCCGGCCGCCCTGCTCGGGGCGATACCTTCCCGACGTCGACCCGGCGACGGGGCAGGTCATCGCCGAGATCGCCGAAAGCGGCCCCGAGGACGTCGATGCCGCCGTCGCCGCGGCGTCCCGCGCGTTCGAGGCGTGGCGCCGGACGCCCGCCGAAGAACGATCCGCGCTCCTGATCCGGGTCGCCGAGCTCATCGAGGAGAACTTCGACGAGCTCGCGCGGCTCGAGTCGGAAGACAGCGGGAAGCCGATCGCGCTCGCGCGCCGCCTCGATGTGCCCCGGGCAATCCGGAACTTCCGGTTCTTCGCGACGGCGATCCTGCACGCCGAGACGCCCTGCCACATGACGGACGATCGGGCGCTCAACTACACCATCCGACAGCCCCTCGGCGTCGCCGGCCTGATCTCGCCCTGGAACCTGCCGCTGTACCTCCTGACCTGGAAGATCGCGCCGGCCATCGCGGCGGGAAATTGCTGCGTGGCGAAGCCTTCGGAGCTGACGCCGCTGACCGCCGACCGGCTCGCCGCATTGATCGCGGAGGCGGGCATCCCGCCCGGCGTCGTCAACATCGTGCACGGCCCGGGAGGGAGCGCCGGCCGCGCCCTGACGTCGCATCCGAAGGTCCCGCTGATCTCGTTCACCGGAGGAACGAAGACCGGCGCGGACGTGATGGCCCACGCGGGACCGCTCTTCAAGAAAGTGTCCCTGGAGCTCGGGGGGAAGAACCCGAACATCGTGTTCGCGGACGCCGACCTCGAGCAGGCCGTCCCCACGTCGATTCAATCGAGCTTCGCCAACCAGGGGGAGATCTGTCTCTGCGGATCGCGCCTGTTCGTCGAGAGGGCCATCTACGACGAGTTCCTCGAGCGCTTTCTCGAGGGAACGAAGAAGCTCCGGATCGGAGATCCGCAGGACGATTCGACCGATGTGGGCGCGCTCGTGAGCGAGGCGCACCTCCGCAAGGTCGAAGGCTACGTCGCGCTCGCGAGAGAGGAGGGAGGCGACATCCTCCTCGGCGGAAAGCGTCCCGCGAATCTCCCGGAGCGCGTCCGGGACGGCTACTTTCTCGAGCCGACGGTGATCGCCGGCCTCGATTGCCGGAGACGCGTCATGCAGGAGGAGATCTTCGGGCCCGTCGTCACCGTCACGCCCTTCGATTCTCCCGAGGAGGCGATCGCCGACGCCAACGGCACCCGCTATGGACTTTCGGCGAGCGTCTGGACGCGCGACCTCCAGAAAGCCCACCGGGTCGCCGCGGCGATCGAGAGCGGCACGGTATGGGTCAACACGTGGCTCCTGCGAGATCTTCGCGTTCCCTTCGGCGGAATGAAGGAGAGCGGCGTCGGGCGCGAGGGCGGGTTCGCTTCGCTCGATTTCTTCACCGAAGCGAAAAACGTTTGCGTCAAGTTGTGACGGGGTCAGACCCCGGCTCTCTGATTTCGGAAGATTGTCCGGGACGGCGATTAGCCTCCCGGACATCGATGTGCCCAATTCGCGCTGCGGCGATCGCGTGGGGCCGCTGAAGGGCGCATCGGATCGAGAAGGTCAGACCCGATCCGTTGATTTCAGGCTCGGACGCCCCCTGGGGTCGATCCTTCGGAGGCACCGAGAAGGCTTCTTGATTCGGCGACTCCGGTGGGCCGCTTCCGGCGTTGGAGGCGAGCGCCGCCGATCCGGGACACTTGTCCCGGGGGATCCACGTCCAAATCCCTCCGATTCGGGACGGAGTTCCCATTGTCCGGCGGCGGTACCGGCGCCATCGTGGGAGCGAAAGGAGGAATCACATGCTTTCCCACGACTACTCGTACGCGAACATCCTGCAGAACTCGCTCAAGGTGGCCTGGACGGAGCGCCAGGTTCTCGAGGGCCGGGACTTCGACTACTCCAAGCGGTTTCTTCCCAACCGCCTCTCAGGGGTAGACGACATTCGCTGCCTGAACGGTGGCGAGAAGCTCAAGCTGAACCAGATCATGGGCAACGCGTACTGCCACATCTTCGCCTACGTGGAGGAGTACATCATCCCGCAGGCGCTCGAAGCCGCGCAGCGGGACATCTATGGCGACGAGACGCGCCTGCGGACGCTGCTGCGTTTCGCCGAGGACGAGTCGAAACACCAGGAACTCTTCCGCCGCTCGTCGGCGCTGTTCGAGAAGGGTTTCGGCGTCAAGTGCGGCCTGATCCCGGCCCGCGAGGAGGTCGCCAGGATCGTGCTCAGCAAGTCGCGGCTCTGCAGCTACCTGCTGACCAGCATGATCGAGTGGTTCACGCAGCTGCACTACGTCGAGCACGTGCACGATCGGAGCGATCTCGACGGGCTGTTTCGCGACCTGATCCGATATCACTGGATGGACGAGGCCCAGCACGCGAAAATCGATTCGCTCCTCATCGACGAGATCGTCCGGGAGATCGGCGAGGAGGATCGCGAAGCGGCCGTCGACGAGCTGCTCGAGCTCGGCGGCGCGATCGATGGGCTGCTATCGCAGCAGGCCGACCTGGATCTCGCGAGCCTCGAGAAGGCCGCCGGGCGCAAGCTCTCTTCCGAAGAGAAGGCCGAGATCAAGCGGAATACCCATCGCGCTTACCGCTGGACGTTCCTCGTCTCCGGGCTGGAGCATCCGAAGTTCGTCCAGATCGTGAGCGAGCTGACCCGGAGAGGGCCGGCGAAGCTCGAGGCGGTCGCCCGGGCGCTGTCGAACTGAGCGCTCGGCGCATGTATGCGCTGCCCTCTAGGGCCGGAAGCCCCGGTCTCGCGCGAAGACGATCGCCTGCGCCCGGGTCCACACGCCGAGCTTGTCGAAGAGATTCGAGATGTGGTTGCGGACGGTCTTCTCGCTGATCGCGAGGCGCTTGCCGATGTCGGCGTTGCCGAGCCCCTCCGTGATCAACACGAGGACCTCGCGTTCGCGGGCCGTGAGTCGGCCGAACGCGGGGTCCTCTCCGCCCGCGGAGGCGATGTCGAAGAAATCGAGCACGACTTCCCGGAATCGCGCCCATGACGGCTCTTCCTCAAGAAGGATGTGGTTGCGGGAATCGAGCTCGACGAACTGCGCTCCGGGGATCCCGGCGGCGAGGCGGCGCGCTTCAGAGACGGGGCAGACTTCGTCGTCGCGGGCGTGGATGACGATCGTCGGCGCCTGGATCTCGCCGAGCAGGCTCGAAACGTCGACCGTCGACCGAGCCTCGAGCAGCCGCGCCGCCATGTCTCCGGTGCTGGTCCGGCGGCACAGCTGGTTGAACCAGCCGACTTGCGCTTCACTGGCGCCGGGGATGAATCGCGACGTGAAGACCTGGCGGAACACCGGGTTCTCCTTGCCCCAGCCGATCCTCATCAGCTCCAGAATGGCATGGTATTCGCGCAGCGTCTTCGATTCGTTCCGTTGCGCCCATCCACGGGCGTAGCCGCCGTAAAGAACCATTCGGGAGACCCGCTGCGGATGGCGCGCTGCGTAAGCGACGCAGGTCGCCGCGCCGGACGAGATCCCGAGCAGCGCGAACGGCTCCTGGACTTCCGAGGCGGCCACCAGGGCCTCGACGTCCGCGAGCCAGCGGTCGAACGACAGCTCGTCGACCTCTCGGTCCGTCAGGCCGCAGCCGCGCTCGTCCCAGCGCAGGAATCGGAAATGGTCGCCGAAGAAGCGAATCCAGTGCCCCCAGACCGGGCTCTCCAATTCGTACTCGAGATGGCTCATCCAGTTCGACGCTTTGACGAGGACCGGGCCCGCGCCGATTTCGGCCCAGGCGAGCTGGACGCCGTCTTCCGTGCGCAGGTAGCGGACGCGCTGACGAAGTTTCGTGTCCATGGGTGTATGCCTCGAATTGTACTGAGCGAGGACCGATGCGGGTCGCGCGCCGCGCCGGCACGTTGGAGGCCGGCAAGGGCGACGCCGATCGGAAGAACCGCGACGCCCGCGAACGTCGGGAGATCCGTCGGCCGGACGCCGAAGAGGAGGCCCGCCATCAGATGCGAGGCGACCGGCGCGCAGGGAAGCCCGAGCGCGGCGCCCGCGACTGCGAGCCCGAGTTCCCTGGCGCAGGACCATTCGCCGGATGTTTCGCCTTCCCGCCCCGAGAGCCAGCCGAACGCCGATCTCATGGGGCGACGGCGCCGGCCCGGTCGGTGCCGGGCTCGTCCCCATCCGGCTCGCGTTCCTATCATCCGATTGCTCAACGAGATGCCCAACTTTGTGCCCCGTTCGACGTAGAGATACCCATGCTCCGACGAAGCGTTCTTTGGGTCGTCCTTCTCCTCGTTGCGGCCCGCGCCGTCCGCGGGGACGAATCCCCGGCAGAGTCCGGGTGCAGCGGGCCTCTCTCTGCCCGCGACGCCCTGGCGATCCGCGCGGTCATCGAGGCCTACCGCACCGCGTGGCTGCAGGGTGACGCAAAAGCGGTCCTCGGCACGTTCACGTCCGACGCCGTGCTGCTGCCGGCCCGCGGGGCGCCCTGGGTGGCGGGAACGGCGGCGATCATGAATTACTGGTGGCCGCCCAACGCGCCCGCGACGGTGATCACGAAGCTCGACATCACCGTCGAGGAGGTCCAGGGCAACTGCGGCGTCGCCTCGGTCTATGGACGAGACGACGTCGCGTGGACTCAGGTCGAAGGCGGCGCGGCCAGGACGGACGGCCACCCGGGCACGTATCTGAACGTCCTGCGCAGGCTGCCCGACGGCTCCTGGCGAATCGCGCGGCACATGTGGGACGACGGAGCGTCGCGATGATCGGCCGCTCGCTCCGGGTCCTGGCGGCCCTGGGCGCGATCGTCTGCGCTCCACTCTTCGCGCAACAGCCGACGCCGCCGGCCGACGACGCCCGCTACCCGTGCCGCGCCGAGCACACGTTCGACTTCTGGGTCGGCGACTTCGACGCGACGCCGTGGGACAAGCCATCGGCGCCGGTCGGAGGCCGCCTGCACAACACACGCGAGTACGAGGGCTGCGTGATCGTCGAGCGCTGGGAAGGCGCGAAGTCTCGCGGCATGAGCATGTCCTTCTATGACGTCAACCGGGGCGTGTGGAGAATGGTGTGGAACGGCGACGACAACCGATCGAACGACTTCGAGGGCTCGTACCAGGACGGGGCGATGCGGTTCGAGGGCTGGGTCCTCGACTCCGTCGGGAAGCGTCTGCTCGCGAGGAACGTCCTGGAGAACGTCGCGCCGGACACGATCCGGCACATCTATTCGACATCGGCCGACGGCGGAAAGACCTGGACGGTCAAGAGCGACGGCCGATTCGTGAGGCGGAAGGAATCGAGCTCGCGTTAATCCGATCGCAGCTGCTGGATGACGTCCACGCGCGACGCGCGGATCGCAGGCAGCAGCGACGCGAGGATAGCTAAGGACGCTTCGGCGTCGGGGTCGGCGTCGGCGCCCTGACCCCCCTAAAGCGAATTCAACGTGGGAGCGGCGCCGACTCCGGGCGGGCGGCGACCCGGATCGAGGAATCGCCCCCGCCAGGACGTCGGGAGAGTCTGGCCGAGGTCAGCAGCTCCGCCTGACCCTCCAGCACTACGGCATCGAGTACTCGCCCTCGACGAGATACGAAACGGTCCCGTCGGCGTTCGGGGTGCCCTTGTAGGTTCCCTTGCCTTTGATGCCCTTGTACTTCCCGGTGCCGCTCGAGAAGGTCCAGGTGCCGCCGCCGCTGACGAACTTGCCGTCCTTCATCTTGGCCGTGCCGTGGAAGTGCGCGGTCGTCGTGCCCCCGTCGGCCATCGTGGCCGTGTGGTAGCCGTTGCTCGTGACCTTGCTGCCGTTGATGTCGTCCATGGAGACGCTGACGCCATCCTTGTACGCGACTCCTCCGATTTCGAACTTCGACCACGTGCACTGCGCCTTGCCGATGCCGAAGGAGTGGCCCGCCATGTCTCCGACCGCGACGGGCGTCGCCGGATCGGCCTTGCAGTTCGCGGTTCCGGACACCTTCGTCTGGGCGGTCGCCGACGCGGCGAGCGCGGCCGCGCCGAGGAAAGCAAGGGCGTTCCTGACCCAATTCTTGACCCGCATCCGTCCTCCTCCCGCCGGCGAAGCTGCCGGCGTCTGTAAATGACGAAGTCTCCGACCCCGGCAATGCCAAGTCAAGGAATCGGCCGAGCCGAGAGTTCCGACGCGACTTCCGGATCGGAGCAGAAGATTCCCTCAGGCCGTCGTCGGTCGCCGGATCCTCGCGAAGCGCAAAGTCCAGCGCAACACGCGCGTCGTCGCGAGAATGAGAGCCGGCCCGCCGACGAGGCCGAGCGGCACGAGCCACCAGCCGAGAACGTCATGGGCCGTGGGGTCGTTGATCACGCCGATCTCGAAGAACGCGTGCGGCCCGACCCAGGCTCCGACCTGGCTCGGGGCGAAAATCTTGAGCAGCCCCGTCAGAGCCAGGGCGGCTCCCGTTGCATACCCGACGACGCCCAGAACGAAGAGCACGAAGCCCCAGGCGCTCAAAGTCGACCAGCGATGGATTCCGCGCATCACGACTCGAGGGGACAGGCTGCTTCGAGCCCGGGCGACGAGTGCGTCGGCCTGGTAGAGAGGGGCGATCTGTTCCGGGCTGCCGAGAGCCTTCAGGATCGCGACCAGCCGCTCCTCCGTGAGCTCGCCGCTCGCTTCGGCGCGCTCGAGGATGTGCCCTCGGATTTCTTTCAGGATCTCGGAAACCTCGTCGGGTGGCAGCTCGCCGAGGCTGCGGCGCAGTTGCATCAGATAGGCATCGATCTTCTGTTGAACCTCTTCCGGGTGACTCATCGCTCCTCCTTCGCCAGGACCGGCTCGATGAGCGAGTCGATGCGGGCGAAAAACGTCTTCGTGTAGCGAGCCATCGCGGCGGCTCGGCGGCGCCCCGACGGCGTCAGCCAGTAGTACTTGCGGGGGTGGCCGGCGTCCGACTCGACCCACTCCGAATCGATCAGGCCGTCGCGTTTGAGTCGGCCGAGAATCGGGTAGATGGTTCCTTCGGAGAGGAGCAAGTCAGAGTGCGCTTCGAGCCTGCGGATGATGTCGAGGCCATAAAGCTTCTCTTTCCAAAGGCTTGCGAGGATCACGAGATCCAGCCAGCCCTTGCGGACCTGCGTCTCCCAGTTTTCGCTCGGCGTCGATCCGACGTTCGGTGCCATGCATAGAAGTATACATTGTATTGCTAGGTATGTTTTGGAGCCGAGAAGTGAAGGGGAGGAGGGCTATGAGCTACGGGCAGTTGGTCCCGGCGCAGGCGTCGATCGAGGGTGACTCCTCGCGGAGGCGGCGCGCTACTTCATCGTCGCCACCGCCGCCTTGAAGCTCGCCGCGTAGTCCCACTTGTCGTCGCCGAAGCTTCCGTGGCCCGAGACCTTTCCCTCGACCTGCGAGTCGTCGAAGCGGCCGGGCTCGAAAGTCTGCTGGTCGGCACGGTTGACGATCGCTCCTCCGACCTCCTTCGCATAGACCCATCCGGTTCCGGAGGGCTTCTTGTCGAGGCCGATCGTCACGGCGAGACCATGGATCTTTCCGGCGCGGGCCATGTCGGTCAGCTCCAGCCGGTACTTGTCGTCCACGATGCTCTTGGGGACCTCGTTGTCCGTCAGGAGCACGACGACGACCGTCTGTGTCTTGTCGGCGACGCTGGGCTGACGGCGGGCGTAGACGTGCGCGAGCTTGTAGGTCTTGCCCGCCGTCGTCATCGAACCCGTGACCGAGCCGGCCTCTGCGGCGGCGCCCGGGGCCGGCAGAGCCAGGAGTGCGGATGCAGCGAGGACGAAGAGCCGGCGGGTGATCGCGAACCGATCGAGGGTGTGCATCGAACCTCCTTCGTAGGAATCTTTGCAAAGCGTACCGCCAGGGCGGGAGATGGGGCAACGTCGGCGGATCGTTCAAACCCCCGGCTTGCTTGTGCCCTCGTCGTGGAGTCGGCGCGCCTCGTCCACGACGTGTCCGAAGCCGCTCGCTTTCGCATCTCTCACCAGGTCGTCGAGCTCGGCGCGTCCCCGGGCGAGCTGCCCCGACTGGAGGTCGATTCGCGCGAGCGCGAGCCGCGCGTCGAGCTGGAAGTTGACCCAGCCGATTCGTTGTGCCTTCTGGAGAACTTCCGCCGCCTCCTTCCGGGCCTGGGCCACGTGTCCGGCCGCGGCGTCCGCCCGCGCGCAGGCGACTCGAGCCGGAAGCGTCTCGTTGACCTGGGGCGTTCCGCGCAGCAGCGTCCGGACGTGGCTCGCCGTCTCCTCCGCCTCGCGGGTCCGCCCGAGCAGAAGCAGCGCCTGGATGAGCGAGCCCTCCGCCAGAGCCTGGTTGCCGTTCGCGCCGCTCTTCTGGAATTGTGCGTCGGCCTCCCTCGAAAGGCCGGCCGCCTCCTCCGCCCGGCCGGAGGCGATCAGGACGTCGATCCGCGAGAGGGACGTCTCCGCCAGGGTCTCGTTCTCGCCGAGCCGCGCCTGCATTGTCATCGCTTCCGAGGCGTCCCTCTCGGCGTCCGACAGATTTCCCATGTCGAAGAGAACGCCGGAGAGCTCGTTCAAAAGGCGCGCCGTACCGCTCTCATCCTTGAGGCTCTTCCGGATGGCGAGCGCCTCCTCGTAGCGTTGCCTGGCGGAGAGCAGATCCCCCTTGGAGTGGAGAACGTCGCCGATACACTCGAGCGTCCACGCCTCCCACGACGGTTTTCCGATGTCGCGGGAGATCGCGAGAGCCTGCCGGTGAAGGTCCATGGAGCGCGACAGGTCGCCCTGGTCCCACGCCACGGTGGCGATGCCGTTCAATGCCCAGGCGATGCCGGATCGATCGCCCGTCTCCGTGTCGAGCGCGTGAAGCTGTTCGAGCTCGCGCCGCACGAGATCGAGATCTCCCGCCTGAAGCCAGTCGAGGTTGATGAGATCGGTCAGCGCCGCGGCTTCGCCTCGCCGGTCGCCGACGTTGTGGAAGGTCGCGAGCGCTTGTCGGTACAGCGGGCGGCCCCCGGAGAGATCTCCCTGGCTTACCAGGATGCTGCCGATGCCGCGGACGGCGTCGGCGGCTCCGTCGCGATCGCCGACCTGTTCGTAGAGATCGCGGGCCTCTTCGTATTTCGCCCGTGCCGCCGGATAGTTTCCCTGAGAATCCAGGGCGCTCGCCTCGTCCTGGCGTGCTTGCGCCAGCAATCTCTTGCCGTCGACGCGAGCCGCCTTCGTCGCCGCGCGTCCCGCGGCCGCCTTCTGCCGGGCGAAGTCGGAGAGCGATCCCGCCGCGGCGGCTTCCGCGAGGTCGATGCGAGGATCGTCGCCCTGGGGAGGCGGAAGCCCTCGGAGGAGGGCGACCGTCGCGAGCGAGTCCTTGAGATGTCCGCCGGAAAGCTGCGCTCTTGCCAGACGCAGTCCGTACTCCGCGTCGTCGGGATAGGACTTCCACAGTGACTGAAAGAGCCCGGCCGCTTCGTCCCATTTCTTTCGCGCCTCCGCGAGCCGAGCCTGCGCCATGAGCTGCTCTTCCTTGGAGAGCCCTTCGGCGTGCTCGACGGCTTTTCGCGCCTCCTCTTCCGCGCGTCCGTCGTATCCCAGCGCCGACCAGGCGTCCGAGAGCGCCGCGTGCGCGAGGGCGAAACCGGGCTCGGCTTGTGTCGCGCGAACCAGCAGATCGCGCGCGGCGGGAGCGTCGCCTCGCCGGAGGCGGTCGAGGCCCTCGGCATAAAGCCGTGTCGCGTCGGGGTTCGCGGGGAGTGACGCTTTGACGACCGCGGCTTCGGCCGCCGTGGGTCCCGACAGGCCGAGCTTGGCGCGCAGCTCCTGTCCGGCGGAGGAGACGAGACGGAAGAGATCCGACTCGGAGCCCGTCTCGGAGATGGACGCGACCGTCTCTCCGCTTCGAGCGTCCTGGACAAGCAGATCGACCCGAATCTGCTCGCCCGCCGGCGCGACGAGGGAGACGTAAGAGCCGAGCACGACCTCGTCGGCGGAGAGGTCGGAGCGCAGAGTCGCGAGGGTCTCTCGGGAGAGAGCGCCGGACGGGACATCGCGCTGCCGTCGCGCGACGTTCTCCGCCGGCACGATCCGGATCTTTTCTCCGGCGGCCAGTTCGGCCGTCACCATGGAGGAGAGCGCCGTCCCGAGCCAGTCCGCCTCGCGCCGGCCCGACAGGTTGCGCAGGCCCAGAACGGCGACGGAATTCCGGATGCGTGCGTGCGGGCCGTTGCCGGAGATCGGTTCCGCGGCACGCGGCCTCGAACGAACCGCAACGTAGCTCAGGGTGCCGACCGCCGCCAAAGCGACGGCGACCGCCACCGGTGTCCACCGGAACCGCCGGCGGCCCGAGGGTTCCCGGACTGGACTCGTTTCCGGGTACTTCGCGGGAGTCGCCGCCCCGGAGGATGACGGATGGCCGACGGACGCGCCGGCTGCGGTCAGATCGGCCGCGAGGTCGCGCGCGGAGGGAAAGCGGTCGGCGGGCGACTTTTCCAGACAGCGGCGCACGATTCGCTCGACTTCGGACGGGACGGAAACGCCGGCAGTGGAAAGAGGGGGAGGCTCGTCTCTCAAAATGGCGACCATCGTCTCGGGGGCCGTCGCCCGCTCGAACGCACGCCGTCCGGAAAGCATCTCGTAGAGGACCGACCCGAGAGAAAAGATGTCAGAGCGGGGATCGGCCGGCCGGCCCTGAACCTGTTCCGGAGACATGTAGCCCAGTGTGCCCAGAATGATGCCGGGCTCCGTTCCCGCCGCGGAGACGGCATCGTTCTCGCTGGAACCCTCGGATTCCGTCTGTGTCAGCTTGGCGAGACCGAAGTCCAGAATCTTGACGCGGCCGCCGCGCGTCACGAAGAGATTCGCTGGCTTCAAGTCGCGGTGGACGATCCCCTTGTCGTGCGCGGCGGCGAGGCCGTCCGCGATCTGGCCGGCATACGCGATCGCCTCGTGCGTCGGGATCGCGCCTCTCTTGAGGCGCGACAGCATGGTTTCGCCTTCGAGCAGCTCCGTCACGATGTATGGCGAGCCGCCGTCGAAGCCGACGTCGTGGACCGACGTGATGTTGGGATGGTTCAGAGATCCCGCCGATTGGGCCTCTCGCTCGAAGCGGTGGAGTCGGTCGGGATCGCCGGCGAGGGCGGCCGAGAGCACCTTGATCGCGACGTCCCGGTTCAACCTGTCGTCGCGCGCCCGATAGACCTTGCCCGTCGAACCGGCGCCGAGTTGTCCCAGTATCCGATACGGACCCAGCCTCTCGGGAAGGTCCTGGTCGGTTCTCTGCGCCGATTCGGGGTGTCGGACGGGTGTTTGTCCGAACGGCCGAAGGGGGGGCGGCGGCGGGTCCGCACGCACGGCCGGTGGAACGGAATCAGGAATTCCCGCAGACTCTTCGATAACGACCCGAGCCACGAACCGATATCCGACGCGCGGGATCGTCTCGATGTAGGCGCTCCCGTCGAGGTCTCCCAGGACCTTCCGAATCGTCCAGATGTTCTTGGTGAGGTTGCTCTCCTCGACGACGGTGTCCGGCCACAGCGCCGCGATGAGCTGCTCCTTGGTCAGGAGGTGGCCGGCGTTTTGGACGAGAAGGGCCAGCGTGTCGAAGACGCGAGGCTGCAGGCTCTTTGGCCTGCCGTCGCGCAGGAGACGGCGTTCTCCGATCTCCAGGCGAAACGGCCCGAAGCGGAAGCCGACCGCGGGATCCGAGTCCTTCGCCTCTCTATCCATCTTTTAACCAGAACAAATCCATCCAGAAGCCAGCGCTAGTCCAAGGACGGAATTATTCCACGCGAGCATCCTGCCTCCCGAAAAGGAGGACAGCTCATGAGGATTCGCTCGTTTTTGGGGTCTTCGGCGGCGTGTCTCGTCCTGGTTCCGGCTCTGGCCCAGGCCGCGGCTCCGCAGCCGCGGACGTTCGTGTCGGCCAAGAAGGGGAGCGACGCGGCCAACTGCAGCCGGACGTCCCCGTGTCGGACGTTCGAAAGGGCCATTGCGGCCACGACTCCCGGCGGAGAGGTCGTCGTTCTGGACTCGGGCGGCTACGGCGCCGTGACGATCAGCCAGGCGGTGTCGCTCGAGGCGCCCGACGGGGTCTACGCGGGGATGACGGTGTCCACGGGAGACGGAATCACGATCGCCACGGGCGCGTCCGACGTGGTGGTTCTTCGGGGGCTGACTCTCGTCGGAGGGAGCGCGAGCGGGAACGGAATCACGGTCGCCTCGGGCGGCACCGTCCGCATCGAGCATTGCACGATCCGGGGATTCGGGGACTTCGGCATTTTTGCCACGGAGGGCACATTTCCCTTCCTCTATGTCGACGATTCCACGTTTTCAGAGTCCGGGAATGTCTCGATCCTCATCACGGGGCTGACGGCGCCCGAAGGCTTCAATTCGGGCGTGGCCATCGATCATTGCCGGTTCGAGGGTGCCGGCCTCCTCTTCGATGCGGCCAACAGTCTCCTGTCCGTTTCGGTCACGGACACCGTCATCGCCGATGCGCGTTTCGAAGGGATCCACGTCACCGGCAGCACCACGGCCACCATCGATCGGTGTCTCGTCAAGGACTTTGGCGACTTCGGTGTCGTCGCCGGCGGATCCAACGCCCGCGTCTTCGTCTCTAACTCGACGATCCGATCGGTGGTCCCACAGAGCCGTCTTCCGCTCACTACCGGCGCTGGTGCCTTCATGTGCTCGTTCGGTAACAACGCTATTTCCGATCCAGTCCTGGGAGTGACCTCATGCCCGACACAATGAGGTTAGCCGTACGGCTGGCGACGATCTCCCCGGTGATTCTCGCCGCGACGACATCCCTGTCCTGCTCCAGAGATACCTCGGCTGCGGCGCCGCCCACGGGTGCCGCGCGAGCGGAGGCGCCGGCGAGCGCGCCGAAGTCGGCCGGTACGACGATGCCGGACCCGTGCTCGCTCGCCACGACCGAGGAGGTCGGCGCGGTGCTGAAGAGAAAGATGGTTTCCTCCTCGTCCGGCTCGACATGCGAGTACGGGAACGCTCTGGAATCGACACCGCCGCCAGGCACCGGCCAGATGGGCTCGATGGACGATCTGGTCAAGAGCCTGTCGTCGTCGACGCCCACGGTGCCGCAGATGCCCCAGGCCGTCGCCACGCTGACGGATGTGAAGCTCGATCTGGCACGCGACGGCATGACCGAGGCGCAGATCAAGACCATCTACGCGCGCACCGGCAAGACCGTGCGGCGCGCCCTCGACCCCGAGCAGAAGGGCGTGCGCGACACGATCGTCGTCTCGAACGACATCCCAAACGTCGGAGACTGGGCGTTCACGACCAACGTCGCGGCGGTCAACATGGGCTTCGGCTTCTCCTCGCGAGGCCGCGTCCTCGAGGCGCGCAAGGGCCCCTGGCACCTGACCGTCGGCGCGACGATC
>Ga0335077_10006503_pt1 | contig 14441 bp, 11 predicted proteins | sample Lox_Sample_31_FD_207151 | JGI IMG/M metagenome (GOLD analysis project Ga0335077, IMG submission 207151) | Soil microbial communities from Loxahatchee National Wildlife Refuge, Florida, United States - Lox_Sample_3.1 | ecosystem: Environmental > Terrestrial > Soil > Wetlands | place: USA...
CGTGAGCGGCGGCAGCTGCTGCGCGGCCTGGGCGCCGATCTGATCCTCACGCCCGGCCCGGACGGGATGCCGGGTGCGATCGCCCAGGCGGAGGAACTCGCCAAGACCGACCAGCGGTACTTCATGCCGCAGCAGTTCGAGAACCCGGCCAACCCGGCGATCCACCGGGCGACCACCGCCGAGGAGGTCTGGCAGGACACCGGCGGCGCCGTCGATATCTTCGTCGCCGGGGTCGGCACCGGTGGCACCCTCACCGGCGTGGGTGAGGTACTCAAGGAGCGCAAGCCGTCGGTGCAGCTGGCCGCGGTCGAGCCGGCCGCGTCGCCGGTGCTGTCGGGCGGCCAGAAGGGACCCCACCCGATCCAGGGCATCGGCGCCGGGTTCGTGCCCGATGTCCTCGACGTCGGCCTCATCGACGAGATCGTCACCGTCGGCAACGACGCCGCGCTCGAGATGGCCCGCCGGATGGCCCGGCAGGAAGGGCTGCTCGTCGGCATCTCGTCCGGCGCCGCGGTCTGGGCCGCCGTCCAGATCGCGCAGCGCCCGGACAACGCGGGCAAGCTGATCGTGGTCGTGGTTCCCGACTTCGGCGAGCGGTACCTGAGCACCCCGCTCTTCGCCGACCTGGGCGAGTAACGATGCTCAGCGCCGTGCGACGAGACCTGCAGGCGGCCAGGGAACGCGATCCGGCCGCGCGCAGCACCCTTGAGCTCGCGCTCTGCTACCCCGGCGTGCACGCGGTGTGGGGACACCGGGTCAGCGGCTGGCTGTGGCGGCACGACCGCAAGCTGGAAGGCCGGCTCTGCTCGGCGCTGACCCGCGGCCTGACCGGGGTGGACATCCACCCCGGCGCGGTAATCGGTCCCGGGCTGTTCATCGACCACGCCACCGGCGTCGTCATCGGGGAGACCGCCGAGATCGGCGCCGACGTGACGATCTACCAAGGCGTCACGCTCGGCGGCACCAGCCTGGACCGGGGCAAGCGGCACCCGACCGTGGGCGACCGGGTGACCATCGGCGCGGGCGCCAAGGTCCTCGGCCCGATCACGATCGGCCACGACAGCCGCATCGGCGCCAACGCCGTCGTGAACAAGCCGGTACCACCCGACTCGGTCGTCGTCGGCGTGCCCGGCCAGATCATCCACCGCAAGAAGCCCCGCGCCGCCAACGCGCCCGCTGACCTCGAGCACAGCCTGCTACCTGACGTCGTCGGCGTCAGCCTGCACGCACTGCTGATGCGGATACAGGAACTCGAGGCGAAGGTCGACGGCGCCGGTACCACGCCGAAACCGCGCCCCGCCGCGAACGAGGTGTGGTACGAGCAGGACTTCTCGATCTGACGCCTTGACATGCCTGCGCATCCTGAAAACTGGCCCTATGAGCAGGTGGCGTCCCTCCCTCTGGTCACCGCGGTCGCCGTTCTGCTGAGCCCGTCCGCGTCCGGCGCCCGAAGCGGTCATGTCGAAAGCGCTCGCGCCGCTGCGCCGTTGTACGGAGATCCTGCGTGCTGTCGCCGCGGGCATCGGGTCGCACTGGACCCCAGGGCAAGCGGCCTCATGGCGCTAGGACGCGATCGGACTGATCGACGCAGTCGCAACGGCCCGCCGCGAACAGCAGGAGCCTCGGCTGAGCACCCGGTGGAACGCCCGGGGGCGCCGGGAACGAGCGGCGCTCGACCGGGCCGAAGCGGCGCTCCGCTCGGGCGAGCGGATCGCCGTCTGCCCCGGTCGATAGCCCGGGCCCTGGTGGACGGATCGGGCAACGCTCGCCCGATGCCGGCTCTCGCCGCGATGCTCGCGAGGACGGCATCGGCCACCGAGGCCTACACCGTGTGGGTGGCCTCCGCCGACCGGCCGACCGACCGTCGGCGTCTTGCCGACACCGTTCGCGCCGCAGACGACGCCCTCAGCCGCGCGCTCGCCCGGGAGCAAGACCGGTGGGGCAGCGACCCCACTCAATGGCTCACCTTCGGGATGACGCTGGCGATGAGCCAGCGGATCCTGGCCGAGGTCGGCCGCCCGCTCGGTTCAGTAGAGCGCGAGCGTGTCTAAGGACATCGGGCCGCCGACATCGGGCCGCCGACATCGGGCCGCCGATATCGGGATCCGGGCGGTCTGCGCGGGCCCGGATCCCGGGCGCCGCATGGATCTGCGAGGCCCGAATCTCGCTCACGCCGATAACACGGTCATGACGGTGCGCCCGATCCTGATCTTGTCGCCTTTCTTCAGCCGCTGGGGTGCGTAGATGCGGCGCCCGTTGAGCCAGGTGCCGTTGGTTGACCTGAGGTCTTCGACGTACCAGATGCCGCGGGCGAACTGGAAGAGGGCGTGGTGGATGGAGGCATGCTCGTCGCTGACGGCCAGTGTGCCGTGGCGGCCCGCAGTGAAGTCGGTGTGGAAGACGCGGGTCTGGTCTCCGGCCTGGACGGCGAGCGACTGAGTGCGGATGCCATCGGCGAGGGTGACGTCGCCCTGGCCGGTGACGGCGGACACGGCAGCCCTCCAGGCTAGCTGCTCCTGCTCGGTGGCGTCTTCCCACGGCGGGAGAGATCCGGAGTGGGCGCCGCGGTGAGCTTCGTAGGCGGTTCGTACGAGACGTTCGAGGTCGGTGCTGGTCACGAATCGATGATGCCAGAGGGGTGGGGGTGGTGGCGGGGGTGGTGCCTGCCGGGAAACCTGGCCCCCGGCTAGACGCATCGAGGCCTCGGGTGAGGGTCGACTACCGCCTGGCATCGACGTCCGCATGTGGCTCAGTAGGCGCGGCCAAAGATCACACGCTTGCCGTATGCTGATCGGCCATTGCATCGCACGCACGTTCCAGCCTCGACTCCGCCGTCAAGAGGAATGCACCGAGGTGTGGCGGCAGTCTCGGCTTTGATCTCGTCCTCGCATGCCGGTTCGCCGCAATGGAAAGCCTGCGCCCAACCAGTCGAAAGTGCGTGCTGAAAAGCGGGCCAGTAATTAGCTACGACAGTATTCGAGTCGCGGAAGGCAGTCGCCCGCTCAAGTAGGAAATTCTGGTAATCTTCGAGCATGGTGCAAAGCATCGACGATGCGTCGGTGAGCTGGATCGTCCTCTTAGCTTCACTGCCGAGGCGCTGAGCGATGACTGCTGTTCCTGCGTCCAGGTCGCGTGGTCCTAGCTCAAGACGCAATGGCACACCACGTAGTTCCCAATCGTTGAACTTGAATCCCGGCGACAACTGCACTCGGTCATCCAAGTGCGAACGAATGCCCGCCTGCCTAAGCTCAGCAGCCAGCAGCTGCGCGGCAGCAAGCACGGGATTGAGCTGTTCGCCTCGACCGATCGGCACGATAACTACTTGATACGGGGCGAGCATTGGCGGCAGCACGAGGCCCTGATCGTCACCGTGAGCCATGATGACCGCGCCAATCATCCGAGTCGACATTCCCCAGGATGTCGTGTGGCATAGCTCAAGGTGGCCTGAATCGCTTGTGTATTTGATGTCGAACGCCTTGGCAAAATTTGTCGCCAGGTAATGAGACGTTCCCGCCTGAAGCGCTTTGCCATCGCGCATCATTGCCTCTATGGTAAATGTCCGCGCCGCCCCGGCGAAACGCTCACCGGGCGTCTTCTCACCGCGGATAACAGGCAGGGCGGCGACATCGCGAGCGACTTCAGTATAGCAGCCGAGGGCAAGCATGGTCTCGGTTAGCGCGTCGGCCTCGCTTGCGTGCGCCGTGTGGCCTTCCTGCCATAGGAACTCGGTTGTTCTAAGAAACATTCGGGGCCTCAGTTCCCAGCGGACGACGTTTGCCCACTGGTTCAGAAGCAGCGGCAGGTCACGATAAGAGGAGATCCATTTGGCCATCATCTCGCCGACGATGGTCTCGGAGGTCGGCCGGATGACAAGAGGCTCATCCAGCTCCTTCCCTCCAGCGTGCGTGACTACCGCCAACTCGGGAGCGAAGCCATCGACATGCTCAGCTTCGCGCCGGAGATATGACTCAGGGATCAGCAGCGGGAAGTAGGCATTGTCATGACCAGTGTCCTTGATTCGCCGGTCCAGCTCGGACTGCAGCAGCTCCCAGAGGCGGTATCCGTAGGGTCGGATAATCATAGTGCCCTTGGCTGGTCCCCGGTCGACGAGCTGTGCCTTCGCGACAACCTCGTTGTACCAGGCGGAAAAATCCTCGCCCTGAGGCCGCACCCCGTGTTCATCACCGCTTGCCATGCGCAGAGAATACCGGGACCTGCGCGATCGCAGGGAGGGCATACCGGCCGGTCGAGCTACTACTCCTTCACGTCCTTCCTCGTAGACGCGAAGTTCCCTGGTGAGCGGCCGGCGGGTGCAGGGTCAGCGAGGCTGATCGCGTAAGCGGCGCGCGCAGCGCGCCGTGGGCGCGCGCAGCGCGCCGTCCGCGGCTGGGAGAATCGAGCGTGCGGAAGGCGGCCCCCAATGCGCAGCCGGGAGGGCCCTCGATCATCGCGGTCTTGATCGTGCCCGATGGCGCGCGTCAGTGGTGGGCGGGCATTCGCCGGCAGAGCCCGGCGACGGGCGCGCGGCGGCGGCGCGCAGTTCTGCCGCCTTGATCTGAGAACGCCGCTGACAGCCTCGCCTTTGTCGGCCCTAAGGGTGGCCGCCTGCGCCGGTCTAACTTCCGTGAAATCTGGATCAAGGCGCGAGATGAGACCGGCCTGCCCAGCTTGGGAGGTTCCGGGTATGAGTATCTCCACTACTTGGGCCATTCGCCGGGCGGCAGGTGACACATGGCCCTGCTCAGCCACGGTCCCAGCGGCCATCCTGTGGAGTGGATTGATCTGAGCTATCACCGGAATCCGGTGGCTCCCAAAGCGAAGGAGGGGGTCGAGATGCCGAACATCATTGATGACACGCCCGCTGACCGCGACTCGAATGCTCCCGTCACCAGCGAACAGCTCGCTCGCCAGCAGGCGATCAAGCAGATAGAGCGCAGACGCCGTTTCCGGATTAGTGCCGCAGTATCCGCCGTCGGCATGATTCTGCTCGTGATCATCTGGGCCACCTCAGAGTACCACAACGCGGGCGGCTGGCCGGCCAATGGATTCAGCCAGAGCTCTGGAATCCATGACGTGTGGAACTTCTGGATCATCTACCCGCTCGTCGCATGGGCATTGCTTTTGGCTGCGGACGGCTGGTTCGTCTACGGGCACAAACCGATTTCGGAGAGCGAGATCAAGCGCGAGGTCGAGCGTCAGGCGGGCCCGCCGCGCTGACTTCCGCAGGCCCTGACGTGGCCCTGAACGGCTGGCGGGCAAGGCCACCGCAAAACGAGCGGTAGCCGTCGCCGCGCGGTCAGCTTGCGCTTGAAGGGCGCGCTGAGCGCGCCGGTCATGGCCCGATCGCCGATCTTGACCGCGCCGGGTAGCGGGCGCGCTGACCTCCAGAACATGGCGAGGCCCAGCGTGCAATCCTAATTAGCAACTAAGAGGAGACCAACGCCCGCGCGGCCTGGGGACGTAGGCCACGTTCTGCGCGCGTCAATCCGTGATTAGTTGAGGATCGCCCAACCCTTATCGTTGATCGCCCGTTGGGAGGAGCCGCGCTGATGGCAACACCTGCAGCCCAGAGCGCCGGACTTCCTGCGGCCGTTGTAGACGCGCCTGCGGCTGCGATCGCCGCCGACAGCGGTGAAGTGCGCGGCGGCAGCCGTTTGGCAGAGTTCCGCGGGGCCTCATGGCTGCGGCTCGCGGTCTTGCTGGCCTTCGCCGGCCCCGGGGTCATGGTGATGCTGGCCGACACCGACGCGGGCAGCGTCATCACCGCGGCACAGTCCGGCGCGAGTTTCGGTTACCGGCTCGTGCTCCCCCAGCTGGTCCTGATCCCCGTTCTCTATGTCGTACAGGAGATCACCGTGCGGCTCGGCATGGTGACGGGGAAGGGCCACGGATCACTCATCGTGTCGAGCTTCGGGCAGATGTGGGGCTGGGTGTCGGCCGCCACCTTGTTTGCCGCATGTATGGGTGCCCTGATCACCGAGTTCGCCGGGGTGGCGGGAGCCGCGGCACTAGCCGGGATCCCCAGGGCAGTCTCGGTTACCGCGGCCGCGCTTTTCGTCCTCGTCCTCGTGCTGGCAGGCGGCCACCGCAGGGTCGAGTACATTGGGATCGCAGTAGGCCTGCTTGAGCTCCTGTTCATCCCGGCCGCCCTGCTCGCCCGGCCGCATCCCGCCGCGCTAGCCGTCGGCCTGGCCGACCCTCTCCTCGCTAGCCACGCCTACTGGACGCTGCTCGCCGCCAATGTCGGTGCCGTGATCATGCCGTGGATGATCTTCTATCAGCAAAGCGCCGTCGTTGATAAGGGGAATCGCGGGCTTGCCCTGCGCGATCGGTTGCGGTCGGCCCGGGCCGGCACCCTGGCTGGGTCGGTGCTGACCCAGTTGATCATGATTTCCATCGTGGTCGCAACCGCTGCGACCATCGGGACCGGGCACAGCGGCGCCGCCTTGCGCAGCGTGGGGGAGGTCACAGTCGCGCTCACCCCGTTTCTCGGCCGGACCGGGGCACTCGTTTTGTTCGGCATGGGCATCATCGGAGCATCGCTGATCGCGGCGCTGGTGGTGGCGCTGGCTGGGTCGTGGGGAGTGGCGGAAGTGCTGGGCTGGCGCCACAGCTTGAACGACTCGCCGGCCCGAGCTGTCGGGTTCTACACGCTGAGCGGGCTGGCTCTGGTCGGCGGTGCCGCGCTCGTGGTCGCCGCTCCCAGCCTGGTGAACCTCTCGGTGAGCGTAGAGGTCATGAACGCTTGCCTGCTGCCGCTCGTGCTCGGCTTCCTGCTCGCCCTGGAGCGGCTGGCACTTCCCGCCCAGTTGCGCATGCGCGGCGCACGGCTGGCGGGCACGTACGTGCTGAGCGGGCTTGTCATGACTCTCGGCTTGTACACCACCGTCGCCCAGCTGCTTAGGATCTTGTGAGCGGTGCCTGCAGCGCTGCCCAAGGGCCGCAGTCGACGACCAGGCGCTTGACCTGCTCGACCGGATTGCCGCTCAGCCGGACATCGACCTATGGGCGTCATCAGCACCAGCCTCAGCCGAAGAGCGCCTGGATGATCAGACCCGCCGAACTTACCGTGGTGACCACGAAGACGGCCGTGAGCGTCAGGACGACCGTGATCGCCGCACCGCGGGTTCGCACGACCCGGAGGAACGGCGTTCCCGATCGCGTGAGCGAGTACATGTCGTGGCTCACCAAGACGACGAGCATCAGCCAAAAGACCAGCACGCCCTTGAGCGCGAAGAAGAGATATCCCTGTGCCTGACCTACGCGGTACAGGTCGAGGTACAGCCAGCAGACTCCGAGGGACATCACAATGAGCGCGATGTACGGAACAAGGACGCGAAGCGGGAACCTGGGGATCTCGGCATCACACATGCCCTTTACGGTGATCATGTACGGCTTCTTCACCCGCAACAAGACCTGGATCAGTGCGCTGAGGACCACAACCCAGCGCGCGACCTGCAGCAGGACTCCTCGCCAACTCAACCGCAGGCTCTTCGGAAGGTGCCACTTGCGACTCCAGAACCAAGTCGCACTCGCGGCAATCGATACGGGAACGAGATGTGCCAAGAAAGCCCAGTAGCTCACATTTGCTATCGGTTGATTTGATGCCAGGGTGACAAGCGGAGCCGCGAACAGAACCAGCATAGAGAGAGACCAGAACGTATACCATGTCTGCACGAAAAGGAACTGGCCAGCGCGTCGCGGCGTATAGTCACGGATGAGACGTGGAGTATAGGAGAACAATACCTGGATCATCGAGTACGCCCAGGCGAATTGTTGAGCGAGGTAGGTCTCGAAGTCCTCGGGCCCATCCCCGGTAGCGATTATCTCGGGTACGTAAACCCCCTCGTACCCCCCGGCAGCCAGGCACACAGTGTCGAGATGATCCTCCGCACGTGTGGGCTGAAAGCCGCCGATGCTGTCGATCGCGCGAATATCGTACGTACAGTGGCTTCCGATGATGAAGGGTGTGCGGCTGAAGCCGAAGAAACCCATCTGGAGCGGGCCTTGGAGAACGAGTTCTTGTTCGGATGATCCACGTGCCGTCCAGCAGTCATGGTTGTTATAGACGCTCGGCCCTTGAACGTAAGCGACCACCGGATCAACAAAGTATCCGAGCACCCTGTCCAAGTAGGATGGGACGGGTGTGTGATCGATGTCGAGCTGAGTGAAGTGCGAATACGAGCCGCCATGCGTGCTGAGCCAGCTGTTGACATTTCCCGCCTTCGTCTTTGCCGCAAACGGACCGCCCGGCTGGTTCCACTCAAAAACCTTCTCCTCGCCCCAGCGCGCCGTATCGTGCCGCGAGAAATAGTTGACGCCGAGTTGGCAAGCGACCCTTGCAATCTCCGGCGAGTGTTCCTTGTCGACAAGGATCCAGCTGTCGTGCGGATAACGGATTTTTGTCAGCGCGAGCATCTGCCGCTTTACCATCTCGAGCGATTCCGATCCTGGGACCGTCAGGCTGATCACCGCGATGCGTCCCAACACCCCCTTCTCGTCGGCATGTCGGACGTTTACATGCACGGGATGGCGCATACGCCCGAGGAAGAAGAAGTAAGTGGACGGGAGCAACGTGAATACGTACAACATCGCGGGCGAGACTACCGTGAAGAGGATTAGGTTACCCGTGCGCGACAAGGGGAGCCACCAGGTCCAGAAATAGACGTTCACAGCTAGCCACAATATGGCAAGAACCCAATACAATTTGCACTGCGTCCGGGTCATTACTTTGGCCAGCCGGATTCGGTCAACATTTTCGAGCGTTCGGCAGGCGGGGGAACGGCGGTGGCCATGACGGCGGTGGCCAAGGCGGCACTGCTTTGGGCGCTGGCTTTGGGCAGTCACTCGGGTCTCCTCGGATATCGGGGGAGCCACGTCGTGCGTTTACTACGTCGCGATGGTCGTACTGTGCTCAGTGGTGACCGCGGCGGTCAGGTGCAAGGCCCAGGTCCCGTGCTCGCAGCGCTTCTCCACGGAACCGGGCGCCCTACAGTTGCAGGGCGGCGGGCGAATCCGCATACATATCCGACGAATTATGACCAACTCCCCCGGTTCCCACCCGGTTCCACCGGCTACGGAAGGCGTCGGTATGCCTATTCCCACCCAATACCTATAGTAACTTCGAAGCTGAACTACACCGTGTAATCTGCCGGATCGCCTATCCGATTAGAGCGCCGGCGAGGACGGCGCGCCCCCAAAAATATTCGACCAGACCGTGACCGAGTCTCGCCATGGCGCGCCATCGTGCGTCAGCGAACCAGGTACTCGAGCACCTTCAGCCGCGGCAGCAGCTTTATGCCGAGTGAGGAATTTATCTGAATACACCGTTCTATTTTTAAATGCCGTTCTCGCTATATCCTTCTCGTAGCTTCGGGGCCATCAGCGACAATCGCCTTACGCCCCTGGTACGTGATTTGGCCGAGCAATACAACGTCGGTGGGCAAGTAATGAAACGGCGCGCGGCGCGTAGGGCATTCGTCCGCCGTGATAAGTTCCCTGTTGATCGCCACGGGACCCGGAGGACGCCCCGGAGGACGGCTCTGCTTATGCCTACCAGGACTCGGACCTTGGTTGACGCCTAAGGGGGCGAGAGCTGGGGCCGAGGTAGCGGACGCTCCGACCTTCCCCGCCATCCCTCCTCCTCAGCCGATGTACCGGACAACGTGTCCGAATGGCGCGCCCGGCGACAGGCCGCTTGCCGCCTGATCACCGGCGGATGTCCGCCGAGGCACTGGTACCGTGCCATTATTGGTTGGGGTGAACGTCCTATCGTCGGGAACGTCTTCAATGTGAGGCAAACCACATTCGAGCGCCGTATCCTTCTCCAGGTGCTTGCAGCACTCATCCGGCCTGGTCGCGCCAATAGTGCGGCCCCGGCGCCAGCAGAAGTTCCGCGCACATCCGGCACTCTGGTTACGGTCACGCCACGTTCCGCGTGGTTCGATGTCCGCGATTACGGCGCTAAAGGCGACGGCAGCACCGACGACAGCACTGCGTTGCAGACCACCATCAATGCCGCGACTGCCGCTGGCGGCGGTGTCGTTGTTATCCCGGCCACCCCGACCGGGTACAAGCTCGGTTCCGGGCTGACGGTCACACCGCTGAGATTGTCGAGCAAGCTGGCGATCTGGGCGTACGGCGCCAAACTGACCTACACCGGCACCGGCGACGCGCTGCTGGTCAACACGAACATTGCCGCGGGGAATAGCCAGGATGGCGAGCGCACCGTTCACACCTACGGGCTACACATCGTGGGGTCAAGCTCGGCGACGAGCGGTATCCGCAACTACGGCTGCGTGCGTGCGTCCTTCACAGACACCACCCTGGACGGGTTCACCAGCACCACCTCCGGTAACGCGGCGCTGATCCTTGACGCCCGCTACCACTACTGGATTGAAGAGAATCACTTCAACGGACTGGAGATCAAGAACACCGGAAACGGGATCTGCTTCATCTCGGAGAACGACGGCTCGAACGAGGATGGCGACGTCGCCGCGTCTTGCATGAACAACACCTGGACCGCGGTCAGCATCTGGGTAGGCCAGAACGGGGGCCGCGGGATCTACGGCGTAGGACGGGGCGCTAGCGGCCTGGTACAGATAGCCCGCGATGTCTTCGACAGCGTCATCGTCCACCCCTACAACGTGTCCGGGGTCACGGCGTTCGACTTGTCGTCCTGTTACTGCGAGGGGACGGTGTTCGTCTCCCCGGGCGTTGACTTCCGGGGAAGCTCCGTCACTGGCCTGACGGGCTTCCGCTACGACGGGTCGAACGTCCTCACGATCATCGGCCCAACGGTCTTCCCAGTGGACGAGTCGACGACGAACTTCAGCGGGACGGGCCGGTACGTGGTACTGGGCGGTAATGTGCCGAGCGCATTCACGGTGGACCCCCGAGGCAACATCGTCGCGCCGACGCTGACGCTCACTCACGACGTCTACGACGCCCACGGCCAAGCCTGGATTCACCAGCTCGCGGCGGGCTCGTCCGCTGTCAACGCACTGGCGGTCGGTAACGCTACGAGCGGCAGCGCGCCGTACCTGACAGCGAGCGGGTCGGACTCGAACATCGGCCTGAGTATCTTCGGCAAGGGCAACGGGCAGGTCGAGGTCAACGGCACAGTCCCGATGCCGCTTCCGGCGACGTTCAAGACGCAGTTCGCGGTCGAGGGTGTCACCACCAGCACGGCCGGTACCCACGCAGCGAATGTGCTGGGCTGCGGCCAGATCCAAATCGAAGTCTCCACAGTCCTGACTGGCGTCTGCTTCTACAACGGCGGCACAGTCGCGGGCAACGTGCTCGTTGGACTGTTCAACTCCGCCGGGCAGCTAGTCGCATCCAGCGCGTCTAGCGCGCAGTCCGGCACATTCGCAATCCAGAAGGTCGCGTTCACGTCCTCCTACAGCGCCGCGCCCGGCATCTACTATATCGGGGTCATGCCATCCTCGGCGTCGGCGACGTTCGCGTTGACGTGCTGCTACGGCCTATCCGGATCGGCCGCACCGGGGTCTTTCACATTGCCGAGTTCGATCACCGTCCCGATCGACGTGGGCAATTGCATCATTGGCGCCAGCACCTACTAGAGCCCGAGCTAGGACCGGCGAGCCCGGGAGATCGAGTCAAGTTTGGGTTCTCGGGCTGTTTACCCGGTCACGCACAGTCGCACTAGACGTGGCCGCCAGCTATGGATCAAGGAATGGCTCAGGCCTGCGCAGCGGCTCCCTGCTCGTCGACCTGGAGTTCGCGCACACGCAGCCGCTGAACTTCAAGTTCCTCGATCTTGAGCCGCCGAACGACTGCGCGCCCGACCGCCAGCCGCCCAATCGCGAGTGAACCGACCGCCGCGGCCCCGACCGCCGCGGCCCCGACCGCCGTGGCCCCAATCGCGAGCGCGCCAATCGGAATCGCCCCGAGCCGTTGCGGGCGGCGCCCTCCCGGGGTGCTGCGGGATGACTGCCGGAACATGTCCATGACTGAATCCTCTCCAGTTATGCGCGGTCACGACGCCAAGGGCCACGCTTGACACTCGCGCAGACGTATAGCAGCACAGGGATGCCGATGCCGAGAACGCCGGACAGTACCTGGACGGCGAACGCAAGAAGCTTGGCTTCGACAACTTTTCGCGCCACTCGCACGCATGGTGTCACGACCTTGGGCGCGCGTGCCCACGGGCGCTGGCGACGAGCGGCGCCGGGGGCGCGACGTCCCCGGCGCCTCCGGGTTGCGCTGGTGAACTGCGGGCGCCGCGTCGCGCCAGCTGGCAACGTGGCTTGACCGTCCAGCCGCGGACTTCACCTTCGCCGCCGACTGGTGACGCGTGGCCATCCCCCGGCGCGCCCAGCGGTCGCCGTCGGGGCGCCCCGAGAGAGCGGTGCTATCAATTCGACAAGAGTATCGACTATCAAGTTTCTGTCGGACATGATGGATTCATGGACGACCCAGGACGAATCGAACTCGCCACTCCCACCCTGATGCGCTCGGCCCGAGGCGCCTATGCCCGCTCCATCCGAGCGCAGCTTCACGCCATCGGCATCGACGACCTGCCCAGGAACGGCGCGTTCATTCTGGCGGGGATCGACACGACGGGCGGTCCCAGAGCGGACTTGCCATCCGATCTCGGCGTCACCAAACAGGCCGTGAGCCAGGTGATCGACATTCTGGTGCACCGGGGGTATCTCGGGCGGAGTCCCGACCCCGACGACCGCCGCCGGATCACCCTCGAACTCACCGAACGGGGACAGCAGGCGGTGGACGCCGTGTTGCGTGGCGTGGAAGCGGTCGACCTTCAACTGCAAGAGCATGTCTCGCCCGAACAGATCGAGGCCATGCGATCCGTCCTTCTCTCCCTGACCGAGATCAAAAGTGCCGGGCTGGCGACCGGAGCCGGGAGGAAGCGGCCGCCCCGTCAGTTCCATCACTTCAGCCCCATCTTCCCGGTACGGGATCTGCCTGACGCGCTCGCGCACTACTCGGCCCTCGGCTTCGACGCCTTCGCCTACGCCGACGGAGACCAGTACGGCTTCGCCAACCGCGAAGGCATCGGACTGCACCTGGCTGCCGATCCCGGCCACGATCGCGGACACCGTGCATCGACGTATCTCTACGTGCGCGATGCCGATGCCCTCTACGAGGAGTGGAGCCGCCCGGGCATTGGCGGCCACACCCTGCCGGTCGGACCGACGCCCTATAAGCTCCGTGAGGGTTCGCACACCGACCCGGACGGGAACCTGATCAGATTCGGCTCACCCGTGCAGGAGTAATTCCGTGTCAGCCAGATCGGCGCCCAAATGGCGAGGACGTCGGCGACACCGAGGGCAACTGCGGCAGACCGGCCCCGCGATGTCGCTGCGCCCCGCGCCAGGATGGCTCGCCTGAAGGCTTGCTTGCAAGAGCCGCCGTTTCGAGCCGGCGGGGGTTGGATGAACACGCCCCGTGCTGTGCAAGCTGTTCCGGCGCCGCCGGCGCTCTAGCCGCCGGGCCGCCGGTGTGGGAGGCTGAGCAGCCTGCAGCGACAACCAGGGGGATGATCATGAGGACGCTGGCAGCTGTCACCGGAGCGATCACGCTCGCCGCCGCGCTTGCCGCATGCTCATCATCGGGAAGCAGCAGCACGAGCAGCGGCCCCACCGCCAAGACCCCGACAGTCAAGGCCACCACCGAAACGGCCTACGGCAAGGTCACCGGCGCGGCGGTGGTCTCGAACTCCGCGCCCGTGTTCCCGCTCAAGTTCACCGGGGTCGTGAATACCACCGGCAAGGTCACGCTGCCCAGCGGCAACAGCACACACGCCACGCTCACGTTCACGACCGGAGCCGGCAACCTGGTCGTCGACGCCTATGCCCCGGGCGCCAGCAGCAACTCGCCGGGGACGCCGGTAGGCCCGGCGTCCGCGTGCCGGTTCGCGAGCACGCTCCACGCGACTTACACCGTGGACGGGTCCAAGAGCACCGGGAAGTTCGCCGGCGCGACGGGCAGCGGCAAAGCGGCGGTGTTCTTCGAGGCCAGCGCGCCGAAGCTGTCAGACGGCAAGTGCAACCTGAGCAGCAACGCCCAGCCGCTCACGACGCCGACGCCAATCGCCACGTTCAGCAGCACCGGCCCGATGACGGTCAAGTAGCAGCCTCGGCGCGAAAAGTCCGCATCTGGAAAGTCCGGGACCGGCGGCTCTGGGAGTGCTCGCCGTCCGACCCGTCGGCTGTCGGCGCCCGGTCGAGCTGACAGGTGCGCGCCCTTGACCACGATGTCGCGAGGCTTCAGGATCGGGCTCCGGAGGAATGGCCGTAATAGATCGTTACCACGGCCAGGCCAGTCACTAGTGCAGCGCGCCGTAAGTTCCTGACTGGTGCTTGGTTACCGAGCGTGGTGTTCATACGGCTTCTTCCGGCAGGGCGGCAGGCAGGGTTCGGGCTGGCGGTGCCGTTCGAGATAACGGGCGTGCT